>JAABUV010003680.1_pt1 | contig 19216 bp, 36 predicted proteins | sample 5559971 | NCBI WGS metagenome assembly JAABUV01 (sample SAMN10711881, study PRJNA513362) | rock metagenome | isolation source: Antarctica rocks | place: Antarctica: Victoria Land, Knobhead nord | collected 2015-12-19
CGCCAGCGCCTGCCCGTCCGCAAACGCTGGGCGCGCGCCGCCAGGCGCGCGCGCGCCCAGCGCGCCCACCAGCGCCGCCAGCGAGGCCGGCTGCGCCTGCGCAGCACAGTTGCACCGCCTCGCACGCCGAGCAGCCGCGGTAGTAAAAACCCGAGCGATAGCGGGCCAGGTCGTGAAGGACTCCGGCCCCAGCTCCCACTTCAGCTGCACACCCAGCTGACATGCTCGCCATGCACGCCAGGCGCTCTGCACGCCCGGCATCGCGCTTCCCGCAGGTTTGCAAAGTCCTGAGGGCAGCGGGCACGGGCGCGCGCCTCCACGCGCGTGACCAGCACGGCGCCGTTGGCGAGCAGCGCCAGCGTGCTGCCCCCGCCGCCGCCGCCCAGCGCCACCGCGTGCACGCCCGCCGCCGGCCCGGGCGCGTGGCCGGCGCCGCCCGCGTGCACGCCGTTGGGCAGCGCCTTGGCGGCCCGCACGTGCGCCCCGGCCGGCCCGGCCGCCACCTCCGCGACCGCGCGCGCGCAGCCGTAGGCGCCCTCGACGACCGTTAGGCGCAGGCGCGGCGGCGCTGCAGGGTCCTGCGAACCCTCCGGCCCCCCCGCCCAGGCCACCGCGCAGAACAGGCCGCCGCCCAGCGCGAGCAGCGCGGCCGGGCTGGGCTCGGCGGCGGCCGCGGCGGGGCCCGCGTCTGCGGACTCCTTGCCCTTGCGCTTGCGCAGCAGGCCGTTCTTCCCTGCGCGCAGCCGCAGCGTCCGCGCGCAGGCCGGCCGCGGCGCCGCCAGCGGCGCCAGGCCCGCCAGCCGCCGCGTCACCTGCGCGTCCCGCCCAATTATGCGCCGCGCTCACCAAGGCAGCCAACACACCTAGCGGCCGGCATATGAGCAACCTGATGGCAGAAGCCTCTAAACCACATTCATGACGCGCATCCGCTGCACACACGCCGCCTCTCAAGCAGACATAGCAGTAGCTAACCCTGAACCTATGACACCCTCCTCCGCAACCTGCGCTACGCAGCGCTTGTGGTGCAGCACGCGCGCGCCACACGCGCCTGGATCCGCAGCGAGGCCCGCTGCCCCGCGCCCAGCGCCACGCGCAGGCACTGCAGCGTGCCGTCGCTCCACAGCAGCGCCAGGGTGTCTGCATCGAGGCTGGCGGCGACCACCGCAGCGCCATCCGCCGGCGCCTCCAGCGCGGCGGCGCCCCACTGCCGCAGCGCGGCGCCCTGCACAGCAGCAGCCTCGTGTGACGCGCGGCAGCGCCCGCCGCACTGCACCAGGGCCCTGGCCCCGACCCGCCTGGTACTGACAGCGAGCCGCGCAGGACGCGCACGTCCGCGGCAGAGCTTGCAATAGATGTTGCGAAAGGCCGCCGCTCCTCGCCACCGGGCATGCAGAGGCCGTCCGCCAGACCCACCGCCCCAGACGCCCAAACTCACGCCTCAGCATGCTGCGGTGGCGCGCCTGTGCGGTGTAAAATGTGACCGAAGCGCCGCCGTCAGGCTCACTGCACACCACCGCGAGCCTGCCGCCCGCGGCCGCGGCGGCGGCAGCGCGGCGCCCTGAGGGCCCCGCGCCCTCGGACGATCCAGTGCGCCCGTTAGCGTACATCGTGTCCACCGCGACGCTGCCGTCGCTGTACACGATGAATACGCCGGGCGTTGACACGCCCGGGCCGCCGTGCTCGGCCGCCATGCCGCCGTCCGCCGCCGCGGCGCCGGGCGCGTCCGGCGGCTCGGGCGCCGTCCGCGGCGCCGGTGCGCTGTCCGACACGCAGTGCAGCGAGTGCACGGCGCGCGGCAGGGCGGTGCGCTCCGCGCCGCGGTCCAGCGGGCCGGGCGGCAGGTCGCGCGGCCAGCAGAGCAGCTGCGCGGCCGGCGGCGGCACGGGCGGCGCCGCGGCGGCGCCCGCTGGGCCCGCAGCCGCCGTCGCCGCGTAGAACCGCTGCGAGGCGGGGTCAAACACGGCCGGCGCCGCAAATTGCAGCCCCGCGGTCGCGCCGAGCGGCCAGCCGTACAGGCGCGCCTGCGCCGCGCGGCGGCCTCTGCGCTTGCCAAGCTGGAAACAGCCGCCACCAGGCAACGGCCCGGCGACACCATGCGAGCCGCCGCCGCAGCATGCCGGCTGCTGCAGGCACAGGACGAGCTCTGTAGTAGCGCCTAGTCTAGGAGGCCGACACATGTTGCTGAACGCAGACATGCACTCTGGCTTTACGGGCCTTCCTCCCTTGAGGCACACGCACAAGCCAAGCTCTTCTGAAACCAAGGCTTGTATGCCTGTCCCGGCTCTGCAGCTGAGCAGCCGGCGCCTCGACTCAAGGCTTGCAGCCAAGCCGCCAGGGCGCAGGCCTGCCTTGTGCGAGCCGGGAGCCGGGCGGCGGTACGCACCTGTGCGTCAGCGTCGTAGCCCAGCACCCCGTCGCCCTGCACGGTCAGGATGACCTCCTGCTCGCGCGGCCCCCGAGCCAGCCCCAGCAGGGGGCGGCCGCCGTGCCGGCAGAGGCACAGCGTGCTCGGGGACATCGCAGCTCTGAGCCTCCGCGCGCTGTGGGGCCATCAGGCAGAGGCGCAGCGGAGGAGTGCCTGCTCGAGCAGGGCTTAAAAAGCCCTCCCGCACCAACCACCCGGGCACTTTCTTTCTCTTTTACACAAGGGGGCCTGTCCGTGTTAAAAAGGACGCGCAGCTGTGTGACCGCCTAGGTACCATGGCGTATGCGCAGCAGGAGGTGGATTTTCAGAGGCTCAATATGGGAAAGTTTGTGCTGTATGGCGCCGGCATCTTCTCTGTGCGCGGCCCGGCTCGAGGCCCTCTCTCTTTGCAGGCGGCGCGGCGCACCGCCGCCCCGACCGACGGCGCCGCGCCCCGCGCAGGGCCTCACGACGTGCCTGTACCCGCTGTCCGTCATCAAGACGCGGCAGATGGCGCTGGAGGGCGCGCCGCCGGGCCTATGGGTGCGGCGCGGGGCCCCGCTCGGCGGCGCGCAGCGCCATCTTTTGATGTTGCGGCGCTGCGGCGAGCTCACGCGCGCCGGCCGCGGGCCCCCGCAGGGCGCTGCGCAGGTTGCCCGGCAGGTGGTTGCCACGGACGGCGTACGGGGGCTGTACCGGGGGTTCACCACGGTCGTGGTCGGCGTCATACCCGCGCGCGGGGTGCGCCCCTCCGGCGCCTGCGCGCGCCGCGCGAGCGGCCGGGCCCCAGACGGGAGGCCCCCGCCGCGGCGGCTGCGGCCGCAGGACCTGAGCAGCCGGCCTGCTGGCGCCCGCCGTGCGCCGGCGCGGGACGCGCCCGGGCAGGCGCCGCCCTGAGGCCAGGGAGGCGGCGCGGCGCGGCCTGCGAGGCTGGCAGCGCCGGGCCGGGCGGGCGGGACAGCATAGGGTAGGGCGTTATACTAACCCTGTCCTACCCTTTACGGCAAGGACAGAGGCCCCGGCGCGCGCGGCGGCAGGTGTACCTGACCACGCTGGAGGCCGTGAAGAGCGCCGTGGCGGAGCGCTCGGCGGCGGCGGGCACCGGAGAGGCCAGCGCGGCTGGGCTGGCCAACTTTGTGGCCGGCGCGACCGCGTCGCTCGTCACGCAGTCCGTCATCGTGCCGGTGCGCGCGTGCCTGGCGCGGACGGGGTCGTTGGGGCTGCTCGCTGGTTGATGCGCGGCGCCTAAGCCGCTGTGCTTGGCTGCGCGGCGCCCCGATAGGGCCCCTGCACGCCAGGCCAAGTGAGCCGTGCTGGTGCATGGGTACGTTGAAAGGCCTGACTCACTGCCGGCGCTGCCGCAGGTGGACGTCGTGTCGCAGCGCATGATGGTTGCTGGTGCGGCCTATGCCTCATCACACTTACTAGCATTCGCTTGGCTTGACCGTTCTCGGACGTCCGCGATGTGCATGGCGCGCCAGCTCTGTCTGAGATTGAGTGTAACAAAGTACGGCCTGCTGCTTGCCGCCCAGGTGTTCACGAGGCTCTATCAGCTGGTGGGCCTGCCTGCCGCTCCTTGATGGCGTAACCCCTTCCCATGCTTACAGGCAGGCAGGGCCGCAGCGGCTGGTATGACGGTGCTGTTCGATGTGTGCGGCGGCAGGCGCGCGGACGGCCGGCTCCGCCAGCGCGTCGGGCGCCGCGGCGGTGGCGGCGCAGCCGGCGGCGGCTAGCGCGTCGGGGCTGGCGATGGCGCGGCACATCGTGCGCAGCGAGGGCGTGCTGGGCCTGTACCGCGGCTTTGGCGCGTCCATCGTCACGTTCGTGCCCAGCAGCGCGCTGTGGTGGGGCGGCTACGGCTTCTACCAGCGCCTGCTCTGGCGGCAGGCGCGGCCCTGCGTGCGGCTGTAGGGTTAGGGTCAGCCCACCTACCCCTGCCGCGCCCTGTGGGCGGCTGCGATCAGTGTCGGCCGGCTGGCAGCAGTGCCTTGTCACTCGCGCACGCCACCAGTCCCTGGGTGTGCGCTGAGCCGCGCGGCGGGCGCGCCGGCCGGCCTGCCGCGCTGATTCGCGCGCACACTGCATGCTGCTTCAAAACAAAGAAGCTAAGCATGGTGGCGCCCCCATCTGCCCAGGTGGATCGCTGGCGCGGGCGGGAGGGCGCGGCGGACGGCGCGGCGGGGCCGCCGCTGCGCGCGCCGCGCGAGCTGTACGCCGTGCAGACAGGCGCCGCGCTGCTGGCCGGCTGCACGTCCGCCACGCTCACCAACCCGCTGGACGTCATAAAGACGCGCCTGCAGGCGCGCGCCGCCCCGCCGCGCGCCCACATGTCCAGGGGTGTGGGGCTTCGTTTGTGGGCTTTGGACTAACGAGGATTAGTATGATCTGCAGCGCGGATGTCTGCGCGGGGCACTCCAAGAGCACATGCACATTTGGACCTGGACCTGTGTGGAGCACGGTCAAGGCGTCTGCAGTGCACAGCGTCTGAGCGCCGTGAAATGCGTGCAACGCCGGAGCACTGTCACTGCACGCAACGCCTGAGCGGAGGGAGTCACTTTCAGGGCATGGCGCTGCTTTGCTCGATGAGATGCGTGCGCACGCGGCGCTGCACGAGATATTGCTGGGCACTGCGGGCGTGCTGGACAGCGGCTGGACCCTGTCTGCCAGAGCAAATTCAGAGCTACAGGGCTGACCCGGCGCGGGCTGCAGACGGCCGAGCGCCAGGCGGGCGCGGAGGCGGTGACGTTCCGGGGCGTGGCCGCGGCGCTGCTGCGGGAGGAGGGCGCGCGCGGCCTGGTGCGCGGGCTGCTGCCGCGCATCGCCAACGTGGCCGTCTGGGGCACCTGCATGGTGTCCTGCTACGAGTTCCTGAAGCGCATATGCGTCATCGATGAGCCGGACGCGCGCTGACGTCGCCGCGGCGCCCGAGTCCCTTGCTGCGGGGCGATACCACCCACGCAGCGCCATTCTTTGCTTGGCATATGCTGCCGAGCGCCCTCGCGCTCCTGCAGGGCGCCCTTGCGCCTGCTCAGCAGACGGCCCCTAGAGGCCAACCCCGGCATTCCTTGCATCGGCGCGAGGGGGCTGAGAGCCGCATACTCGTCGCCGCGTCCTGTTGGGCTGTAGCAACGTGCTGCAGGCCTGTATCTCCAGGTAGTGCGCCTTGCAGTGCGCCTTGCATCGAGGGACACGGTTTGCGGACACGGCACACCGCGTGCAGTGAGTCTGCATGCTGCCGTGCGGCGTGCGTGGGAGGCAGGTGATCTGTGTTCTTTGCCATGGTGCATGGTCAAGCGCATGCTGTGCTTTAAGCCGCTGGCTGCCCTGCTCTCCCCCGCACCAGTGGGTCAAACGCATGCTTACAGTTTGTTAGGGTGGTTACTGACATGTGAGCTGTCCTGGACAACGTGCAACGTGGTTATACAATGACCACCTTGAACAGTCCATTTCAGGATTTAAAATATAGCGAATTACTACAGCTACTTGATACCGCAAAGCAGGTAATGGACCTGTAACACAGCACATGCAGAGTCCGGCAGCAAGTAAACCGCAGCGAGTTGCGTAGCAAGTTCAATCTGACTTATTCATGACTAAGTGTTTTAGATCGGGCTGCATCTGGCAGCACCAGTGGCAGCACCAAGTGTTCAAGTACAACGCATGGGAAGACTGCTTGGGCTGGTAAGTCTGAGCTAAGCTTGACGGAGTGTCCTGTGGCGGGGCGGTCTGGCTGGCTGCGCCTGCCCTAGCCCTAAAACCTAAAGAGCATCACAGAAGGGTTGAGAACCATTGGGGCGGCCAAGTGCCCTCCAACGAGCAGCGCAAACGGCAGAATGAGCAGCGGGTCATTGATTTCGGAGCCGTTGGGGATGATGCCCGGAATGACGCCGGTCATCACGACCTGCGCAGTCCGGGACGCAAACTTGTGAGCAGGAACACATCAGCGTTGCACATAACAATTACTTGTCGAAGTGTCATGTGGCAGGCATAAAAGGATGACGCAGCGGTAGCAAGAAGCACTGCAGTGCTGGCAATCAGGCGTTGTCATGAAGACTGCTCACTAGGCGTGACACTGCACGGCATGTCACATGCATGCAGGACATGCCGCAAGCAGCAGGCTCTGAGTCAGCACGGGCGCGCACGATCATGATGGCGAGGACCGTGAAGATGCAGTACATGCTGCGATAGGTGTGCAGGGTGTGTCGGACCTCGGCGAAGAAATTCGTCTTTGTGACCTCCTGCACGCATGTCGTGGGCGTGGGCGTGCAGGTTAACACACCGGTGCAGAGTTTTGAAGCTCGCATGGTGCCTGTGGCCGGCAGGGCTGCCAACCATGCAGGTCTTCAGAGCGGGGGGTGACAGAACAAGATGTAGCTTGGCATGGGCAAAAGGCGCGCGCCTTGGACGTGATGCCCCAGCTCATGTTGTAGCCCAGCAGGTGCGAGGCAAACGCCACGCTGAGGTGGAAGGAGAGGCCGTTGAAAAAGAAGAAGTACACGAACGAATACTCTGCGGAGCGTGCATGCGTCAGAGCCAGAGCGCCATGGCCAGCAAACATCGTCTTTAGCAAGAAAGCTAGGGCGCACTGATGTTCAGCCATGCGGACTGCGGCAGCGAGCTGACGCCCAGGCGGTACATCATGAACCTGCGCAGCATGCACGCCCTCAGCAGTGCCATGCCATGGCCTGGCAAGGGTGCGCCCTCGCCGATTCTCAGAACATGTGAGCTGAAGATAACGCGCATGCCGCCCGGGCGAGCGAGGGCTGCGCACGTGTTGCAGATGGGCGTGAAGATTGCGAAAATGCAGAGACACGTCAAGCTTATCTCCAGGGTTCCCTCGAAGGTCTCCGCGTACCAGCCCGACATGCTGTTGGCAAAGTATGTGCCGATGGAGAACACCCAGGCCGCGGCGATCGCGATGTAGATGCAGACATAGGCCAGCACGCTCGCCTGGACCCCGCCGCACATCACGCGGTCGGTTCATGACCGCCAAACTGCAGGCACCAACGACTTGCTGCTGTTCAGGGAGCGCGCACCTTGGTGGAGATGGGCGTCGTGCGGGTGAGCAGGTAGGAGCGGAAGAGCTTGGTAAGGGGCCCGCGGAGCAGCCAGTACCTAGAAGTCCAGGGTCAGGCTCAGGCTCATGAGGCTAGGAAAGCTTGAAACAGACAAGAACTGAGGAATGGCAGCTGGCAGCCCGGCGTACTTGAGCGGGTGGAAGAGCAGCTAGCTGCAGCCGAAGGCGTACTTGCGCATGCGCGTGATCTCATCGTGTATTGTCAGACTTAATCCCTCGCGAAAGTCGTCGCCGGTGTATGTGACGTACCGACCGATGTAGCCAGCCACCTGCATGCGCAGGGCGCAGGGCAGGGCATGACCAGTAGGAGACCATGCTGCAACTTGACGCTGTCCCTTTCAAAAGCTGCCTCACCAGTGGCGCGCCTGGAGGCGCAAAGCCATATCGAAGTCTTCCGAAACATGGGTCTCGCGTCAAAACCTCTCCACGCCGTCGACGTCCATGAACGCGCACTTCTGCACCGCCTCCCACCGCAGGAAGGCGTTGTGGCCGACGAGCGGGGCGATGTCGCCGCCGCTCACGCTCATCTGCGCGGTTGAGGGTTTGCTTGATGTCGAGCAACCCTGGTGCATGGCACGTGATGCGATGCATGCCTAAGTAGCCCTAGTTGGCTGAATCAGGCCATATCCAAACAGCTTAGGGGGCCATCGGGCGCGCAAAAGGGGGCCATCGGGCGCGCAGACCCTAATGGCATTATAGATGGTGGACGTAAAGTGGCCCATTGCGCTCTCAAAGTAGTCCTCCAAGCTGATCTGCGCCATGCGGTATCCCAGTCGGTGAGAGGATGCAGTGAGCTCACTGCCATGGAAATGGGGACGGCGCCATGCCGTGCAGAGCATACAAGGGATGCCAAGTCGCCCTGCCAAGGCCAGATGCAATGCATATGGCAAATGTGCAGGAAGAAAAGGTTGCGGACCTGCAGCGGCGTCGTGTAGTGCTGCATGAAGGCGACATGCGGGCTGCGCAGCAGCTCGGTGACGACCGGCAGGATGCAGTCGCACGGCACGCGCGTGTCGCTGTCCACCAGCAAGATGAAGTCGCCCATGCGCGTGTCGCCGCCGGCCAGGAACGCGTGGCTGGGCTGCTGCGCCGCCGTCTCCAGGCGCACGGCCTCCAGCGCCTCCCGTGGGCCCAAGCCCTGCTCCTGCACCATGTGCCCCATGCGTGAGCGGCTTGTGCCAGTCTGTGTTCATACGGTGCGCTGCGCCTCAACAGCCTGAGCCACATAACATGCACTCCAACATACCTGCATGAGCGCCGACACGCGGCGGCTGACGCCGAGGCAGAAGTTCATGTTGGAGGCCTTCTTGAAGCGCCCGGCGCGCGTGTACCCGTTGACGTTGTGCCCGGGACGCGCAATGTAAGCAATGTCACATTTCTGATAGTATGATTGGCGCTCCTCCCTGCCGGCCGGAGAGCGTACAGATGGGTCAGACATCCAGGATGGGCATGCGCAGAGTCCTTGGATGCTGACATCATGCCGGGCGTGCCCAGGACATGCCAGAGTCACCAGGACATGACCTGCAGCATTGCTGTGGAACAGTACTAGATCATAAGCACACGGCGGAGCTGGGCACTCGCCGATCGGCCTCGGAGATGAGCTGCAGCCCGTCGTCGTTGACAAAGAGCTGCCCGTCGCCCCCGGCCTCCTTGTAGGCCGCCAGAGCGGTGAGCAGGCTCTCGACGCTGGGCCGGATGGTGGCCGCCAGGCTCTCCTGCCGCACCGCCGGCATTCAGCGCGCATCGCAGTGAAGCTCATGTTATTGCCAGCAACATGGCTGCAGCGTGTCAGGCAGACTGCATGTGTGGATTGTGCTCGGGAGGCCCGCGATGACATGCTGACGCACAGTGTGTCATTGGTGAACACCTCACCCATACACATGCAGCCAGGTGACAACCCATGCCCCTTGTGAGCAGTGATCTGCGCCCAGCGCACCTTGTAGACGGCATCTGGATGGTGACGCGCGGCAGGGCGCCCTTCCACCTGCGGCAGCATGCTGCTGTCAGCGCAGGAATCCCGATGTACTGGGGAACACGCTTCAGAGCGTGTGTCCAGAACAGGGCATCAAGCAAGGTGGTGGATGCCCACAGCTTTGACACAACAGCAGGACACGCATCACAGGATATTGTATCCCTGCATGCACGGGCGCGCACGGCTTGGGTGGCACAGCACTGTAGCACCGCGAGTTGGTCTCCACATGCGCAATCGGCCCCAGCGTGATGACGACGCAGGACACGAGCGCGATGACGCTGAACAGCGCCAGCACACTAATAAATGGGGCTGTGGCCGCGCGCGCGGCGCAGCGGTCCCAGCTCCCCGTGCGCCAGCCGTACCTGCCGCGTCCCGGGTGGCTCAGGCAGCGAGCGCCTGAGGTTGCACACTTAAATGGGGGGAACTCTCCCAGGCTCGATAAGTGGTCATGCACCAGCTGCCATGCGGAATGTGTTTGTGCATGCGAGCTGCCTGCGTGTGCTCAAGGAGTTGCAGACACAAGACAAATGACACGCACAGCAGCCGGCGGCTGCAGGTATGTGCGGTGGCGCACAGGCAGCCGTCAGCGATGCCGTAGCCCAGCACGCCGACCACGATCGCGCAGGCGATGAACACGACGACGGCGTGGTTCCACCTGCGCGGCCGCGGGTCATCTTCCAGCGCGTCCTCATCTGCGCGCGCGCCCTCGTTGCAGCGCACGGCATGTTCACAGGCAGTCATGCCCGCCCACAGGCGTGAACAGAAGCAGACCTGCGAGTGCGGCCGCGAATGGTGCACGGGTGCAGCGCCAGCAAATAGGTGCATGGCATATCTGCAAGCAGCATGCGCCACGGGAGCGCAGGGCCAAGGACCATGGCCGCACCCGTGGAAGGCTCCACGGCGAGCGCCACACTGCCGCCAGCGCTGACCGGGTCGGCGCTAGCCGGCGCGCCGCCCCCAGCGCTGTGCGGTGCCTCGCCTGCTCCGCTGATCTCCGCGGCGCCTGACTTGCCGCCCAGCGCAGAGAGCTCCTGCGCGGTGTCCTCGCGCCGCATCGGCGGAGCGCTGCTGCGGCTGCAGCACGGGTCGTGCACCTCCAGCGGCGCCTGGGCGGGCCGCGCAGGTCACAGAAGATTCAGCGGGGATTTCAGAAGCTGAGCTGAGACTGCCGTGCATGCCAGCACGCTCGCTGCGCCTGGGGCTAGCCGCCTCTCGTGTGATGCAGCAGGGTCCGCGAGCATAAACTTGAGACTCACGAGCCAGAAGCGTGGCGGCGCCTGCCACCACAGGCCTGTGCAGACTCGGCAGTCGCCCCCCTTTTGCGTCACCGGGAAAGGGGGCGCACTGCGTCCGGCGCAAGCTCCACTGTTGCGCCCTCCTCCCCCATGGGCGGGCCTGCATTGGAAACAACGCGCGTCAGTCCCCGCCACTGCCTGCAAGCGGCCCGGTGCCTGCAAGTTGTGAGGCACACCGGTGCTTGCAGCCTCCTGTTTGAAGGTGCCTGACGGTTTTGTCGTGACAGTGCTGGCTGGGATTGCAGACATCTCGCACGCTGCCTGCAGTGCACGGTGGGAGGGCACCGCTCAGGTCGTGCCTGGATCCTCATGGCCTCCAAAGCTCGTGCTTTGTGCTGTGCGGTGCGGTGCCAGAAGCGAGGAACGACAAGCTTCGACTTTAGCGATTAGGGCAGGGCTGCTACCTGACCGGAACGTTGGGACGCGTGCATTCCATATTCTTCACTCCTTTTCACACTTCATGCATGCGTGCAACACCTGGGATGTGTGGACTGTTGCACCCAGGCCTGCCTGATGCTCAGTGTGAGTGCATATTTATTTATCGAAAAAACCACGCCTCTGCTTGCCAACAGGCGCCTGGCATCTTTGCAAAATTATGAGCACATCGTTGCTGCTCCGTTATGCGCACAGCTCGTCTTTGCCTGTCTTCTGTCTTTCCAAGTACGTAGAACGCATACGATAGTTGAGATAAACAGCCGTTTGTCTCTCAGCATCATCCGTAGCAGGCCAGATAGACCCTTAATAGAAAGCATCTGTGGCCATGCCTGGCACATGATGCACTGCATTGCGATCACTGTCACCTTCGAACCCAGCAGCTCAGCCAGCAACTTTACACTGGACCGTACTGCTAGCCTGACCGATGGCTGCATGCCAACCAGGGATTTTCGTAAGGCACGCTGGGGCAGGACATGCAGAGATGCAGCCCCCTGGCATTACAGAGGCCCAGGAGCGCTGGAGACTTTCCTAGAGGCATCTGTGACTGTTGACGTGCTTGAATTATAGCCACGATTGTTGACACTGCCACAGCGCAATGGCGTAGAAAGAAGGTGCATGCGTGTATCGAATTGATGCAGAAATACAGAAGTGCAGACATGCAGAACGTGATGTTGACAGAAATGCAGAAGGGGTGTTGGGCATCTGCTCTCAGGGCACGACGCCACCTAAAGCTTGAAATTATCCTGCTCCTGGTGATCTACATACATGCTTTGCGGCTGAGCACCGCTATCTGTGCGCTCCCACGAGGTTGCTGTGCACTTGAGAGTCAGGCGGTTGATGTGACGTAGTATGCTGGATCATTGCAAAATGGCTGCTTCTTCTCACACGTGCCAGGCAAGATGCGTGCTAGCAGATAATGCTCCACTTAAGTGGTAAACCTAAGCACACCGCTGCATAAACCTGTGCACGTCACAAGCCAAAGTTGTATATTCTCTAGCTCCGTTTCAACACAGTTAGTTAAACCTACACACCGCAACTGGCTGCCAGCTTGGTGATTGAGCACCTGTGGTTCCTTGGCTCACAGCCTCTGTTTAAACAGAGATGCCTACTCAACCAAGCGCAAAGTCCAGAAACATGTCTATCCTAGCTAGCACAACCCGGCCGGAGTCTATGGACAGCATCCAGCTAGCGGACTGAGTCCCACATCTGTTTTTGAGTCTAATTGTGCACACATCCTCCTGGCACTTCAAACCCTCGTCACACATACTTCGGAACCAAATCTGCCTAAGAGCAGGGACTGCAGGGGACACGGGACGATTCAGAGCCGGCAGAGACATCCTGATACGCATGCACAAACAGCACTGAGGCGAGGCCAAGCAAGTCATGTCACACCATCTACCAGCGGAACAGCATGAGCGTTGGGTTCAGAAGCATCGGGGCAGCCAAGTGCCCTCCAACCAGAAATGCAAACGGCAGGATCAGCAGCGGGGTCGTTAATTTCGTAGCCCTTGGGGATGACGCCCGGGATGACGCCGGTCATCACAACCTGCGCAGTCCGGGACGCAAACTCACGAGCAGAGATACATTGTTGCATAAGACAGCACATGCTAGAGTGGACACACAAATGAGTGACGCAGCAACAGCAACAAGCACTGCAGTGCTGGCAATAAGGCGTTATAATGAATCCTCTTCACTAGGCGTGACACTGCATAGCATGTCACATGCATGCAGGACATGCGGCACGTAGCAGGCTCTGAGACCAGCACGGGCGCGCACAATCATGATGGCGAAGACCGTGAAGAGGCAGTACATGCTGCGATAGGTGTTGAACGTATATCTTAGCTCGCGGAAGAAATTTGTAGCCGTGACCTCCTGTGCAACGCAAACCAACAGCTCAGCTCGCATGGTGCCTGTGGTTGGCAAGCCTGCCAAGCGTGCTCGTCAGCAGGTCCTCCAGCGGGGCGTCCGAGGACAGGTTGCTGGTGCAGGGCTGGCAGTGTGCTGTTGACCGGGCAGGGGCGAGAGGCGCGCCTTGGACGTGATGCCCCAGCTCATGTTGTAGCCCAGCAGGTGCGAGGCGAACGCCACGCTGAGGTGGAAGGACAGGCCGAGGAAGAACACAAGGTACACTGGCGAGTATCCTGCGCGCGAGGCCCAAACAGTCCCCGTGTAGAGTTAGGCCAGCGCCTCGTGTTTTGCAGGCAGAGGCTAGGCTGGGGCGCTGTGGCTTTCAAGGCAAGATAAAACTCCCGAGGCCCTGCACAAGCCTGGGGCGCACTCATGTTCTGCCAGGCGGACTGCCCCAGCGAGCTCAGGCCCAGCCGGTAGTGCATGAGCCTGCGCACATGACCGTCAGTATAAATGAATTTTTCAAACAGTGTATCAGCCAACGTTGGCTGCCTACGAGCGCAGCCCTGAGACAGGGCTACGCAATGCATATCAGCGCGAGCACAGATTCGCAGGCAAGCATGCATTTGGCCAAGGTTCAAGTACATTATTTGCAAATAACCAGCAGCAAATGGACGCCTTCAACTAGCCAGGATGCGCACGTGGTGCCGATGGGCGAGAAGCCGGCGAAGATAACTAAACAGCTCATGCTAATGTCAAACGCATTCTCAAAGGCACCCGCGAACCAAGGGCTCATGCTGCGCGGTTGCACGCCAGGTGCGTCAGCGCTGCCTTGCGGGTCAAGGTGGCTGGGGCAAGCATGCGAACTGGCAAGCATGTCAACATCATGCGGAATATTGCACAGGGGCGGGCATGCAAACGCCGTGAAGGAATACGGCTGCGCACGCAGCAGCATCACACCTGCTGGCAAAGTAGGACCCGATGCCCAGGAGCCAGGCCGCCGCGATCGCGATGTATATATTAATGTACGAGGTTACGGAGATCTTTGTGGCGAGCGGCGTCGCGCGGGCGAGCAGGAACGAGCGGAACAGCTTGGTAAAGGGGCCCCTCCACGGCCAGGTGTAGAGCGGCTGGAAGACCAGCTCGCTGCAGCCAAAGGCGTACTTGCGCATGCGCGAGATTTCATCATGCACGCTCAGCGACAGGCCCTCTTGAAACCCCGTGCCCGTGTACGTGATGAAGCGGCCGATGTACCCCGCGACCTGCGCACGCATATCACAGTCAGGCTGGGAGCAGAAGGCAGCGAGCTGGTGAGGATTTGTCTGACATGTTAAAATTTCGCGCCTGGAGGCGCAAAGCCATATCAAAGTCCTCCGAAACGGAGGACTCGCTCCAGAACCTCTCCACGCCGTCGGCGGGGTCGACAAAGGCGCACTTCTGCAGCGCCTCCCACCGCAGGAAGGCGTTGTGGCCGACGAGCGGGGCGACGTCGCCGCCAGAGACGCACATCTGCGCGGAGCCGTGCTTTATTATAGTCAGGGAGCGCAGGCAGAGGATGACGCGGATGACAGGCTCTGCGCTGTCATCTGCTCAGCAAACATGCGCAGCAAGCAGCCATGACATGCACCAAAATATTGCACCAAAATTACCTTAATAGCATTATAGATCATGGTAGTAAATTGAGCATTGGCGCTCTCGTAGTAGTCCCAGCTAATCTGATGCGCGCATGCGTCACCCCGGTCAGTGAGAGGATGCAGTGAGCTCACTGCCCTGGGATTGGAGACGGCACCATGCAGATCGTACAAGGCATGCCAAGCCGCCCTGCCAAGTGGTGATACAACGCCCTTGGCAAACGTGGAAAAGGGCGCGCGCCTGCAGCGGCGTCGTATAGTGCTGCGTGAAGGCGACGTGCGGGCTGCGCAGCAGCTCGGTGACGACCAGCAGGATGCAGTCGCACGGCACGCGCGTGTCGCTGTCCACCAGCAAGATGAAGTCGCCCATGCGTGTGTCGCCGCCGGCCAGGAACGCGTGGCTGGGCTGCCGCTCGGCCGTCTCCAGCCGCACGGCCTCCAGCGCCTCCCGTGGGCCCAAGCCCTGCTCCTGCCCCATCATTCCCAAAGCGTGAGCGGCTTGGACCAATGCAGGCTCCTCTTGGTGCGCTGCTCCTCAACAGCCCTGGCCACAGGACATGCACTCCAACATACCTGCATGAGCGCCGACACGCGGCGGCTGACGCCGAGGCAGAAGTTCATGTTGGAGGCCTTCTTGAAGCGCCCGGCGCGCGTGTACCCGTTGACGTTGTGCCCGGGTCGCGCAATGTATGCAATGTCGTTCGTCTCGTAAAATGCAACGCGCTCCTCCCTGCCGGCCGAAGAGCGTACGGATGGGTCAGACATCCAGGATGGGCGTGCACATGAGTCCTTGGATGCTGACATCTTGCCGGGCGTTTTGTGGATATGCCAGAGTCACCCGGACATGACCTGCAGATTGCTGCAGAACAGTACTAGAGCATAAGCACACGGCGGAGCTGGGCACTCGCCGGTCGGCATCTGAGATGAGCTGCAGCCCGTCGTCGTTGACAAAGAGCTGCCCGTCGCCCCCGGCCTCCTTGTAGGCCGCCAGCGCGGTGAGCAGGCTCTCGACGCTGGGCCGGATGGTGGCCGCCAGGCTCTCCTGCCGCACCGCCGGCAGTCAGCGCGCATCACAGGCCTGAGGCTGGGGGTGGCCAGCCTCTACGCATGCCAGCCACATGGCTGCAGCGCATCAGGCAGACTGCATGTGCAGACCAGTGACGCGCGCGAACGACGTGCTGGTGCTAAATGTGATGCAAGCCATACCACGCATATGCAGCTCAGCTTGACAAGTCGTCACATCTTGAGCGCGCGAGCGATCACCTCCGCCCAGCGCACCTTGTAGACGGGCATCTGGATGGTGACGCGCGGCAGGGCGCCCTTCCACCTGCAGCGCAGTGTATGCACGTCGCAGGCGCATGCTTGCCATGTCGACGCGTTCCCACTGGACCTCACGGCAAGGCAACAATGACTCAGCAAGCACAGCCAGGGCCCGCACTGCTTGGTCGGCGGGTTGGCGCTGTAGTAGTACGAGTTGGAGGTGGCGTGCGCGACGGGACCAAGGCTGTGCACAATCGTCCCGACGCAGGTCATGACGGAGAACATCGCGAGGCAGAGGATAAGTGGCGAGCTCGCGCAGCGTACCGCGCAGCGCGCGACGCCGTACGTCTGCATGTTCCTGCGCGCGCGGGAAGAGGCTGCAGCGCGCCGGACCGCGCGCGCCCCGCCATGCAGCACCGCGAGCAGGGAAGCAGGAGCCGCCCGCGCACCCGCAGGCGCTGCCGATGCTGGTGCCCAGGATGACACCGATGAGCAGCACGGAGGCGCCGATGATCCTGCGCGCGCACGTCAGAGACTCTCACTTGCGCGCCATCTTGCTCAAACAGTTTGCGTGCAGTCCTTGACCAGTCCCACACAACCATGCATAGCCTTCGCGTCCAGGTGCACTCGGTGTGCCGCTGTGTGAGGAAGGGTTATGAAGCTGCCGGGCGTGGGGCCGCACAGCGCGTGGTGCCAGTGGCGCGGCCGCCGCTCGCTGCCGTCCGCGCCGCTCTCCGGTGCAGTGCTGAGGCCCGCGCCGCCCTCTTCGACATCCTCCACGTCAGTGCCTGGCGCTGCTTCCGGCCGTCAGTGCCTGGCTGAGGCCTTGCTCATCTGCAGCCAAACCGACCTCCTCTGCCTGACCTGAGCAGACACACGCAAGCTGCTTCCTCGTCTTTTGCCTTGGCAGACAGGTGCGACCGACAGCATATGCGCGCAGGTGTGCTTGCAAGCCACGTGAGAGACAGTGCGCCCTCTGCACGGTGTCGGCGCTTTACTGAAGCAGGTCTGCTGGACGCGGGCGCCCACGCGCACCTGTGGCGAGCTCAGGCACGCCGTCCTTGCTGTCCTGGAGGGAGCTCAAGTCCAGAGCGCTGTCCACGGCTCGCCGCATCCCTTGGGGCTGCTGCTCGCTGGGCACCTGCGCCTGCCAATGAGCCCCACATAAAAAAGGGGGCAGGTTGGGGCTGCACGCACACGCTGCGCTGCTTCCCAATGCACACACATACTTCTTATTTGCGGAGAGTGACCACAGCACAGTGCAAAGCACAGGTGCGGCTGCCTGTTGCTCTAGGCCACCTGCTCGGCCAAGAGCAGGACGCGCCTCAACGCTCAGACAAGCTGGTACACACGCAGCGACACCTTGCGCTGCAGGCTGATGCAACACAAAAAGGGGGATGACAAGGCGCACTGTGAGTGGCGTGGGCTGCACAGCTGCACCAGCTCCCGTGACGGGCGTCCTGACAACAAGCACCACATCAGGAGAGGTGCTGGGCTGCATCGCTGCCGAGGGATGTGCTGGAAAGGCACTGAGGTGTTGAAGAAGCTGGCCACCGTATTCAGGCCCTCACGTCTGTAGCAAAATGAGAATTGTCAATCATAAGTGGAACTGCGCCTCCCGAGGCAAAACCCTAAGCCAACAATGTCCTCACTTCAAATCTTGATGAATCAAAGTTGGCTGATACAAGGCTGTATTTCATTTATTCATTTATTAAGACGCTTGCACGCGCTGGCCTGAAGCATTCCGGCGTGCTTTACTTAGGTCGCCTTAACCTTGTGGAGCCCATGAACAGCCGCAATCAGTGACGCACGGACGCAAGTCAGTTAACCTCAGTCCTAGCAAACGTGGACAGGGTGCTTCCTCACGAATTGAGGTGCAGCTGTGAGCATTACAGCATATACCTGCTACCTCAGGCTGGTGAATAACCAATACATAGGCGGGCGGCTACCGAGCTAAGGCCAAGCGACTTACTCCAAGGCACATCAAGCAAAATCACAGGAAACAGGCAAGACAAGCATTGATGAGGTTCAAGCTGACGGCATTCATGCAAAACTCATAGCAAAACACACAGGCGGGCAAGTGCTTGCAAAAAGTTCAACGTTCACAGCGTCTGCGGGCAACCGTGCCTGCTCGCATGCGGCGGCTACATCAGCTGCAACAGCGTCACGTCGTCCAGAGTCTATGGGGCTGCAGTACCCTCGCCCCCGCTGCAGCCTGGCACTGCAGGCCGCCGCTGGCCATCGCCTAGGCCGCCCGCTTCGAATGCGCGGCCGCCTCCGTGCAGCCGCACATGCTGTGACCAGGCTCGGCGGTCACCCACATGGCAGCGCCCAGGGCCACGACGGCCGCGCTGACCTGCGTCCAGACGCTCCCGCACAGCCAGGGCTTGCCGGGCGTGCAGAACAGCGCGCTCGCTGCCAGGCTCACCACACCGCCCCTGCGCGCCACGCCGCGGCGCGCTCACCTCCACAGAGTCGCTTCCAGCAGGTCTGCAGTGACGACCGGCTTGAGCTCAGAGAGGCTCAGAAACAGGCGACCAAGGGATGCCCTGCGCGTCACTGGCACTGTCTGCAGGTGCCTCCTTGCTGGCACTGGGGCAGCGCACGGTGAGCCAGGGGCCGCCGTGCGGGGGAGGAGCGTGGCATTGGCTGTGAGAACCAAAAGGGCGCACCGCACGGCGTTGGCGAGCCCGACCGCGACCGCCCCGTCCAGCGCAAACACGCGCGCCTGCACCCAGGCGTGGCCGTTGTACGCGGCGCCAAAGGCCGCCAGCGCGGCCGCGGCCGCCGCGGCGGGCACGCCCGAGGCGCGCAGCGGTGCTTCCACCAGGCGGCGCCAGCGCGGCAGCGTGTACCCTGCCTGCGCCGCGTTCGCAGCGAGCAACCTGTGACGGAGCAGACTGGGCGCTGGCGCGCGCCGGGTGTCCGGGTACGACTCCGCCAGGCTCTTGCTCTGCAGCGGTCAACAACCCGCCCACGCAAGTCTCCTAGCATGCGTTGGTGCAACAGTGCGCACCCACCCCACGCCCAGGCCAAAGAGATGCATGAGAAAAGGGCAACTTATCATCTGGCCAGCAGCAGTACTCATGCTGAACTATTTGTACATGTACCTCCGCCTGTACATGTTCATTCGTCTGTGCTCCTCTCACACCCACCGTCCAAGGGCCGCGGCGGCGCGCCTGGTACAGGGTGGCCGCCGCGAGGCCGACCCGCGCCGTGCGCTGCGCGTAGTGCGCATAGGCGGGCGGCGGGCGCTCGGTGCGCAGCAGCAGCTCATACGTCACGCCCAGCAGCGCG
>JAABUV010003685.1_pt1 | contig 19183 bp, 22 predicted proteins | sample 5559971 | NCBI WGS metagenome assembly JAABUV01 (sample SAMN10711881, study PRJNA513362) | rock metagenome | isolation source: Antarctica rocks | place: Antarctica: Victoria Land, Knobhead nord | collected 2015-12-19
TCGCACAAAAAAGGCCCGGACGGACCATCTACCCACCGGTTTCTGGGGCCAACGGCGACCGCGCGCGGCCCCAGAAACCCCTGCTCCGCTTGACCTAGCCGCCTGATTCAGCGGAAACTAGAGCAGATGGAGCGCGTACTAAAAGCCTACCTGTACGGTACTGGGCAGGAGGCGTTACTATCTGGCCGCGGCCACGAGCGGTGGCGCCGCGGCGGCAAAAGCGTCGGCAACGAGTTGATAGGATCGCACGCGGTCCTCGAACGCGTAACAGTTCGTTGCGATGACCAGGTCGGTCGTCTGGTAGCGCTCCGACACCGCGCTGAGTTGGTCTCGTACCGATGCAGGGCGGCCCTCAACGAAGTGTTTCATAAAGCCGGCCGCGATGGCGCCCTGGAACCCGTCCAACTCGTACCGCACCGTCTCGTCGGGCGGTAGGAGCGCCGTACTCCCGGCGCCGGTCCGCAAGCGCGCCACCGACAACCTCACGCTCGCGGCGATAGCGTGGGCCTGCTCATCGGTCTCCGCACAGATGACGTGCACGGCCACGGCGAGTCGCGGCTCCTGGAGATAGGTCGATGGCTGAAAGCGGCGCCGATAGATCTCGGCGACCTGGGGGCCGACATCCCCCGCGCTCCCGAAGAAATCGGCGAACGCGAACGGCAGCCCGAGCATCGCGGCCAACCGCGCGCTATAGTCGCTCGAACCCAGGAGCCACACGTCGGGAGTTTCCGCCGGCAATGGCCCCGGTTGCGCGGTGATGCCGGCGAAGGGATGTCCCTCGGGCAACTGCTGTGACAGGAAGCCGACCAGGTCCTCGACCTGGCGGGGGAAGGCGTTGAGGTCGGCCGTGGCCCTGGGGTGGGACAGGGCTACGGCCGTCGCGGGGTCGCTGCCCGGCGCCCGCCCAATGCCCAGGTCGATGCGGCCGGGATAGAACGCGGACAGCGCGCGGAAGGTCTCGGCTACCTTGAGCGCCGCATAGTGCGACAGCATCACGCCCCCACTGCCGACGCGGATGGTGGACGTGTGCGCGGCGATCTGCCCGATCAGGATTTCGGGAGCCGTCCCCGCGTAGCCGGAGGCGTTGTGGTGCTCCGCCACCCAGTAGCGTTTGTATCCGAAGCGCTCAGTCGCTTTGGCGAGTTCAACGGTCTCGCGCAGCGCTTGCGCCGCTGTCCCACCCTGACGGATGGGCGATTGATCCAAAACACTCAACGACAGTTCGCGCGCCACTCGTCATCTCCTCTCAATAGTGTCAATACCCGCTGCGGCGAGAGTATCGAGCAGCACGCCGGCCATGATGTCGTAACCGCCAGTATGGGGGTGCAGCCCGTCGTCGGCTAGTTCGGGCCGTAGCGTCAGGCCATCATCTGCTACCAGATGACTATGGTAGTCGACATACGCCGCGCCCGCGTCGCGCGCGACCTCCCGTAGCCGCCTATTGACGCGCGTGATCAGCCGGTTGCGCATGGCCATGTTGCCGTTGACCGGCATATTAGTGGGCAGGACGCTACATAGCACCACCGTGAGGCCGTTTACGCGAGCGGCGGACACCATAGCCGTGACATCGGTCACGATCTCTTCCTCGATATCCTCCGGTGTACGGGCTAGCGACGGGTCCCATTCATCCAGGTCCCAGGTGTTGTTGACGCCGATCTTGATCACGACCAGTGTAGGACGCAACTGCAGCACGTCGGCGGCGAAACGGCGGCGCACGAAGGGCGTGCGGTCGCCGCCAATGCCGCGGTTGACGACGAAGCCGCCCGACGCGCCGCGGAAGTAGGCGTCGAGCGCCCACATGTCGGTGATCGAGTCGCCGATAAAGACGGCGTCGATGGGGATGGCGCGCGTGAGCAACGCCTCGTTGTGCAGGTCGAACACGCCGCGACGGCTATCAGCCGCGGCGGCCACGGCGAACAGGCCGGGCTTGATCAGGGCGGGTCGCTCCAAAAGATTACTCCTTCCAATTTCTCCGCTATCGAGTAGTATGGGGCATAGCAGTGAATGGCAACAAGGAGAAGAGGGGGATGGAGCATCTTTGTCAACGCGATCGCTCCCGCCGTCATCGCGACGCGGATCAACGACGCGACGCCGCCCGACGTCCTGGCGTACATGGTCGAGCGTATCCCCATGGGGCGGGTGGGGCAGCCCGCAGAGGTTGCCGCGCTCATCCACTGGCTCGCCAGCGACGAGTGCAGCTTCACGACGGGGCAGTGCCTGGATATCAGCGGCGGCCGCGCCACCTATTGATAACGCGGGGAGATATCACATGACCACGGACCTGACGCCGATGCGCCCGCGCTGCGAGTACTTGACCAACCCTTTGGGGATCGACATCGCGCGACCACGCTTGAGTTGGACTCTGGAGTCCGCGCGACGGGCGCAGCGGCAATCGGCCTATCAGATTCTGGTTGCAGCCGATGAGGAAAGCTTGCGCGCCGGCGCGGGTGATCTGTGGGACAGTGGCCGCGTTGAGAGCGGCCAATCCGTCCACGTCGACTATGCCGGCCCCGCGCCACGATCCGGCCAGCGTTGCTGGTGGGCGGTGCGCGTGTGGGATCAGGACGACGCGGTATCGCCCTACAGCGCGCCATCCTGGTGGGAGATGGGCCTGCTGGACCCCGCGGACTGGGGCGACACGGCCTGGATTGGTCTTGATACCATGTCCGACGACCCTCCGGGTGATCCCGACTTGCCGGGCCTGGTTCCCAGCCCCTACCTACGCCGGACCTTCACGCTGACGAAGCCGGTGCGCCGCGCGCGGCTCTACGCCACGGCGCGCGGCCTATACGAGGCGCGCCTCAACGGTCAACGCGTTGGCGATGCGCTGCTCACGTCCGGCTGGACCGACTACACCACACGCATTCAGTACCAGACCTACGACGTGACCACCCTGCTGCGCGATGGCGAGAACGCGCTCAGCGCGATCCTGGGCACGGGCTGGTACGCCGGCTACCTGGGCTTCGCCGGGCAGTACGGCCTCTACGGGACGCGGCCCCAGTTGCTGGCGCGCCTCCATATCGAGTATGATGATGGCGCCACGGAGACGATTGTGAGCGACGACGCGTGGCGCGCCGCGACCGGACCTATCCTCTACTCCGACTTCTTGATGGGCGAGAGCTACGACGCCCGCGCCGAACTTCCTGGCTGGGACGCGCCGGGCTACGATGACGCCGCCTGGACGCCGGTCGCCGTCACGGACCGCGACGCTACCCCGCTGGTAGCTGACCGCGCCGAGCCTGTGCGCGTCGTCCACGAGACGCCGCCCCTGGCGATTACGCGCCTGGACGACGGGACCTTTATCGTGGACATGGGGCAGAACATGGTGGGCTGGGTACGGCTGCGCGTGGCCGGCGCGGCGGAGACACGCGTGCGCCTGCGCTTCGCCGAGATGCTCGACGCGGGCGGCGCGCTCTACACCGAGAACCTGCGCACGGCCCGCCAGACCGATACCTATATCCTCAAAGGCGACGGTGAGGAAATCTTCGAGCCGCGCTTTACGTTCCATGGCTTTCGCTACGTCGAGGTTACCGGCTACCCCGGCGACCTGACGCCCGACGCCATCATGGGCCGCGTCGTGGGCTCCGACACACTGGCCGTGGGGACGTTCGAGTGCTCCAGCGCGCTGGTGAACCAGTTGCAGCGCAACATCGAGTGGGGCCAGCGCGGTAACTTCCTCTCCGTCCCCACCGATTGCCCGCAGCGCGACGAGCGTCTGGGCTGGATGGGCGACGCGCAGATCTTCGCGCGCACGGCCAGCTGCAACGCGGATGTGGCCGCCTTCTTCACCAAGTGGCTGGCCGACGTCGCCGACGCGCAGGCGCCCGCTGGAGCGTTCCCCGATATCGCGCCGCTGCTCGCCTTGCGTGGTACCGACCTGAGCCACGGCGCGCCGGCCTGGGGCGACGCCGGCGTGATCGTGCCCTGGACACTCTACCAGGTCTACGGCGACACGCGCATTCTGACGCAATACTATGAGGGCATGGCGCGCTGGCTCACCTACCTGGAGGCGGCGAACCCCGATGGCTTGTGGCGCCACGCGCGTGGCAACGACTTCGGTGACTGGCTGGCCCTCGATGGCGACGATCCCTCCAAAGCGTTCGGCAGCCGCACGCCCAAAGACTTACTCGCCACGGCCTACTACGCCTACGACGCGCGGCTGATGTCCCGCGTGGCGCGCGCCCTCGGCCGCGCCGAGGACGCCGCGCGCTACGGAGCGCTATTCGACACGATCAAGGCGGCCTTCAGGCGGGCCTACGTATCCGATGACGGCCGCATCGCGGGCGCGACGCAGACCGGTTACGTGTTGGCGCTGCACATGGACCTGTTACCGGGCGACCTGCGCGCAGCGGCGGCGGACCGCCTTGTGGAGACGATCAGGGATAGGGGTTGGCGCCTGACCACCGGCTTCGTCGGGGTCGGCTACCTGTTGCCTGTCCTGACCGAAACGGGACACGCCGACGTGGCCTATCGCCTCCTGCTCAACGAGACCTACCCGTCATGGGGGTACTCCATCCGGCAGGGCGCGACGACGATCTGGGAACGCTGGGACGGCTGGACGGCCGAGGGCGGCTTCGAGGACCCAGGCATGAACAGTTTCAACCACTACTCTTTGGGGTCGGTCGGTGAATGGCTATACCGCTACGTCGCCGGTATCGACGTGGACCCCGCGCGCCCCGGCTATGACCATATCCTGATCCGACCATGTCCCAGCGGAGGCGTCACCCACGCCCGCGCCACGTATGACTCGATCCGGGGCCGCATCGTTAGCGCGTGGCGGGTTGAGGACGGCGCCTTCTCGTTGCATGTAACCATCCCTGCGAACACCACGGCCACGGTCTACCTCCCGACCTCCAATATCGCTGCCGTAACGGAAGCGGGCGCGCCGCTGAAGGACGTGGAGGGCGTCGAGGCGCTGCGTGTCGAGGCTGGGCGGGTCGTGCTGGCGGTCGGTTCCGGCGCCTATGACTTTCGCTGCGCGATGACATAGGCGTGATCCCATCCGCTTGTCTACGCCTGATGAGACAAGCGGGTGGTTGCCCCGCTCCGCTACCGCGACGATACTACCCGTGCCGACGATGGAGCGTCGCCGTTGGGCGACCGACAACGCGTCGATCCGAGAAGTATGGGGGAACCGATGGTCACGTATAACTGCTCTCCTGGCGTCATCACGCGCGACGAGGCGCGTCAGTCCCTCTTCGATCTTTTGGCCGCGCACGCGGACATTGATCTGGATATCGCCGAAGCCACCGCCATCGTTACTGCCGCCTCGTGGGAACAAGAGGCGATGCGGGACTATGCGGAGGCCGTCGCCGCGATACACAGTGGCTACCAACGCCTGGTCACTCTCCACCAGGCGTTGGCGGCTCCGGTTGCGTCGGGGGCGCCCCTATCTTCGCCCGTGACAGCCCTGGGTCAGGTAACGCAAGCCGCGTAAAACGGCCATTTCTTTGACAAGGGGCGCCAGGGGGACGTATAACCTGTAGCATGAGGCGGATACCACACGTCGGCGAGACCCCACGCTATGATGGATGAGGCGCGCCCGACGCTTGTGGGTGAGCGGGTGATTGTGCGGCCTGGCCGCGCGGAGGACCTGGACGCGCTGCGCGCCATCCGGGCCGAACCCAGCGTCGCCCGCTGGTGGGGCGATCTCGATCCGGGCGATGACACCGCAGCGAAGTTGCGCGGGTCGAGCGATGGCGTGCTGCTGGTGATCGAAGTCGCCACGGAGGTGGCAGGGGGTATTCAGTATCATGAGGAACTCAACCCCATGTACCACCACGCGGGCATCGACATCTACCTCGGCGCGCGCTGGCAGGGCCGCGGCCTGGGCGCCGAGGCGATTCGCCTGGTCGCGCGTTTCCTCTTCGAGCAGCGTGGTCACCACCGCTTGATCATCGACCCCGCCGTCGCCAACACGCGGGCGATCACGGCGTACGCCAACGTCGGATTCCGGCCCGTGGGCGTCATGCGCCAGTACGAGCGGCAGGCCGGCGGCCCCTGGCACGACGGCCTGCTCATGGACCTGCTGCGTGACGAGTTCGTACCCTGATGGGCCGCGGCTAACCGATCGCTGTCAGCGCTGTCATGGCGTTGAACTCCTGTGGGACCGCTCGTCTACAATGTAGTAACAATAAGACGCGATGGGATAGGAGGGCGAGCGGTGCTGGCGATCGAGCGGCGCAGGGCGCTGGCGGCGCTGTTGGAGGGTAACCCGGTCCTGACGGTGGAGGACCTGGCGCGCCGCTTCGATGTCTCCGCGCAGACAGTCAGGCGCGACTTCCAGTATCTGGAGGGACGAGGGCTGGTTACGCGCACCTATGGCGGCGCGGTCTCCCGCTCCGGCGATCCCTTGCGCACGCTCAGCCGTGAAGGCGCCTTTACCACCCGCGAAACGGAACAAGCAGCGCAGAAAGGCGCGATCGCGCGGCGCGCCCTCGACCTCATCGTCCCCGGCTCTACGGTTATCTTTGACGCCTCGACGACCGTATTGGGCTTGGCGCGGGCGCTCCCGCAGGACGTCGAGTTGACCGCCATCGTCAATGCGCTGCCCGTGGCTATGGAGTTGAGCCGGCGTCCCAACGTGGTTACGACGTCGATTGGCGGGACGATTCGCCAGACCTCGCTCTCTTGCACCGGCCCCATTGCCGAAGCGGCGCTGCGTCGCCTCTTCGCTGATACCGCCTTTATCTCCGCACGCGGCCTCTCGCTGCAGCGGGGCTTGACCGAGGCCAACTCCACCGAGGCGGCGCTGAAAGAGATCATGATGTCCAACGCGACGCGCGTGGTGGCGCTCGTCGACAGCAGCAAGCTCGGCCAGACGGCCCTGAGCTTTTTCGCGCCCGTGGGGCGCGTCGACGCGCTCGTGACCGACGATGGGGCTGACCCCGCGATGCTCGCCCGTCTACGCGAGGCCGGCCTGGACATCCACGTCGCCGCCATCACGTAGGTTTCAACATCTTTCGCCAAGATATTGACAACACTGCTCACATAGTGTTATCGTATGCGTACATCGGACAGGGCTGGGATGGAGGGCATGTGAGCGAGCACGACCAGGGGTTGGTTCTGGAGTTGCGCGGCATCCGCAAGAGCTTCGCCGGGCTCGTGGCCCTGCGCGACGCCACGCTGGCGCTGCGTCCCGGCGCCGTGCATGCACTCGTGGGCGAGAACGGAGCCGGGAAGAGCACGCTCATCAAGATACTCGCCGGCGTGCACGTCCCCGACCGGGGCGACATCCTGCTCGACGGTCGCTCGGTCCACTTCGCCAACCCCGCGCGGGCGCGCGACGCCGGTGTGGCCGTGATCTACCAGGAGCCGACGCTGTTTCCCGACCTATCCGTAGCCGAGAACATCTACATGGGCCGCCATCCCATCGGCGCGTCGTCGCGCCGTATCCAGTGGCCGCTGCTCTACCGTGAGGTCGCGGGGCTGCTCGAACAGGTCGGCCTCAAGATCGACCCGCGTGAGCGCGTGCGCGGCCTCAGCGTGGCCGACCAGCAGCTCGTCGAGGTGGCCAAGGCCCTCTCGCTCAAGGCCCGCGTGCTCATCATGGACGAGCCGACCGCTGCCTTGACCCCCGATGAGGTCGAGCGCCTGTTCGCCATCGTGCGGCGCCTGCGTGAGCGCGGGGCGGCCATCGTCTTCATCGGGCACCGCCTCGAAGAGATATTCGCTATCTCCGACCACATAACAGTGTTGCGCGACGGTTCCTATGTCGGGACCTACGCAACAGGCGAACTCGACGCGGAGCGCCTCATTGCGCTGATGGTCGGCAGACCACTCGACACGCTCTATGACAAGCCCGCCAGTGTGCCGGGCGCGCCCCTGTTGCGGGTCGAGGGCCTGCGACGTGAGGGTGTCTTTGCTGATATTTCGTTCGAGGTGCGCGCCGGCGAGATCGTAGGGTTGGCCGGGCTCGTCGGGGCCGGCCGCACCGAAGTGGCGCGCGCTATCTTCGGCATCGATCGCCCCGACGGCGGTCGGGTGCTGCTCGACGGCTGGCCCGCGCGCTTCGCCTCGCCGCGTCAGGCTGTACGCGCCGGACTTGCATACGTGCCGAAGGATCGCCAGAGCCAAGGGTTGGTATTGCCGCTACCCATCGCGCAGAACGTGACGCTTCCGCTGCTGCGTGAGATGTCGCGCATGGGGGTGTTGCGCCCAGCCCGTGAGCGGGGGCTGGCCGAGGAATACCGGCGCCGGCTCTCGATGCGCGCGCGCTCCGTCACGCAGCCGGCGCGCGATCTCTCCGGCGGCAATCAGCAGAAAGTGGTGCTTGCCAAGTGGCTGTCCACGCGGCCGCGCGTGCTCATCCTCGACGAGCCGACGCGCGGCATCGACGTGGGGGCCAAAGCCGAGGTGCACCGCCTAATCGGCGAGCTGGCCGCGGGAGGGCTGGCTATTTTGATGATCTCCAGCGAACTGCCCGAGATCCTGGCCATGAGTGATCGCGTCCTGGTGATGCGTGAGGGGCGCCTTGCCGCCGCGCTCCCGCGCGCCGAGGCGACGCAGGAGCGCGTGATGGCCGCGGCGACCGGCTACACGTCTCCAGTGGGGGTGGCGTCATGAGCGTGCGGCCCGCGTTGGGGCGCCGCGTGGGTAGCCGCCGCGGCCTGATCTCGACCGTGGCGCGCGTCCGCGAAGCCGGCATCGCGGTCGTGCTCGCGCTGCTCGTGCTGCTCGTCGCGGCGCGCAACAGCAACTTCCTGACCCTCTCCAATCTCAATGGCATCGCCCTCGACATCACTATTCTGACCGTGCTGGCCATCGGCGAGGCGGTCGTCATCCTGACGCGCAACATCGACCTCTCGGTCAGCGCGACACTCGGCTTCGCGGCCCTGTTCGTGGGCGTCGTGTTCAAAGACCACCCCGGCGCGCCCATCCCCGTGGCGCTGGGCCTTGGCGCGCTCGTGGGGTTGCTGTTCGGTCTGTGCAACGGGCTGCTCGTGGCGATAGGGCAAGTCCCCTCGATCATTGCCACGCTAGGCACGCTGGGCATCTACCGTGGTCTCGTCTTCGTCTACAGCAACTGGAGCGGGCATCGCGAGATCACGCGCGCCGACCTGCCCGCCAATATCCTCAACCTGGCCACCGAGACGTTGCTTGGTATCCCTGTCTTCATCATTATCCCCATCGTCCTGCTCTTGTTGGCCGCGTACTGGCTCCGGCAAACGCGTAGCGGGCGCGAAATCTACGCCGTGGGCGGCAACCCCGTGGCGGCGCGTCTGGCCGGCATCGACAACGCGCGGATCGTCCTCATCGCCTTCGCCCTCAGCGGGGCGCTGGCCGGCCTCGGCGGCGTGCTCTACGTGGCGCGCTACGCTCAGGTCGACACGCTGGCGGGCGACGGGCTTGAGCTCAATGTCATCGCCGCGGTCGTCATTGGCGGCACGAGCACGCTAGGTGGCGTCGGCGGCATGCTGGGCACGCTGATCGGCTGCGTTTTGCTCGGCGTCATCAACAACGCGCTGATCCTACTGACCGATCCGGGAACCGCGCAGTTCTGGCAGCGCGCCGTCTACGGCGCGGTCATCCTGGGCGCCGTCGTCGCCGACGCCCTCATCTCGGGACGCCTCCAGCGCGCGTTACGGCGGAGGCGCCTATGAGCGTGACCTCGCGCGACGACGTGGCGCCACGGGCGACGGACGGTTCGTCCGGTCCTGGCTCTGAGCCCGCCAGACCGGCGGAACCGGCCAGCGCGCGCGCGTTCCTGGGACGCCTGCTGCGCTGGGAGACGCTGCTCGTGCTGCTGCTCGTCGGCGTGATGCTCTTGAACATACATCTGTCACCGTACTTCTGGGACGCCGACAACATCTTAGACGACACCTCGACGTTCATGGAACTCGGGCTGCTGGCGCTGCCCTTGACCCTTATCATCGTGGCCGGCCAGATCGACCTCTCGGTGGCCTCGAACGCCGCCCTGTGCGCCATCGTCTTCGCCACGCTGTACCGCGCCGGGGGCAACGTGTGGGTCGCCTGCCTCGTCGCGCTGTTCGTCGGCACAGTAGCGGGGCTCGTCAACGGGCTAATCGTCACGTTGGTCAAGCTGCCCAGCCTCGTCGTCACCTTGGGAACCTACGCCCTCTACCGTGGGCTGGCCAACGGTATACTGGGCAGCGGCGAGGTCAGCTCTTTTCCGCCCGCGTTCGCGGGGATCGACCAACGCTACGTGCCCGGCACGCACATCCCGGCTCCACTCGTCCTGTTCGCCGTGCTTGCCATTGCCGTCGGGTTCCTGCTGCACGCCACTGTATTCGGGCGCTACATCTATGCTATTGGTAACAACGAAACGGCCTGCCGCTTCTCGGGCGTCGCCGTCGACCGCGTCGTCGTGATCCTATTCGCCCTCTCCGGCCTGTTTTCGGCGTTGGCCGGCCTCGTGCTGACCTCGCGCCTACAGACGGCGCGCTCCGATACCGCGACGGGCTTCGAGCTCACCGCGATCACGGCGGCGGTGCTCGGCGGCGCCAACATCTTCGGCGGTGAGGGCAGTGTTCCCGGTACCGTGCTCGCGCTTTTCGTGATCGGCCTGTTGCAAAACGGCCTGACGCTCGCCAACGTCGGCGCCGAGATCCAGACCATCGCGGTGGGCGCTCTACTAATCTTGTCTATCCTGTTACCGGGCATCGCCCGGCGTACGCGTGCGGCGTGGGCGGCGCGGAGAGGAGGCGCACGAGCACACAGCATAAAATAGCAGGCACGTCCAGCGCGGCTCTTATTGCGTCAACCATTTACGAAGGAGTATCCATCATGCGACGCGGCAAACGTACGCTACTCGTGGCCATCCCTGCGACCCTGGCCCTCGGCGCCGGCCTCCTGCCCGCCCTGTCCGTCCCCCGCGCCTCGGCGACGGCGCCTCACGCCGGCTATCGCATCGCGTTCCTGCCCAAGAACGTCGGCAATCCCTACTTCGATACGGCGTTCGCGGGCGCGCAGCGCGCGGCCAAAGAAAACGGTGACACGGTCACGCAGGTCGGTCCGTCCAAGGCCGACCCCAGCGGCCAGATCACCTATATCAACACGCTGATCCAGCAGCACGTCAACGCCATCGCCATCTCGGCCGACGACCCCGGTGTGCCCGTCCCTATGCTGAAGAAGGCCATGTCGCGCGGCATCAAGATCGTCAGCTACGACTCGGACGTGCAGCCGGATGGTCGCCAAATCTTCTGCAACCAGGCCAACACCGAGCAGATTGGCCGCATCGAGGTGCAGATCATCGGGCGTGAGCTTGGCTACAAAGGACAGATCGCTATTCTGAGCGCCGCCTCCACCTCGCCGAACCAGAACACCTGGATCGGGTATATGAAGCAGGAATTGGCTCTGCCCAAGTACAAGAACATGCGCCTGGTCACAACCGTCTATGGCAACGACGACCCGGCGGTGAGCACAACCCAGGCGCAAGGTCTGCTCACCAAATACCCCAACCTCAAGGGTATCATCTCACCGACGACGGTGGGCATCAAGGCCGCCGCGCAGGTCGTCAAGGTGGCCGGCAAGAGCGGCAAGGTCATCGTGACCGGCCTGGGCACGCCTAACGATATGCGTAGCTACGTGCTCGACGGCACGGTGCCCGACTTCGCGCTGTGGAACCCAGGGGATCTGGGTTACCTGGCTGAGTACACGGCCCACGAGCTCGTCGGCGGTATGCTCAAGCCCACCACCGGCGCCACGTACAAAGCCGGCAAGCTCGGCACGTACAAGGTCGGCGCCAACGGCGTCGTGCTGCTCGGCCCACCCTTCGAGTTCACCAAGGCCAACATCGGCAAGTTTAACTTCTGAGTGACGAGTGACGAGTGGCGAGTGACGAGCCGTTTCTAGTCACTCGCCACTCGCCACTAATCATAGAAAGGCCAAAGGATATGAGCGGCGACTATAGGCGGGTCGACGAGGGCGCGCTGCGCGACTATACGGCGGGCGTGTTGCGCGGCGCGGGCATGGCGGCGGAGGGGGGGCGGACCGCCGCCACTGTGTTGGTGTGCAGTGACGCGCGCGGCATCGAGAGCCACGGCGTGGCCCGTTTGCCACAATACGTGCGGCTGATCGACGCCGGGGCGCTCGACCCCGCCGCCAGCCCGACAGTCGAGCGCGAGAGCGCCACGACCGCGCTCGTCGACGCCAACAACGGCATGGGCCAGGTGGCCGGTGACTTCGCCATGCGCCTCGCCATCGCTAAGGCGCGCGACCACGACATCGGTGTGGTCACGGCGCGCAACTCCAACCACTACGGTATCGCCGGCTACTATGCCATGCTGGCGCTTGAGCACGATTTGATCGGCATCTCGCTGACCAACAGTTCGCCGCTCGTCGCTCCGACGGGCGGGCGCGAACGCATGGTCGGGACCAATCCCATTGCCCTGGCCGTGCCAACCGGTGACGGACGTCCCTTCGTGCTCGATATGGCGACGAGCACGGTCCCGGTCGGACGCCTGGAGGTCTACGCACGCAAGGGGCTGCCGCTGCAGCCAGGCTGGGCGCTGGACAACACGGGGGAGGAGACGCTCGACGCGGCGGCGGGCATGGGCGGCGCGCTGCTCCCGCTCGGCGGTGTCCTCGCCACCGGCGGCTACAAGGGCTATGGCCTCGGCGTGATGGTCGACATGCTCACGGGTGTGCTTGCGGGCGGCAAGTACGGCCCGCTCATCTACGGGCTGTGGGACGCCACGAATCCCAGCGACCTGGGACAATTTTTTCTGGCCCTCAACCCCGCCGCCTTTGGTCCGCTCGACGCTTTCCACGCGCGGGCGCGCGACCTGATCGCGCATCTCAAAGGGGGCACCCACGCGCCGGGCTCTGACGACATTCTGGTGGCGGGCGAGAAGGAGCGCCGCGCCCATGAGGACGCCGACGCCCACGGCGTGCGCCTGTACTATAGCGTCGTGGACGCGCTCGACGAACTCGGCGCCCGCTTCGGCCTAGAGCAGTTGCCTCGCCGCGACGAGTAGCGAGTAGCGAGTAGCGAGTAGCGAGTAGCGAGTAGCGAGTAGCGAGTAGCGAGTAGCGAGTAGCGAGTAGCGAGTAGCGAGTAGCGGGGGGCGCTATCGCCCAAGATCCTGGATGGTTTCCGGCGTCAGTGCGCGTAGGTTTGGCAACACCAGGCGCGCCAACGCCAGCGCGTCGGGGGCCGGCGGGTAGGCCGCGTGGGGTACGGCGATCGTGGCCATGCCGGCGGCCGCGGCGGAGCGGATGCCGTTCGAGGAGTCCTCGATGGCCGCACAGTCGCGCGCGGCCACGCCCAGCCGTTCCGCCGCCAGCAGGTACACGTCGGGGGACGGCTTGCCGTGCGACACGTCGTCGGAAGACACGGTGACTTTGAAATATCCCGCCAGGCCGGTGATGCGCAGCGCCGCCGCGATGAGGTCGCGCGGCGACGACGAGGCCAGGGCCAGGGGATAGCGCGCCCCGAGCAGCGTCACCGCTTCGACGGCGCCGGGCAGCGTCACGAGTCCGTCGCGCTGGTACGTCGCGATCATCGTGTCGAGTACCTCGCGGAAGATCTCGTCCGCTGTGAGTGGCACATTCCAGGTGCGCTTGATATACTCCGACCACTGCCGCGAGTTGTCGCCCATCACATTGCGCTGGTCCCGCTCAGTCCACGTCCCGCCGTGGCGCGCCACCACCGCGCCGCGCACGCGGCTCCACGTCTCCTCGGACTCGATGAGCACTCCATCCATATCGAACACAATCGCGGCGATCATACCCTACCCCTGTTAGTCGATAGTCGATGGCGCTTTATCCCTCGGCTGCACATCCACGTAAGTATAGACGCGAATCACCGAGTGTATGTGCGCCATGCGAACGTGAGGCTCTTTCTATCGACTATCGACTTCCGACTTTCGACTATCGACGGCGCCCATGCCCGTTAGGATACGATGCGCCTCGCCGCCTCGCGCGTCCGAGGTGACGCTGACCGTCACCAGTGTGCGCCCCGCTTCGACCTGGTCTTGCAAATGCTGGGCGTGTTCCGCGGTTAGGCCGAGGCCGACCAGCCCACCAACCAGCCAGCCGGCCGTCCCGCCGATGATCGACGCAGCGAGGATGCCTCCCGCGATGAGCGGCCCGACGCCTGGTATGAGGAGCGAGGCGGCGGCTGTAATCAGGCCGGCCGCTGTCCCGCCGATGAGGCTGCCCTCCGTCGCCCGCACGATTGTGCGCGCTTCGTCGGCAGGAGAATCAATCTGACCCGTCACCGACTCTCGTTGATCATGCGCTCCGTTGTCGCGCGCGACCAGCCCAATCTGCGACATCTCGAATCCTGCGTTCCTGAGCGCCCCGACCGCATTGATAGCCTGCTCGTGGTCCACGAAGAGTTCTGCTACCGTGCGCGCCATGCGTCTGCTCCCTTCAACTCTATTCAGTAGCGCGTGTATCCCAATTAGCGCCGTGCCGCCTGTCTTGAACGTAACAGTTGGGTGCACGAAGCGCGCCACGTTTACTGAGCTAGTGATGTTTCGGTCATACTGAATACCCATCATGCGCTTGTTCGCTGCGACGCGATGCGGGCGCTCCAATAGTCTACAATGAAGTCAACCATTAGCGTGCTCACAGGGGGACGGAGATGACCATAGATATTCATGACGGGCAACCGCAGCTGTCCGAGTTGCTTAACCTCATATCCTTGGGCGATGAGGTGCTCATCGTTGAGGGCGACAAGCACATTGCAAGGCTTGTTCCCGTCCCTCCGTCACATCGTCCGCAATTTGGTAGCGCGAAAGGACTCTTTACGATGGCCGAGGATTTTGACGCGCCGCTTGAAGATTTTTGAGACTACGGCCAACGGGAGGATCGCACAGTGGCTATCGCGTGGACAGCGCCGAAACCAGGCGCGGAGGGATCAATGGGCCATGTACGCGCGGCGATCACGGTCGCGAATCACGCGGATCAGATTTTGGTGGAGCGCGGCATCATGAACGCGAACGAGGCGCGATCCGCAAGCCTGGAAAATGTGCTAGTGGATACGGGGGCGACACTACTCGCCCTGCCGATCGACGTCATCGAACAGCTGGGCCTCTCAGTACGGCGAGAGGTGGTCGCGCGCACGGCCGGTGGCCCTCGCCTGATTCGTCAGTTCCGCGATGTCGAACTGACCGTCTTGGGGCGCGCCGGCACGTTCGACTGTCTCGAAGTACCCGAAGGGTCGTCGTGCTTGCTGGGCGTGACGCCGATGGAGGTGCTGGGCATCGAGCCGGACATCCACAACCACACCCTGCGGCTCCTGCCAGAAGGGCCGGACGATAGCCACATCTTGTTGCTCTGATTCCTGGCAAAAGGCAGTCCTGCACGGGAGGGTGGCCGTGAGCGCGGTACAATAAAAGTATGGACGCAGAGACACAGGCGCGCATCGACGAAACGCTCGCGGCCTTCGACGGGCAGGAAACGAGCATCATGACGGCGGGGCGTGAGAACACGAAAACGGTGAACCGCCTGGCGCGCTTTGTCGCCCTGAAGCGTGTCGGCGGCGAGAAAACGTTCCAGCGCAACGTCTCGCGCTACAGCGTCGAGGGGAGCGACCGCGATGTCTTGATCGGCGCCGAGCGCGCGGGCGGCGGCGTATGGCGCCTCATCGCCTGCTGGGTCGATGAATAAACAGACCAACTGGGAGCGCGGGCGTCGGTTCGCTGACTGTCCAGCCGGTGGGCGTAAGCCGTCTCTACTGGGAGCGCCGGTTTCCAACCGGCATACCGTGACGGGCGCGCGCTTCGGCTCCGACAAACGGGATGGCTACAACCGTTTGCCGGCTGGAAGCCGGCGCTCCCAGTAGAGATGCGCTGTCGGGTAGTTTGATGAGGATAATCCGCGATGCCGACCGTGCCGACATTGGACGACGCGTTGGCCGCGCTGCCGGAGCCGACGCGGCCGCTTAAGCCCCTCGCGCCCTCTTTCATCCCGCCCGTCCTATGGCGTTCGGCGTCGGGCCGCGCCCTTTTATCGAGCGCGTCCTGGAAGCGCACGCGACTCCGTATCCTGGAGCGCGACGGCTATCGCTGTGTCTACTGCGATCACGAGGCAGAGCGCGGGTTGGAGGTCAACCATATCAGCGGCAATAGCCGCGACGATCGCGACGAGAACCTGGAGACAGTTTGCGCCCTGTGTCACCGCGTGTTGCACGCGGGCCGCTCGGCGGCGGTCTATGGTTCGCTGCTGCTCTTCGCACAAGCCGCCGTCGACCAGAACACCATCCAGCGCCTGTGCTGGCACTTTCGTCAGGGGCCGGCGCGGTTGCCTGACCGCCCGCTCATGACCTTGCTCGGACTCGCCGACCCGCGTCCTTTCAGTATGGACGAGCCTTACCTCGCCGGCCTGCGCGGCTATGTGGTGGAACGCTATCGGCTGTTGGAGCGCGGAGAATAGTCCTCGCATGTTGTTTTTTATGTCTGCCCTCGGCGAACATAAAAAAGAGGCCCCGCCGTGATCACAGCAGGGCCTGTACGCCGGTAGGCTGTCCGTCCGGTTTAGACGTTGACCTGTGGCGGCCTGGTTTCCGTCACAATCGCCGCGATGCGGGTGCGCGCGTCGGCGAGGACGACGCGGATCTCATCCAGTTGGCGAGCGTCGGGCGCGCCCTGTCGCCAGGCCCCACGGACGAGTCCGATCAGCGCGCCGACTTCTGATCGCAGGGCGCCAACCGTCGCGCGACCTTGATCGGGTCCACGGTCGTGATCGCCGCCATGCCAACCGCGTCCACCGCGTCGCCACGGAGGGCCGTATCTACGGCCGCGCGCATCGGGACGGTACTGATCGCCCCAACCGCCATGTCCGCGATGCGGCGCGTCCCATGGCTCGCGTGGGCCCCGCGCGCCGGGTCCGTCGAAGGCGTGCCGTAGCGCGAGTCGCGCGAGGAACGCTGCCGCGAGGTACGGCGCGATCCGTGCAGGGCCTGGTCCATGCCCGCCCCATGAGTCTCGCCCATGCCTGCCCCAGGGGCCGCGTCCGCGTCCACCCCAGGGGCCTTGTCCTGACTCGCCCCATTGACCATGATGACCGCGGCCAAAGGGCGGTTGATCGTCGTGGTACGGCGCGTCGAAATGTTGTCTGTACATGTTGTTCCTCCTAAGAACACTTACTATATCGCGATCTATCACGATATATCGCCATTGTAGACCGGCGACGCCACGTATGTAACTCCACGTTCGGCTAGGGGCGAGCGCATGCCGCCCAACCGTTCGGCTAGGTCGCCTGGGTATCCATCACCCACTTTCTCTACAAATGCCTCCCTGGAAGAGGCATAACGCAGGGCGGCGTATACTCACGAGGACTGCACGATCAGTAAGTAGTGAAAGGAACGAACGATGATATGGTTTAGAGGCGTTGTTGGGGTTATCGCCATCCTACTCGGGTTGGTCTGGATCGGGCAGGGACTCGGCGCGCTGCGTGGCTCCATGATGTCGGGTCATCCCGGCTACGCTCTCCTCGGGGTGGTCGTGGCGCTGGTCGGCGTTTGGTTGCTCTGGGCCACAGTACGCCTACGCGCCCGCGCGCGGCTGTAAGCGGCTGTAAAGGGACCAATCCTCGTGGGCGTCAACGCGTCGTCGCGACGAAGGTGGTGACGCTGCGCGCCGGTAGTGTCGTGCTAAAGCCCTCGCCGGTCGCGACGATGACATGCCCTCGGGCCAGGTTTTGCGTGGCCGAAATGATGCGACTGTTCATGACCTGTTGCCGGCGCGCCCTCGCATGGTGGACACTGAGGAGCAGTGGAGGGGTTGGCCGGTCCGGCTGACCGCGGATACCGGACGACATGGGAGGGCGACCGATGGCGGGACTGGATATGCGAGAGCGTGTGGCGGAGGGGCGGCCGGAGGATCAAGCGCGGTACCTGCCGGAGTCGTGGCACGCCGTGCTGGGCGCGGAGACCGCGCGGCCATACTTCGAGGATCTGCGGCGCTTCCTGGTAGCCGAGCGGCGGGCGCACACCGTCTACCCGCCGCGAGGCGAGACCTTCAGCGCGCTCGCGCTGACCCCCTTCGAGGACGTGCGCGTCCTCATCCTGGGACAGGACCCCTACCATGGCTTGGGGCAGGCGCATGGCCTCGCCTTCTCCGTGCGGACGGGCGTGCCCATCCCGCCCTCGCTCGCCAACATCTATCGCGAACTGCACGACGACCTGGGCTGCCCCGTCCCCGACAACGGCTACCTAGTGCCGTGGGCACGGCAAGGTGTGCTGTTGCTCAACGCCGTGCTGACGGTGCGCGCGGGCGCGGCCACCTCGCACAAGGACCACGGGTGGGAGACCTTCACTGATGCCGTGATCCGCGCGCTGAGCGCGCGGGAGCGGCCCGTCGTGTTCGTGCTGTGGGGAGGCTATGCCGGGCGCAAGGCGGCGTTCGTCGACGCGACACGGCACACCATCCTGCGCGCGGCCCATCCCTCCCCGCTCTCGGCGCACAACGGCTTCTTCGGCAGCCGTCCGTTCTCGCGCATCAACGCGCTGCTGCGCTCCTCGGGCAGTCCGGAGATTGACTGGTGTATCCACAGTATTCAAGGATGAGTAGTGAGTTTGGTGAGTGGTTAGCCGTGCGGGGGCGCGCCAAAGCGGTCGTTGTATTTCTTTAACACGTCGTCCAGGGCCTCACGCAGCAGGCTGGCCTCGTTGCGCTTGAGCATTTTGGCGAGTTGGGACAAGCGCTCCAACTGCGTGGCGGTGTCGTAGCTGGTCTTGTTGGTGTCTATAGTGATATGCGGTACCAATGAGCAAAGAGAGTCGGTATGCGGCGATATGTTCTACTGGGCGCCATCGTGCCGGCGATGATTCTCATCGGCATTATCGGCATTGTGTGGTCCGCACAATCTATGGCGCGACCGAACTGCGCATTGTACCCGCCTGCGCCGATCTCTCTGGGTGTTGACCACCTCGTGCGTTGGGCCACACAGCCCCGGGCTGACTGCGGGTTGTACCCATCGCCACACCTCGGTGACGTCGTCCGCCTCGATCTCACCTACATACCGCCCAGTACCTACAACCGATCAGCCAAACACCGCCATATCACTGACCCAGCTACTCTGCAGGGGTTCGAGACGGCTTTCGCACACCTCAAAGGTATACAGCAAGGGACGTTGGGCAATAGGCAGGGTCTGTGAAAAGTCAGGCAGAGCGGGTCCTGGGGACAAGGAAGCGGAGGGCTTTGGTGGGGCGGGAGCGTAAGTGCTGACGGAAGGCGGCGATTTCCGTGGTGCCGGTGCGCCGGATGAGGGT
>JAABUV010003688.1_pt1 | contig 19178 bp, 17 predicted proteins | sample 5559971 | NCBI WGS metagenome assembly JAABUV01 (sample SAMN10711881, study PRJNA513362) | rock metagenome | isolation source: Antarctica rocks | place: Antarctica: Victoria Land, Knobhead nord | collected 2015-12-19
GCGCACCGGGCGGGCGACCCGGACCAGCCCCGAGCGCCCGACCGTACCGCAGCACCGCGCAGGATACCATGACGAGCGCCGATAGATTCACAAACTCTGAGCGTACAGTCGGGGCTCAGCCACGCCTCTTCAATGCCACCCCCGATTGAGCAACGAGTTATAGACGCATTCGATTGCGAGCAGGCGCGGCTGGCTATCGCGCTGTATCCGCCTGGGGGAGACATTAAAGGGGTGTGGCCCCGCTCGGGAGGCGGGGCCACAGGGGATAGGGGATTGGGGATAGAGAAAGGAGTTGGCAATTTTGGCGGTCTCAGCGGGTTTGCCGTTTATCTACGACACCTCGTTTCGACCTGAGAACAGTATGGGACCGCTCCGTTAACGGAGCGGTCGCCTGATGTTAAAAGTAGGTTAAAGTATTGTGTCGTCCGGCGCGGCTGTGGCGCGTGGGCGTGGACCGAGCGCCACATCGCCGACCAGAATGCGCTCCGGGCCGTTCGCCGTCTCGAGGATGAGCGCGCCGTCCGCGTCGACGCCGACGAAGCGCCCCGTGCGCTCGCCGCTATCGGTCACCACGCGCACCATCTCGCCTCGCCCGGCGAGGCGCACTTCCCAGCGCGCGCGAATCTCCTCCTCCCGCCCGGCCCAGAGGAGATCGTACGCGTCGTCAATCGCCGCGAAGAGCGCCGCGACGGTCGGTAGATGCGGAATCGGCTCCCCGCGCGCGATCGCCAGGCTCGTCGGCGGCAGGCTGCCAGGGGGCACGTCCGGGAGCGCGCTGGCGTGGAGATTGATATTCAGCCCGAAGCCGACCACGGCGTATTGCAAGCCCGCGCCACCGAGGCGGCTTTCGCACAGCACCCCGGCCAGCTTGGCTTTACCGTTTCTGTCGTGGATCGCGCCCTTCTATGTGCCCGGCCTCATGCACCTGCCAATGTTGATGCAAAGACACTGCTTACTCGACCATAACCCCACCGAGATTTCGCACTTTGCCGATTCGGCTGTTGTTCCTGTTGCTGCCTAGTCTACCGATTGCGCTGTTGTTTTCTTGCGGCGCGACGGGCGTTGTCGCAGCTTGGGGGTTTCCTGCTCAAAATCCTTATAGGCGGAATGATCCGGCACTGTCGGTGTCCCATAAATCAACTTTGCCCGGACAAGTGGCAAGGTGCAACCACGCCCTATGCGACGGATCATTTTCGCGCGGCCATTAATCGACTCGACATAGCCATTGGTAATGCGGTACTCAAAGTATGCTTTGATAGCATGCCGCCACACACCTCGCCACATGATGCGGGGTCTTGCCGCCATTCGCTGATCGCCCTCCGCTTGTTTGATGCGTTGGCATGGGCGGAGCGGTCGCACTTGCTGCCCGCCGTTGTTCAGGAAAAGCCGAACCCGGATCATCGAAAGGCGGCAAGACCCCCGATGATGTGGCGAGACGTCTGCCGTCCGCCGACCTTGACGAAGGAGTCCGTGCTGGCACGCACCGCGTCGCGAGCGCGCCCCTTGCCCGCGATCCTGCCCTCCACGCGGCGCGCTCGTCCCAGCGAGGCCCGCGACCACCGGCCCGGCGGGGGCGACCGCCGCGCGGCGTCAAGCCCACCTTCAGCAGCTCTCCCGAACAGCAGCTACCCCGATGGCGGACGATGTGGCGAGTCTCAGCGTCGCGCCTCGACGCGTAGGATGCCCGCGGGGTGCGCGCCGACGCCGAACTCGCCCAGCACCGCGCCGGTCGCGGTGTCGCGGCGCTGGAGGGTGCCGCTCGCGGCGTCGAGGGCGTAGAAGCTGCGCCCGTCGGCGCTGAACGCGACGCTGCCGACGGCGGCGTCCGGCGCGATGCGGCGCGTCACTTTCAGCGACGCGGTATCGATCGCCAGGAGGCCCCGCTCGCCGACCGCCAGGATCGTCTTCCCATCGGGCGAGAGCGCGACGCCGCGCATGGTGAGCTGCTTCGCGGCGACGGCCGGGGCGAGCCAACCGCCGAGGCGGGCGAGCGGCCCGGCCGCCGCCGCGACGCGCGGGTCGAAGGTGGCGATGCGGCGGACGCTCGCGCCGCCCGCGTCGATCTCGGCGATCTGGCCGAGGGCGCTGTTGACTGCATAGAGGGTGTTGCCGTAGCGACTGAGGGCCATACCCCAGAAGAGCGCCGCCGCCTCGTCCTCCTTACCCGCCTGCGGCAGGTCGAGGCAAATCGCGAAGCGATTGTCCGCCTCGAGGGCGTGGATGAAGGGGTGTCCTGGCCGCTTCGTCTGTCCGTCGGCACTACGCGGCGCGCTGATACGCGTGGTGGAGGCCACCGAGGACCGGGAATGCCCGCACGTTGCCCACACCGCCCGCATGCACTGGGGGTGCCGCAGCGTCGCTGAGGATGTGCTGGCGGAGACCCTGATGCGGCCGGTCCTGGTTGAAGTAGGCCACGTACTCCCGGAGCACGCGCCGCAGGTGGGCCTCACCCAGCACCAGGACATGGTCCAGGCACTCGCGGCGCACGCTGCCGAGGAACCGCTCGCAGGTGGCGTTCTGCCGGGGCGCGCGGTAGGCCGTCCGCAGCTCCGTGATGCCGGTGGTGGCGGCGACGCGGGCGAAGGCTGGCCCGTACTTGCTATCGCGATCGCGGATGAGGTACCGAGGCCGCTGGTCGAACGGCGTCGCTTCGCGCAGCTGCTGGGCGACCCACACGTCGGTCGGGTGGCGCGTGACGGCGACATGGACGACCCGGCGTGACCCGAGCGCGACCACGAAGAAGCCGTGGAGCGGCCGGAAGAGGGCGTCCGACACCGGCAGGAAGTCGCAGGCCCAGATCTCCGGGGCGTGGTTGCGCAGAAAGGCCGCCCAGGTCTGGCCGGCACCGCGGGGCGGGCGGGTGCCGCGCATGTGCCGCTGGACCGTGGTCTTGGCGACCCGGATACCCAGCTTGAGCAGTTCGCCCCGGATGCGCTCGGCCCCCCACAGCCGATTCGCTGCGGCCAGCTCGCGGATGAGCGCGACCGTCTCGGCCGCCACCTTCGGCTGCGGTGCGGACCGGGGCCGCGATTTCCCTCGCCAGAACAGGCGGAAGCCCTGCCGATGCCAGCGCAGCACGGTCTCCGGCTGGATGATCAGCAGCGTCTGGCGCCAGGCCCGGAGGCGGCTGGCGAGCAGCACCAGGAGTGCCCGATCGGCCGGGGTGCAGCGCGGGCGCTTGCCGCTGCGGTGCAGGATGACGAGCTGCTGGCGCAGGAAGGCGTTCTCGGCGACGAGGGCCGGGCGGCTGCGTACCAGATCGGCGAGCGCGCCCGCCACGACGGCCGGTTCGGCGGGTTTCGTCGCGGTAGCCAAGCGCTGCCGGAGCGCCCGAGTAAGGGAGCACCCGAACTGGGCACACCTGCGGAAGAGACGAGTCAACATCAGGGGACTCCTCATCGCGTAGCGGTGGCGACGACAGCACACATGCCAGTGGTGTGCTGTCGGAGTGTAACCCTGCTGCTCGTCACGTCAAACTGGCGCTGCACTCGAACGGATATTCCAAACGGCCAACACAGGCCCCCGATGCCTTCAGTTAGCGAAAACTAGAGACGTTAACTTGTCCACGAAAAGCGGGCCAATGCCGGTGCGCGCGGCCCCCTGCGGCGCGCTCAGCCTTCCTCCGCGAGCCGCACCGTCTCGCCGGTGCGCGCCGAGGTCATCGCGGCATCGAAGATGAGCAGTCCGCGTCGCGCCTCCTCGGGCGTAACTGCGAGCGCTGCGGTTCCCGTGAGCGCAGCAGCGACGTTGCGATAGTATGCTGGCCAGTCGCCGCGAACACCTTCGACAACCAGCTCCGTAGCGAGACCATCGAAGTCGGTGGTAATGCGGGCGCGATGGGCCAACCCTTCGACCGCCGCCGCGATATCCCCTGCCAGCATGGCGCGCTCCTGCGGATCGAGCCCGTCTTTGACCAGCGCCCCGCGTTCGCCCACGACACGCCAGCGCGGCGTCTCGGCACGGACGAGGTTGCCGACCTCGACGCTGAAGAGGGTCCCGTTCGCGAAACGGAGCAGCAGGCGGGCGTAGCTGCCGATCCTTGCGCCCCAGCCGCGATACTGGATATCGCAGGTGACCGACGCGACCGGACCGGGAACCAGCTGGAGGGCCTGGTCGATCAGGTGCGCGCCCCAATCGAAGAGCACCCCACCACCCGACCCGGCATCGCCGCGCCAGCCGCGCGGTGGCCGATAGCTGAGCACGGCGGACTCGAAGAGGAACGGCGCGCCCAGCCACCCGGCGTCGAGGGCACGCCGGACGGTCAGGTAATCGCCATCCCAACGACGGTTCTGGAAAACGCTCAGCAGGACGCTATTCCGATCCCGCGCGGCGAGCATCGCATCCGCCTCGGCGGTGTTCAGGCACATCACCTTGTCCACGACGACGTGTTTCCCGGCGTCCATCGCCTGACAGGCGAGGTTCTTGTGTGTATCGTGCGGCGTCGCCACGACGACCAGATCCACGTCGCCCTGCGCGAGCATTTCGTCGAGGGTGACATACGTGGTCACGCCATGATCGTCCTCCGCCTGCTGCCTGCGTCCGGGATCGCGGGTCCCGACCGCGACCAACTGGAGTTCCGGCACCAGCCCGATGAGGTACGCATGGAACCCGCGCCCGGCGAATCCGTAGCCGACAAGGCCCACCTTGATCACCCGGCCCTCCCTCCATTATCGAATAACCTGCGGACAGCGTCCGCGCCACAGGTCTGAACGAGCCCCGTCACCCCACGCAAGAGGTCGGTCGCTCCAGTAGGGGCGCGCCGCCAGACCCGGCCAGGAACGTCCGAGCGTGCCCGGACATGACCCGCCAGGCGACGAGCCGCTTCGCGCGCTATCCGCCGCGTCCGGGCGATTGGCCCGGAGCGCCGATACCAAGCACTTCACGGCAATAGCGCACGCTCTCCTCGAACTGGCGCAGCTGCTGCGCCTTCAGCCGTTCCCCTTCGACGCCGCTCGGCTGGCCCCGCACGCCGGCCGACACCGTCAGTTGATCGAGCGGTCCCGGCTGGCCCCGCCGGACGAGCGCGAGGAACCGGGCGAAATCCGCCGCCGGCATCTCCGGATACAGCCGCCAATAGTCCGACGCGGGGCCGAGATAGGCGAGGTGCTTCGGCGGCACGCCCGCGATGATCTCGAGGTCGACGGGCACGTCTGGAGCCTGCTCCGCCAGGATCGCCAGGATCCGCCCGAGGTCGACGTGCCCCTGGCCGACCGGCACCCACTGGACCAGCGCGCCGTCCTCGACCGCCCAGACGCGGCTGTCCCGCACATGGGTGCTGAGGACGTACGGTGCCAGGATCTCGGCGCTGAACACGGGATCCTCCCCGCCATACACGGGGTTCCCGGTGTCGAGGCAGGCCCCTACCACGTCGGGTCCCGCCGCCTCGATCAGCGCCCGCAGCTCGCGCGCGAGTAGGTCGACCCCGCCGTGGTTCTCGACCGCGAACTTGACCCCGAGGTCGCGCGCCACCGGTGCTGCGGCCCGCAGGGTGCGGACGCACTCCGCGAGGTGTTCCTGCCACGGGACCGGGCCGACGCGATCCTCCGCGCTGCCGAGCACACACCGGACGATCGGCGAGCCGACCATGCGGGCCGCGCGGGCCATGTCGCCCAGCTGCTGCTCGCCCGTGCCCAACGCCGGATTGAAGAGGCGGGCGTGCTTATCGAAGCTCAGCATGCCGAGCTCGATCGTCAGGCCCAACGTGGCGGCGCGGCGCTTCAGCGCGCGCAGATAGTCCTCGTCGAGCGAAGCCAGATTGCCGCGCTCGGAGAAGTGTACGTTCTCCAGACCGATCCCCGCCGCGAACTCCAGGAACCGGAAGGCGTCCCAGCCCTGCCAGCGCAGGCTGAACGTGTCGATCCCCAGTCTCATCGCCCCATCTCCTCGCTCGTCGACGTCCAACCCGTCCACCGGCGGCGCGTGCTGCGCGCGTGACGACCAACAGGCAGGCAGAAGGCCCCCGATGCCCTGGGAGGCAGGTTGGCACCGGCGCTCTGTGGCGGAACTAGACCTCGTCCCAGATGCTGCGGATATAGCGGGCGCACTCGGTCAGCGCCTGGGCATAGTCCTCACCCAGAATCTTGCACTCCAGCGTCATGTAGCCGTCATAGCCGATCCGTTTCAGTGCCGCCAGGCCCGGACGGAAGTCCAAGTGACCCACACCTGGCTGATAGCGATTGCTGTCGGCCAGATGGACATAGGCGAGACAATCCGCCACGTCCTCGATCGCCCGACCCATGTCGGATTCTTCGATATTCATGTGGAAGAAGTCCGCCATCAGCTTGATGCCCGGACTGCCCACCGCGCGACAGATCTCCGCCGCTTGTCCCACTGTCCTGAGGAGATGCGTCTCGTAGCGATTCAGCGGTTCCAGGATGACCGGTTTGCCGATCTGCTCCGCAACCGGCGCGATCTTGGATAGACCCTCGATGAGGAGTTCACGCTCCAGGTCGACCACGGTCTTCATCGGGCGCGACCCGAATGAGGGTGGCGCGGGGGGGGGGATGTCGACCTGCACACGTATCGGCACCACGATCGCCCCCACGGCGTCCAACTCGGCCGCCTCCCGCAGTCCCCTGCTAATCTCCTCCACCGCGAACTGCCGCGTCGCCGGGTCCGCCGCCAGCAGTTGTCCGCGCCGCCCGTGGATCAGCAGTTTGATGCTGGTCTGCGCGAAGGCTTGTTTGATCTCGGGTACGCCCAGCCCACGCGTCAGGACCCCGAGCTGGACCCCCTGGTAGCCCCAGGATTCCAGATTGGCGAGCCGCTCTGCCAGGGTCTTCCCCGGGACGATCGGCTCGCCATCGAACCAGTGTTCCATCGCTCCAAGCTTCAGCATCCGTCAGTGCCTCCTATATAGCCGCGCATCGAGCGCGGCACGGCCAGCCGTCCCGCGCGCCGAATCGCTACTCGTCCACTGTCCAGTCGGCCAGGCCGGTAGGCAGCGGCGCGGGGCGTTCACAGGTACTCTGGAGTTCGACGTGCCGGTTTTGGTCCGATGCCTCGTGCATGGCCGTGATGATGTCGACCACATGGAAAGCCATCTCGCCGCTCGCCCGGTGTGGGCGACCGTTGCGCATCGCGACGGCCATATCCGCGACACCCACCCCGCGACTGTTCGCGTTGTACCCGAATCGGCTCTCGACCGGGACAAGTTCCGGGCTGTCGGGCTTCCGCAGGAATAGCTGACCGCCGAAGTTGTTGGGGTCGATGCAACGGAGCGAGCCTTCGCTGCCGTAGATCTCGATATGTGGCAAGCCGGTGTCATAGGCGTCGTAGGTCATCACCAGGGTGCAGACCGCGCCATTCGCGAAGTCAAGCACCCCCGCCGTATGGGTCGGGGCGTTGACCTTGGTGGGGGTGCCACGATCGGAGCGCTCCGGCCAGGTGATACGCGCCGAACCCGTCACGCGGCGCACCGGGCCGAGCAGATTAACCAGCGCGTTGAGATAGTACGGCCCCCGGTCAAAGAGCAGACCGCCGCCATACTCGAAGGAATCGGTTACATAAAAGCTGGTGTAACCCTCCGTCTGTCGCCGTGGGGCACCGGGCGCGCGGCGGCCCAGCAGATGGGCGAACGCGCCCACCGGCTCGCCGATCGCGCCCTCGTCGATGAGCTGGCGCGCGGTCTGCCAGGCACCACCGAGGAACGTATCGGGCGCGCCGCCGACCCGCAGCCCCTTCTCCTCAGCCAGGCCGAGCATCCGCTGGCCCTCCTTCCGGTGGACCGTCAGCGGCTTCTCATTGTACACATGCTTGCCCGCTTCGAGTACGGCCAGGCCTACGGGTCCGTGTACACGGTGGGGCGTCAGGTTGATGACGAGTTCAATCGCCGGATCGGCCAGCAATTCCTCGACGCCGCACCCCCGGGGCACACCGTGTTCCGCCGCCCGGGACTGGGCCGCCTCCCGGCGGGTGTCCGCGACCGCAACGACCTCGAATGCCTCGAAGTGTTGCGCATTCTGGAGGTAAATCCCGCTGATGGTGCCGGCACCGATGATGCCAACCTTCGTGCGAGGGGTAGCCAAGGTGCGTGCTCCTTTCATGGTCGCGGATCGTCGGGGGAGGCACCCATGCACGCCCCATCCGCCGGGCAGTGGCCGCGAATCAGCGGTGTGCTTTCATGGGTCCGACCGCCCAGGCGGTGCCCTTGGTGCAGCCGGGTATCTGGTTGGACCCACTATGGTGCCAGGCGCTGTCCTTGCGCTATGGTTCTCCGCGATGCGCATGACGCTCGCCCCTTTGCCCGTGGCCTCGTGCGTCGGCGGGCAACTTGCCTTCCTCAGCTCCTGGAATCATGAGGCCAGTCGCGGTTCTAGCGCACGAGGCGACGGTACAACAGGAAACACAGCGTCAGTACGAGCGGGACTAGCTGCGCGACGGTGATCGCCTTGAACCGCGCCCAGAGCCGCTGCTTGACGACGCCGTTACGGTAGTGGTCCTCCGCGTAGAGGATGCCCCCGACCCACAGCAGGGCGAAGAGGATCAGGCCGAAGTTCCGCGCGGCGGCGAAGCCCCACGGGCTGAGCCCCAGCAGGACGTAGCCCTCCTGGAGCCACATCCTCGCGGCGGCGAAGTCGAGCAGCCCCACGGCTGCGGTGAGCAGCCAAAGCGCGTAACAGATGATGTACGCGCGGACCGGCCGCTCCGGACGACTCATTCGGCACCCACCGCGCCCTTGAGTTCCAGCTCCTCCGAGAAATGGCAGGCCGCGAAGTGGTTCGGCTTCACCTCGCGCAGCGGCGGCTCATCGACTTTACAGACGTCCTGCACATACGGGCACCGCGGGTGGAAGTGGCACCCCGTCGGCGGGTTCGCGGGACTCGGTGCCTCGCCTTGCAGGATGATCCGCTTCTTCTTCGCCTTGGGATCCGGCCGTGGCACTGCCGATAGCAACGCCTCGGTGTAGGGGTGCAGCGGATGGCGGTAGAGTTCCTTGGTCGATGCCGTTTCCACAATCTTCCCGACGTACATGACCGAGACGCGATCCGACACATTCTCGACCACGCTCAGGTCGTGCGCCACGAACAGGTAGGACAGCCCGAATTGCTGCTGCAGGCTGTGCAACAATTTCAGGATCTGTGCCTGTACCGAAACATCCAGCGCCGACACCGGCTCGTCGCACACGATGAGCTGCGGTTGCATCGACAACGCCCGTGCGATCGCGAGGCGCTGCCGTTGCCCGCCGCTGAATGCGTGCGGATACCGGTGCATGTATTCCGGCCGCAAGCCCACCAGCTGCAGGAGCTCGGCCACCCGCCCCTCCAACTCCTTGCCACGCATCAGCTTGTTCACGAGCAGGTGCTCGCCCACGACTTGCAGGACCGTCATGCGCGGGTTCAGCGACGAGTACGGATCCTGGTAGATGATCTTCATGTTGCGCCGGATTTGCCGCAGCCTCCCCGTGTCCAGGTCCGCCACGTTCACCCGGCCGAGCGCGCTGTCCTGGAACCAGATCTCGCCCGCCGTGGGCTCGATCGCCCGCATCAGCATCCGACCCGTCGTGGTCTTCCCGCTGCCGCTCTCGCCGACCAGGCCGTAGGTCTGACCCTTCCCGATGGTGAAGCTCACACCATCCACGGCCCGTACCTGCCCCACCGTGCGGCGGAGCAGCCCCCGTTGGATCGGGAAGTGCTTCTTCAGGTCCTTCACCTCGAGCAGCGGCGCTGCGTCGACCCTCGTCGTCTCGGTGTCGGTCGTGACCATCTCCAGTCCCACTCCCGCCCCTCCCGTCGCTACCGCTTCAGGCAGCGTACTTTGTGCCCTGATGCTACAACTCAGTACCGCCTCAGGCAGCGTACTTTGTGCCCCGGTGCCACTTCCCGCAGTTCCGGCACCTCCGTGTCGCACAGCCCCGGCAGGAATTCCCGGCACCGGGTGTGGAAGGGACAGCCGCGCGGGATGTTCATGGGGTCGGGCACCGAGCCGACGATCACCTCCAGGTCCTCGACCCGCTTCCCGATGCGCGGGATCGATTCGAGCAACGCCTGCGTGTAGGGATGCTGCGGGGAGTAGAACAGCGACACCACGTCGGTCTGCTCCACGACCTTGCCCAGGTACATCACCACGACCTCGTCGGCGATTTCGGCGACCACACCCAGGTTGTGGGTGATGAGCATCACCGCCATCCCCAAACTCCGCTGGCTGTCCGCGATCAGCTCCAGGATTTGCGCCTCGGTCGTCACGTCGAGCGCCGTCGTCGGCTCGTCCGCGATCAGCAAGTTCGGCCGACAGGACAGCGCCATCGCGATCATCGCGCGTTGCCGCATCCCCCCGGAGAACTGGTGGGGATAGTCACCCATGCGCTGGGCAGCCTGGGATACCCCGACGCGCCCGAGCATCTCGATGGCCCGTTCCCGGGCCTCCTTGTGGTCGACTTTCTGGTGCAGGAGGATCGCCTCCATCAGTTGGGAGCCGATCGTATGCACCGGCGAGAGGGAGGTCATCGGCTCCTGGAAGATCATCGCGATCTCGTTGCCGCGAATGCGGCGGATCTCCTCCCCGCGCGGGTCGAGCGTGGCGATATCGATCACCTCGCGCGCGGTGCCGCCGTGCGGGTGTGCGCCAGTGACAGCGGGGTCGGGCGTCGGCCCGGTGGCCTGGACCGGTCGGTGATAGAGGATCTCGCCCTTGACGATCCGCCCGGGGGACCGCTCAAGCCGCAGGATGGAACGCGCGGTCACGCTCTTGCCGCAGCCGCTCTCGCCGACGATGCCGAGGGTCTTGCCGGCCGGAATTTGGAAGCTCACGCCGTCAACCGCCCGAACCGTGCCCTCGTCGAGGAAGAACTGGACCGTCAGGTCGTTGAGCTCGATGAGCGGCACGCGCTCCTGCCCCTTATCGCCCGCCGCAGCGAGCGGAATGCTTTGTTGCATCGTCTCCCACCTCAACCTTTATAGTAGCCTAGTACAGCGCGCTCGGAATACCTCGGGAGTATTCTTGGCGACATAGCAGGGAAATCGTACGGTGAAACCCCCGAGAAATACCAGACACGCTGTACTAGGTCCGACCCGAGTTCGCTGAGTACGCAGAGTTAGTCGTCGATGGTCCAGTCGGGGAGATCGAGGGGCAACGCCTCGGGTCGGGCACAGGTGGTCTGGAGCTCGATCCGCCTGCCCTCGTCTGCGGACTCATGGATCGCGTTGAGGATGTCGACCACATGGGCCCCCATCTCGCCGCTCGCCCGATGCGGTCGGCCGCGTTTGATGGCCACCGCCAAGTCTGCCACCCCCACGCCTCGACTATCCTGGTTGTAGCTATGCTGGCACGCAAGCGCGACCAACTCCTTGCTGTCCGGCGTGCGCAGGTAGACCGGACCGGGGAAGTAGTTGGGGTCGGGGCAGCGGAGTGATCCCTCCGTGCCGTAGATCTCGATGTGGGGAAGCCCGGTCCCGTAGACGTCGCTGGAGGTCAGGAACTGGCAGACCACCCCGCCGGAGAACTCGATGATGCCCGCGACGTGCGTCGGCGACTCGACCTTGAGCGTGGTCCCGAACTGGGACGCCTCGTCGAAGACCGTCCTCGTCGCTCCCGCCACGCGCTCGGCCGGCCCCAGCAGCGCGATCAGGGCGTTCAGGTAGTACGGACCCCGATCGAAGGCGACGCTCGCGCCGTACTTGAGGCCTTCCAGTTGGGCGCGGCTGATCGCCCCGGCGACGGTGGCGCGCGTGGGCGAACTCGCCGGCCGTGCCCCCTGCGCCTCTGCGGGAGAACGCCGCACATGCATCACGGTGGCCATCGCCGCGAACGGTGTGCCGATGAGGCCGTCGTCGATCGCCTGCCGTGCCGTCTGCCAGGCCCCCCCGAAGAAGGTGTCCGGAGCGCTCCCGACCCGGACGCCCATGCGCGCCGCCGCCGCCAGAAGTTCCTGGCTCTCTTCGCGATAGACCGTCAGCGGCTTCTCGCTATAAACACTCTTGCCGGCCTCGATAATCTGCATGCCGACCTGGCGGTGCAGCCGATGCGGGGTCAGGTTGACGACGATCTCGATCGCGGGATCGACCAGCAACTCCTCGGGGCTGCAGGCCGTCGGGATGCCGTACTGCTGGGCCCGGTACTGCGCGGCCGCAGGGTTGACGTCCGCCACCGCGACGCACTCGATGGCCTCGAGTCGCTGCGCGTTCTCGATGTAGATGCCGCTGATCACCCCACAGCCGATGATGCCGATCTTCGTCGGTGTCCTCGACACTATCCCGCCTCCCCGCTGTGCGTCATATTGCCGTCGGAACATCCGCGCCGCGCTCATGCAGAGCCGCCAGGCTCTCGCGGCGGTTGCGACAACACCGGCTCAACTCTTATAGGGATCGGCGGCGTCGCGCAGCCCATCACCGAAGAAGTTGAACGCCAGCACCGTCACGATGACGAAGAGGCCTGGGGCGAGCTGCCACGGATAGTTCAGCACCGTCCGCACATTCTGAGCATCCTGGATGAGCACGCCCCAACTGACGATCGGCGGGCGCAGCCCCAGCCCCAAAAAGCTTAGCGCGGTCTCCCCGAGGATCATCGCCGGCACCGCCAGCGTCAAGTGGACGATGAGGTAGCTCATGAAGGCGGGCAGCATGTGCCTGACGACGATCCGCCAGTCGCTTGCCCCCGCGAGCTGTGCATCCAGGACGAAGTCCTCTTCGCGCAACTGCAGCAGCTTGCCCCGGACCACTCGCGCCATCCCGCACCAGCCCTGCAGCGAGAGGATGATCGTGATGGCGAAATAGACGCGGAGCGCCGGCCATTCCGTCGGGATCGCCGCGCTCAACCCCATCCACAACGGGATCGTCGGGATCGAGAGGAGGAACTCGATCAGGCGTTGGGTGATGGTGTCGAACACGCCACCGTAGTACCCCGAGAAGCCACCGATGACCGCCCCCAACACGAAACTCACGAACACGCCCACCAGGCCGATCGAGAGCGAGATCGTCGCGCCATTGACGGCGCGCGAGAAGATGTCCCGTCCGAGCTTATCGGTGCCGAAGAGGAAGACTTCGCCGCCCTGGTCGACCTGGAAGAGATGCACCGAGGTCGGGATGAGGCCCAAGAGCTTGTACTCGCGGCCGCCCGCGAAGAAGCGCACGGGGATCTTGCGGGTCGGGTCCGGGACGTAGGTCCGCGCCAGCGATCCCGGCACATTCTGCGCCTTCAGGGCGTAGACGAAGGGGTGGAATCGCCCCTCATCCAGGAAGTGGATCCGGTTGGGTGGGGCATACGGGTACTGCGTCCGCGCCGACACATCGTAGGGCGCGAGGAACCCGCTGAGCGGCACCATCAGGTACAGCAGCAGGACGACGACCGCCCCGACCATGGCGAGGCGGTGGCGCCGGAACTTCAGCCACATCAGGCGCCGTGGCGAGGCGACGGACAGTTGCTCCTCGACCGGTCGGTCGTGCCGCGTTTTCCCCCCCCGGCCCCAGCGGAACCGGTTCGCGATCTCCTGCGCTATCGCCGCCATCTCCTATCGCCCCCCCTCCATTCGAATCCGCGGATCGAGCAACATCAGCAGCAGGTCCGAGATGAACGTGCCAATGATGGTCAGTGCGGTCAGGATCAGCACGATGCTCGCCGCCAGGAACATGTCCTGGTTCAGCAGCGACTGCAGGAGTATCGGGCCGACCGTCGGGAGGCCGAGCACGATCGAGGTGATGACCGCCCCCGAGAACATCGCCGGCAGCACCCAGCCGACGGTGCTGGCGATCGGGTTGAGCGCGACGCGGACCGGGTAGCGCAGCAGGAGTCGCCACTCGCTGACGCCCTTCGCCCGCGCGGTTTCCACGTAGGGCCGGTTCAACTCGTCGAGCAGCGTGGCGCGCATCACGCGGATGACCGATGCCGCGCCGGCCGCCCCGATCACGAGCCAGGGCACCGGCAGGTGCACGAGCAGGTCGAGAACCTTCGCCACGCTCCACGGTGCCATCTCGTACTGCGGTGAGGTGAGCCCGCCGACCGAGACACCGAAGGTTTTATAGAAGAACAGCATCAGGACCAGCGCGAGGAGGAAGTTGGGCACCGCCAGCCCGATGAACCCGATGATCGTGAAGACGTAGTCGCCGGCCGAGTATTGCCGCACCGCCGAATAGATCCCGATCGGGATCGCCAGGAGGTACACCACCAGCGTCGAGCCGATGGAGACCAGCAACGTGGCTGGCAGCCGCTCGAGCAGCAGCTGCGACACCGGCTGCCGGTAGGCGAAGGAGCGACCGAAGTCCCGCTCGACGAGCATCTGGCGCATCCACTTGAGGTATTGCACGTACTTCGGGTCGCCGAGCCCGTACGCCCGACGCAGCCCCTCGATCTGCTCCTCGTTGATATCCTCGCCTTGCGAGCGCAACTGCGCGACGTAGGAGGTCAGGTAATCGCCTGGCGGGAGCGCGATGATGGCGTAGGACACCATCGTGGTGAACCAGAGCAGCAGCAGCATGTACATGAACCGGCGAACGATATACGTGCCCATCTTCCTCCTCCACAGACCCGGGGACCACCGCAGTTTGCGGGTCCTCATCGCTCAACCATGCCCGCAGCATCAGCGACCGCTACCACCCGCCGGTGTGGCAGGCGCCACACCGGCGGGACCTCGGCAGACGTGCCGCCGTGCTACGCGGCATCTGCCTACTTCATGAAGAAGAAGGTCTCGGCATGGTAGGGATACTGGAACAACCCATCCCAGGTGTGGATCCCGGACTCGGGCACGTTCCGCAGGGTGTTCCGCGCGATGAACGGCCAGGGGGCCATCCCCACCGTGCCGATCGACCAGACATTGTCCGCCTGGGACTGCAGCACCTTCGCGGCCAGCGCGGGATCCAGCGTCTCGCTGTACTTCTGCCAGGTCGTGAGCGCGTCCTTGTACCAGTCGGCCGGCTCCTCGCCCCCCTTACCCCCGGTCTCGAACCACTGGTTCCACAGCGGGGCGATGGTACCCTCGTCGCCGAATTTGCCGGTACTCCACTTGCGGTCGACCGGGAGCAGGACGTCGGTGGAAGCATCCCCATGCCAGAGCGACATCGCCTCCTCGTTGGTCTTGACCCTGGGGGTCAGCAACGTCCGGGTGATGGCCTTCGCCGTGACGTCGACGCCGATCTTCCGCCAGAACTCCGTCACCAGCTCGAGGACGGGCGTCTTCGGCCCCTCGGCGTCGTAGTAGTCGAAGGTGATCGCCATCGGCTTGCCGTCGGAGCGCAGCCGGACCGTCTTGTCCCCGTTCCACTTCAGCCCTATCTCGTCCAGGAGCTGATTCGCCTGTTTGAGGTCGAAGGCGGACCAGCCCCGCTCGTACTCCGGCTTGAAGTACTTCGATTCGGGGATGACCGTCATCTGGCGCGGGGTCCCCCGGCCGAAGAAGAGGAGTTGGTTGATCTGGTCCCGGTCGATCGCCAGGGACAGCGCCCGGCGGTAGCGCACGTCCTGGTGAATCTTGCGCAGCACCTCGTCCTTGACATTCATGTTGACCTGGAAGAAGACCTCGCCGCCGCGTCCGCTGCTCCACAGCAGCACCCGATACTTCCCCGCTGCGGCCGAATTCTCGTAGGTGGCGGCGTTGAGGACGCTGGTGTTGGCCACGGCGTAGTCGTAGGCTCCGGTCACGATCTTGGCGTCGTAGGACGCCACGTCCTGCAGCCGCTCCATCTCCATGACATCGATGTAGGGGAGCTGGTTGCCCTCGGTGTCGACCTGCCAGAAGTAGGGGTTCCGCCGGAAGGTGACGACCGTGGGCGTCGCCTCATTGACGACGAACGCACTGAGGGCCGGTAGCTGCGGATTCACCGCAGCATTCATCGTATCGGTGAAGCGTTCGATCCAGGAATTGTACTTCGCGGCCTTGGCCTCCTCATCCGCCTTCGCGTTGTACTTGCTGTGGAACTGCTTCAGGTAGTGCGCCGGGTGCAGCTGCCGGTTTTTCTGCCACCCATAGTAGTGCGCCAGGTTCCCCAGCAGGAAGCGCGGCCAGGGCACCGCGAACTTTATGACGATCGTGTGGTCATCCGGCGCGCTCATCTCCATCACCTTGCCGCCGGGCTGGAAATCGAGGGGCACCGCCGGGGTAATATCGGTGTTCTTGATGATGTCCTCGAACGAGAACAGGGCATCTTGCGCGGTGACGGGCTCCCCGTCCGACCACTTCATCCCCTTGCGCAGATGGATTGTGTAGGTCATCTTGTCCTCGGAGACGTCGACCTTCGTCGCGACGTTCGGCACCACTCCCGTCAAGTCGGGGTTGAAGCGGAGAAAGTTCTGAACAGTGCCGCCGAGGTAGCCTTGATCCCCCCCGAGGATGTCAGTGTTGGAGATCCCGACGCGCGCCGTCCCGCCATACCGCCCGATCTCGATCGGCTTGACGACGAGCGGCTCCTCGGGCAGCCGCTCCTTGATCGGCGGCAGTTTCCCCGCCTTGATCTGCTCCGCCAGCACCGGTGAGTCGGTGAACTTGGCGGGGATGGTTGTGACGACTTCGGCGTACTTCACGCCAGCCGTGGCAGATTTCGGCGCGCCAGCGGGCGCGGTCGACTGGCCCGCCGCCACGGTCGGCTGTCCCGCCGCCTTGGTCGGCTGCCCCGCCGCCGTGGTCGGTTGTCCAGCCGCCGCAGTCGGCTGCCCCGCCGACGTGGCCGTCGCGGGAACATCGGCGCCCCCGCCGCAGGCCGCTAGCAGCGCCCCAACGCCTGCCACCGCGCCGAAACTGAGGAAATGCCTGCGGGTTAATCGTCGCTGGGCCATCACGGTATGCCTCCTCACCTATTGAACTGGTACCGGCATCAACAATGGACGACAGCACCATTCGCGCAACTACAGGCCGATGCCGTATTATGCCGGGCCGTCGGCCACGGCGACTGTTTCCGCCAACCGCGCCAGCAACGGCGAGTCGTCGATCGTCAGCGGCAGGTCGACCCGGCCACGCCGACGACTCGACTCGTAGGTGGCGAAGATCAGTTCCGTCGCCTGGAGCGCCTTCCGCGCCGACAACTCCGGTTCACGCCCGTGTTTGAGCGCGTCGACGAGGTCGCGCACGCCCGCCGCGACCTCGCCCTCCAGCGAGCTGTCGCCGTCGAGCGCGACCGTCTGCCAGCCGTTCTGCGCGCCCCCCCACAGTCGCAGCAGTGGCGCGCGCAACCCGGCCTCGATGACGCCCTCGCTGCCGACGAGCCGGGTGAGGAGGGGCCAGTCGCGCTCCATGCTCGTCGTCAGCAGCCCGTGGACGCCATTACGATACCGAAAGTGGCTGACCCCCAGGCCCTCGACCGGTACGCCGAAGATCGACCGGCCGCCCTCGGGCTCGATCTGCCCGAGCACCCACTCGACCGGCGTCTCATCGTTGTAGAAGAAGAACATGTCGAACCAGTGCGTGCCCCAGTCGAACATGTTGCTGCACGAACCCTCCAAGCGCACCAACTCGCCGATGGCCCCGGCGTGCAGCAGGTCGCGTGCCTGGCGGTATGGGGGAGCAAACCGCCGCTGGTGATTGATGGTGAGCTGCACCCTGCGATCCGCGCAGGCACGCGCCATGCGTATCGCCTCGTCCCAGGTCGGGGCCATCGGCTTCTCGCAGTGGATCGCCCGCACCCCCGCCTCCGCCGCCGCGATTACCATCTCGGCGTGCAGGTGGGGCCAGGTGCAGATGCTGACGATATCCGGACGCTCCTGCCGAAGCATCTCCCGGTAGTCCGCGTACACCTGCTCGCCGCCGTGCTCGGCCTGGAACGCCCGGGCGTGATCCAGATCGATGTCCGCCAGGGCAACGATCCGCGCATCCGGCGACGACGCGTAGCCCCGCGCGTGCAGATGCGACATGCCGAACCCGGTCGCGCCCGCTGTCTGCCGCGGACGTCCGCAGCCGATTATCCCAACCCGGAACTGCTCCATCCCTCGCCTGCCCTTCTCCCTCGTCGTCACGCAGCCCGCAGTCAGCAGCGCGGTCGCGCCAGGCCGGGCGAACCGGCCGCACACGAACATCCGTCCCCGGGGCACCGCCTACTGGCCGATGCTCTTGAGGTAGTCGCGGCTGATCCTCGCACTCTCCAGGGCGGTCGGCCGCTGCGTCACGTCGGTCTCCACGATGACCCACCCCCGGAAGTCAGCTTGCGCTAGGGCGGCGAAGACCGCCGGGAAGTCGACCATCCCCGTGCCGAGTTCGGTGAAGATGCCGCGGTCGGAGAAGGTCTTGTAGTCCCACCCCTGCGCCACCCCCTCGGCGCGAACCGCAGGGTCGATATCCTTGATGTGCAGCGTCTTGATGTTGTCGGCGTAGTCCCGGCAGAATTGCACGACATCATCGCCCGCCCAGGCGAGGTGGCCGAGGTCCGGCCCCTGGAAGACCAGCTCCCGGTCGACCAAGGCGAAGAGCCGGTCGATCTCCTCGCGGGTCTCGATGAAGGAGCCGACGTGGTTATGGAAGCAGATCCGCACGCCCTCTTCGAGCGTGGCCGCGCCCACGCGGTTCAGGGTGGCGGCGAACTGGCGATACCCCGCGTCCGGCAGGGCATCCTGCGGACGCACATGGCCCGCGACCAAGCGGCGCTCGGGCGTCAGGTTGGCCGCCACGTACAACTCGGTGCAGCCGAGTTCGCGCATCGTCCGCGCCAGCGCGCTCGCCTGCTGGAGGATGCTCTCTGCCTGCGCCTCCTCCCAGTAGGCCGCGCCGAGATATCCCGGTGCGGGCGTGAGGCCAAACCGGGCGTAGAGGTCCAGCGTTTCCCGCGCCGACCGAACGGCGCGGCCTGCGGGTACGCCCGCGTAGCCAGCCTGGGCGATCTCGGTCAGCACTTGTTCCTCGGACATCCCCGACTCCCGCCAGGTGATCTGCCCGCATGCGATCTGTACGCCTTCCATACCCCTCCGTGCCTCCGCATTATCGAGTTCCGCACTCGGGATCATTCCCGGCCACGCCCGTTCCAGCACTACGTCCCTCGTGCTGACACTGTCCCGTCGCGACTACCTGCCACGCCGTCCTGGGAAGACCAGTCTTTCCAACCTGTTCTGGTCGAGCGGGATGGTTCACATACCTTCCTTAAACCTGTATTCTGTTGCACGAGAAATGTTACTGCACATATTATAGGGTGCCTTAATGGCTGTCAAGCGATCCGTCCGACAACCAGACATGTGGAGATAAGGATTCAGGGGCTCCTGGTGGTCAAGCGCGCCGGCGCGCGCGGGTTGGGGCGGAGGCTGTGCCGCACCGGTGCGCCGAGCAGGGCGAGGAG
>JAABUV010003689.1_pt1 | contig 19177 bp, 20 predicted proteins | sample 5559971 | NCBI WGS metagenome assembly JAABUV01 (sample SAMN10711881, study PRJNA513362) | rock metagenome | isolation source: Antarctica rocks | place: Antarctica: Victoria Land, Knobhead nord | collected 2015-12-19
AAGGCCTGGCAGGAGGCGCGCGAGACGGTGGACCGGCTGGCGATGGACCTGACAGGGATAACGCGCATCCACGTCCGACAGAACTTCGTCGGGTACAGCCCGGGGCTGATCGGCACGCCGTTCGAGGCGCACCAGGGACCGATGATCTTCCCGGCAGACGTGCTGGCCGCCTTGAACCCACAGCCTACCTGGTTGCCCCCTGGCACTGAGGCAGAGCGGCACGCCGGGTGGACGACCTACTTTCGCGCCCTCAACGAGGACGCCGACGCCCTTCCGCCGGCTTAGGCGGTCACAGGCTCCGGCTGAGGGGCCGGGGGAGGCTAAGTCGTATAGAGGCCTCGGAAATTATCGACGACAGCCCGCGCGGCTTTTCCATTGGGCCGGTGGCGGGCATCAGTAGTGTTGCGAGCGAAGCTTCAGCAGTGCCAAGCGTTTTACAAGGATTAGTATCTACCTGATCTAAGGTGTAATTGGCATAGATTTTGTTTGCGCTCTTATACGATCAATATTTGTTTGGCGGCGCTTCGATAACATAAATCCGCGTAACAAATAGTATGCGGCCAAAATAAGACCAGCTAGGGACATGTAGCATATAAACTTAGCTAAGTCGCTTACCTTGTCAGCAAATGCGGCATTTATCAGAGGGCCTACGGAAAGCCCAGCCAAGAAGGCTGAAATCGAAAAAGCTGCACTTTGATCCGCAGAAATGTTAGAGATTTGATCTAGCTCTTGATCTTGTATTCCGTACACAGGAATCTCTCGTGCTAAGTAGGTTGCGGTTATTGTAGCGCCGCTAGGCGCCTGAGCTGACACTACTCCTGTTTGTTCAATATTCAAAGCTAAGAGCCCTCTTTCTTTCGAAGAGGCCATAAGCCTATTGCAACAGCGCTTAGAAATAATGTTTGTCCGCATCCAGCAGAAACAAGCATTATAAACGGGTAGCCTACACCACCCCCTAGTTTCGGTGCGCCGTTGCCATCTGAGGTTAACGGCATTACAATATGATCAGCTACAAACCACCTTTCGCTACCACAAATTTGACATACGCCTGGACCATGCTTCTTCTGAGCAATCCAAGAAATAACAACTTCTTTTTCTTCTTGGCTGAGCACGTATTCTTCATTAGACATTTCCTATTTCCACGATATAGATCGAAAAACTGGCGAGCATATAAAACGCCATCAATGGCGATGTTTACCTTGATGGCGCTCTGATTCGCACCCCTGGCCCACTCCCGCTCTCCTCAATGAATTCGATACCGGCGGTCTCCAAGGCGGTGCGGATAGCGGCGAGGGTGGAGGCGTTCGCCGGCTGATCGGACTCGATCCTGGTGACGGTGGCGGGTGACACCTTTGCCACGGCAGCAACGTCCCGCACCCCAAGCTTCAATGCCGCCCGGGCCATCCTTAGTTGTGTTCCTGTTATCATTCGATCACCTTGACATCACCCAACACAGCCACCTAAGTTATAACCACGTTATCGTATGATGGCGTGCGCCGCAATGTAAGTGGCCGAGCGGTTGGCTGGTACCCGCCCGCCCGGCCTAACCACGGACCCGGAAGGCCTCCAACCCATGGCTGCTGAATTCACTACCACGCTCGGCACAAGCCGGGCAGTGACTGCGCCCTCGCGCCGCCAGCTCGTCGGCGGCAGCATCCTCGCTGCCCTGTCCGGTGCGGCGTTCGGCGCCGCCGTCGTGCTCCCCGATCCGGGCGAGGCGGCCTCCGCACTGGTGAACCCGGACGCCCGGCTGATCGCCCTCTGCGCCGAGTTCTTCCGCGTCGACACGTCCGCCGAGGCCGTGCCCGACGATGACGGCCTGCGCCTCATCATGGACGCGCGAGACGACCTGGTGCAGCGGATCAGCGCCATCCCCGCGGCGTCGGCCGCCGGGCTTCAGGCGAAGGCGCGCGTCGGCCACTTCCTGATGAACGAGCGTCAGTGCCCGGGCGTCTCCTTCGATGACGTGGACGGCTACGCCCTGGCCCTGCTGCGCGAGCTGATGGCGGGCGCCGTCAACCCGCCCGCGCGGCCCATCAGCCCGGATGCCGAGCTGATCCGGCTATGCGCCGAGTGCGATGCCCTGCAAGGCCGGATCGATGCCATGTATGCCGTGCGCGACGACGGCCTGACGCTCGCCCAGGCGCGCGAGATGGAAAGGGCGCGCGACATTGCCCAGGAGCCGTTCCTCGACGCGCAGGACCCGCTACTGCACCACATCTGCGATCTACGGGCCACCACCCCGGAAGGCCGGGCTGCGCGCGCCCGGACGCTGATCGCGTGGGACAAGGACCCGTGTTGGACCCATGACGGCTGCTGGAACAGCCAACTGATCGGCGCGATCGTGCGCGACTTGGTGGGACAGGGCGCATGACCCGCACCCCGACACGCCGCGGCTTGCTGGGCACCGCCGCCGTTCTGGCCGCTGCTCCACTGGCGATGGCCGCCGCGGCGCTCCCGGCCGAGCCCGACGCCGAGCTGGTGCGGGTGTGCCACGCCTTCGCCGAGGCCGAGTGGCGGAACTGGTGGCGCTACATCGTCGCCCCTGACGACCTGGCCGACGCGCAGGACCGCGAGCCGGACTGGCCGACCCTCACGTGGATCAAGGCCACGCCCGCCACGACGCCGGCCGGCTGGCACGCCAAGGCCCTCGCCCTCTCCGCCTGGGATCGCACCGCCTACGACGACGACGCCGAGTGGCACGAGCCGGACAGCGACACCGGGCTCCTCGCGGGCTTGCTGCGCGACATGGTAGCGCCGGCGCGGGCCGCGATCCTGGCCCGGTGTGCGGCAGACTATGGGCCGCTGCCGGAGGGCTACACGGCGGACTGGCGATGGATCGGGCGAGCTCCTGCCGCCGTCGCTGCGCCAGCGCCGCTCCCGCCGCACTCGGATGCCGAGCTGATGGCAGCCTGCGCTGCCTTCGCCCGCGCCGAGGCGGAAGTCGCCCGGCTTGAGCAAACCGCCGATGACGATGTGTTCGAGCCTGCGGTGGCGATCATGCACGCGGCCGCGGAACGGGTGTCCGGGCTCCGGGCGCGCACGGTGGGCGGCCTGCGCGCGAAGGCGACCGTCTGCCGGGCGGTGCTGGCCGCGGACGAACCTGTGGCGATGGCGGGAACCTTCGGCGGCCCGGCGCGGCGGCATGACGTGCTGGCATGGTCGACGCTGACGGACTTGGCCGAGGTGGCAGGGTGACGCCCGATTGCTCGGCTGCGACTGTCGCGCGATCCTTTGTCGCGTCTGAAGTTCTACACGGTCGGAGCACCCTTTTGAGCACAGCAATGACGCAGCGCGTCATGACGGCGAGCGAGGTTCTGACCTGGATTGCATTTCGCAAGCCCGAGCGTTGGAGCCGTGCCGATCCTAAGATGAAGTTCTTTGTTGATGCCTGGAAAGTGAGATCTCCCACCAAGAAAGCGCCGCCTTGGCAGCGGCTAGAACAGTTGTTCGCCAAGGCAGATGCAGAACTTCTCCAGGCGATCTCGAAGCACCGGAAGCCGGTCTACAGGTCGGAGGGGTTGCGGATCGCGGCTGAGGCCAACGAGTACGACCGTGACCGCCGCTGCAAACTGGACGATGCGGCCAAGCAGATCCGCGAAGCGTGTGCCGCCGCGGATGTCATGGCGACTGGCCGCCGCCCCGCTGAGTGGGGCAAGCCTTCGATAAACGATCACGAAGTCATCCCGGCCGCCGCTTTCTCAGGATCACACCGAACCATCAAGGCGGACGGTCGCTTGCTTGATACTCAGGGCGGAACAGCGCGCGTGGTCTGGCAATCTTTGGAGTTTAGGACTGGGCACATTCTGCTGTTTTGGCCACACGAAGTACAGATATCAAACAAGATTCTACAAGGATCAAGCGCTAAGGCCAGTAGAGACACGCAAAGACCGCTATCTGCTGACGTTGATAGATGGTTCGAGGCCCGTACACAGGAATTCTCTAGTTCAATCCGACATCCTACTGAAGCTGAGGATCAAGCGGCAGCAGACGAAAAATTCGGGATCAAGATGGTGTCGCGAGAGACAATCCGTGGATTGCGAATACAGTTCGTCCCCGCTGAACGCCGTCGCCAAGGGCCGGGCAGAAAGCAATCCGCCAAACCGCCGCGCCAATCCGCACCGCAGAAATAGACGGCGGAATTCTCCTTATTCAGCCTGTCCCTCAACGGCGCCCGAACCGCCGTGACATCAAGGGGCACACCGATGAACAACGCCACCGCTTCCGTCGCGATCGTCTCGCCGCTGACGATCCCGCTCCCGCAGGCGCCAGCCGCCACTGGCCTCAGCCGCTCCGCGATCTACCGCGCGGCGGGTGAGGGCAAGATCAAGCTCCTGAAGAACGGCCGCTCCACGCTGGTCGACATGGCCAGCGTCCGCGCCTTCCTGGCCAGCCTGCCGGACGCGAAGGTCCGCACCGCCGCCTGAACATGAAATCGCCGGCCCCGCGACATGCGCAGGAACCGGCGACGGATCAAATACGGAGCGGCCTCGACACCCGCAAAGTATGCGATCTGCTCGCCACTTTCCAGAGGCATTTGCGCGACGACGGGGCGGCATTGGAGAGACCAATGCACTACGCCAGCATGCTGCACACCCGTGCCCACCGCCTGACCTCCGACCCCTGCGCCGCCGCTGCGGCCCTGTCCGCCGACCGGCTCCAGGATCTCGTGATCGCGCTGGACCGCGAGGCGAACGCCGCCCTGCAGGTCGGCCAGTGGTCTCTCGCCGAACGGCTCTCGATGCACGCCGACGAGCTGCGGGAGGTGGGGCGTTGAGCCCCGCCGTCTCGGACACCCTCCGGCTCCAGCGTGGCGCCGAGCACGTCCACCGGCTGGGCGCGCGAGCCCTGGCTGAGCTGCTGCTCCAGATGGCTCGGGAACGTCGTGACCTCGACGACATGCTCGACCTGCTCGACGCATGGAGGGATGGACTGTCGCCCGCGATGGTCCGCGCTGCCAGGGGCGACTGCTTCCCGCCTCGCGTCCTCCACGAGGTGCCGGCGTGAACCCCGTTGATCTTGCGGCACAAGGCTACGCCGCGTTCCCGTGCCGGCAAGACAAGGCGCCGGCCTGTCCGCGGGGATTCAAGGCCGCCAGCACCGACCCGAAGGCCACGGCCGACCTGTTCCGGCGCTACCTGGCACCGTTGGTCGGCGTGGCGACGGGCGCAGTGTCCGGCTTCTCTGTGCTCGACCTCGACCTGGGCAAGGGTGGCGACTCGTGGTGGAAGGCGAACAGGGGGCAATTGCCCCCGACCCGCACGCACGAGACGCGCAGCGGCGGCCTGCACCTGCTGTTCCGGCATGTACCGGTCCTGCGCAACACCGCCAGCCGCCTGGCCCCCGGTGTCGATACGCGGGGTGACGGCGGCTACATCATCTGGTGGCCCGCCGATGGCTACACGGTCCTGAACCCGGAAGTGCTGGCCAACTGGCCTGCTTGGCTGTTGCAGCATCTCGCACCGAAGCAAGCCCGGAAGGCACCGCTCGACCTCGCCACGGCGTCCAGCGCCTTCCAGGAGGCAAGCCTCGCCGGCTTGGTCCGGTTCATCTCGAACGCCTCGGAGGGGCAGAGGAACGACGCGGTGTTCTGGGCAGCGTGCAGGGCAGGGCAGGCGGTCCAGGCAAAGGTCCTGAGCGAGGAGGCGGCGATCGCCATGATTGCCCGCGCCGCGGAGAACACCGGGCTGCCGACCCGGGAAGCCGAGAAGACCGCCGCCAGCGGCGTGAAGACCGGCATGGGGAGCGGCGCGAATGCCTGACGGTCTCAGCACCGCGGCGGAAGCCGCTGCTTTCGTGTCCAGGACGCTGGAGCGTGACGCCCGGCCGAAGCTGCTCATCATGCCGCATGACCCGGACCTGACCGCCGACGCCATCCGCGATGCCCTGCGCCGGTCCGGCACGGTGTACGAGCGTGGCGTGCTGGTCCGCCTCGCGCTCGACCGCATGCAGGGTGGCGTCGTCGCCCAGCCGCTCACGCCGGAGAGCGTCATGCGGGAGGTGCACCGGCTCACGCGTCCGGTGAGGCTGAGCGCCAAGCCGGACGGCAAGTCCGAGGAGGTGCCGGCCGCGCTGCCGCGGGTGCTGGCGCTGGCCTACCTGGACATGCGGGGCGAGTGGGAGGTGCCGGCCCTGAACGGCATCGCCTCCGCGCCGCTGCTGCACGCCGATGGCACGATCCACGCCGTTGACGGTTACGACGCCGAGACCGGCATGTTCTGCGAGAACGTCCCCGACGTGCAGCACTTGGTGCCGGACACGCCGACGAAGGAACAGGCTGCCGCCGCGCTTCTGCGGATCCGGACAACTTGGCGGACCTTCCCGTTCAAGGACGCCGCGAAGGTCGTTGATCCTGCGCTGAAGGTGCAGGTGGTCGACGTGCGGCAGCCGCCCAAGAAGGATGAGACGGCGTTCCTCTGCGGCCTGCTGACGGCGGTGTGCCGCCCCAGCTTGCACACGGCGCCGGGTCTCCTGCTGCACGCCCCGGCCATGAGCGGCGCCGGCACAGGCAAGGGGCTGCTCGCCCGCACCATCGCTTGCATCGCCTTCGGGCGATCGCCGCACGCCGTGACTCAGGGAGGCACCGCGGAGGAGCTGGAGAAGCGGATCAGCTCCGAGCTGATCGAGGGCGCGCCCGTCCTGTTTCTCGACAACTTCAACGGCGTCGCCCTGAAGTCGGACACCCTGGCCAGCGCCATCACCGAGCGGCCGGCACGCACCCGGCTGCTCGGCAAGTCGCAGATGGTCCCGCTCAACGCCACCGCCTTCATCGTCGTAACCGGCAACGGCCTGACGGTTTCCGAGGATCTGGCCCGGCGATTCATCGCCGCCGAGCTCGATGCCGACATGGAGGACCCGGAGCAGCGGCCGTTCCGGGGCGACCTGCTGGCCGAGATGCGCGAGCACCGCGCCGAGCTGCTGGCCGCCTGCCTGACGATCTGGCGCTGGGGTCGGCAGAACGCCGCCAGCCTGAAGCCCGGCAAGCCGCTGGGCAGCTTCGGGCAGTGGTGCGAGTGGGTCCGCGATCCTCTGCTCATGCTTGGATGCAAGGACCCGGCAGAGCGGGTGAGCGAAGCCAAGGCGAAGGACGAACGCCGGCAGGTCGTGGGCGATCTGCTGACAGCGTGGTTCGAGCACCACCACGACTACGCCGTGCGCGCCGCCGACCTCCACCAGGACGTGAAGGCGATCCTGGATCCGCAGGGCAGGGGTCGTCAGTTCATCGCGGCCGCCCTCGGCAAGATGTCAGGCACGCGGGTCGCAGGATTCGTGCTGACCGAACAGCGGCCCGTCGGGAAGTGGGGAGCAACCACCTACGCAGTCGCGAAGGTCGAGGTCGAGCAGCCGGTCTGGCAGGAGACCGTATGAACGCCGTCGACCTCCACGCCCGTCTTCTGGCGGCGGGTGTGTCGATCGAGGTGAGCCACGACGGACCGATGCCGGCCCTCCGCCTGACCGCCAGTGCCGCTCCGTCTTCCACCTTGATCGAGGAGGTGAGGCAGCAAAAGGCAGGGCTGATTGCGCTGCTCGATGCCGGAAACCCTATGCCCACCCCCTATGCTCCCGAGCATCGGGCAGGGCATAGGGGGTCATTGGAGCCCGAGATCACGACAGAAATGTCGGATTTTGGCGGGTCTTTAAGCCTGAACCCATATGACCCCTATGCTCCCTATGGATCCGGCCCCGCCGCCAGCTTCCTGGAGGATTGGGTGGAGGCCGGGATCTACGACGAGCCCGAGATGCCGGCACTGGGCACTGCAGCGCGGGACCGAATGGATCGGGAGCATCGGAAGATGTGCCAGGGGTTGCTGGCGATGGCTCGGCGCCGCTGGTGAGCTGCCAGCCTGAGGATCAAGGCCGCGGGGTATCTTCCTCGCCCTCAGCAGGATTCGACCCGTAATATCCCGACTCCGCGAGATGATCGGACGTCGAGCGCCGCTTGGCGGAAGCGCGTGCGTCCTTTCGGACCGTTGCGATCGTGAACACGCTCATGATGATGACGAGCGACACGAGGTCGACCACGAGGTTGCCAATATCCATCGCCTGCATCCCCGTTACTGCGGGGTGGATTATTCAGGGCAATGGTTAACGCCTCGTTAAGGGATGCCCGCCTCTTAGCGCTCGTGGCGGGGCATCGGCACCCGGCGGACCCAGAGCGTGGCGACAATGAACGCGAGTGAGAGGCCCTTAACCGCAAGGTCGGCGATGCTCATCGATCGTCTCCGGGGTGGGTCACGAGGCATGGTTGTGGGCTGGCGGTGGTTAGTCAGTGCTTAAAACGAGGTCACGGCTGCGTGGGTGGAGTCGGGGTGGCGAGGCCTCTGATTGTACCGCGAGAGAAACAGCCGGTCCAGCGCCTGCCGTGCTTCCACTCTGAGCCGAGCTGACCCGTTCAACAGCCACGAAAATCCCCAACCATTCCCCACCATCTCAGAACGATCTTGGGAACGATTATGGGAACAGATCGCAGCTTTTTCTAAAAGCGCGTAGAAATCCGCCAATTCTTAGAATAGAATGGCGGATGGGGTGGGATTCGAACCCACGGTGCGCTTGCACGCACGGCGGTTTTCAAGACCGCTGCCTTAAACCGCTCGGCCACCCATCCCGGTGTGCCGGACGCTACCGTCCGGCCATGGTGCGGGCAAGATCGCCCCGGACATGCCTCGTGCGCCGGCGAGGCCGGGCAGCGGGCCTTGCGCCGGGCAGGGCCTTGCCGCGCGTCCGGATTGTAGGACAGAACAGGTTAAGATCAGGTTTGGTGGAGCGGCGATGACACGATGCAGCGGATTGTTCACGCATCTGCGACCCTGCACGGCTCCGCCGTCGCGGAATCTGCGGGCACGGGACCTGCAAGCACGGGGCGCACGCCGCCTGGCGGCCTCTGCGCTGCTGGGCGCGGCGCCGCTGCTGGCCGCGATCCCCGCGATGGCCGCGCCGCCGCAGGACCCGAACAGCATCTGGACGCTGCAGGTCGAGAACGACGCCGTCTCCACCCTGCGCGGCACCTCGGACCAGTACTACACCAGCGGCATCCGCGCCGGCTGGGTCTCGCCCACAGACGTGCTGCCGGCGCCGCTGGCGATCCTGGGGCAGCGCGTGTGGGGCGACGGGGTGCAGCGCATCAGCATCACGCTGAACCAGTCGATCTTTACGCCGCGCGCGACGCAGCTGGTCGTGCCGAGCCCGCATGACCACCCCTACGAGGGCCAGCTCCTGGCCAATTTCGGCCTGATCCACGACACCGACACCCGCCGCGACTTCGCCGCCATCAGTCTTGGCGTGATCGGCCCCTCCGCCGCTGGCGAGAACGTGCAGAACGGGTTCCACAGCCTCATCGGCGACACTCCGAACCGCGGCTGGGGCTCCCAGGTCCCGGACGAGGCGGCGTTCAATTTCCTGGTGCAGCGGACCTACCGCGTCCCGGTCGCGGGCTTCAGCGCGCCGTATGCGGGCGGGATCGGCGTGGACGTGCTGCCCTCGGGCAAGCTGGCGGGCGGCGACGTGCGCACCTTCGCGCAGCTCGGCGCCATCCTGCGCATCGGGCAGGGGCTGGACAGCGACTTCGGCCCGTCCACCTCGCAATACGGGCAGAACGGCACCGACGCCTACGTCGCGACGCGGCCGTTCGCCTGGTACGGCTTCGCGGGCGTCGACGGGCAGGCGGTGGCGCACGACGCGTCGCTGCAGGGCGACCTGCTGCGGCAGTACAGCCCGCATGTCTCGAAGAAGTGGGACGTGGGCGAGTTCTCCGCAGGCGTCGCGGTGATGTTCCGCGGGCTGCGCATCACCTACACCCAGACGTTCCAGACCGTGCAGTTCAACGGGCAGAAGGGCGGGCTGTTCAACTTCGGCTCGCTGGCGGTGTCGACGAAGTTCTGAGGGCAGGCAGAAAGCAAGGTTGGGCTCTGCCCAGAGCCGCCAGGGGCGAGCCGCCCCTGGACCGGTTTCTTTTAAGTAGTGGATTCCAAAGGCGAGCCTTTGGCGGAGTTTGAGGCAGAGCCTCAACCTTGCTTGCGGTTGCGGCCCTTGGCGCCGCTGTGGCACATCCTCGGGTATGCTCTCACGCCGTACCCTGATCGCGTCCTCCGTGCTCCTACCGCTGCCTGCGCTCGCCCAGGAGGGGTCCTACGCGGGCTTCCTCGACGGGGTCCGCGCCGAGGCACGCCGGGCTGGCATCTCCGAGCCCACGCTGCGCGCTGCCCCGTTCGGCGCCACGCCGAACGCCCACGTGCTGGAGCTGGACCGCCACCAGCCGGAGTTCACCCTGACCTGGGCGCAGTACCGCGCGAAGGTGCTGCCGCAGTCGCGCCTCGTGGCGGCGCGCGAGGCGTTCGCGCGCCACCGCGGGGTGTTGACCGAGGTGTGGCAGCGCTATGGCGTGGACCCGCGGGTGATCGTGGGCATCTGGGGGCTGGAGTCCAACTTCGGCGCGCGCACCGGCGGCTTCAACGTGGTCGAGGCGCTGGCGACGCTGGCGTACGACGGCAGGCGGGCGTCCTTCTTCCGCGCCGAGCTGATGAGCTCCCTGCGCATCCTCGACCACGGCGACGTCTCGCCGCAGGGCATGACCGGGTCGTACGCCGGGGCGATGGGCCAGCCGCAGTTCATGCCGTCCTCCTACCTGCGCTACGCGGTGGACTTCACCGGCGACGGCCAGCGCAACATCTGGACCAGCCTGCCCGACGTGTTCGCCTCCGTGGGCAACTACCTGGGCCGCTCCGGCTGGAAGGCGGGCGAGATATGGGGGCAGCCGGTGCGCGTGCCGGCGGGCCTGGTCTCTCCAGGCGGGCGCGACGACGTGCGGCCGCTGGGCCAGTGGGAGCGCGACGGGGTCCGGCGCGAGGACGGCGCGCCGTTCCGCCCCGAAGGCCACGGCACCGCGGCGGCGCTGCTGCTGCCGGACGGGACGGGAGGCGACGCGTTCCTGGTGTACGGCAACTTCAAGGCAATCCGGCGCTACAACCCATCGGACTTCTACGCCCTCGCGGTGGGGCTGCTGGGCGACGCGGCGGCGGCGTGAGCCGGGGCTGCGTGATCGGCCAAGGCAGGCAAGGTTGAGGCTCTGCCTCAAACTCCGCCAAAGGCTCGCCTTTGGAATCCACTCCTTGAGAAAGCGCCGGTCCAGGGGCGGCTCGCCCCTGGCGGGTCTGGGCGGAGCCCAGCCTTGCTTTCTGACCGGCTCCCGACGACCCCTGGCAGCCGCCGTCGGCGCGGCGCTTGCCCTGGCCGGGTGCCAGCGCCGCAGCCCGGCCCCGCGACCGCCGCTGCCGGCGCACTACGCCGTGGGCGCGCCCTGGCAGGGCGACGGCGGCGTGTGGTTCTACCCGGCCGAGTCGTTCTCGGCGGAGTTCACCGGGCTGGCGTCGGTCGACGGCGCGCACGGCCCGGTAGCGACCGACGGGGAGCGATACGACCCGCAGGTCGCCGCCGGGTCGAGCCAGACGCTGCAACTCCCTGCGGTCGCGCGCGTGACCAACCTCGGCAACGGGCGGCAGATCCTGCTGCGCATCGACGATCGCGGCCCGGCGAACCCGGGGCGCGTGCTCGGGCTGACGCCGCGGGCGGCGGCGCTGCTCGGCGTGGCGGGCGGGACTGCGCCTGCGGACGGCATCCGGGTGCGGGTCGCGGTGGACGAGCCGCTCAGCCGCCGCCTGGCGGAGCAGTTGCACGGCGGGCCGCACCTCGACATCGCCGCGGCACCCCGCGAGTCGGTGCTGGCCGAGACCCTGGCGCCGCCCGGCGCCGCCCCGGCCGCGGCAGGCGCCACCAGGATCGGCGCCGCGGCGGCCCCGGGCGACGAGGCGGCGGTGCCGGACCGCCTGCCGGAGAACGTGCGTGACGTGGGCGCAGCACCTGGCACGCTGTGGCTGCGCACCGACAGCTTCGGCCGCGCCGACTACGCCAGGCGGCTGGCTGCGCGTCTGTCCGCGCTGCGGCCGGAGGTGGTGCACACGCGGCAGGGACGCAGCGACAGCTATGCGGTGCAGGCCGGGCCGTTCGCCGGCGTGGCCGACGCCGATGCCGCCCTGAACCAGGCGCTGCGGGCCGGGGTAGCGGACGCGCGCATCGTCGTGCAGTAGGGGGTGGCCGTGTGCGGCCGCGCGACTCGCGCCGCGCGGCAGGCACGCGGAACAGCTCGCGGAACAGCACGGGGGGATGCGCCGGATGACGCCAGAGACTGATATGCGAGTTGCCCCGCCGAGCCGCCGCGGCCTGCTGCTGTCCGGCGTGGCGATCGCGGGGCTGGGGGCGACCTGCCTCGGAGCCGCGCGCGAAGCCGCCGCGGCACCCCGCCACCCGCGCGCACCGGCCGCGGCCGCGCCGGCGGAGGCCGGACCTTCCGCCAATGCCGCGGCGACTCCGCTGGGTCCGATGGACACCTCGGCGCAGTGGGCGTTCATCACCGACTTCAACAGCGGTGCGACGCTGCTCGACAAGCAGGCCGACCAGCAGATGCCGCCCAGCTCGATGACCAAGCTGATGACGGCCTACATCATCTACGGCAAGCTCAAGGCCGGACAGCTCAAGCTCGATCAGAGCCTGCCGGTCAGCGAGAAGGCCTGGAAGATGCAGGGCTCGAAGATGTTCGTCCCGCTCGGCGGGCAGGTCGTCGTCGAGGAGCTGATCCGCGGCATGATCATCCAGTCCGGCAACGACGCCTGCATCGTGCTGGCCGAGGGCGTCGCGGGCTCGGAGGAGCAGTTCGTCGAGCTGATGAACGCCAAGGCCAAGGAGCTCGGCCTCACCAGGTCGCACTTCGAGAACAGCACGGGCTGGCCGTCGCAGAACCACACCATGTCGGCGCGCGACATCGCCACGCTGGCGCAGTCGCTGATCACGAACTTCCCCGAGTACTACCACTACGACGCCGAGAAGGACTACCGCTACAACGGCATCGAGCAGTACAACCGCAACCCGCTGGTGCAGCGCGGCATGGCGGACGGCCTGAAGACCGGGCACACCGACGCGGGCGGCTTCGGGGTGGTGGCCAGCTCGCTGCGCAACGGGCGGCGCGTCATCATGGTGCTCAACGGGATGCCGACGCAGAAGGCGCGCGTCGAGGAGAGCGAGCGGCTCATCGAGTGGTCGTTCAACAGCTTCGAGAACGTCAGCCTGTTTAACGCCGCCGACACCGTGGAGAACGCCCCGGTGTGGCTCGGCGCGCGCGCCAGCGTGCCGCTGGTGGGCGGCAAGGACTTGGTGGTGACGATGCCGCGCTCCTGGCGCCAGCACGCCCAGATCAGCGTCGCCTACGACAGCCCGATCCCGGCCCCGGTGAGCAAGGGCGCGGTGGTGGCGCACTTGGTGCTGGCAGGGCAGGGGGTGCCGTCCATGGAGGTGCCGTTGCTGGCCGGCGCCGACGTCGCACGCCTGGGCGTCGGCGGCCGGGCGATCGCGGTGGTGAGCCACGTCTTCGGCGGCTGACGCGGGTCCCGCTGCGCCGGCCGTCTGGCCCGGCCGCCTCGTCACGCTGGAGGGCGGCGAGGGCGTCGGCAAGTCCACGCAGGCGTCGCTGCTGGAGCAGGTGCTGCGGCGCGAGGGCCGCGACGTGGTGCGCACTCGCGAGCCTGGCGGCTCTCCCGGCGCCGAGGTGCTGCGCGAGCTGCTGCTGTCAGGGCGCACGGACTGGTCGCCGCTGGCGGAGACGCTGCTGCACTTCGCCGCGCGCGCCGAGCACGTCGCCCGTCTGATCCTGCCGGCGCTGCAGGCGGGCAGGATGGTGATCTGCGACCGCTTCTCCGACTCCACGCTGGCCTACCAGGGCTGCGGCCAGGGCGCGGACCCGGCGGCGATCCGGGCCCTGGTGACGCTTCTGGGTGTGGTGCCGGACCGCACCATCGTCCTGCACGCCTCGCCGGCGACGCAGCGGGCCAGGCTCGCGGCACGCCACGCCGCGCAGGGCAGGTTGGGCGGGGAGCCCGACCGCTACGAGCGCCTCGGCGCCGCGTTCCACGCGCGGGTGGAGGCCGGCTTCCGCGCCATCGCCGAGGCCGAGCCGGGGCGCTGCGTCCTGGTCTCCGCGGAGGGCACGCCGGACGAGGTGGCCGCCAGGGTCAGGGCCGCCGTCGCGCTGCCGCCGCCACGATGAGCGCGCCCGCGCCGCGGCAGAACGACCTGCTGCTCGGCCACGAGGCGGCGGAGGCGACGGTGCTGGAGGCCTGGCGCGCCGGGCGGATGCACCACGCCTGGCTGATCGCCGGGCCGGAAGGCGTGGGCAAGGCCACCTTCGCGTTCCGCCTCGCCCGCCGCCTGCTCAAGGGCGGCGCGCCGGACAGCCTGGCGCTCGCGCCGTCCGACCCGGTGTTTCGCCGCGTGGCGACGGGCACCCACGCCGACCTGCTCACCGTGGAGCGCGAGTGGGACGACAAGAAGAAGCGGATGCGCAAGACGATCGCCATCGACGACGCGCGGCTGATCCCGCCCTTCCTGCACCTCACGCCGGCCGAGGGCGGCTGGCGCGTGGTGATCGTCGACGGCGCGGAGGACCTCAACCCGAATTCCGCCAACGCCCTGCTCAAGGTGCTGGAGGAGCCGCCGCCGCGTGCCCTGCTGATGCTGGTGTGCGCCGCGCCGGGGCGGCTGCTGCCGACGCTGCGCTCGCGCTGCCGCAGGCTGGCGCTCGGGCCGGTGCCGGACGCGGCGGTGGACACGCTGCTGCGGCGTGACATGCCCGAGCTGGGCGAAGCGGAGCGCGCCACGCTGGTGCGGCTGTCCGACGGCTCGCCCGGGCACGCGATGCGGCTCGCGGACGAGGAGGGGCTGGCGATCGCGGGACTGGTGGGCGAGCTGCTCGACGCGCTGCCGTCGCTGCCGCTGACCCGCGCCTACGCGGCGGCGGACCGCATCGGGCGCGGGGAGGGGGCGTACGACCTGTTCATGGACCTGCTGCGCGGCGCGATCTCGGGCGCGGTGCGTGCCTCTGTGCGCGGCGAGGCGGACGCGGCGCAGGCCAGGCTCGCCGGGCTGCGGCCGGCGGCGGCCTGGGGCGAGCTGTGGGAGGCGCTGACCCGGCTGCAGGGGGATACGGACCGGCTCAACCTGGACAAGCGGCAGGCGGTGGTGGCGGGACTGGCGATGCTGCCGGGCGCGTAGGCGCAGCAAGGAAGGTTGAGGCTCTGCCTCAAACTCCGCCAGGGGGAGCCCCCCTGGACTGGCCTCCGTTGGGAGTACGTCGGGCGGGATTGTGCCGCTATGCTTGGAACATGTTCGCTTCTGATTGAAACGGAACGGGGACTTCCGGCGCGGCGATTTTTCTGGGGCAACTACCTGACCGCAGTCGGGTACGTTGCTTTGACTTGACCCCAACGTGCTTTAACAGATGGTCTCCAAAAGGGCACCGACCAGTCCTTTTGTCACACACCGCCACTTCAGAGCTTTTATACGGGGAAGGCGGTTCAGTTCGTGTGCTGGTCGTTTGACAGAGTGACACAGCCTTCTCAGCTGCTCCGCGCAGGACGAAGCAGGTCGCCCATTCCGGCATCGCGGAGAAAGGCGGCGCGCACGCGATCGCCGATCTTGTTGAGTTCTTCTGCGCCGCCGTCAGCGGGGTCGATGGTAATCCGCAGCGGGCGGGTGCCAAACGGCATGGCGACCACGCTCACGATGGCGCGTGCCACATCGGCCGGGTCTGCGTCCGCGGGCACGCTCGCCAGGTCGGCCTGCTTTGCCTGCTCGGCAAGATCGCGCGTCGGGCCGCTGGCGTATTCCGCCGCGCGCGTCTCGTCGCCGGGCATGTCGGCATGGGCGAAATGGTTGGTGCCGCTCGTGTAGACTCCGGGTGAGGTGATCACCGTCTCAACGCCCCAGCGCGCCAGCTCCCCAGCGTAGCTGACGGCAAGCGAGTCCATCGCCGCCTTGGCAGCGAAGTACGGCGCGATGTAGGGCGGGGTGCCACCGCGCGTGCTTGTGGAGCCGACCCACACCATCAAGGGCTCCCTGCCATGCCGCATGTGCGGCAGCGCGGCATGGTTCAGGCGCTGCGGGCCAATGACGTTGATGTCGTACAACGAGGCGAACTGATCCGGCGTGAACGCCTCGGCAGGGCCGAACGCCATGTGTCCGGCGTTGTGGATCAGCACGTCGATCCGGCCCATCTCGGCCATCACCCTGGCGACCGCGGCATCAACCGACGCCTGATCCTGCACGTCAAGCTCGACCGTGCGGATGTCCACCGCGTGCGCGGCTGAGTAGGCGCGGGTCTTCTCCGTCTTGCCGGAGTTGCGGCCGGACAGCCCGCGCATCGAGGCGTAGACGACGTGGCCCGCATCAGCGAGCTGGTAGGCGATCAACTCACCAAACCCGCTGGACGCGCCGGTGATCAGGATGGTCTTGGGCATCGGCTTTGCTCCTGACCAGCGTGAGGCGGCTAGATCACGCCGCCATTGGCGCGCAGCACCTGGCCGTTGACCCAGCCGCCATCCGGGCCGGCGAGGAACGAAACGACGCGCGCGATATCCTCCGGCTCCCCAAGCCGGCCGAACGGCGCCGAGCTGGCGATGCGGTCGATCAGTTCCTGGCTCTTGCCTTCGGTGAACAGCGGCGTGTCAACCGGGCCGGGAGCGACTGCGTTGACGGTGATCTGGCGGCCGCCAACCTCCTTGGCGAAGACGTGCGTCATCGCCTCCACACCCGCCTTGGTCGCGGCATAGAGGGCATAGCCCGGCTGGTAGAGGCCGACCACGCTTGACGAGAGGCTGATGACGCGCCCGCCGTCCCGAAGCCTTCTCCCGGCTTCGCGCATCCCGTTGAACACGCCCTTCAGGTTCACTGCGATCATCCGGTCGAACGTCTCGTCCTCGGCCGCGGCGATCGGCGTCAAAGTCATCACGCCGGCGTTGTTGACCAGCACATCGGCGCCGCCGAACGCCGTCTCGGCGGCATCGAACAATGCCGACATGGCTGAGGGGTCGGCGATGTCGGCCTTCACCGCGACCGCGCGGCCACCCGCCGTGATGAGCTTCTCGGCCAGCGCCGCCTGATCGCTGCCGTGCGCGTAGTTGATCACGATGGCCAATCCGTCACGCGACAGCCGCTCGGCGATGGCAGCGCCGATGCCGCGCGAAGCTCCGGTGATGATCGCTGTGCGGGTCACGGTTTGCGGGTCCGACATGGCGGCCTCCTCGGCTGGTGGACTTCGATTACAGCGTGACGATGATCTTGCCCCGGGCGCGACCCGACGCCTGGTGGCCGAAGGCGTGGGCAAGCTCGTCCACGGGGACCACGCGGTCCACAAGCACCTTCAGCGTGCCGGCGTCGATCATCCCGAGGATCTCGGACAGACGTGCGGCGTCCGATTGGTGGAAGACGAAGCTCGCGTGCACCCCGTGCGCCTTCGCGAGCGCCTCGTCGGGCGGGGACGTCGTGGCAGCGAGAGTGCCGCCCGCGCGCAACACACCGAAGGAACGTTGCTGGGTGTCGCCTCCGATGGTGTCGAGCACCACGTCCAGGTCGGACAGCTTGTCCTCGAACCGCTCCGACCGGTGGTCGATTACCTGGTCCGCGCCGAGCCGGCGCGCGATGTCCAACCCGTCGCCAGAAGCAGTCGCGATTACCCGCGCGCCCGCGTGCCGTGCGAGCTGGATGGCGAAGCTGCCGACCCCGCCCGCGCCGGCATGGACCAGCACCGTCTGCCCAGCCTTCAGTCCCGCCACCTCGAACAGGGCCTGCCACGCCGTGCCCGCAGCGGTCGGCACGCCCGCCGCCTCCACAGCCGGGACCGAGGCGGGCGCCTTGGCAAGGTAGGCCGCAGGGACCACCGCCAGTTCAGCCAAGGCGCCCCCGCGCGGCGGATCGGTGCGGGCAACCACGTGATCGCCCGCGCGCCAGCCCGTGACGTCCGACCCGACCTGCTCGACCGTGCCGGCCAGGTCCGTGCCGATCGTGTAGGGGAAATCGACAGGGAAGAAGCCGTGCATCACCCCTGCCTGCATCTTGGTGTCGAGAGGATTGAGCGCCGCCGCCGCCACTCGCACGAGCACGTCGGCCGCGCCGATCGCCGGAGTGGCTGCGTCATCGACAACGGGTGGAGTGTTGTAGCCGTGGATGCGTGCCGCTTTCATCATGCATTCTCCTTGGGGCTGGGCCAGGCACCGACCTGGTTCAGCCAGCCGAACCAGTCCTCCAGGTGCCAGGTGTGAGTGAGGCGGCCGTTCTCGATGCGGTGGAACTCGTGCAGCGCGACGGAGAAGCGTCGGCCGCTGGGTGGAACGCCGAACCACGTGCCTGCGTGGCTGCCGGTGATTTCCGCGCGCACACCGATCCGACCGCCATCGGCGATCACGTCGTGGACGGTGATCGCGAGGTCTGGAAAAGCTTCCTTGAAGCCCCGGATCAACGGCTTGATCCCTTCCGGGCCCGGTCCCTGTCCCGGTGCGAGCGGGATGTCCTGCCAGTCGGGTGCGACCACTTGGTCGAGCAGGTCGGGTTCACCCGCAAACGCGCGGTAGAAGGTCTCGATCGTCGCGCGATCCTGCGCGGAAAGGCCGCCGCCGCTATGGCTCAGACCATCACTCATCGTCGCTGCCTCGTTCCTGCTGAACAACAGCTAAGCGCCGCGACGTCGGAGTTGAAATCGATTGACGGCATGTGGGACCATCCACGCCGTGGATTTGCACGGCATCGACCTCAATCTCCTCGTCGCCTTCGACGCGTTGATGGCGGAGCGCAGCGTCACCAGGGCGGGGACGCGCGTCGGCCGGACGCAACCGGCGATGAGTGCGGCCCTGTCGCGGCTCCGCGCGCTCCTGGGCGACGAGTTGTTCGTGCGCGGACCGTCCGGGCTGCAGCCGACGCCGCGCGCGCTCGACCTGGCCGAACCGCTCGGTCGCGCGCTGGCCGACATCCAGCGTACGCTCGCCTTCACCCAGGCGTTCGAGCCCCGATCATCGGCCCTGGTCTTCACGCTCGGGCTGTCGGAACATCCGACGTTCGTGCTGCTCCCGCGCCTGGTGGCGCGGCTGCGCGACGTGGCGCCCGCGATCACCCTGCGCGTCCATAGCTTCACCGCGCGCGACGATGCGGTGACGATGCTCGACGCCGGCGAGGTCGACCTGGCCATCGGCGTGCCGCCGACAACCCAGGCGGGACGCATCCTGACCCGGCCCCTGTTCGAGGAGCGGTTCGTCTGCATCCTGCGACGTGGGCACCCCGCCGCGGAACTGCCGTTTGACCTGCCGGC
>JAABUV010003691.1_pt1 | contig 19174 bp, 16 predicted proteins | sample 5559971 | NCBI WGS metagenome assembly JAABUV01 (sample SAMN10711881, study PRJNA513362) | rock metagenome | isolation source: Antarctica rocks | place: Antarctica: Victoria Land, Knobhead nord | collected 2015-12-19
TTTCTATGTATTGAGCTAGATGTGGCTGAATGATGTCATCGAGCATATTCTACCAGTTTGTCTGATTGTCCAAAATAAGAATAAATTTGTCTTTACGTGCTTTCTGTGGTTTAAGTATTTGAAAATGGATGAGCTGGAAATCAAAGTCATTTTAGTCACCAATGATTCCACTCTAGATTGTATCGATTAGAATAGTGGAAAAGGCAGCATTGTTGCCTGACACAAATTACGGTAGGAGCTGGTAAGAGATATCGTATGGAACAGAATGGAAGTCAACGGAGAAGTCAGCGGGGACACTCTCCGCAGATTGTTCGCAAGGAAAGCCCGTAACGGTCTAGGATAGATATCACGTAGACGATAAACATCAGGAGAACGTTAGCGACAGTTCAGCCTTCATATATGATCTACTCTTTCCCCCACAATATCTCATATTGATATCATGTCGAATGACCGTTTTCCGAACCATGTCAATTAGAGAAATAGGGAATGAGATGAACTGCAATCGCACAACAAACAAAGACTCGTCACACCAAAGCGGAACCCGGAAACTCTTCGCCTCCGAGTCTTCCGCCCGCCTCCGAGTCTTCCGCCCGCCTCCGAAATGACCAATCGTCCCCCCCGCCCTCCCCCATGCCACTTTCCCGTCAATAACAAACCAGCACAATAATCTATTACACCCACCAACCCCCAAGACCATGACCACACCACTTTCTCGACTCCACGAGAAGCCCCACTTGTATGCGCGCATAGACCACTGAACCCCAAGAACCCAATAAATACCAAGACGACACACATCGAGGGCCCATGTTTACTTCCTGCATCCCATTCCTCAACCTACTGTTACCGCCGTCCACCAACCAGTCCCTTCAGATCGCGAGGTTTCGGAACAACAACATGGCGGAGAATGGGAACGAGAAGGGGGGGGACCCGTCCATGCTGCATGGGCATGCGGCGTATGTCGCTGGGGCTGCCAAGGTAGGTGTTTTCTTTCTGCTTCTGCCCACCGAGCACGTGCGTGAGTTGTCGGATACATCGAGGTCTTGGATGGGGTGGAGGCGCTTGGTATCTCATCCCGCCCATACAACTCGACTACATCCACCTAGTACACCATCGTCCACAGCATTCCGTCCCCATCCGCCGCCATCCGGGCGCATCCGCCCCTCCCCCTCCTCGTCCCCCTCCCCCCCCATCTCACACGCTCACCAACCACCCAAAGCTAACCCTTTCCCTCCTTTACTCCCTTAGGAGACCATCGCGCCCTACACCTCCCAACCGGCCTCCTGGTCCTCGGCAGCGGAAAAGACCAAATCCGCCGCCATCGACGAAATGCGCGCCGCCAAAGCCATGAGCGAGAAAGAGCCTGCGCATAACCCGAGCGCGGGGACTGTGGAGGAGAAGGTGGGGAGTGCGGTGGGGTGTGAGGGCATGGTTGAGGAGGGGAGGGTGAGGAAGAGTTGATTTGGTGGAAACTATGGGAGGGGAGATGTGGGGCGGGGGGAGTGATACCAAATGCGGGAGGGATGCTTGGAACGAAGAGCTTGGGGTTTCTGTGACTGGGTGCTTGCAAGGGAGGTTTTAGGGGCGTTACGGAGGCTTAGCTAGCTGGTGTACTTATGATACACCCCCCATTCAGTCTACGAATTCTCTTATCCGTCACCCATCGTCTCTTCCTTCCAAAAATCGATGAGTGGACGTTGTGAAAAGTCATGTGGCGGGGTTCAGTGGAGGTTGGAAAGGCGCCGATTGTGTTTTGGGTTTGTGTGGGTGTGGGTGTGACAATGGCCGCCTGCAGCTCTGTCTGCACTCATGATGAGGATCGCGAGCGTTGTGCCTAAATCAATAGCAGCCTCTTCTATCAAACCGTCCACTAAGCTCCTAAAGCCTCATACTTGTTCAAAGCCCGCAAAAAACCCACCCCCTCACCATCTGCACCCCCCCCCCATCCTCCATTTCCTTCAGCTCACCCCGCCCCGCCCATCACCCCCCTAACCCCCACCCTTCGCCCGATTCATAGGCCCCCAATCCGCTCGCGGGTTCATCTGGTATCTAACAACGCGCTTGCGGTTCGAGGATTCTTTGCCTAATCTCTCATCGAAGACGATGGTGAGGTAGCTCGGGTTGGAGAGTGTGAGGGGAGAGGCTCGGGGTTTGGTCGGTTCAGTTGTGTGGTCTTGTAAAGAAATGTCGCCGTTTGCTGGAGCTGGGCCTGTTTGCTTGCGGGGGTCGGTTGCAAGTGGTTGGTTATGTTCTCCTGCAGCGGGTTTTGTCTTGCTTAGCCTGTACAACGCCGCTTCCACTCCTGTTCTCAAGTCCTCTGGATCATCCACATCCAGTGCCCTACGAATGTCATCCGTCGCCTCAATCAACGCAATCTTACTCCTATCTTTTCGCATAATGTCCCACCCAGCAGTCCCCTTCCTGATCGCACCCTCTTTAACCGGACTCTTTTGCCTGACCCATTCTCTCATAATCTCCCAAATCACACTCCATGGCGCATCGGTGACGATACTGCCGGGCTTGGTGTGCGAGCGGCTGGCACGGTAGCCGAGGTGGAGGAGCGCGCCGCGGAAGGCGGCGTCCGAGGGGGAAACGGCGTGGAGGACTTTGGCGAGGACGGAGGGGATGATGAAGAAGGGGTGATTGGAGCGGGTGTGAGAGGGGAGTGATGGAATGGGCTGGGGTGCGGAGAAGTCTGGTGGTTGAGGTGTTTCTAATGGTGCTGGAAGTGGTTCTTCACTCGGAGGTATGTCTTGGGTTGGATCGTCTAGAAACTCGCTCAACGCAAGAGAGAGCATGCCTTCCATACGAGGAATGGTGCCGTATGTTTCCGCGTCCAGCGAAGGTAGAATGTCGAGCATACATTGGACAAAGTATGGATTGTGCAAGGGCCCTCCCCACATAGGCCCCGAGAGGTGTGTTCGGAAGCCACAGTGCTCGCAATTTTGACTTGTAAAAGGCGCTTGCGCCAGTGAAAACTTGTAGATCGTCTCTCCCGTTTTGCTCTTCTTTCCACGGGCTTGCGCGAGCGACTGCGTGGTCCATGCTCCACATCCTTCGTCACAATTGTACACAAACATTGTTTTGCTCGCGAGGAACTTGACCTCTGCTGGTGAGCTACGAACGCGGACAAAGACTCGAGCGTAAAAGTCAATGGATAGGGATAGTAGAGGTTCAATGGCCCTTCCATACCGCGCAGCACATGTTGCAACAGCATGAAGAATCAGCCGAAGACCTCCTTCATGGGATTGTGGCCCTTTGAATGGTAGACCACCATATTGCGAGAACGTCTTTTCTAGATACCCTGTAGAAGCGAACACTCCTGCATCTGTACAAGTAACACATAAAAGTCCTCCATCTACTACGGCTTGAACAGCTGCGTCAAGAAAAGGAGCTGCTGTTCCGTATGGGTCAAGGTCGATGACATGGTACGGTCTCTGACCATTATGGGACAATATACTGTACATATGTGCTCGCGCATCTCCCGTGGCGGTATTGATCTTATCAGAATTTTTATTATGGGTAATGTTGAGGTTGATCGCAGCAGTAGCCGATGATGAGAGATCGTTAGCTGTGACAGTGGTTACTGATGGTATTTCCTTGGCATAGCGAAGGGCACGGAGACCTGTTGCTGATAGAGCATCAAGAATGAGAAATGGGGGAATTTCAACAGCAGCTCTGTTCCCGTTGGTGGGATTCCCCCTATTCCTCATTTTGGCAGGTTCCATAGGTATATCGTTTGTCGTTCGGACATCTCCCATCCGCTCTGCCTCTTTTATCCTGTTGCCAGAGTGCTCGAGATGATGCCTTTTCGCAGAATCCGTAGCCTCAGCCTGCATTGCAACATCCATACCATTCGAGAGGGAGTGTTCTTCCTCCGTGACCGGCTTGGTAACATCTCTGTCTTCTACCGGTAATTCCTTGTTGGTCGCTGCTCTAACATCCGGTGGAACCCCTTCCTTATTTTCATGATTTCCTTCAGATGGGCTCTGCTCTGCAGTCTTATTTTCATCGACTGCCCCTCTTTTTCTCTTCTTGCCCCTTCCTGCATTTTGACTTGTACTTTGTAACCTCCGCTCCGTCCTCGCCCGCCTTATAGCAGCAAGATCGTCACCAAATACTCGAATTGCAAGAACACTTAGGTCTCGATTGAACTGCTGGATTGGGTTATAGAAGACAATTTGGGGCTTAGAATTCCCTTTCGTAGTGTTGCTATTTTGCGTCTGCGTAGGGTTGAGTATTTCCGCCAAGCCCTCTTTCACTACTTCATACTCCTTGTTGTTATATGTGACCTTCGTTTTAGGCTCGAGCAGTACATCCTCCATTGCTTTATTTGTGGTTGAAGCACCGACACACCCCATAGTGAAATATTATGGACCATGTGCACTGAGGTCAAGACACGATTAGTAGGTTGTGCACAACTAGTGCGTCATGACTGGATTCAAAGAATAAATGCGCTGGATATGCACTAAAGCGATCTGTTCCTGAGGTTGAGGATTGACATATAGTATACTTCAGACCGAAGAAGTGGTAGAAGCTTGGGCCCTGACGGGGAAGGTCGACGCATCACATTGATAAATATAATAATTGTTTTAGGCGGCAATAACGATATGTCGCTTTGGTGGAGTGGTTAACACGTTGCCCTGCTACCAAGTTCAGGCAATCCTTTCGAGGGCGTAGGTTCGAATCCTGCAGGCGACGAACTGTTTTTTGTTTTTACAGATCAGGGTTTCAAGATTCCGGCAGAGTTCATTCTTGATGTTCAAAGGGTTAGTTTTATGGTCTCAGCTGGTTGCATGCACAATCTGAAACTCTACCGTCTTTCGAAAGCCCAGTTTCATGGGTGCCCTTGTTTACAGTTTCTTACCCTAAGAGGTTTTTTGTGTCTCATAACACCTGGAAAGTCGTTTGATACCAGTGGAATTCATCGATTTACTGCTTCTCTCATGAGCATTGATTTTGACCACTTCTTCAAGGCCTTATCAGCTATAATCTGAGTAAGGTAGTTATACTAGTCAAATCACGCCTTATTATCGAACCGAGTATATCAGTCTAAAGATGAAATAGCACATCTCGACATGAAATGTCTGCACTAGTCCGATCTATGGTATTGATACTAACCATGCTATCTGGTAGCTCAGACTTAATGCCTTCATCAACAAGCAACGGTGTGTGGTTGTGAGATAGGGAAAGGAAGTCTTAAAAAGACCGCTGTGAGAACAATCGATTCTCAAGCATACCTATGACCTCCACATCCGTCCCCACGGGGTTCCAAATCCACATTCACCCTCTTATTTCCCCTCCAAGGCGTCTTCGATAACCTTTAAAAGCCCCTTGTTCTCGTAACCCTCCTCTTTCCCCTCACCCCACCTCACTGTACGCAAATGATCTGTACTCCCTCCCACTGTTCGGCATTCCAAGCTCACCTGTTCCTTCTCAACCATGATAGTGAAAGTCTGACCCACCGTACGTTCTCTGTTCCTACGAACTAGCTGCCCGTCATAAGGTGAGATAGTCATCCATCCACTTCCCGTAACCGGATTGGCGGAAATAAGGGAAATGATGTCTAGCATAAGGAGATGCAGAATATGTTCTTCGAGAGCTGATAGAGAAGAAAAATGCATATTTTGTGGTAGATTGGCGAGAGAAGATGCGGGTGGGTATGAGAGAATGGTGGCTTGGTAAACTGTTCCGATCGTTGGGGGAATAAAACTCGTATGGAGCTCAATTTTTAAAGCGGTGAGGTTGGATGGGAGGTGAATAACAATCGAGGTATGAAGAGGAGCTGTGAAAGTGTTCGCTAGTGCTTCGGTTGCGGAAGTAGTCGCCGAAGTGGCTAGAGAGGGGAGACTTGTAAGGTCGGGAGATGTTATAAAGTTTTGGATGTTGAAATTTAGTGTTGCAGCTGATAGGTTTTTTTCTAGGTCTTCTAGAAATGTTCGCGCAGCTCGGACATCAGAGCGATGCCGCAAGATTTCAAGGATGGGCTTGATTATTGGATAGATTGGTCGCGGAGGCTTAGTGCCCCTTATCGGTGGTGGTGGTTGTGAGCGCTGCACCAACCTTTGGTGGTGTGCATGAGACAATAGAATTCGGAGGGATATCACAACAGATTTGAGAACGATGTCGTCTCCTTGGGGTATCTCGCGACTCGCACTAGATAATTCCAATTGCGATACTGCAAGATCTGTGTCACCAAGAGACACCAGATCGATCTCTATCTGTTTTTCTGCCTCATAAGGCAATATGATAGCATCACCGACGCATCGTACACCTTGATTGACAAGGTTGCGTGCTTCTCGGTTAAGCTCGTGGTGCAGTTCCTCGTCAAAGATGCTATTCCGAGCTTGTAATATTAATTTTGCAATAGCCATGTCGTCAGTGTTCGCAACATCGACCCTCTCATCCATGGCAGTTGGCACCCCGCTATTTAATAATCGTACCCGAAGCCTTCGACTTCGAGATCTAACACCACGGTCAGGCTGGACATTGCCCTCTTCGTCGCGTCGTAAAGCTGCTAAACCCCGGTCTCGGAAGTCAGAGTATGCTAAATTAACGATCAGCCTAAAAGAATCTCGAGTCTTCCAACCGTGGTCTTACCTTCGGCGAAGCCGTAACGAACTCCAAGAGTGTGCTTTTCCCTTGGCAACCGACACAAAGACCAGCCCTCTTCTTTGATTGCTAAGACCTGTTCCCAATATTTAGCCTCGAGCTCCATCTCTTGCTCTAGCCTTGTTGCGGATTTCAAGAGCGAGTCCGCTGTATTGCCTAGGGATTGCATTTTCCAACCAATGGAGACCATCTCATCATCGCGCTTGTCCTCATCAGATAGCTGTGGTACCTGCATAGTTTCCGCTCCTAGTGAGCCTATCGGTAAATTCTGCTTTATGTATGGAGACAGTGTAAGTTGAGCTTGGACTGGGGTATGCTTGGAAAGCAACAGCGAAATAAGGTCGAGGGTCATCGCACTTTCCGTCTGGGCGAGTCTGAAGTCATCATGAGCTTTTGGCATGTAGGAGCCCGAGTAAGCGTCTCACGCGACTTGTTTCAAGATATCCAATCTTGCAGCAGCCAGCTGTTCACTCTGAGATTTAGCATCCTGGCCTGTCTCCACCGTTTCACCAGCAGATTGCTCGTCAACGATGCTCTCGCCGGCTTCAGCAGCTCGAGCTTCCTCGATAAGGCTTTCCTCTGTGACATCACGGAAGGAGCCTCGCTGCTCGTTGATCCGCGATATTAGGAGTGGTAGTGAGTCTTTTGTGTCGGATGAGGGCCAAGATTTCAAGGAGAGTAAAAGGTCTTCCGACATTGTGGCATACAGTGCAGCAATCGCGTTCGTCGAAGCCAGAACTCTCTATGTGACAATTCCAGGACCGATCAGGTTGAATTCCGAATGTTTGTGCCTTGCAGAGACTAAAATCGGGATCACAAGCGGGCGGCATCGGGCCCTTCAGTAGCTTTAGATCCTTATCGATAAGCCGCAGCTACTTTAAATTTTTTGGCCCCCATTGCTACATTTCCATGACCTACAAAAGCAACTCTCTAATATCACTGTACCTTTGACCGACTCCTGCATACTTGCTCTTGTTGCTCATAATAATCTCTGTGCATCTTGATAGCTCCTGGCTATGGCGCCCCTACCTTTACCTGGTAAAAAAAGGCGGATCGGGGTTCTCACTAGCGGTGGAGATGCCCCTGGTATGAGCGGTGCCGTACGTGCCATCGTCAGAACCACCATTGCTAAAGGTTGTGAATCCTATGGGATATATGAGGGCTACGAAGGGCTTGTACAGGGTGGGAGCCTCATTAAACAGATGCAGTGGGACGATGTACGAGGATGGTTGTCAGAGGGAGGGACCTTGATCGGTACGGCCAGGTGTAAGGCTTTTACAGAACGAGCAGGAAGGCTACGAGCTGCGAAGAACATGGTGCTCAGAGGAATTGACGCGCTTATCATAATCGGGGGTGATGGAAGCTTGACAGGAGCGGATATACTTCGGCGCGAGTGGCCCGGATTGATCGAGGAGCTCGTACAAAAGGAAGAAATTACGGCAAAGCAAGTAGATCCCTTCAAGTACCTAAATATCGTTGGTCTTGTAGGGTCAATTGACAACGACATGTCGCTCACCGATGCCACCATTGGCTGCTACTCATCCCTAAGTCGAATAAGTGAGGCTGTGGATTATATCGACGCCACAGCACTCTCGCATCAGCGTGCTTTTGTCATAGAAGTCATGGGACGACATTGCGGTTGGCTTGCCTTGATGGCAGGAGTCAGTTCCGGGGCGGATTTTGTGTTCATCCCCGAGAACCCACCTCCTGGGGACTGGGAGGCTAAGATGTGTGACATAATATCTAAGGTTCTTTGAGCTACGGTGTCTATCAGAAATATTACTAATGCGTGAACAGCACCGTAAGCTTGGAAAGCGAAAAACGATTGTCATTGTGGCAGAAGGGGCACTTGATCTCGATCTGAACAAGATAACCCCAACTAAGGTCAAAGATCTCCTTTCAAACAAGCTATCACTTGATACACGAATTACTACTCTTGGACACGTCCAAAGGGGCGGCAATGCCTGTGCCTACGACCGAACACTGTCCACGTTGCAAGGTGTGGAAGCCGTCAATGCTGTGCTCGATGCAACGCCTGAAACTCCAACTCCTATTATTGCGATCATTGAGAACAAAATCAGCCGAAAATCTCTTCAAGAGTCGGTAAGAGCTACTCACGAGGTTGCAGAAGCCATTCATGCAAAGCAGTTTGAGCGTGCTATGAATCTTCGAGGTGCCGAATTCGCAGAATACCACAATGCGTACATGATTACAACGGCTACCGACCAATCAGACCTTCGGTTACCCAATGAGAAGGTACTTTTTCCCTAGTGTTTCAGGCACCATCAATCTTTCTAATTTTGTGCAGCATATGCGCATTGCTATTGTACATGTCGGTGCCCCTGCCGGTGGAATGAACCCAGCTACGCGAGCAGCAGTTGCATACTGCTTAGCACGAGGGCATACCCCTATAGCTATACACAACGGCTTCTCTGGTCTCTGCCGACATCACGCAGACGAGCCGATAGGGTCTGTACGTGAAGTCAGCTGGCTGGATGTAGAAGGCTGGATGAGCAAAGGCGGGTCCGAGATTGGGACTAACCGTACGTTGCCTTCCGACGATATGGCCAAAACCGCCGAATGCTTCAAGATATACAAATTCGATGCCTTATTCTTCATTGGTGGTTTCGAAGCTTTCACGGCACTTAGCGAACTTCGAAAAGCACGAGCAGACTACCCAGCGTTCCGTATACCCATGGTGCTTCTTCCAGCAACCATTAGTAACAACGTCCCTGGAACAGAGTACTCACTAGGCAGCGATACCTGTTTGAATGCTCTTGTGTCATATTGTGACACCATCAAACAATCAGCATCGTCATCTCGGCGCCGTGTCTTCGTGGTTGAAACTCAAGGCGGGCGCTCAGGTTATATCGCTACAATGGCAGGTCTTTCCATTGGCGCTTTTGCCGTGTATACACCTGAAGAGGGTATCAACATTAAGATGCTAGCACGAGACATCGAGCACCTTCGAACAAGGTTTGCCAAGGACAAAGGCCAGAATCGCGCGGGGAAATTAATCCTCAGAAACGAGCATGCTTCAAAGACATATACCACACAGGTCATCGCTGACATGATCCGCGAGGAAGCAAATGAACGGTTTGAGTCAAGGATGGCTATCCCAGGTCACTTTCAACAGGGAGGAACCCCATCCCCAATGGATCGCGTCCGAGCAGTGCGGTTGGCAGTCAAGTGTATCCAGTTTATTGAAGACTACGCTGGGAAGTCGAGGGATGAAATCGCTAGAGATGATATGAGCATGGCGGTCATAGGCATCAAGGGGGCGAAGGTAGTGTTTGGCCCAATGATACGACTGGAGAAAGAGGAGACGAATTGGAAGGATCGACGGCCGAGAGAAGAATCTTGGTTACAGCTTAAGAAAGTTGTGGACACATTGAGTGGTCGGCCACAGGCAGAAGACTGCTGCGAAGGATGCGGAAGAGTCAATTGAGGCTCCTATCATCATACCCAACCCGAGGATGCGAAGGAGCAATACTGCCGGAAAGGCAGGTAGACGAAATTATGAGCATGATTAGATCCTAAAGACAGGGCCCACAAAGCCATAAACTTGAATGGATAAGCCCTTAGACCCAGCAGTTCTAAAACAAACTTTATATGATACCTATAGGCAATGAGCGTAGTATGGAACACTTAAGGTGTAAGTGTACACACAGTAAAGCTGTGCGCTGATGCATTCGTAGTCGTTTGATGAGATACGCTCATTGGATTGGTTGGGAAGGTTGAAAGATCTGCGGGAAGGCTGAGAGCAAACTGCTGTGGCACGGTCTCCATATACTAATATTCACCATCTCATATTTTCCTCTTTTCCTCTCCTGAACTTCCGTCGCTCGTTTTCTACTGTACATTGATACGACGGTGCTCGCTTTTCGTTTGCAACTTGTGTTATATTTGTACAAGACGCATAGCTCTTTCATGTAGCTTCTTTGTTCACTGTACCACAACATGGAATATGATAGCGCCACTTCGAACGCCCCGAGACGTACACCTACATCACGATACAAGCTTCCAAAGCTCGATGCGTCTCTCTCAAATTCTCTCACCGCCGGCACGTCTATACCTCCTCCTCCGCCCACTCCACCACCTAAAGATGCGCCATCTATCATCATCGAAAAGATCAATATTCCAACACCACAGCCCGATTCGCCATCTGACTATCGTCCCTCCACTGCGACCACAATGCCCGGTGCGTTTCCCACCTCGCCAATAGATTCTCCTATCGCTAGGCCCCAGACTCCGTCAACCCGGCCACGAACAGAGAACAATCCTCCGGTTGGGTTAGGCTATCCTCTACCTTCTACACCCTCCACCACCTCGTCTAGAAGGCCTGGCAGCATAAGTAGATTGTTCAGGCCGCTTAGTCGCTTCTACGGTAGCTCCTCCGAATCTAACAACACCTCTCCCTCCAGCCTTCGCCCATCTTCGCCGGGTGGCTCCAGCATGGGATCCTTCGCTAGACCAAGCCTGAATCACAAGAAGAGTGGTAGCTTCTGGGATAGAAGGAAGAGCTCTTTGGGTATGAAGATTGAGGGAGCGGGGCAAAATGAATTCTCCAGTCCAGAGATGAATGGGAGTCCCACCGTTGTCGAGGAAGAGGTTGAGAGGAGCTCACCAGCTTTGGGTGAAGCTGATGTGAGGCCAAGGCTCAACAAGAAAAAAAGTGGCACGCTCTGGGGGAGAAGGAAAAGCTCGTTTAGAATACCTTTAGAGGAGGCCCCCCAAGACACGTTCTCGGATCAGCGCACCAACGGTAGTGTGACTGTGGTGGAAGATCATCCGGACACTACGACATCTGAGGTGAGTTACCAACAGGACGAGAGACCCCGGAGTCCGCCCCCAAAACTGCCGGAAGTAGAGGAGATCTATGATGGAGGCTCTTTGGGAGCGGAAGACATGTTCAAGAACATAGGCTAAGGGCTTGACGACTATATTGGCTCTATACTGGATATTGATAGGGGGAAAAGCATTGTCAAAGTCGGTCGATAGTTCTTGGGACCAGAAAACTCGTGTCGATCACGAGTGCTGCAGACCTCATGGAGAATATCATACGCATTTGGGGACTGGGTTAATCACGAACTTCCCTGCCTTCTCTTGTTGAATTGTCTCTCTCCCGATCGATCCACGTCGCGTGGTTTCCTAGTGGCAAGTCTGCAACGCTTCTGACTACTGTATGTGGGACTCGACAACCGAGCTTTCACTGTCTTACTGTTCGTCTTATCTTTCTCTCTTATTGTACATTACGGGTCATGTTGCTTCTTGGTCAACAGTGGATTACAAGATGCACTGAATCTTGGAGCATGCCTCTCTAACCCCTCCGTAACCGTCTCATAAGTGCAAAGTTTATAAAATTTTCAAACGCATTATTTGGCGCAACCGTGGATCCTATTCTTCATTGTGTCACGATACCCCGGATTTTCTTCCTTCTCTCATTCATGAGGTAAATTAACTCCAAAGCCCGAATGGAAAGTTCAGGGACTAGACTTGCCCAATCTAACTACTATTCACCCATCCTTCTATACAAACTATCGTTCCCTCAATACCTTTCCCACACCACCCTCACTGTCATAAACCCTTCTACTACCCCATCAACTAACCACATCCTTCCCACGCTTTCCAACCCCCTATGTTTCTCCAACTCAAACATGTCTCAGAATCTCATTCGACTCAATCGATGCTCTGATGACTTTTTCCCGGAATATTTCCCCTTTCGCACTAGACCACTTTACAACATCTTGGGCTTGGAAGTCGTAAATGAGGCATGATGAGAAGCTGAACGTCTGGGGATATGTATGGTTACAAGGAAGTAAATGACTATACCAGCGAACGCTTTAGCTATTGCAAATATCCAACCGCCTCTGTAGAAATATTAAAGATCCGGGTCCCTATAGGATAGAGCGTGCTGGTGGTTGGGGGCTGTTTGAATTAACTGGAGAGGTACTATCGAGCAAAAAGCTGATGAGATAGGCACTCGTATGGCAACCTTCTACGTGATGTAATTCGCAACTCGAAAACTCGCTATAGCCTCTGACAGAATATCCTGGAAAGCGGAGGGCGGTATTGGATAATTCCCTTTGTCTATTATATTTTAGATTCGCGGGTTTTAGAGGGTGCGTGCTCTTTCTACGTCTTCTTCGAATCTTCTCTCGCCTCGGGCGGCTCTTAAGGGAACATGGGGCATGGTTCGGAAAGATTGACGGTATGGTTTGGTGATGGTTTTCTGTTGTTCTTCCCACCTTTAGAGAATCATGTCTTAAACCCTCTTTTGAACACCGAATCAAGAACTCTTTCTAGCGCTTTATCGTATTGTTCTACGAGAGACCGTGTCTCGAAACCTTGTTCAAGACTGAGTCTACAAGCCATTGTAGCACTACTGTGTTCCTGTGCTCAGTCTCACGCAGGTGTGTTTCAGCATCTGGCTCCCTGGGTTTCTCGGAGTATCACCAGGCGTGCAAAATGCTATATAGCGGGTCCCTTCCTCTATGTCAATTCGTAATATATCACAACCAACACCACATCCACCTACCTTATAACCCAAAACCCATATTTAACACCACCACCTACAACCCCAACCATAGCCTCAAACCCTAGCCCCCGTCTATCCTTCCAACCACTCATCCAACAACCATGCCCCTATCTATCATCACCACACTGGTTCTATTCATAGCACTAGCCGCAACACTGACCCTCACTGTGCTACTATTCCGGTGTCTCCTCTCTCGGCACCGTGTGAGAATCGAGAGCAGGCGAGAGGAAGATTTGCAGGATGTTGAAGGTTCGCGAGGAGAAGTGGGAGGTCAAAACGAGGAAGAGAGGCAGAGACAGAGTGAAGACCACCGGCAAAGCGAAGTGCGTGCCCCGATGCGAGAAGAGCAGAGCGAAGGCCGTTCCAGAAGGGAGGGAATGTCTCAGAGCCAGATATCTACCCAGAATCAGACATCTGCAAACACTCAGGCACAAACTAGCATAAACGACAATTCAGCAACCCCGCGGCCAGAACCCACATCGCCTAGCAATCCAATTTACGTACTCCCACAACGGCGACCTGGTTTTCGCACAGATTATGGTTCTGCTAAAAGCTGGTGGAGGCGTTGACGGTGGAGAGGAGGGGTGGTTTGGTAGTGTAGATATGATCAGAAAAGCGGATTTCTGATCTGAAAATCCGATTTTTGCAGTCTTGCATTGGGTTTTGAAGTTTTGATTTGGCGGCTGAATAGGAGGGGAAAAGGCATGTGATGGAACTATCGATTTGAGGGGGTTTTCGAGAAGTGTAATGGATTAACCTCAATATAAGACTCTGTGCTAGTTTTGGTAGATAAAACTGGCCTAGTGTGACCATTGGGCTTCCACAGACTGCAATTAAGATCCAGGAAGTGGCATCTTTTGTCTCGGTTGTGAAGGGAGAAGGACCAGAAGTGTTAATGTAGACAGGATAGAAATTGTAAGATGAACAACAGGATGAATGGGACGTCGGTTTGAGAGATTTGGAACGGAAAGACTGTATAGTGAAACTTTTTTAGTAGGAATTAACGACCTGTAAAGCGACTTACCAGCTAGTCGTATGGCGATATTTAAGCGTAAGAGTCCTATAGTGTAAGGAGATTCTCAAATAGTTCGATCAGCACATAGTCAAATCGTTGCATTGATAAGAGTAGTAAATTTTTGGAGGCTAGACGCCTGTCCAGTACTGCACCTCGACACCGCCCTCCTAAAATATCCACCCCCCTGTACCCCCTAATCCACCCACGACCCATGCATCTCCGTCATATGTCCATACACTTCAGACTCCGACGCAAAATCCGCCAGGCAAACCCAGCAAAACGGCGTCTTGCATATCCCACACCGCACCTTGTTGCAACCATCCTTCTCAATCGACACCCCGCACTTGGGGCATTGCTTTACCCCATGCGCCCGCTTCCACTCCTCCAATTGGCGCATGTCCTTTTCGACGAAGCGTTGGTGCTCCTCGCAGGTCTCGTCATCGTGGACGGCGTCGTGGCAGGAGGCGCAGACGGAGTGGAGGCATTGGGGGCAGTCGAAGGTGCCTGGGGAGGGGCGGTAGATTTCCTCGCAGTCGGGTATGGGACAGTGCCGGAGGGAGTTTTGCTTGACGTAGGCGGACAGAGAGGCTTCTATGAGGGTTCCATATGCTGAGGTGGAAAGGACGGCTTTCAGGTCAGGAAGGCCGATTTTCTTGGAGCATTTGCCTTGACTTCCAAGACATTGGATTGGGAAGTCGTTCGCGTGAGTACACTGGCTTTCGAGACATTCGGTACAGTACCAGTGGCCACAGGCTAATTGGTAGGGGTCCACTACGTCGGTGAGGCACACGGGACAATTGGTGTTGATGACGTCTCTATCCACAATGTTAGTACCAGCTACTCTATGATTTTCGAGAATGTATCCTGCGTTTTCTATGTCGGATTGTGAGCCTTTGATGACTAGTCTAGCATTCTTAATGTTGAGGCGAGCCTTCTGTTTGCCCAGGGTAAAAACAATTTCACGGAAGCCTCCTTCTAGTGCAGCAATCTGGTCTTCGTAGCACATGATGTGAAATTGTGTTGTTTGCGGTATAGATCTCACTTTCGTAAGTAAATCTTCCTCCATAAGCTCGACTGCTTCGTGGCAACCATAGAGTGCAAGCGTTGACTTCCCTAGATCCCGGCGGATATACCCTTTGTGCCTTTCGTAAAGCTCGGTAAGATACTGTAGTCCTGCATGCGTTGCAAAATACTTGTCCCAAATTATGGTTTCTCCGTCCATGGCAATATAGCCGCGTAATACAGTCCCAATCTCGCTTTTTACACAGGCCACCGAGTCGCTCTCTTCTCCATAGACACCAACTGTAACCATGTTCGGCTGTGTGGATTTATGTGAGAACAATCTGACGTAATCCTCTTGTTCTGCCAAATAGTCGTCATATCCCATCAGTACCGTATCAACAGCGCGATAGATGGACCTTGGAACTTCGAATTCAACGACTCGATTAGGCACAACATACAGCCTAAAGTCTGGGAGCAAAGGTACCAATTGGCTATCGTATTGCTTCACAGCTGTACGTGCATCTTTGGCAAATCGATAGAAAACTTGGACCCTCACATTGGGACTGTCCTCGTCGGAATCCAGTTTCCAGGCATCCAGAGGTCCTATCTCTTCAAACCAGCACTTAATACATTCTTCGGCACTGGAAGGTGATACTAGATGCGATGGCACTTCAAATTTAAATTCAAGTGGCTGGCAGGAATCAGGGATATTCTGTCTGATTGTTTGCTGGGTCGTGAGCACATTCAAATTCGTCAAATGCACCCATATTTTTCGATTGATCGTATTTTCAATGTCAGGTTGAGCCTCACGTGGCCCTATAGTCGATTGTAACTTTCGTCCGTCAATTCGTAAGCCGAGTTTGCACAGCCTTGAGCGGGCTTTTTGTGCTCTAAAAGGATTCTTGAATTTCAGCCAGGCAGAGCGTGTAGGTTTAGGCCACAGGCAGTGAACCGTTTTCGTTCGAATTTCACTTGGCCAGAATTCACATTTGGCTGGGACATGCACCACAGAGATATCCAGCTTAGGGGTTGATACGGAATGGGATACGTCCTTGATCATTCTTGTAAGACACGGGGCCAATTCTCGATCGCGCACCTTGATGTCCGCGGTGATAGACGAATCACTGCCGGTCCTAACTTTTATATCGGCTAAAGGAACCACCAGTCCTGCCCTGTGTATCTGAGCTTGAACGCTTTTGATAGTGCTTCCGGGCGGGAGACTTGATAATCGGACAGTAGAATAATCGGACGAGAGCTCTAGATCCAGGACCTCAGCACCAGACCCGAGCCTTACTATAGCGCCATTGAGATGATGAGTTTCAGCGAGGGGGCGGGGAATCGCGCTTCCGAAAACCTATCATTGGTCAGATAAGGGCTCGATATTGGTGTATGCCTAAGACTTACATTTCTAGCGTTTCGGTTAATATAAGGCGAATGAGGCACTTCTGATGACAATCCAGGTTCAAGAACGTGCTTAAACCTGCAATAGGAACCTTTGTTGCAGGAGCCGCGGGCAAAATAACGGCACGGGATTTTGCTATATTGAGCCAATCCTGACTGCGCTGAATCCTGCTTCGCACAGGCCTGCTCGACGGAAGCACGCTGGGACCTTTGAGGAGCTGCGGCAGTGGGTCCTGCTGGTATTCTCCTCTCAGGACCAGGCTCTGCGTCAGAAGGTATCGGGCCATCGGCACAATGTTCGAGCTGGCAACTATCGCCGTTCTTACAAAAACCAGAGGCATAAAACCGGCAGACAGGCTTGGGCTGGTGTACAAATGCTGAATCTGCATGGAGGATTGCCAAGTTGCTCATGGCACCAAGTTGAGCAACATCATGCTTGTATGGACAAGTATCGCCACTTCTGCAATAGCCTGATCCAAAATACCAACATGTAATCCCCTTCTGCCCAGGGTACGCTGGTTCCATCATTTGTACAGGTGGTGGCAATGCGATATGGTTGGATTGCGTCGTTGTCGGTTGATCGTGGCTATTTGTGCAATTTTCACCAAAGGCGCATCTACCCATCGCGAAGAACTTGCAGGCCGGCATAATTGAAAGTATATTGCTTAACCAGAAGATTTGTCATCAATATCATATCAGTTTGATAAGAATATGGACGGGGAGGACTGCTGGTGCGACATGGCTCTCTGGATGCCGGTATTGAGGGATTTGTGAATGGACGAAACCATGCCACAACACTCATATCCGGATGCAACGATGTTCCGCTCCTTCACACCCATTGTCTTGCTTGGTTTTCTGATGCCATGACATGTCAGGGTATAAATAATGTTGCAGACCCCTTTCACGGATTTTGCGGCCAGGCTTGGCATGTAAAATAATGAGTGCAGAACTAAACCAAAATGAGATTTCTCTAGCGAACTAAAAGACTTTGAGCAGATATTATGTATTCGCTTTACTATTCGTGTGGAGCACAAACAACAGCAATTAAATGATGAAAGAGAGGGAGCTTTTATGGTACTGACCTAAAAAGTATCGAGGCTTGAAGTTCAGGCTTTGGGACAAGTGGTCACAAAGGTACTTATACCTTTCACAACCCTGAACACTCCAGCAAGTGGCACGTCGTTATGCCTTTATATAATAACTTTGGCCGCTCGGGCGATTGAGCGGACATGCTCTTCAATAAGCTTCGTTCAAAGATCTAATAGATCCTATGAGATATTTCTTCGCAGACTCCTACCGTCATATCAAGTATAAATTAGTGGATCACACAAGACAATGAGATCCTCCGATCGAACATGGGCTGCGAAATGCGTCCTAATTTATTGACCCGGCTCAGGCTTTGGGACAGATCCCCATCAGGATGAAATATGTCTTTGCTCACGGAATGGTCGAAAGAACGTAGTTCTCTGAATTCAGCGCCACAATAATGCAGGAGAAAATCGTGTGTTCTAGGTCAAAGACATTCCTCTTCCCTGGTAAGGAAGTCGACGAAGCACTATATCCTTTAACCATGCAGGGAAAATGGTGAAAGATGTGGCAGTGAGTCCTCTTAGTTTGAAAAGCTGCTCGAGAACGTGAGACACACGCAAAAATCTGCCAGTGTATCCTCCAGCAAACCCAGGATGAGATTTGTGATTGTGCAAAAAGTTCTACAGCATTGGTGTTACCGTGGATCTCTTGAGAAGGAAAATGCACCACGGCAGCGATCACTTGTACAAGATAAGATATAGCGCTTACTGGTCGCAAAGAAAAGAAACTGCTCAAACGATTGATCCCTTTTTGTAGGACGAGTGCCCATAACCCCCAGAAATGCTATGGCCTGAGGCACCATGAGCGGACAAGGTGAACATGTAAGTCGAACCACAAGGTAACAACAAGCAGTAACTGCAGGTCACCATGATTCCCACTCACGCGTTCGCAATCGCACAGTCCGAGCATCAGCCGCGATGCTGGAAGGATACGGTCGATAGAGTTGTGACCAAGTCCTTTATAAGCCTCTAATATATAATCTTTACATATCGACTGGCGCGAGTAAAGCCCTTGATGTCTTGGAGTCAAGCAGAAATGTTGAAAAGGCCTGAGTTCTTACCGCCTTGGGGGTGCAGCTTACCGAGATTGAGATACCTGACTGTAACCCTACCTACCCCGCTTTCTTCACTTACACAGGGCAGAGCATATATAGATTGTGTTTTGATGGAACTACAGTAGGAAGCTACAAAGGGAGGAAGGAGGTGAAAACGCTGAATCCTCTAGCCCCAGCCCTATAAGGACGCGGAGCGGAGATTACTAATCACAGGGGTAACAGTACTGCTCCCTATTTCCAACAGAAAAACGAGATGGACTGCATCCTATAAGTAGGATATCGACTTTGTCATTAGAAAGATCGAGGACGTTTGATCAAATTGGACCAAATGTGTAAAGTGTAGTGGAAAGGCTGGTTTTCAAAAACAATGCCAAGACTATTGATAGCTAGTAGATATTCAGGCTCGATCTGTACAAGCCTTACGGATGCACAGCCTTGTCATATATTCTATCCATTAGATTAGGCA
>JAABUV010003695.1_pt1 | contig 19152 bp, 14 predicted proteins | sample 5559971 | NCBI WGS metagenome assembly JAABUV01 (sample SAMN10711881, study PRJNA513362) | rock metagenome | isolation source: Antarctica rocks | place: Antarctica: Victoria Land, Knobhead nord | collected 2015-12-19
TCTTGATCAGCACTCAGCAATTTGTCACTGTCAAGATGCTTTAAACTAAAGACTCTTCGAGTCTTTTGAAGAAGTTCAAGTAGAAAGTTCTTTTCGTTCATATTGTATGTGTTTGAAGAAAGAATCTCATATTCTTCGATTTTTTGCTTTACCTACCCTTATATTAGTATGAAACTAAACGTAATGAAGACACTTACAAGGTCAAAATAAAGCTGATATTAATATGCATTATCGACTTTCTTTCGCTTTAGATCAGCGCCTTGTAGAAACTTTGACTGCAGTATATCTGAATGACGTCGAACAAACTCATAAGACCAGTTTTTGCCTGACTGTTTTCCAGATATATTATACGCAAAAACGCGAATCATAACATTGAGAGAAGATATATCACGCTTGATAAGCTTGTTGATATAGCGAATAAGCTCTTTTTCTTGTTGGTTTGAAAGAATTGACGTCGTTTGCTTGCTTTTCTTCACGAAGATCGTTTTGCCCCTATGTCGTCGCGACAGCGTGCTTCGATTGATATTGAATTTCTTTGCAGTTGCAGTGTAGTTAAATGAGTCTTGCAAAGCTAGATCTGCAAGCGCTACCTCAATTAAAGTCATATTGAATTTGTAATTGATTTTTGAAGAAAGATGAAAGTAGTAAAGTGAGATGTGCACGAAATCGAAACGTGCATCGAGTCGAAAATACTTCTATAATAATTAATTCTTTATATTGATAGAATCTATGATTCAGTCTAGTCTTTAACATTATAAAAGATTTACACTTCTTGCAACATTTTTATATATTAAAATCTCATCTAGTTATCTTCTTGCTTAAATGAAGCAATTTCATTGCTTCTTGATTGATGATGAGCATGCTGTTGAACAGTTCGCTTAAAGTATGATCAAAAACTTAGTTGAAGTCTTTCACGCAATGCGCAAGCTTCAAAATTAAGTTCAACAACATGATGTCATCATCTTGTTCTTGTTCATTGCTTCTAGTTCTTCAGTTTATCAAGAATTGAATTCTCAGTCTCTTGCAACGATAGCTCAGATTGTTGCATAAACTCTGCATAATTAATCTCTCTTTAACGTTCAAGTCTTTGCAAATTCTGTTGCTGTCTCAATCTTCATTAGATTCAAAAAGCTTTTCAACATATCTGAGTATGAAAGAGACAAAAATCATTTAAATGTCTGAGAGCAGAGTCTGATACAGCGCATGAACGTAAATGACGATCATTATTTCTTTCATTGAGTCAAGATCGTTTATGCTGAGTCATAACTCATCATAGATAAGAAGACTCATAATTTAATGAGTCAATATCAAGTCAATGATCTCTGTATCATTTTCATCTTTGCAGACTGATGATACAAGTTGCATCATTGCTGCGACAATTCTTTCAAGTCGAAAGATGCTTGATTATATCTTCGTAAAACTTTGAAGCAAGACACAGATAGCTTTGTTGACTACTACAATCTTTTCTATTAGAAGAAAGAATGTTTCTTGATGAAAGACTTCTCATTAATTGATTGTTTAAAATGCAATGTCAGTTATATCACTCAAATCATTGTTTTCTTCTGATGAAACTTTAATGAGACTCAATCATTCATCTTTCATCAATGAATTTAAGCATTCTTTGAAATTGACGAAGAGCTTCAACAGCTTAAACATCATTAATCTCACTTCATTGTCTTCTTCTCTGTTTTGCTCATCAAAGTCAAGAACATCTTTGCATTAACTAGTAATTCTTTGAATTCTAGAATTATCATCTTTGTGACTGTCATTTCAACGATATTCTTGTCTCTTTCTTTCTCGTCTTTTGATGAGTTAATGAATCTAAGCTTCGTTATTGTCATCATTCAAGATAAGACTTTAATCGTTTCTGAGATCAAGAAAATCTGCAACAAGTGAAAGCTGTGCTACTACTGCAAGTTGCAACATTCAAGCAAAATCACTAAAGAATGCTCAAATAAGAAATTCTTCACTTTGCATATCATAAATGTCAACAACAGCGACGTCGTCAGCATAAATGAAGAAGTTTCATTGTATTCAAAAAAAGTCTAGTCTTTGAGCTAAGTTGCATTCAAAGATCTGTATACATATCATCTTGTTTACTAGCATCAATCTTTTCGTCTTCACTTCAATTGTATAGAAAGTTTTTCGCTAAATCTGTCTTGAAACTCTTTGAATTCAATTTGACGTTTAAAGATAGTCACATGATAGTATTCTGTATTCTTTATCAAGCTTAATTTAAAGTTTCTGTTCTCGCTCTGATTGACAGTGATGTCTCTGCTTATGTCTTTATGAATAAATCATTCATGCAACAACATCGTCTTCTCTTGCATCTGTTGATTCATTCTTGCAGACTTCAAGAATTTGATGATCAAGTTGCTTTAATCAATAACATTACTTATGTTGTTAAGTTTACAATGATTCTTGATGAACATGTTAAAAAACTATTCTTTTATGTCACTGAATTAAATCAGTATCTCATCATCATGAGTCTTTCATGACTTCATCATCACTTCATGTACATCAATTTTGAACACAATACTCTCATCTTGTTCTCGCTTTTCTGTCTTAATCATTGTTGTCAATCTTTCATCAAGATCTATGATCTCAATCAATCAGAAGAAAATGTCTTGCTTGAAGCTAAAGAAGTAGCTTCAATTCAGTTCGCTCGTAAGAAGCAATTCAGTCTTCAGTTCACTCTTAAAAAGCAATTCAGTTCACGAATTGTTCAAGAAAAATCATTCAGTTCTCAGTTCACTCTTAAGAAGCAATTCAGTTCTCAGTTTGCTCTTAAAAAGCAATTCAGTTCACGAATGATTTAAGAAGAATCATTCAGTTTTCAGTTTGCTCTTAAGAAGCAATTTAGTTCTCAGTTCGCTTTTAAAGAGCAATTCAGTTCACGAATTGTTCAAGAAGAATCATTCAGTATTCAGCTTACTCATGAAGAGCAATCTAGCTCTCAATTCACTCAGAAGAAGCAATTCAGTTTTTCGTTTGTTCATAAGAAACAAATTTCGTTCAATCTTGTTCATCATCTAGAATAAGAAGCTTCTAGTCATATTCTTCAAATCATTCAAAAAGAATACTTCTTTAAAATCAAGTGTTGCAATTCTTTTTCTTCTAGAACTTTTAATGTCTTTTGAGCAGATTAATGCAATCAATCTTTTACATAACTTGACATAGTTAAGTTGAGAGCTTAATGCTTTGATCAAGCTACTTGCAACAAAAACATTGAAGTATTTAGCATTACTTTAAAGAAAATCGATGACTTTCTAAATCTTGATTCAGTCTCGTCTAATGAGTCAAAGTTGTGTGACGTGACTTGATCAGCTCAGTCTTTGTCTTGCTTCAAAAATAGCATCTATGTTAAAGATCACAGTCAAAGTCTTTGTCAAATGAAAAAGAAAATTCATTTGATTATATTTATGACTCAAGAAAATCTTGAGATCTATTGACAAAGCAAGAACGTTGACTCAGTTACAATTCTTTCGCTCAGATACTTTGAGTTTCTAAACATTTTCTTCAAGAAGAACGTTGATATCTTGTCTTTACATTGAGTTCGCAATCATGTCATACATCTTAAAGAAGATGCTCAACCTTCAGTCTTTGCTTTGTACAACATGAGTCGTGATGAAATTCTAGAACTTCAACGTTATTTAGATGAAAATCTGAGCAAAGAGTTCATTTGAGTCAGTCGCTTTCAGATGATTGCTTCTGTTCTCTTTGTCAAGAAATCTGAAGAAGAACTTTGCTTCTGTGTGAACTATCAAGATCTGAACACTATCATCATCAAAAATCGATATTCTTTGTCTCTGATCTCAGAAACGCTGAATCATTTAAGTCAAATCAAAATCTTTATCAAGCTTGATATCATCTTCGCGTTCAATCATCTTCAAATCAAAGAAGAAGACGAAGCTTTCATCATCTTTTGCACTCAATTTGAATTATTCAAGTATTTAGTCATGCTCTTTAATTTATGCAATGAACCCATCTTGTTTCAGAAGTATATCAACAATACTCTTTGTAAGCATTTAAATAAGTTCTGTATTGCTTATCTGAATAATATCTTGATTTATTTGAACAATAAACTCAAGCACAAGATTTATGTCAAACTCATTCTGCGAAAGCTGTAAGAAGCAGATCTTCAGATGAATATAATCAAATGCAAGTTTCATGTCATTCAAGTTTCATATCTAGAATTGATAATCATTATTGAAGAAGTCAAGATAAACTCATTCAAGATAGACATCATTGTCAACTGACTTACGTTGATTAACATTAAAGACGTTCAGAGTTTTCTAGATTTCGCGAACTTCTATAAAAGATTTATCTACAACTATAGCAGAATAGTTAACTTGCTCACTCATCTCATCAGAAAGATCAAACTCTTTGTCTAATCTCAGAAATGTCAGAAGACATTCAACATTCTTAAGAAAGTGTTCACTTTCAATGTTATTCTACATCATTACAATTCAGATCACAAGATTGTGATAGAAATTGATGCTTTGAACTATGTGTTCAAAGACATTCTCTTTCAGTATGATGAGAATGAAGTTCTTCATTCAGTCACTTACTTTTTCAAGAAGCATAATTCAGTTGAGTGTAACTACGAGATTTATGATAAAAAACTCATGATCATTGTTCACACATTTGAAGAATGACGCTCAGAGCTTGAAGATTCTATCTGTTCTGTCAAGATGATCACAGATCACAAAAATCTTAAGTATTTCATGTCAACTAAAGAGTTGAGTCGTCATCAAGCTCATTGAAGTGAGTTTCTGTCTAGATTTAACTATTGCATCACATATCATTTCAACAAGATCGATGATAAATTGAATGCTTTGACACGTTGCTCAAAAGATCTTTTTAAGAAGAAAAATACATTCAATTCTTGACATCAATATCAACATCAGACAATTTTGAAAATTCATGTTTTAGATTTTAAAATTGTTAAGAATCTCATCTTCAATGCTCTTGACATCAAAGTCATGATGCTTCAGTTACAAATCATCGTCTTAGATTCAGTTCAGTTACATCTGTTTTCAATCTTTTCAGTTTCTTCGCTGACTTTAACTTTCATGAATCTAGAAGTTGAAGAATTCAACATTGAAAACATCAAATTTCATCTAGAATCTCAGCTAGATTAAGACATTTCAAACCTTAATGAAGATTCTGTTGATACTTTCACTCAGACACTGTGAGAACAAGTCAAAGTCAATGACACGTTTGCAGTTCAAATAATCGAAGTGCTTTGCAATGAAGCACATCATCATAACAAGATTTCTCTAGTTGAATGTGAAGAACACAAGAATCATCTGTACTTTCAAGAGAGAAGATATGTACTCAACTTTGATAAACTACGTCTTTGTATTATTCAGCTCACTCACGACAATGTCATCAATGATCATTCAGAAAAAGTCAAGAGCTATGAACTGATCAGTCAAGTTTATTGATGACTCAACATATATAAGTATGTTCAGCGCTTCGTACGAAACTGTCACATGTGTACACATTTCAAGCTCTTTAGACAACGAACTCAAGAATGATTGCATTCTCTCTCAGTCTTCGAACATCACTGACGTGATGTCTTCATGAACTATGTAGATTCTTTATCGCTCAGTATCTTCATGAATATCATATATAAATATGTGCTAGTCTTTGTTGATCATTTTAGCAAAATGAGACATTTAGTTTTCATCATTTTTATAAAAGTTGAAGAAGTTATCAACAGCTTTTATGCTTATGTTTGAAAACATCATGATTTACTTGAGTTCTTCATGTCTGATTGAGACACACAATTCATCTTCAATGTCTGAAAGCATATGTGTAAAATGTTGAAGATAGACATTAAATTATTCACAGCATATCATTTTAAGATTGATGATCAAATCAAGAGATTTAATGCTGTCATGAAGCATTATCTTCAAGTCTATATCAACTACATGCAAGATGACTGAACTAAGTGACTTCTTGAAGTTGAATTCGCGATCAATAACACATCTTTGTCAATCACTTTAGCATCATTCTTCTTGATCAATTTGAATCAAAATTCACGTTTAAACTTTAAGTTTTCTGAGTCTCTGCTTGAGAATCTTATGTTTCAAGCTCGAAACAAGTTAATCAATGTCAAAAATTCATCAAGAAGATGAAGAAACTAACTGAGCATTTATGTGATGAGATGCTTATAGCTCAGATCATTTATGAATTCAATGTCAATCTCTCTTGTTGTTCTTGTTCTAAATACTTCGTTGAAGATGAAGTCTGACTGAATGCTTGCAATCTCAGCATTGCTTACTTTGCTGTCAAGTTAAATGATTATAACGTTGACTTCTTCAAGATCAAGTGTGTCTTCAAGAACAATTTTCTGATCATTGAGTTAAATCTTTCAGCATTCATGAAAATTCATTCAATCTTTCATGTCATTTTTCTGAGTCATATCGCAAGTGATTTTCTTTTGAGTCAACGTCAAAAATTTTGAGAACTCATTATCATCAAGAATGACGAAAGATTCTGATATGTAAACAGCATACTAAACTTCAAGCGTGATAGATGCTATAGCTCATCTCTGCTCAAGTATTATATTGATTGAAAAGATCATTTTTCTACTTGAGAGTCTTTTCATCTTCTGAATAATTGTGAGCAAACGCTCAATGAATATCATCTCGTCAATTCTGCCGTCGAAGAATCACATGTACTGTCATGTGTGATGTCTCAATGTCAATGTCAAGAACTTTAAGTTCAATCTTCATCATCTCAATCTAGCTCAGATCTGATTCAGATCTTGTCTAGATCTGATTTAAATCTGACTCAAATGTATTTTAGTCTTGTCTGTGCATCATCATATTAAACTGCATTTCGTCTTTCTCTTGCTCAGATTTGATTCAGATCTTGTCTAGATTTGATTCAGACATTTTGTTTAAATCTGACTCAGATGTGATTCAGATGTGTTTTAATTTCAGTGCTTCATCACTATAAAATGCGTCTCACTTTATCATGTCTCATCTTCATCTCACTCTGTCTCGCTCAAATCTGACTCAAATGTGACTCAGATGTATTTTCATCTCATCAATGCTTCATTACTATAAAATGCGTCTCGCTGTATTTCATCTTGTCATCATTTTTAATTCTTTCTCGTCTCATCTCACTCTCGTCTTGTCTCATTTATATCTCGTCTCATTTAGTTTCAATTCTCATCTCATCTTGTTCTTTTCATCATCTTGCAGAAGCTCAGTCTTTGAAAGAATAGTTACTGTCATGATGTCAGATCATTATTTCAGCTCAGAGCATAAAATATGTTGTCAACTCAATTTAGTATCATCGATATTTTAGAAAGTCTTAATTCATTGAACTAAGTCACTAATTTAGTTATCATCATCTTAGTTTAGTCACATCAAAATCTGTTTCATGTCTTTACAATCTTAAGTTATAAAACTGCTGCTCAGTTCTGACATTACTTAATTCATGTATAATAATAATAATAATAATAATAATAATAATAATAATAATAATAATAATAATAATAATAATAATAATAATAATAATAATAATAATAAATTCATACATTCTTGTGAGATCGATTAGATTGACTCATGAGAAACTTTATGCTATCTGTATCGAGTGAACAAAATTCTCTGAGGTAGAAAATCACTCGCAGTCTACACGACTGCTTCACGCAGTCGAAACAGTGAGTTTTAAGACTATGTATCAAATTTGTTCGCGTTGATTGCACGTTAGAGAACGAGTGTTCTAGTCACTCTAAATTGCTTCAAGAGCTTCGTTTTCATCATCATCTTTGCTACTGCTTTGAGACTCTTTGTGATGATGATGATTATTTGATAGTTCAAGAAGTCAGCATCTTGTAGCATTCTTGATCGCAGATGCGATCAGTTCAAGCAATGCATGAGTACATGCTTCGTCGTCTGATGACTTCATTCGCAGTCACATCGCGAGCTATTCGTGCCTGAAATGTTTCTAGAGTGCAGATAAGCATTCAGATCTATGCGTTCAATTCTGATATGCATTGCGAGAGTGCTTTCTGCTTTCTGAAGATCATCACGCATCTTTATCATCTTATTGCTCAGATGCAATCTTTGTGCTGAGATTGTGTTGATGTCTGCGACACGTTCTCTGTACTTTTCTCATTGTTGATTTCATTGATCTTTGTGATACTGCGTTATTGCAATGCTATCGCTTGTTGAAATCATTGTGCAGAAGAGAGTGTATCGTCTGCGTCTTGACTGTATCTTCGCATCTTCTTGAATGAAGACATTCAGAAGTACTATTTTCTTGATGATGAATGAGCGAGAAATGACGCGATTAACTTTCGTCAAACGAGCACATATTAGTTTGCATGCTTGTCTGATCTCTTGCGTTCGATCGTTGACTTGACTGTGTAGCGTGATCTTGTTCTGTAGCATGTTCAGATGAACATGTAGCGAACTCATATATGTTTCTGCCTCTAAAGTTTCGATGTTTACTCTTTTGAATGCTTTTGCTACATGACGCAGAGTCTGATTCTGAAGTGTTTCTAGTCTGCGTTCTTTGCTCAACAGTTCATCTTTCTTGTCGCGCTGATGTCAGACTGACGCTTCGAATGCAATTTCTGATCTCACTACTGCTGAGTATACTTGTCTCGCTTTTGTGAAGATAGCTTCTCATGTGAAGACTTCAAGACGACTAAGTGTCAGCATTCTTGTAACGTGATTCGTCTTTATTTGTTGAAGATGCGCGTCTCATTGCAGTTTTGTGTTCAGTTGCATCTTTAGAACTCGTACGTCTGATTTTGATTTGATAACTGAGCTTTCTATTTGTATGCTAGTCATCATGTCGAATCTCTTTGATTTTCTAGTGAAATGTGTAAGCTTGTACTTTTCTGATGCGAACGTTGCGTCATGAGTGTGAGCTCATTTCGCGCAGACGTCGTGTGCTTTGCTCAGTGTTCTGCAGATTTCTTCAGTGAATCTGTCGTAGACTAGAATGTTAATATTGTCTACGAAGTCAAGCACTTCGATTTTAATTTTCAGTGCTTCGCATTTTTCAATTAAACTTGCGTTGAAGAATAGAAAGAGAATCGATGAAATGAGAAATCTCTGCGATATGTCTGCGTTTATCTCGCGCATGTCGCTCGTTTATTCATCGAATATTAGCGATGTCTCTTGATTCTCTAGAAAGCTGCGTGTTCATTCGATTATGTAGTCTATCGAAAATATGTTGTATACGTTGCATGCAACATACATAGAGCACAATCTCTATGCTGATTTTCCTTTTAGACTCGAGAAATTACTCAAAGAGTTTTCTCACGACAGGTTCACAATTCAAGGCAAACGAGATCTCTCACTGCTCAGATTTCGACAGTTTACTTCTTAAGCATGAGTTGCAGACGTATCGCAGTCGATTTTTTCTCTAATCACATTGACACACGCTACTGTTCTCTTGAGCTATACAGACGATGTTTTCAACTAGAGATTGATTCTACCATCAAGGCATTCGAGAGTCAGAGCTCAGTGAAGAAGTGAGATTCTCAAGGTCAACAATCGTCGTCATTGTATATCACGTCTTGCAGACGCTCGCTTCGCTTGTAAGATGTGCAACTCATCTGTTTTGCATTATCTGTAGAGATCTTTCTTGTGCAGATCAATCGTGTCTTGCAGAGATGTTCATATGCTACACTTCTAATCAGGCAGCGTAGTTCAATCATTCTCTACTAATTCGCTTGTGTTTCTCTTCTCTTAACGAAGTCTTCTCGTCAGCGTATCGCTCACGTATAGAATGTCTGTGTCTGAACGTCTGTTAAATGATATTAACGAGACTCTCAAGTTTGCTCATGTTGAACTTAACGAGTCTTGTGAGTTGCTTATGTCGTAGTAACAGACACGCAGTCTTAACAAGATCTATACGTAGTTAGCATGTAAATTTAAAGAATGTTCGTGATTCAAGTTCTTTCTGCTAATAATTCTCAACAGATCAAACGCAAGAATGTTCTGTCTCAGTTCTCATCATCACGACAACGAGATACTGAATCGAATGATTTTCATAAGCGATTTCCCTCGTAGTTCTGCGTTCTATTTGACTTTCTCATCTGCGTGCAGATTGCTTGTAGCATGCACATTGAGATTATCAAAGTCTGCGCGATCGCGAAAACTTTGCACGCGATCAACGCACAGCGCTTCATCATCACGCAGCATCTCGATGTTATTCAAACTTTTGATAATCTTTAGACTCTACTGTAGCTAAACAGTAGATTCATAGTCAGCATTGCATACAGATGAGTTTCATCGCTGATCTAATTCATGTATATAAAAGTTGAGTTCTCATTCTTTTCTTTCATTTCTTGTCTTTCGTCTTGTACATTATCTGATGTATTGTTCTGTATCTAGTTCAAGTAATATAATAATCAATTCTTTATATTGATAGAATCTATAATTCAGTCTAGTTTCTGACGAGTAATGATATGTTGACGTTGAACATAAGATGACTTTCAAATGATGTTGTTAACTTCACACTCATTTTCTTTGCTCAACTGTTAACATGTTTTCTTTTCTTCATGAACTTTTTTTCAAGTTTGCTCATTATTTTTTTCAGTTTCTTCAGCTGATTCTTCATGCACTGATTAACAGTCAATGCAATGACATGTTGACGCGTCAGCTTTTCTATTATCTTTGTCAAACTTTTCATCTTCTCTCAGAGCATCAGCTCATTGTTTTTATGTTCATTGAGTTCATAAAGTACTTGCAGCTTATGTAATTTCTTCTGTATATTTTTTGTCTTGACTGAATTCTTCTGCAAGATAGTAATAATTGTCTCTCATTCACTCATTGATATCATGTTAACAATACTTCTCATCTGTCTCTGATAATCAGAATTAAGTGTAAGTATCATGTCAATGATGTATTCTGTCTTTAAATAGTTTAAGTAATTCATTTTTGTGATTTAATCAAATTCTCTCTAAGTAAATGATTAATGTTAAAATCTTACAATCAACTTTAGCATATTAATTGCATATTAATTAAAGTTTGCTCAAGTCTCAGTCTCAGTCTCAGTCTCAGTCTCAGTCAACTCAATCAAGTTTAGTGAGCATTTAAGCTAAAAATAATGTCATCAAGTCTCTGCATCATCTGTGTAAAATATCAATTCTTTTGAGTTTAGTACAGAGATCAGAAATACACATATAAGCTGCAAGTTCTTTTCTGTAAATACTTTTCTTTCTTAGCATTTATTTACTAGTTAAATGACATTCATATGACTCATTTTATGCTGATTTCTAACATTAAATAAATGCTTTATCAACTACTTTGCTATTAACATGTAAATGATACGAAATAATCTACTTCGTTTATTTAGAAAATTCGCAAGAAATTCTTTAAATTTGTATTACTTTTAATTTGTAAGAAATTCTTTGAATTTGCACTCATTTATTTATCAGAAAATTTACAAGAACTTCTTTGAGTTTACATTTATTATTACATTTATTATTACATCTATTATTACATTTATCATGACACACGATTCTGAGTCAGTTGAGTTATGATCAGCTTGATTGCTTAAAAGCATTGCAAATAAACAAGTTTTCATGCTATTTATTGATGTCTCAAGTGAAGTTGAGATCTTATGATTTTTTTTTATTTCTTCATTAAGTGTATGCAGTTTATGACTATGTAGACTGATTGCATCGAGTCGAGTTGAATTTTTTTTGAAAAAGTGTTGAGTTGAGTTGAGAAGTTGAACTTAAGCACTCAAGTCGAGTTGAGAAGCTTGACTCAATAACTCGACTCAAAAACTTAACTTAACTCAACAAGATATTAAATAAATGTAAATAGCTTAATTGAACAGTCTTCATGATTTTCTTTATAACTTTCTATCATGTTTTTTTGTCATGACTTTCTATCAAAGTCAAATGATCTTCATGTTTTTTCTTCATGTTTCTCTTCATGTTTCTCATCATGATTCTTTTCATGTTTTTCATCATGACTTTCTTCATGTTTCTCTTCATGTTTCTCTTCATGTTTCTCTTCATGACTTTCTATTAAAAGATAATGCAAAAAGATAATGCAAAAGTCAAAAACCGGAAAAATTTCTATATTTAACTTTCTTGATGTCAAGCTCAAGTTTTTGATGAGTTGAATTAAGTTGACTCAATTCTCAGTTGAATCAAGTCATGTCAAATTGAAAATATGAGCAACTCAACTTGAATTAAGTTGAAAATGTAAGCAATTCAACTCAATCTCGATTTGAGTTCAAAATGTTAATTCAAAACTTGATTTAACAATCAGTTTATGACTATAATACTGTCTAGACGCTGTGTATGTGCTACATTACATGTAATCTGATCAAAGTTGCTGCTTTATATCTTTTCATTGATCAATTACATCAATAGTTTGTGTATACAAGCGCTTTCGCTCAAACTTTTGCAATCATACTTTTATTTATCTTCATTTCTTTGCACTTTTCGCGTTCTACTCTTTTATTTCTAATAGTTATTTTCTTGTTGCAATTCAAGTATTTTTCAAATACTTTAATGTTGCAATTCTTTCATTCTTGATGATGAACAGTTTCAATATAATGTCTGTGTTTTTGAGCTGAGCTTTTTTCTTAAGCTTTATCTGCTCTGCTCTATAATGTCTGCAGTTTAGCAGTAAATGCTTTGAAGTTTGTCTTGCATTGCATATTTCATAGCATTTGTTCAGATTATTCTCTGATAATCGATGCAAATAACTTTTAAAATAGTCATGTTTTATTTTCAGCTAAATAAAGATTGAAAACGTTAATCTATTGATTTTTCTAAGCTCTTTTAATGATTTATGACTTAAATTCACATTCAATATATTCTTTTGATACTGATTTCTCTTTTTGATACTACTTTTTCAGATCTTTAATCATTGTAATTTCATCTTTTTGCAAATTTGCTTTTTAATGAAGCTTATGATGATTGCTTTCATGTTGTTAATAATTGATACTTTTTAAGCAGCAATTTTGATCAATTGATTTGCTTTTTCATTCTCAATAATGCTTTTGCAACTTAATATTTACTGTATGTAAATTTAACACTGATTTTGACATAGATTAATCAAATTTTGTCGTATGTCATTGAATAATCTGTTATTAGCATATCAAGACTAATGAGACTGAACAAGACTGAAGCTTTAATCAATTTGCAGTGAATGCTAGCAAGTTTTCTGCGTAATGATTAGAGCTAATCAGCAAGTTAGTTAGATTTGACTCAGATATGACTCAATTCTTTTTTCTTTCTTAACACTTTTTTCTTTCATCAACATCTTGTTCATCTACATCACATTCTTGATCAGCAATGAGATTGACAATAAGATTTACATGTATGAGATGCTGACTATGAATCTTCTGCAAGCTATGCTTGTCAGAAGAGCTGAACAATCTCATCAACATTGACAGAGCAGTAACAGCGCTTTACTCATGTATTAAGCTCATACGCAGTCGAAAAGCGAGACAATAACAACGCAGTTGTTGACACGTTGAAGCTTGTATATACACAGAAGAACAGCAACGTCTTTGCATGCATGCTGCAACTCACATACGACATATATACATATATTGCAAAGGCATGACTCAGCTTTTGTGCATATACAGACAGACGTGATGCAGTAAATCGATCAATTTTTCGCATTTTCAGATTGATTTACACGCAGCGCAATTACACACAAAGCAGTAACAGCGCTTTATTCACACGTTGAGCTCATATACAACATATATACATATACTGTGAAGGCACAACTCAGCTTTTGCACATATACAGACAGACGTGATGCAGTAAATTGATTGATTTTTCGCATTTTCAGATCGATTTACACGCAGCGCAATCACATACAGAGCAGTAACAGCGCTTTATTCACACATTGAGCTCATATACAACATACACACATATATTACGAAGGCACGATTCAGCTTTTGCGCATCTACACGTTTGCATGATGCAGTAAATCAATCGATTTTTCGCTTTATCAAATCGATTTACATGCATCGCAAGCATATACACTATAAAGACATGATACAGTCTTTGTTTATATACACAGAACAACAGCAACATCTTTGCACATGCGCTGCAACTAATATACAACATTTACACAGTCATTGCAAAGACACGACTCAACTTTTGCACATATACACATCGATGCAATGCAGTAAATTGATCAATTTTTCGATTTTCTGAGCGATTTACATGCGTCGCAAATACATACATTGCAAAGACACAACACTATCTTCGCTCATATACATAAAATGACAGCAACGTCTTTGCGTATGCGCTGCAACTAATATACGACATTCACACAGTTATTGTGAAAGCACGACTCAGCTTTTGCGCACATACACATCTGTATGATGCAGTAAATTGATCGATTTTTCGATTTTCTGAGCGATTTACATGCGTCGCAAATACATAGATCAAAACTCATTTAGTTCATTCAGCTGAGTGATCATATAGCGAACTTGAAAGCTCACATCGAAGTGATCAGCTTTCATCTATATAAATCAAAGCTCATTTAGCTCACTTAACTTAATGATCATATAAACAAGTTGAAATTTTACATTGAAGTAATCAGCTTTCATAATCTTGAGTTGTTTATATGATCACTTGATTATATAAACAGCTCACGCGCTCATATGTGCAAACTATCAATGTGATTAATTAATGAGAAGATATACTGCAGCAATTTTGACTAGATTACATGTAATTTAGCATATATACAGCGTCTAGATAGTGTCATAGTCATAGATTGCATGCACTTAATGAAGAAATAAAAAAAAATTGATCAGCAATGAAACTCATCTGTACGCGATGTTGACTACAAATCTACTGTTTAACTACAGTAGAGTCTAAAGATTATCAAAAGTTTGAATGACATTGAGATGCTGCATGATGATGAAGCGCTGTGCATTGATTGCATGCAGAGTTTTCACAATCGCGTAAACTTTGATAATTTCAATGTGCATGCTATAAGTAATCTGCATGCAAATAAGAAAGTCAAATAAAATGCAAAACTACAAGAGAAATTGCTTATGAAAATCATTCGATTCAGTATCTTGTCATTGCAATAACAAGAACTGAGACAGAATATTCTCATGTTTGATTTGTTAAAAGTGATTAGCAGAAAGAACTTGAATCATGAACATTCTTTAAATTTACATGCTAACTATGTATAAATCTTGTTAAGACTGCATGTCTGTTACTACAACATAAGCAATTCATGAGATTTATTAAGTTTAACACAAGCAAACTTGAGAATCTCATTAATATCGTTTAACAAACGTTCAGACACAGACATTTTATACATGAGCAATATGCTGATGAGAAGACTTTGTTAAAAGAAGAGATATACAAGCGAGTTAATAAAGAATAATTGAACTACATTGTTTAATTAAAAGTGTAGCATATGAACATTTCTGCAAGACATGATTAATCTGCACAAGAAAGATCTTTACAAATAATGCAAAACAAATGAGTTGCACATTTTACAAGCGAAGCAAGCGTCTGCAAAGCATGATATACAATGATAACAACTGTCGATCTTGAGAATCTCATTTCTTCACTGAATTCTGACTCTTGAATATCTTAATGATAAAATCAATCTTTAGTTGAAGATATCATCTGTATAGCTCAAGAGAACAGTAACATATGTTAATGTGATTAAAGAAGAAATCGACTGCAATACACATGCATATTGCTGTTGAAATGTCTGCAATTCATACTTAAGAAGTAAACTGTTGAAATCTGAGCAGTGAGAGATTTTGCTCATCTTAAACTGTGAATCTGCTGCAAGAAACTATCTTTTGCTAAGAGAAAAATCAGCATAAAGATTGTGTTTTATGTATGTTGCATGCAACGTATGCAACATATTTTCAATAAACATTATAAAGCAAAGCAGATAAAGCTTAAGAAAAAAGCTCAGCTCAAAAACACAGACATTATATTGACATTGTTCATCATCAAGATTGAAAGAATTGCAACACTAAAGTATTTGAAAAATACTTGAATTACAACAAGAAAATAACTATTAGAAACGAAAGAGTAGAATGCGAAGAGTGTGAAAAGACAAAGAAAAATGAAAGTACGATGATGAGAATTGAGTGAGAGTGCTTGTATGTGCAAACTATCGATGTGACTGATCAATGAAAAGATATAAAGCAGCGACTTTAATCAGATTACATGTAACTTAGCATACATACAGCGTCTAGACAGTGTCATAGTCATAGACTGCATGCACTTAATGAAGAAAAAGAAAAAACATCACATTCTTCTCATGTCATAAACACATTTCTTTCAAGTTTAGTGCAGTCTCTGAACATTACATAAATAAAAGCTTTTGTATCAATCTTTTTCTGTATTCTTAATATTCAGTTATAGTTATTTCTAAAGATCAAGCACTATCAATTCTGATCTTCATTGAATGTATCATTTAGACACAATTCTGACATAATCTTACATTGACGTTGCTCTTTATGTTTAATCTTTGCAAAGTCATTTGACTGTTCATGTACATTTAAATTTCGCTGTTTTTGAGTGCTTTTTCGCTGCACATTGCGATTGCATCGTTAATAGCTTGCAGTTTCGCTTTCGTTATAATGATTTTGCCTGAAACGCTTGTCACTTTACTGCGTTTAATGAGTTCATATGTAAATATCACTGTTGTTTCAATTTATGTTTCAACTTCTGCATTCTTTTTTTGAATTTGCAATGTGTCTGTGTACATCACTATGTTTTTCGTCTTTTTGATAATTCTTTCTAATTCTGTATAGTGTGTATTGATTATATTGCAAGTTTCGTCTTTTGCAAATTTGATTTGAAGTTTTGCTAAATGCTTGATTTCTTGCTCTCATAATTTCTTGAAGTGAGAAATTTCGATTTCTTTTATTGAATTCAGTGTTTTTTGCACTTTGTTCAATGTTCAATATATCTGCATAAGTTTGTCTTTGCACTTCTTAACTTTTTAAGATACATTCATCTTCATCTCGTTTCAGTTCAGATATTTTGATGCATTTAAATTTAAATTCAATTTGATAAAGTATTAAAATAAATATGAAATAAATGTTCTTTTTCTGATAAAGTGTTTTTTCAATAATTCAACTATTTGAATTACATAGTTCTTAATCTTTTGATTTAATTGTATCTTCATTGACGAAATTTCAACTTTTATTTGCATAGCATCTATTAATGATGTTTGAAACGCACTCAGAATTTTTCATAATGTCACGTTTTGCAGTTTGCAAAATTTGACTAAGTAGCTTTTTTGATTATTTTATTATATTTCGACGTCATAATCGCTAATAAATGTGATGCATATCAGATATAACTGCTTTTCTGATTTGACATTTAGTTTTCACTCGCTATTCATTAATCTAAATAACGAGTGTAGCGTTTTTATGACTGTCACGATTTTCGCTTGCACATAAACTTTGAAGTTAAGCTTTTGAATCAGTCAGACTTTTAGTCATTGTATGCATGTCTTTGATTTTATGATTATGTTATTGAGTAGAATAATCATTTGATTGAATGTTGTCTTATGACTTTCAAAGTGTATTAATTCAGATTTCAAGTTATTGAATTGCACTGCGTTGTTCTCAGTTCATATGAAAGCGATTTTTGCTGCGTTTTCCAGCATTTTCACATTCTTGTCAATATTTCTTCACTCAATGTATAGCATCACATTGTCAATATAGCTGAGTGACTGTAAATTTTCGAACTTTGCGCGAATCTTTGAAAACCAGTATCGAATATAAATTAGAAATAAAATGAGCGAGATAAATGAGTCTTGTGATATTTCTGTGCTTATTTTCTTTGATTTCTGACATTCATCATCAAATGCTAAGCCAATAATTCGATTTTGTAAGAAACATTTTATTCAATTGATTAAATTGATTGATATTTTCAATTTAATCAATATTTTGATCAGCTGTTTCAACGTAACATGGTCAAAGACTTCTTTGACAGCTAGAAGTAGACAGATAAGCGTGTTTTCTCGACTTTTCATCATTTGCACATCATGTACTAGATTTAGTACTGCGTCTATAGCTGATCTTTGTTTTCTGCCTTTCATTTGATCAAAATTCAGCAGCTTATCATTAATTTCAGCTGTGTATGACAGTTGCACTGTTATTATTTTTTCTGCTACTTTGTTTAAACAGTTTAGCAGCGTAATAATTCTGTATGTCTTTGAAATTGAATAATTCAACTTGTCTGGTTTTTTTAGAATAATTCTCGTGCCTTCGCGTCATATCTTCGAATGATAGTCATTTTTAATCAAATCTGAGTACACTAAATTAAAGATTTTCAATATAGTTTTGTACGCTCGCTGTATGATTGCGAATGACATCTCGTCTGATTCAAATGCTTTTCTGAATGCTGAGAAGTTAATAACGTACTTGATTTTTCCTTCGATAATTCTTGATCACTGTATACTTTCGTTCAATAGTAATTCTTCATTGATTTAAATTTTCAAAAATGATGAGTACATTGCTTTCAGAAATGTCTTGCACTTTTCATTGAATTCAATCTTCAATTCTTTTTGCAAGTTTTGTATCAAGAGTAGCTTTTCAATTAGACGTGATTTAGTGAACTTGTATGTTTGAAACACTTTTTTTTCTTCAACGTTGTTCAAAAAATTGGTTCAGAATTGGTTTTTGATCAGCTTTATTGCATCATGATACGAATTTCGCGTTTGCACTATCTTTGCTCATGCGTTGTCACTTCTGCATCTTTTTCAGATTCGCTTTTTTAATGACAGCGTCTTTCATCTTTCAATAAATTCATTGTTTTATCAGAGTTTTGATTTTGCGCATATTCGCTGTTTAAATACGAATAATTTCACTGTATTCTTAATGCATTCAGTCAAATAAATGACTTTTGCTTCTAAACTTGTGATTCTTTGCATCTTGATAATCATTTTGTCTTTCGTCTTTTGCAAGTGCTTCTCAAATTATTTTCAGTCGACTTTTTGCAAATTGTATGACACGTTCAATGAATTTTCGATCAACTTCACTTTTTCTGTAACTATTGTAAATAAAATTACTTCATGATTGAATTCTGTGTTTGCATTCTCATTTATATGTCAATTCTTGATGTGATTGCGCATATTCTTTGATGCAAATGCTAAATTAAGTATCGAGCTTGACTGACTTAAATAACTGTGA
>JAABUV010003697.1_pt1 | contig 19146 bp, 12 predicted proteins | sample 5559971 | NCBI WGS metagenome assembly JAABUV01 (sample SAMN10711881, study PRJNA513362) | rock metagenome | isolation source: Antarctica rocks | place: Antarctica: Victoria Land, Knobhead nord | collected 2015-12-19
CACGTATCGTGATGCGCTCACGCGCTATGGCGACGCGTACCTACGTCCCTAACCCTGCTCCCTCGTCCCTCACATGGCTCCCCCACTCGCACGTAGACTGTTTCACCAAGTCGTCGGGAGAGCCGATTGACTTGACACATACGTGCCATGGACGGCGAGACGAAAAGCGGCCGCCTGACGCGTCAACCAGGCCGTCCGCACGCGTGGAAGGGCGGCATTGCCGGCCGGTCACGCCGCGAAATCGTCTCATGGCCCACTGCAAACAGGTGTCAAGGTAATCGTGGCGAGGTGTCCGCGTCGGGCTCAATGTCTGCTAATTGATCGATGCAGACATGACAGAGCCGACACTAGCAGTCCGATGTCTGCTAATCCTGCTTGTAAGCCCTTCGCGGGATGTCTGCTAACATGTCCGCAGCGGCCAAATCGCCCGTTAGAGGCTCCAACCCGCCGTTTCTATGTCCTACTTTTACACGTACCCTGCTCATACCCCCCGTTGGCGCGTCTGAGGGTACCGACAGACGGTGGTTGGGGCGGCGGCTCGCGCCTGTCTCACGGGCCGTGGCGGGGCGGCCCACATGACGCGCGCCTGATGAGCGGCGTGGCCAGCTCGACGCGCAGCGTCTCGACCGGCTCTCCGGCGATGACCCGCAAGAGCATCGTCGTCGCCACACGTCCCATCTCTCGCAGGGGTTGGCGCACCGTCGTCAGGGCGGGCGTCAGCAGTTCCGCGTACGGCATGTCGTCGAAGCCGACGACGCTCATGCCCGCAGGGATCGCCAGGCCATGCTCATGCACGGCCCGATAGACGCCCAGGCACTGCTCGTCGCTGCCGACGAACACCGCGGTGGGCGGATCGAGCAGCGCCAGGAGCGCGCGCATCCCCGCATAGCCTCCCGCGAAGTGCCAGTCGCCGTGGCGGGTGAGCGCCGGATCGACGGGCAGGTCCGCGGCGTCCAGGGCGGCGCGGTAGCCGGCCAGCCGGTCGCGCGTGCAGGGGAAGGCCGGTGGCCCCAGGAGCGCGGCGACGCGGCGATGGCCGAGCGCGAGCAGGTGCGCGGTCGCCGCGCGACCGCCGGCCCAGTTGGTGGCGCTCACGGACAGGTCCTCCGGCCCCAGCTCGCCTAGGCGATCCACGACCACGAACGGTACCTGGTGGCGCCGCAGCTCGCGCAGCTGCTCCGAGGCCTGATCGGCGAGGATGAGAATGGCGCCGTCGAGCGCGCCGGCGGCCAAGCGGCGGACCCAGTGCCGCTCGCGCGCCCGCTGGCCATGCGTCGACGCCAGGACGACCCGCGCGTCCGTGCCGAGCGCCGCCTCCTCCACGCCGCGCAGGATCTCGGCCGCGTAGGTGTGCAGCGAGTGGACCACGACATCGATCTGCGCCCCCCCGTCGCCGCGGCCGTCGCCGCGCGGCCGGCCGGCCCGCCCGAGGACATAGCCATGCGCAGCCAGCACCTTTTGCACCCGCGCGCGCGTGGGCGGGGCGACATCGGCGCGTCCGTTAATCACTTTAGAGACCGTCGGCACCGAGACCTCGGCCAGGGCCGCGACCTGGGCGAGCGTGAGCAGTGTCGAGGAGCCTGTGGCCATAGGAGCCTCGTCCTTTTTTCGATTATCGTGTCGGCGCTCTTTCGCGAAGCATAGCGGCGGCGATGCTCTCCTGTCAAGGGCCGGCCGCGCTATTATGCGTATCGAAGCGGGCCTTGACAACTCCTCCCCCTTCTATTATCATCGAAACAACCAAGATATATTGCGAAATATTATCGGAGAGAAGCGCGCGCCGCGCGTGGAGGGATGCCATGGACGCCGGTGAGAGGGATCAGGCCGCGCGCGGGGCGCCGCGTCGGATTGGCGGCGTGGCCCTGCGCGGCGCCATGCTCGCCCTGATGCTGACCCTGTTGCTCGAGGCGCTGGACCAGACCATCGTCGGCACGGCCATGCCGCGCATCATCGGCCAGCTGCACGGCCTCGACCGCTACAGCTGGACGGTCTCGGCCTACCTGCTCGCCTCGACGACGTTGATCCCCCTCGCCGGCAAGCTCTCCGACCAGTTCGGGCGCAAGCGCTTCCTGCTCGCCGGGACCGTCGCCTTCCTGGTCGGTTCCCTGCTGTGCGGCCTCGCGCAGACCATCGACCAGCTCATCGTCTTCCGGGCGCTGCAAGGGGCGGGCGCGGGCACGGGCATCGCGCTCGTCTTCACCGCGGTCGGCGACCTCGTCCCGCCGGTCGAGCGCGGGACGTGGCAGGGGATTGTGGGCAGCGTCTACGCCCTCTCCGCCGTCGGCGGCCCGACCCTCGGCGGCTGGCTGGCCGACCACGGGCCGCTGCTCGGGCCGCTCGTCACCGACGCCGCGCGCTGGCGCTGGGTCTTCTATATCAACCTGCCCCTGGGGCTGGTCGCCCTCGCCGGACTAGCGGCCTATCTGCCCGCCGATCGGGCCGCACACAGCGCGGCCCCGGTCGGATGGGCGGCGGTTCGGCGCATCGACGTGGCCGGCGCCCTGCTGACCGCCGCCGCCACGCTGTGCCTCCTGCTCGGGCTCACCTGGGGCGGCGCGGGCGCGGCGGCCTGGGGTACGCCGCGGGTGGTCGGCGCCCTGGGCGGGGCGGTCCTCCTCTACGGGGCGCTCCTCGGCGCCGAGCGCCGCGCCGCCGAGCCCATCGTGCCGCTCGACTTGTTTTGCGACCGGGTGTTCGCGGCGACCGCGGCCCTCTCCCTGCTCCTGAACATGGCGCTGCTGGGGATGGCCTTCTACGTGCCCCTCTTCCTGCAGGGCGTGCTCGGCGCCTCGGCGACGGGGGCGGGCGTCACGATGACCCCCTTCTCGGTGGGCATCGCCGTGGCCAGCTCCCTGACGGGCCTGGCCATCACCGCCCTCCGGCGGTACCAGGGCCTGGCGCTCCTGGGCGCGGCCCTGATGGCCCTGGGCCTCTTCCTGCTCACGCGGCTGACGCCGGAGGCCGCGCTGGGCACCGCGTCGCTGGACGTGGCCATCGCCGGCGTGGGGATGGGCGCGCTCTTCGCCGTTGTGGGGGTCGTGGCGCTGAACGCGTCGCCGCCGGCGCGGATGGGCGCGGGCGCCGCGGCCGTGCGCTACCTTGGTCAGCTCGGGGGGACGATTGGCGTCGCCCTCGTGGCGACCGTGGTGAACAGGTCCCTCGCCGGCGCGCTCGGGCGGTATCTGCCCCAGGCCGCCGCGCGGCGCCTCGCGGCCGACGGCGTGACGATCGCGGCCGACCCGCAGGTCCTGGTCAACCCGACGTACCGGGCAAGCGTGACGCGGCGGGCGATCGCGGCGGCGACGGGGCATCTGCCGGCCGGCCTGTCCCACGCGCGCCTGGTGACGGCGGCGACGCGGCAGGCGCACCACCTCGTCGCCCAGGTGTTCGACGGGCTCCGGCTCGCGCTCGCCGAGGCGATCCAGCGGGGGCTCGTGGTGCCGCTGGTGGTCGCCGGGGTGGCCGTGCTGGCGGCGGCTCTCCTGACGGATAGGTCCATGGGAACGCCGCCCGCCACGGGGGCCTGATCCAGCGCGCAGGCCCTTAGCCACCGTAGGCTGTGTTGCCCGAGAGGTTTTTCATCAACCTAGACGCATAGCTCATTTATAGCCATGCTCATTGTCAAGCGTCTGCCGCTAGATGACAGAGGTCGCCGCACGCCGCACGCACAGACCGTTTTTTGCCGTCCTTGTAGCCGTGCTCGATGTAATCCAACAGGGCAATGTTTACACAGCGCAGCTGATGGGGGTGGGACAACTAAAGCTGCGTAGAACAGCCATTTGACCAATAACAGCTGCGAGGGGGTAAAACTGGTCCCCAAACGGCAATTAGCGGTCGAGTTTGGGCGATACGCGTCGTGTTCGCGGCCCAGCGCACGGGCTGATCCGGGCAAAAGCTGGTCTGCTAACACGACTGAACCGCTAACGCAGCGCCAATAACCAAGCATTATGTCATATGGCTGTTGGTTACAGGAATCGTTGTCCAGGGCCTGATGGCGTCGCTCAGTCCACCAGGCCCTGCCGGCGGCCTGAGCGATGGCGACGCTCAGCGAGGACAGTGTGCCTGGCTCCACCGCTCCACAAGGCTATCCCACGTCCCGGGCGTCACCCGTCGCGGCTCGTCGGGCTCTGGCCAGACCCGGAGCAGCAACGATAGCGTGTCGTCGAGCGCGCCGTCGCCCTCCGGTGCCCCCAGGACATAGGCGGGCAGGCCGCGCACGACAATCGCCTCGTGCATGAGTCGCCCGTAGGCCAGCAAGCCCTCCTCGTCGCGCGCCTGGTCGCCGAAGATGAGCAGGAGCAGGTCCTGGCCGCAGCGCGTGCAGGCGTGGACCGTCGTTACGACGCGCTGGGGGGCGCGGAATGGCAGCTCGTAGGTTTGTTCAAGGCGGCGTTCCTCGGCGAGGAGCTGATCGAGGTAGCCCAGGGCCTGTGTGTCGGCACGGGTCAGACGCCCGGAGCCGGAACTGGAGGAGGGGCGCTGGCGGCGCGTGGTCCGCTTCTGTGGGCGTGTCGCTGTGAGGGAGAGCCGGAGCGCGCGGCGGTCACGTTCGCCCTTGACGCGCGCAATCTCCCGCTCCGTGAACGTCCAGCGGCCGTCGACCTTGCGCCCGATCTCGCCGGCGCGGGCCAACTCCTGCACGCGGGCGGGACTCAGTTCCAGACGGCGGGCGGCCTCGTCGGTCGTGAGGTGGCCCCGCCGCGCTTTGGGGGGTGTCGGCGTCGTGACGGTTGGGACGCGCGGCTTCGCTGCCTTGGCCGCTGTGGGAAGGGTGGGACGCAGTTGCGCGGCCACGCTCTGTAGGACGGTGGTGAGGCGTCCTTCGGGGGGCGGCGCCTCATCGAGCCAGGAGACGAGGCGGCGGCGGTCTGCGGGGCTGAGGGCGAGCGTGACGACCTCGCCGGCGAGCAGCGCGTCGATAAGCCGGCTGGCGCTGCCTTCGCCTGTGTGCGGTCCCCGCGCGGCGTAGAAGCCGTGGCGCTCGGCGATGGCCCGCAGGGCTGCTTCGTCCTCGGCTGACAGGGGCCGTATGTCGTCCTCCTCGCACGTAGGCATATGAAACTACCTAGTTTATACTGTCGTGCAGGTAGCGGTGTCAATGTGTCGCTGACTGTTAATGGCGAAGGTAAGTGGCACCGTTTCTGCAGAATTAAGTGGCACTTCCATAGGCCGGTTGCCATTGCCGATCTGAGCCATCCAGAGCGCGGACATCGCTTTCGATGAAGCAGTGATGGAGGTCCGCTTCATGCGCTGCTTGGTCGAGGATCCCGTAGATTGTGCCGTCAAGGTCCTCGTCGGTGTGGTAGGGGATGGTCAGGACGTAGTCGTAGCCGCTGTCGTGCGGCTTCTGCATGCGGTAGGGCCGTAGAACATCATCTTCTATTGCCGCGCGCGCCTTGGTCTTGCCGCGGACGAACGTGTTGGTGTTCTCGACGCGCAGCCAGAGCTCTACCTGGAGCGTCGTCATAGCCTCTTCCAGGGGGTGTACGCGGGCGGGTCGAGGGATTGGCGCAACAGCCGGAGGAGCGTCGCGGCGCGGTGCGACCGGCCTGGCCGCAGGGACGGGTGGTGCGGCGGACTGGAGTTGTGCCGTCACGGTGCGTAGGATGGTAGCCAGCCGTCCCTCGACCGGCGCGGCGGTGAGCCAGCGCACCAGGTACTCCCGATCAGCGGGTGTGAGGGCGAGGGTCACCACGTCGCCTGCCAGCAAGGCATCCATCAGTCGGCTGGCACTGCCTTTGCGCGCGTGCGGGCCGCGGGCCGCCAAGTAGCCATGGCGTGCGGCGATGCAGCGTAAGGCCGCTTCCTCGTGGGCGGACAGGGATCGCATGGACATCTCCATTCGGTCAGCGTACTGGCCGCACCACGCGATAGATGGACGTGTGATGGTCGCGCTCGGTCACGGCCCGATCACTAATCCTTCCCGCGCTGCGTCGACCACGTCCTTCGTCACGGTGCGCAGGTGATTGATCTGCAAGATACGCTCGATTTGGGTGAACAGCCGCTGCAGCAGGCGGAAGTTGCCGCCCGTGATGCGGGTCACGGCCGCGATCGCCTCGGCATCCGTGAGGTCATCGGCCAGCAGGGTGAGCCCGAGTTGTTTCCACTTGTGCCGCAAGATAAACCGCATCTCCTCCGCGCCCAGCGCGCGGAAATGATGGACAAAGCCGACGCGGGAATACAGTTGCGGGTAGCGCGCCAAGCGCTTGTCTAACCCAGGCATCCCAATAAACACCAGGCCCATCTGTCCCCGGTCATAGATATCACGCAGCTGTTCCAGACCGAGCATGTTGAGCCGGTCAGCTTCATCCACCACGATCAGTTCCGTGTCATCATCGGTGGGACACGCGGCGGCGCCTGCGTCCGGGGCTGGACCTGCATCCTCCCCGCCCCATCCTAACGCGCACTGGAGGTACGCCACCTCCCGATAAATCTGGCTCGGTGAGTTGGCCACGGGCGGTGTGTAGAGCAGCGTCGGTGATGCGCCCATCTCCGCCGGCGGGCACGGAGGGGACACCGGGGACGTGAGAGACGGTGCGCGCACGTCCCAGCGCGCATAGCGGCGTGCCGACAGCGTCTTGCCCACGCCGGGAGCGCCGTAGCAGACGCCGATATAGCGGTAGCGCCGACAGGCATCGCAGAACTCGGCAAACCGCCGGTATTCCTTCGTGATGAGGAACCCTGGCGTCGCTGCCGCTGTGTGGTCACTCATTGTAGTAGCGTTTCAGCCGCGCTGTGTGCACGGCCTGTTCCCGTTCCGATGCTGGCTGGGGCGGCGCAGGCGGCGCAGGCTCGCGGACGGCCAGGTAGGTGTCCACCACGCTGGCGTGGGCGCGCAACTCCCCGCGCAGCGCGCGTCGTCGCCGACGGCGGGCGCGGATGACGTCCGCGAGGCTGATGGTCTGGCCCGCCAGTTCCTGACAGATGGCGCGACAGATAAAGGCGTCGTGATGAAAGATGCGTATCTCGGCCATGTCGCGCGGGTCGTAGCGGATAGTCACGTCTTCCCTCACATAGGCGGCGAGGGTCAGGTCGATATAGCGGAATCCCTGGAAGCGAATCCCATCCTGCTGCACCCGTCGCGTCTTGGCCACGGTGAGCAGGAGGAGGTCTAACTGCTCGACCGACTCTGGCAGACGGGGCAGAAAGCCGCCGGCTTCCCAGCGTTCCTGTGGCGCCATCCGCGTTTCGCTATGGATGCGCCGGAGGTAATCCTCGACAAAGAATACATGCAGGCGCGTATCGAGCTCCGGCACGGTCAACGTCGGCGTGCCTCGCAGGGCACCCGGCGGTGTGTACCCTGGCAAGGTACAGAGGAAGAGCTGATTGACCGTCTCGAAGACGCGTTCGATCTTGCCGCGCCCGCGTGGCTCCCCCTTCTGCGAGAACACCAGACGCATCTTTAGGTCGGCGGCAACCTGCTCCATATGGCGCGAGGTAAAGTCGGGACCGTGGTCGGTGTAGAAGACGGCGGGGATGCCGCAGACGTGCCAGCGCGCCTCCCCCTTGTGCCAGATGGCTTGGCGCAGGGCGAGGGCGGTCTGCAGCGCTGCGGGCGGGTGCAGGCTGAGGCTGTACCCAGCCACCGCCCGGCTGTAGTCATCGAGCACCACGGTCAGCCAGGGCCGCGCCGGTTGGCCCCGCTCGTCGAGCACCCAGAGGTCCAGGGGGGTGTGGTCGGCTTGCCAGACCTCGTTCGGCGCGCTGGCCTCATGGCGGTAGAGCAGATCGAACGCCTCCTTATAGGCTTTGGTTCCCCCGTGGGCCAGCGTCACCAGCGCCGGGTCGAGGCGCTGGATCACGGCGGCGACGGTCCGATAGCTCGGCGTCGGCCATCCCCGCGCCTGGGCCACGGGCCTGACCTGCCGGTAGATATGCGCCGCCGTCGCGGGGGGACACTGCAAAGCCAAGCCTGTGATGAACTGCTCCAACTCGGGGGTCAGGCGGCGGCCGGCGCCCCGGTCGGCACGGGGGTGGCGAGCGAGGCCGGCCAGCCCCTGCGCCCGATAGCGGGCGACCCACGCGCGCAGGGTCCGCAGCGAGCGGTGATGCTCCTGGGCCAGTGCCGGGAGCGGCACACCGTCCTCCAGAAAAGGCCGCAGGAGGCGAAAACGTTCCAGCGCGCCTTGCCGGATGGCCTCGGGCAGCGCGGCCAGGGCGGGCTCGTGGGACGTCGCGGGGATGGTGTCCATGGCGTCTCCATGTGGGGGTAGAACGCTTGTCTTAACGCGAGAAGTCGACCTGCTGCTGGATACGGATGGCGTCCTCGGCGGTTAAGGTGCTCAGGTACCGCAGCGTCATGAGGGGCGAGGCGTGGCCAAGATGGATCTGGAGCGCCTTGGGGTTGCCGGTTTGCCGCAACCGTTCGATGGCGTCTGAATGGCGGAGGAGGTGGGGATAGACCTCTTTGTGGAGGCCGGCCCGCTGCCCAGCCGCCTGGATGATCTGATGGGCGCGTTTGCGGTTGATGGGGAAGACGAGGGCGGTCGGCGGGAGGTGCTGGCGATACGCATAGGCCTGGAGGCCATCGGCTAGCGGCTGGGGGCAGGCGACCAGCCGCGGCTTCTGACCCTTCCCCAGGATCCGGAGCACCGGTTGCCCCTCGAACTGGTCGAGATGCTGTAGCGTGAGGGCGAGCGCCTCGGAGATGCGCAGGCCCGTCTCGAAGAGGAGGCGAATGAGCAGCCCGTCGCGCTCCCCCTTCCGCGCGGGGGCGGCTGCGGCGACGAGCGCGCGCACCTCCTCGGGCGTGAGGTAGGAAACGATCGTCTGCGCCCGGCTGAGCGCCGTGTGCCGCGGGATCAAGGCGTGCGTACGTGACATAGGCGCGGACATCCACCGCTAAAAACTGGACTGATGATACTATTGTCCAGCATAGCAGCCCGATCGGGCCGTCATCAAGGGGTACAATGCAGCCGCAGCCCTGTGCTGCGGGTCCCGTGTTGGACAAAAGAGCTGATTTCGTCCAGTTATGATGGGGTACGATCAGGACGCCATCGGCGCCCCGTCGCCCCGTCTTGTGTTTGTGCCTGCGCAGCCGACCACATCACAACATCCCGATCACAACATCCCGATCACAACATCCCGTCTCCGTGCGCGCACGATTACCGGCTCTTCTCTGGCGCGTCAGACTGCATACCCATGCAACCGTCCACCGGCACATCGTGCGCGTGTCGCTCCGCATCCCACCTCATCTATCCCGTCCTCTTGCGCCTCCTACGCGTGAGGGGTGCCGCTATCTCACGAGGCGTCGGGGTAAACATTGCCCCGTTTTCATGCGCCAGACGCCAGCAACCGGCCCTCCTTCCAGCCCGTCTCACGGGCCACCCGACACGCACCCGGTCGCACGGTCGGCTGCCGTCTTGCGGCCAACGACGCGATACAAGACGGGCCTTAACCAATCTTAACCAAGGTGCGCCAATCTTCACCGCATCGTAACGCGTTTCGGGCCTCGATCGTAACCGGATCTTAACCTCGTTGTGGTACGATAGAATGCAAGTGGACGCGATGATACGTGGTCATTGCCCTGGATCGATACTACCCGACCCGGTGGAGCGACGGGTGAACCCGGTCACGCCTACGGTCACGAGGGCCGCCGACGCCACGCGTGTCGGGGCCGAAAGGAGACGCGGACGATGCGAGCACGGACAGAGCGCGGTAGGGCGCGAACGCGGCGCGGACGACACGGCGGCGGGGCGCGACGAACGCTTCCCATAGGGCGCGGACACGGGGGCCTGGCGCTGGCCGGCGCGCTGCTGCTCGCAGGTGGAACGGGCCACGTCTCGCTGGCCCACGCCGCCGGTGCGGTGGTGGGCAGCGGCACGGCCGCCAGTTGCACGACCAATGACGCCACCAACCCCCAGGACGGTCCCCACGGGCTCACGGCCGCTGTGGCCGGTGGAGGAACGGTGACCTTCGACTGCGGGGGCGACCCCGTGACCATCACAGACAATCTCACCATCAGCCAGAACACCACCCTCGACGGAAGCGGGCAGCAGGTGACCCTTGACGGTGGTGGCAACGGCAGCGTGATCACTGTCAATTCCGGCATGCGGCTCGCGCTCACGGACCTAACCATCGCCCATGGCGCCAGCCTCGACGGCGGCGGCATCTTCAACCTCGGTGCGGTGACGCTGACCAACAGTACCGTCAGCGGCAACTCCGTCGGCGTTAGCGGTGCCAGCGGCGCGGGCGCCGGCATCTTCAACAACGGCACGGTGACGCTGACCAACAGCACCGTCAGCGGCAACTCCACCGGCTTCCAGGGCGGCGGCGGCGGCATCTTCAACAACGATGGCGGCACCGTGACGCTGACCAACAGCACCGTTAGCGGCAACTCCACCGGCCTCGACAATAGCGTCACCGGCGGCGGCGGCATCGACAACCTCGGCACCGTGACGCTGACCAACAGCACCGTTAGCGGCAACTCCGCTCCCGATGGCGTCGGCGGCGGCATCTTTAACGAGGGCGGCACGGTGACGCTGCGCAACACCATCCTGGCCGGCAACAGCGCCTCGACCGACCCCGATTGCTCCGGCACGCTCACCTCGGACGACTATAACCTGATCCAGGACACGACGGGCTGCGCCATCGTCGGGACGACCACGCACGACATCACAGGGCAGGACCCCCACCTCGGCCCACTGGCGAACAACGGCGGCCCCACGCAGACGATGGCCGACGACACGCCCGCGACCGTGACACATCCCGCAGTGGACGCCGGAAGCTGCGTGGACCAGAACGGGACGGCGATCAGCACGGACCAGCGCGGCTACACGCGCCCGGACGATGGCGAGGCGGCGTGTGACATCGGGGCCTACGAGTCGGGGGCCAGCGCGCCTGTGCCACCGCCGCCGCCGGGTACGGCCACGCCCGAACTGGGCAGCGGCGAGTTGCTCGCGACCGGCCTGCTGCCCCTCGGGGCGGTCCTGCTCTACCGCCGTCGCCGCCTGCGGCGCGCCGCACAACAGTAGCGCACCAGACACAGTAGCGCACCAGACACAGTAGCGCACCAGACACAGTAGGACGGTACACAGAGGGGCTGGGGAGATGTACTCTCCCCAGCCCCTCTGTCGTCCTCGTGTAAACATCGGGCGCGATGCATACCCTATGTACGCGCGCTATACGCGCCGTGCGTGCGCGTCGTCACGCTGCACTCGGGGCCGACAGACGCTGCCACGAGACACGGTAGCCAGCGCATCTTCATGCAGCCCGATGCATCATCATACGAAGTGAACAGCCATTGATCTCTTCGCGTGCGCTGTCGGCATATGTATGTGTCATGGGTGCCACTCTATCCAATTTGGGTGCAACATAATCCTGCAATGGTAGTGCATGATAGCGCTGCACTTAACACGCTGACCTCGACGTGCGTGGTGAGCCAGGAGGAGGAGGTGCTGCGCGTGGCCGTCCCCGCCCTCTTCAACAAGGCGTGGTTCGACACGAATCTGGCTGGTAAAGTCATGGCCTCGTTGCAAAAAATCGACGACGATACCCTCGGTGTCGGGTGCGTCGGGCGCGTCGAGTACGTCGTTGAGGCGGCCGCGTGAACACGCCCCTGGCATCATGGGAGGCAAGGAGGGAGACACCGCCATGGATGGAGACAACGGAGACATGCGACCCGCAGGCACCGACGCGGCCGCCCCGAACTTCGTACGCGAGGGCATGCGCCTGGCCCGCGACCTGTGCCGCGACCTCGGGCTGCCCGCCCCGCACGCCCCCGGACTCCCCGCGCCCGCGATCGTCGCGGGCCTCGCCGCGACGCGTGGGTGGACCGTGACGGCCCGCGTCGCCACGCCCGAGGAGTGGCGAGGTTTGGAGGAGTTGAACGCCCGGAGGCGTGGCGGCGACGTCAGCACGGGGGAGGTCCGCCCCACTGGCCCCGGCGCCTGGGAGATCGTCGTCATCCCCGGTACCAGCGCCGTCCATCGGGACACCATCACCCTGACCTTACTGGCCTATGTCGTCCGGGATGACGTGCCCCCGACCGGCCGCGCGCGCCTCGTCTCTGGCGGGATCACCTACGAGGATGCCGTGGCGCGCGTCTTTGCCCGTGAGGTCGAGCGGATCTTCCTGCGCGCGTCGGGCTGGCCACGCCGTAGCCTCGACAGGCCCCGCGCGCGCCCGGCGTCCGCGTCCTGGCTCCTCCGCCTCGCGCACGGGATACTCCGCCTGTCGGGCATCGACGACCCCGACGGCGCAGCGGAACAGGCGGAGGCGGAGGCCGGTGATGGCGCGCGCACGCGGTGGTGAGGCGGGCGTCGTGCGGTGCCCTGGGGGATGGTCCCCGGCACCCTGGCCGCCCGCGTCCCTTCTCTTCCAACGAGCCCCGCGCGCGGCTGCTTGCGCGGTCTGGGAGCGACCGTGTAGGCTGGGGGGGAGGGGTCCCTTGCAAAGGTGTAACACACTACACCAATTGTCGGGCGCGGGGCGCCCTCAATTGGTTCCGTGTGCCCGCTGCGGCGGGAGGGCGGCCCGGCCGCAGGCCGGGCCTAGAGGGGTGCAATCATGGCTAACTTTTGCATCTTGCATTTCGATAAGATCGACAAGATGGCGAGCGTCGCCGGCCGGGGCAAGCACAACGAGCGGACGCGCGACACGCCCAACGCCGACCCCGGCCGCGCCCACCTCAACGAGCAGTTAGTGGGCAGCGGCGACACCTACGCCGATGTGCAGGGCCGGATCGACGCGGCCGGCATCAAGCGGAAGATCAGGGACGGGCAGCACCGCGCCGTCGAATACATGGTGAGCGCCAGCCCCGGCCACTTCGACCCCGCTGACCGCGAGACCGTGAGGGCATGGGCCGAGCGGAGCATCGACTGGGCGCGGCAGCGCCACGGCGCGGAGAACGTCGTATCGGCGCATCTGCACATGGATGAGAAGACACCGCACCTGCACATCATGGTCGTCCCGATCACGCCGGACAACCGGCTTTCGGCGAAAGACTACTTCAATGGCAAGGCCAAGCTCCGGGAGATGCACGACAGCTATCACGCGGCCGTAGCCGCGTTCGGCCTTGAGCGCGGCGAGCGCGGGTCGAAGCGGCAGCACGTCCCGATGCAGCAGCTCTACGCGCGGACGGAGGTGGCCCAGGCGCAGGCGCGCGAGACCGTCGCCGCGCGCGTCGAGATTGAGCAGCCGACGCGCATCATCATGGACCCGGCGCGGTACAAGGCCGAGCAGGAGGCGCGGGTGCGCGCGCAGATCATCGAGCCTGTAGCCGAAGTCGCCGTGCGCGCCCGCCTAGCCGAGGAGCGCGCGCGCCGCGCCGAGGCGACGCTCGCCGCCGTGCAGGGCCAAGTCGCGGAGCTGAGGAAGGACAACAAGACGATGCGGGAGGAGTATGGGAAGCTGATCGCTCAGGTCAAAGGGCTCGACCTGGCGGACGTGATGCGGGCGCTCGGCGGCCAGCAGGACCGCTACGATAAGCAGATGTGGCACGTGAACGGCGAGCACATCAGCATCAACCCCGCGCGCGACGGCGGCGCGGCCGTCTTCTACAACCACGACCGGGAGAAGGGGAGCAAGGGGCCTATCGACCTCGTGATGCACGTCACGGGCTACGACTTTCGGCAGGCCGTCGCCTACCTGGCCCATGAGGGCGGGCGCGACCTCGCCGTGGCGGCGGCGGCGCAGTTCGGGGCGCAGCAGGGGGAGGCCATCGCGTCCCGCGTCGCGCAGGGCAAGGAGCGTGCGCCCCTCGTCATGCCCGAGCGGGCCGAGGAGCTGTGGCCGCAGGTCCGCGCCTATCTCACCCGCGAGCGCGCCATCCCGGCCCCGCTGGTGGACCGGCTGCACGCCGAGGGTACCGTGTACGCCGCTCGCCACGTCGATGCGAAAGGGCAAGCGCACACCAACGCCGTCTTCGTGCGGCAGGATGCCCAGGGCGAGGCGGTCGGGGCGAGCTGGCGCGGGGCCGATCCGGGGAGCACGCTCACGGGCCTTGCGACGGGCACGCGCCGCGAGGCCGGGCACTTCTCCTACCGTGTGGGCGAGCCCGCGCCCTACACGGTCCCGCAGTACATCATTACCGAGTCGGCCATCGACGCCCTGAGCCGGCACGCGCTCCTCGTGGCCGAGCGTAAGGGGCCGCTCGTGGGCCAGTACGTCTTCGTCTCGACCGATGGGCACGGCGCGCTCCCCACCCGGCAGATCGAGGAAGGGCTAGCGATGGGCGCGCTGGTGCGCTGCGCCTTCGACAACGACCCGGATGGCGAGAAGCTGTGGGCCAAGGTCCGCGAGGCGTACCCGGATGCGGCCACGATCACGCGCGACCGGCCGCCGGCCGCCGTCAAGGACTGGAACCAGGCCCTACAGCAGCAGCGCGAGCGGGGTCAGGAGCAGGCGCTAGAGCGCATCAGGGCGCGCGAGAGCCGCGCCGACGAACGGCGGTAATTCTCATGACCCGGCGCCTACAGCTTCTCTACGCGCCCGTGAGGCGCTTCTATGACCCGCGCACAGGGGACGCGGCTGGTTGGAAAAGAAGGCCGCGACACACGGGCCGATGAGTGGCGATGACGACGCGCTCCGGTCACGCCGCCCATTCTTGGGGTCAGGCAACGACTCGTTCGTAGAACAGCCATATTACATAACGTTGTGTTTTCAACGCTGCGTTAGCGGCTCAGTCGTGTTAGCGGTCTAGTTTTTAACCGGATCGCCCCGTGTACTAGGCCACTAACACCACAACTATCGTGTAAACTGGATCGCTAATCGTCGTTTGGGGACCAGTTTTACCCCCTCGCAGCTGTTATTGGTCAAATGGCTGTTCTACGCAGCTTTAGTTGTCTGTCCCATTCTTGCCCCAGCGCCTCAGCTTGCTCTAGGATCGTCTGGACGGCGGCCGCCTGCTTGTCAGGCGGGTAACCGTAGCGTGACAAGAGCCGCCGTACCATCACCCGCAGTTTTGCCCTGACCGTCTCTTTGACGGTCCAGTCGATAGTGGCGTTGGCGCGGACCGTTGCCACCAGGTCCCGGGCGATCTGCCTGAGCGTGTCGTCGCCCAGCACCTGCACCGCGCTGTCGTTGACCCCGAGGGCGTCATAGAACGCCAGCTCGTCGTCGCTCAGGCCCAGTGTCTCGCCGCGCTTGGCGGCGGCGCGCACCTCTTTGGCGATCTCGATCAACGCGGCGATGACCTGGGCGGCGGTCAGCGCGTGGTTCTGATAGCGCAGGATGGCTTCTTCCAATTTGTCGGCGAACGAGCGCGTCTGCGTCACGTTGCGGCGTGCCCGGCTCTTGATCTCGTCGCTCAGCAGCCTCCTCAGCGCCTCCAAGGCCACGTTCTTGTACGGTAGGCCCCGCACCTCCTCTAGGAACTCGTCCGAGAGGATGGAGGCGTCGGGACGTTCCAGGCCCGCCACCGCGAAAATATCCAGGATCTCGGGCGAGGTGATGGCCCGCGACACGATCTGCCGCACCGCCGAGTCCAACTCATTCTGGTCCTTACCTCCTTCGCCCGTGATCTTGGTAAACGCCGCCCGGATGGCCTGGAAGAAGCCCACCTCGTCGCGCACGGCCAGCGCCTCATCGCTCGGGACGGCCAGGGCAAAGGTGCGGGAGAGGGCCGTCACGGCGTCCAGCAACCGCCTCTTGCCATCTTTCGCGTCCCGCTCCAGGATAAATTCCAGCGCGGCGGGGATGACGTTGACGCGCTCGGCGGGGGTGCCGTCGAAGAACCTGCCGTAGTCGAAGCCGTGGAACATCGCCCGCACGACCTCCAGCTTCTCCCACATGAGGGCGACGGCCTGCTCTTGGGGGATGCCCGTATCCTCCTGGTCCGCCTGGGTGTAGTTCTTGAGCGCCTCCTTGAGGTCGGCTCCCAGGCCCAGGTAGTCCACGATCAGGCCGCCCTCCTTGTCCTTGAAGACGCGGTTAACGCGTGCGATGGCCTGCATCAGGCCGTGCCCGCGCATGGGCTTGTCGAGGTACATGGTGTGCAAGGAGGGCGCGTCGAAGCCGGTCAGCCACATGTCGCGCACGATGACGAGCTTGAAGGGGTCGGTAGGTTCCTTGAGGCGGGTGGCCAGTACCTCGCGGCGAGCCTTGTTGCGCACATGGGGGTAGAACGTTTCGGGATCGGCAGCCGAGCCGGTCATCACCACCTTGATCGCGCCTGTGGCATCGTCGTCAGTGTGCCAGGCGGGGCGCAACGTCGTGATCGCGTCATATAATTCGACGCAGATGCGGCGGCTCATGCACACGATCATGGCCTTGCCGGTCAGCGCCTCCTCACGGCGCTCGAAGTGCTCCACGATATCCCTTGCCACGAGGTCAAGGCGCTTTTTGGCCCCGACCATCGCTTCCATCCGTGCCCACTTGCTCTTGAGCTTCTCCTTGGCACTCTCCTCCTCGCCCTCGGTCACGTCCTCGAAGTCGCCCTCGATCTTGGGCCGCTCGGCCTCGTCCAGGGCGAGTTTGGCCAGCCGCGCCTCGTAGTAGATCGGGACCGTGGCCTTGTCCTCGACCGCCCGGCGTATGTCGTAGGTGTCGATGTAGTCGCCGAAGATGGCCCGCGTGCTCTTGTCGATGAGGTCGATGGGCGTGCCGGTGAAGGCGATGAACGAGGCGTTGGGCAGGCCGTCACGGATGTACTTGGCGTAGCCGTAGGTGATGTGCCCCTCGGTGCCGTCCTTGCTCTTGACGAGGTGCGCGCCGAAGCCGTACTGCGTGCGGTGCGCCTCATCGGCGATGAAGATGATGTTGCGGCGGTCGCTGAGGCAGGGGTACGCCTCGCCCGGATCGGGAAAGAACTTCTGGATGGTCGTGAAGATGACGCCGCCTGAGGCGACCTGGAGCACCTCGCGCAGGTGTTTGCGGTCCTCGGCCTGGACCGGCGTCTGCCGCAGTAGGGCTTGGCAGTCCGCGAAGGTGCCGAAGAGTTGGTCGTCCAGATCATCCCGGTCGGTGAGGACGACGATGGTGGGGTTCGTCATTCGGGGATGGGCGATGACCTTCCCGGCGTAGAAGGCCATGGAGAGGCTCTTGCCCGAGCCCTGCGTGTGCCAGACGACACCGGCACGCTTGTCGCCGTCCTGTCCAGTCGCCTGGAGCGTGTGGGTGACGGCTTTGTTGACGGCGTGGAACTGATGGTAGGCCGCCATCTTCTTGCTGATGGTCGCGCCATCCGAGGCGAACACGATGAAGCTGCGCAGCAGGTCGAGAAAGCGGCTGGGCTCGAAGATGCCCTTGAGCAGCACCTCAAGCTGCGCCTGGCCCTTGGGCGCGAGTTCGTCCCCCGTGATGGACTTCCAGGGCATGAACCACTCCCAGCCTGCTGTCAGTGTCCCGGCCCGCGCCTCAGTGCCGTCAGAAACGACCAGCACCTCGTTGTAGGGGAACAGGACGGGGATATCCTTCTTGTAGGTCTGCAACTGGTTGTACGCGCCCTGGATGGTGGCGTTGGCGTCTTTGGGGTTCTTGAGTTCGATCACGGCCAGGGGCAGGCCGTTGACGAAGACGACCATATCGGGCCTGCGAGCCTGCGTCTCCTCAACCGTGAACTGGTTGACCACGAGCCAGTCGTTGTGCTGTGGGGCGGTGAGGTCCACCAGCCAGACCTTATCCCCGGCGATGGTGCCGTCGGAGCGTTGGTACTCTACGTCCACGCCGTTGACCAGGTAGTCGTGGAAGCGGCGGTTGTTCTCGCCGAGATTGGGGCTATCGAGTCGCGTAACCTTGCGGATGGCCTCGTCTATGGCCGGTGGCGGGATGGAACGGTTGAGTCGTTCGACCGCCGCCTGCAAGCGGCTCATAAGGACGACCGCGCGGTAGCTGTCTCGTTCGGCGTCACGTTCACCTGGGGCGATATCAGGGCCATGCAGGACGTTGTAGCCCAACTCGTCAAACCAGGACAGCGCGGCCTCTTCCACGGTTGACTCAGTGAAAGGAACAACCACTTGTCTATCTTCTTTCGTCATGCCGCTCAGTTAGGACTCCATACTCCCGGAGATTGGGATATCGTCATCTGGAGGTTCAGTCACATCGGGGATTGCTTCATCATCAGGAAGTGGACTTGTACCAGAATCCCCAGATATCTGGATCCATACCGCCCCATCCGGGGAGCGTATCATGCGCCTATCGACACTTATCCATCCGAATGTCTCTGTGCCTTCCTCCGTGAGGACGGCGACTTTCCTATCTAAATCAATCAGTTCCTTGAGGGATACGCACGGTCTTTGACCAAGCCGTGTGTTACATATGTGGTGGCCCCATGCGATGTTGGAGGGGATATGGCTGATAGAGTCATAACGCAGGGGGTCGATATGGAACAAATTGATAATGGTCGATCTGGTCGCTCCGGGCACCTGTTCCGCAGCGTTATCGGCGTCGAAAGCCTCCGTGAAGTCGGCCATCGCGTGGAGTTGTTTGTATCGTATGGACTGTAAACACAGCGGACAGATGCACAAGCCTCTCTTAAGCACTCCTTTGGCTTCGTACTGTGCCTCGTCAAGCAAATCCTCTTGAGCGAGCACGGCTTGGAGGTGTGCCGCCTGTGTTGTAGTGTATGGACTTCCTACTGTTCGAACGATAAGCAAAGCTAAGACACACTTGCAGAGATAATTGATTTCATCCTCCGCATACTCCGGAGCAAAGATCCCTTGAGGGGCACCCTCGTCGCATTTAGGAAAGGACCCGCGTGCTTGTACGCGACAGACGTACTCTCCTGCATCGGTGACACTGTCACCGCGTTGGTTAACCTTAACACCGTCCCGCCAAAGACTGCGAGGGTGCCAGTCGGCCGGTATGGGATAATCTTGCAGGGCTTCTTGAGTCCGATACAGCACGTAAGCGTTGTTGCCAACGACAATCCATGAATCGTCCCCATTGACGAATTCCGGCTTCATTACACCTGGAGTAGCGAAGTATTGGTCGGGATATAGCCTGAAGACATATCCGTTTTGATAGCTCTTGAGCGGAACGGTTGATCGTCTTTCGTAGGGGACTATCACCTTACTACTACGCGAGACGTGGTTCTGGTATCCCGCCTTGGCCCCACCACGTGGAGTGGCGGTACCGGACTTACTACCTAAGTTTTGTGCAAACGGGCAAAAGGCAGGGGTAATTGGACGGGTTGTGGTGGTGGAACAAGGGCGGCAATGAGCAGCGCGGCCCAGTGGGTCGCGCGCGACGCGCCGGACGCGCCGGCGC
>JAABUV010003699.1_pt1 | contig 19140 bp, 19 predicted proteins | sample 5559971 | NCBI WGS metagenome assembly JAABUV01 (sample SAMN10711881, study PRJNA513362) | rock metagenome | isolation source: Antarctica rocks | place: Antarctica: Victoria Land, Knobhead nord | collected 2015-12-19
CTAAACGCTTTACCCAAAGGGGCCACGCCAAGCCTAATCCAGACATACTTAAACTTAAAACAGAAAAGAGCCACATTTTTGCCGTCCCCTCCTTTATATTATAAAATGGCCCGTCTACTGCAGCAAATCTTAAAGAATCCATAAACCAAAAATCAAAAAGCAGATCTCAGATAAGGAAAATGTGCTGTTTCATCATTGTTCGACCAAGACCCTACAATGAACGACCACCGCAACCTCTTAAGAATGCATTAGCCAAGTGGCTTCAACGCAAATATCCACACCTCTTTGACGAGCGCGATATTTTCTCTGATTCCTACGAACCATTACCTTACGCTATGCCTGTTCCCAATGTGCTTACTCAAGAAGCATTCTCGAGTGTCCCACCGCAAGCAAACAAAAGCGCACCTCCGTACGCTTCAGAGGTACCTTCCTATCAATACAAATAGCACCGAGCTGCAGGGAAGCACTTGGTTATCTGCTTTATCGTCGCGGTTTGAGTGTGAGAGATTATGTTGAAATAAACTATGTTTGAAATTAGCTCGATTGTAGCGTTGTGGTAGAGCTAGCCCTAAGCACAGCTGCACATTCGGCCACTAGATAGCAATTCATATAACACACACTCGTGGAAGAGTTAGGCAACGCACAAAATGAGATCCTCGTACTCGGAAAGATGTAACAGAAGTGCAGACCATGTTGAACAAATGATTAACACTGTGAAAAAATGTCGAGAGGGACGATGCAGTTTGCTAGTAAGAGGCATGAAAGCTTTACTACTGGTGCTTATCAAACCTTGCTTGCTTCTCAACAGAAAACTCCCCATTGCCCTGTATAAACGGTGTACAGCTTCAGAACTGAATGCTAAAGTTCAGAATTGAATGCTGAGATCGGTCTTTCCTCATGAGCGCCCATGTTTCTAGTAATGGGTGAAGCGTCTGGCACCTTTCCTGGCCTTAAAACTTCTGACCGAATTACCACAGCAATGACAAGAGTGGGAAATCCCACTTCGATTTGTCAGCTGCAGAAGACAGCGGGCAAGAAGGCTGCACCGATCCTTGAAAGAACTCCCCTTGCGCCTACATGCGGTGTTGCCTTATCTATGTCGAAACTTACCGTTGACACCGTACCTAAATTCCATAGGGTTAGGGGTAATTTAGGTACGCACGGTACGGTGCGCGGTTCAACCTTTTGCGCGGTTGACTCGTCAATACGAGTATCGTATGTTTCACTGCTCTTAGCGCTGAATAGGGTCATCCATTGAGTTACAGTCTACAGAATTTTGGAACCCCGCAAACTAGCCAACGCATTTCCAGCACAAATTATAGAAAGCTTCAATCCCCCCTCCCTTTATCCGTCAATATGAACCTTCGCGTTACGAAGCGAGACACTGACAGAGGTCAGCCAAATCGTAAGAGCAATAATTTTCAATCCTTCAGATCTCAACATCGCTAACTGTGTATGACGTGTCAATGCAACAGGAAACCAGAGAATTCTTAAGATTGATAAAGTTGGCATCATTGTCGTTTGGAAAGGTATAAGCTGCTTCCTCCTTTTCGCAGTCTCAGTCTCTTCTCTCTCAATCATTTGGTCTTTATGGCCTAGGTACTACTGGAGAGCTACCGAAGAAACGAAAGTCTGTCAACGCTGGAGGGAGCTCATCCAAAAGATCAAGGTCCAACAGCCAGAGCCCCGATAAAGCCAAGCGGGACAAGGAAGTAAGCAGCCAAACGACGAGCCTCTATACCCACGATGACAGCTCGTTTGACAGCCGAATTTTCTGTTGCTTGGTGATCTCGCCAGCTGGTAGAGCGCTCCGTGATTTTCGGTCAATCCCAGAACTGCTGAAAGCCCTCCGCGACGCAGTCAAGGCGCACAAGTCTCTGTAAATGGAGGGAAAGATATTGCACAGGGACATCTCGGAGAACAACATTATAATAACGGATCCAAAGGAAGCTAACGGCTTTAGGGACATGTTAATCGATGCGGAATATGGCAAAGAGAATGGCAGTGGAAGAAGTGGCGCACGACAGCAGACAGGCACAATGGAGTTTATGGCGATTCAAGTGCTACAGCGTGTCGCTCACACTTATCGGCACGACCTCGAGTCATTTTTCTACGTGCTTCTATGGACATGCGCCCGTCGCGCTTGGGAAAGGGAATTTTTGTGCTCGGCTGTTGACCGGCCCAAAAGAAACATCTTAAGCAAGTGGTATACGAGCAGCTACGATGACATTGCAGACGCGAAACGAGGTTATATGCATGTTGATGGATTTGAGGATATTTTGAATGCGTATCCACTGGCCTTCGGTTGTGTCAAGCCTTTGTGTAAAGAGGTACGGGGTATTCTCTTCCCTCTCCTTAAGAATGGAGCGTTATTCACTGGAACCCCATCGGATCTACCGGAAAAGTTATATGACCCCATCATTGAAGCGTTTGATAATACTATAGCCGGCATGGTCTAGGGAAGGACTCAGAATAGGCAGGATTTGTTCGCTGAGTGCATAGAACAAGGGAGATTTAATGGGCCTATTCTTGAGTCGTCCAGAACCTAGATATCGATTTGGTTTTATTTCCTGCCGCTCTTAGTACGCCCTTCAGATTTTCGTGTATGCCTGAAAAGCCCCCGTCATCGGCCACTGCCACGAGACTTGATAGAGATCGTACGTTTCGAGAGATGGGCTCAAGATCGGTTCTTCGACCAGGGCTGGCTCTCGAAACAGCTTGAAGCATCCGGTGTAGGCATGCGCAGAGTGACGGTGGTCGTGTCTTGAAAGCATCTGGAGGTTCCCATAGCTCACTCCTCAGCCTTCAAATGATCCTGGATCTGTCTAACTTCACGACCAGGTCAAAGAGCTCTTCGATACAGTCTGTCGAACAAAGCTCTGACTCGAGGAATCCGAATACCCAGTCAAGGATGTAGGTCACCATTACTTACCCTTTTGAGCACACCTTTCGAGCACACGAGAGATCTCCCCAAAAGGCGTCTGAACAAATGCGTCGACACCAGAATTTGGCGCGATGTTAATGGCCATACCTCTTCCAGTAGCCTGCGGCGTGATGGACGCTGCGGACACAGCGTTGGCTCCTTCCTCATAGGCCGCAATGAAGGCGAAATCTTGTGTCAATTGGGACTCGATTTCGAAAGGGAGTGCAGGTGATTTTGCTTGATTAGCTTGCGGTCTGCTGTTGTAAACCCGAAAAACTCCTGCTGTCTGTCTTGATGCCGAGAAAACGCCTGACTGCTTTCAGGAAACATTCCTCTGATATAGGCGTCCATATTGTGTTTGAAGTCTTTGAGGCAGTGTGTTGCTGGACCATGTCTGCAAAAGGACCATCTTTGAATCAACCGTCGGGTTCTACAGCTCGGAGAACAAGATTAAGAGGCGCGTAGTCACTGGGTTCATCGGGAGATTGTGGCAGCAAGGCTATGCGTAGTTTGGGTGCTCCCTCAACTTATCACTACAAATAGAATCAAGAACATATGTATCTTCTCTGCCAACGAAGTAGCCGACGATCACCGGCCCTTGTCTGCACGAGCCGGTCTGCCCTGTTTGCATCCACGCTGAGCTCGGCCTTTCCCCTCGAATTCCCGTAGCAGTTCCTGTGCGTTTCCTAATTCGCTTCTGCGCAGCCATGTGTCTTCCCAACGCACCTTGTATTCTTGCCCCTTCCTCGTCAGTCTCGTGCCAAGAATCCTTATGATTTCCCATTCCTGCTCCTCTTCACCCTCGTTCAAATCTGCAGTGTCTGCTGTGCGTTTGGAATGCAAGTTGTCGGTTGCGCCCGTGGCCGTCATAGGCTCGGTGGCTGTAAGGAGCGTTGGGCCCCACATCCATGGCGAAGTAGCCTGGTCTGCCATTGGTCTTGCGACGTCATCTCTGAGTGGAGACTGCCCCGAAACCAGTGGCGGTACAGGAGCTGGCGAGGCTTTCGGGGACCGGAGAGAGTAGGGGAGGATATTGTCTGTACTGCACCTTGCAGGAGAAGCATCGTCGTTCTGGGTATCGCCGTCCTGGTCCCGGTCCTGGACTACAATTGGGGTACCTGTAGAATATTAGACGGCCATTCACTTCTTGAACAAGAAATGCACATTTCACACCCACCTTGATTATCGACAGCTTCATCTCGATACGGTGGCGGACAGTGGCGACGTTTGATCTGCCGCTGCGACGAAGGCCTCTCACGAGCGGCAAACCTGCATCTTTTCTTTATGGGAGGCAGCAAAGACGTCTTGCTCTTGTCGCGATCGTCATCGAATTCCTCTTTATCCTTCCACTCAGCTCCTTTGTCCCTAACTTTGTACCCATGTTCTTTTTCCTCACCGGCTGGGTGATCAGACTCCATATCGCCGCGGGGCTCATCGCTTGACTCAAAGGTTTGTTTATCGTGTGTCAATGAGAGAAGGGTATCGCGGGGTGAAGGGCGATCTGAGATGGAATCGATTATCTTCTCGTGAAGGGTGGGGCATCTAAGTCGGCACTATCTGTCAGTCATGGAATCATCGAGCGGGGGTTTCAATGGTCCTACCCAGCTTCCGAGCTCGCTATAGATGTCGGTTGGGTTTCAGACACGTCTCGCTCCTCATCCGGTTGCTCAGCGCTCGGGTCATCGCTCGTATAACCCACCGCTGAGCCGATTTGCCGCCAATCATGTCCATCTTCTTCAGCGTCAATAAGCCCTGAACCAGTGTCAGTCTCGCTATCATCGCCGTCGTCCTCATTCAATAAAATGGGATCATCTAAAAGTCATGAGCAACGATGGTTAGACGGGGAAAATCATGCTACTTACCTTGAGAGCCGCCTGATCTCAAGTTGCTAGAATCGAACAATTCCTCCTGTGCGTCATATCCACGGATAAGAGCAAGTCCCCGCGGATATCTGAACTCGGCAGGCTGGCGGCGCACCTGCAAGAAATCCAGTTGCTCTGTATCAATGTCTCGCTCTACTTGCCGCGCAGCGAGATCTACTTCATCTGATGCCGTCATATCCACGACTTGCACGACGTCGAGGGCTTGCAAAGTTTCGTCCCAGTAATCGAGTCTTGCGGAAATAGCATTACCGCTAACGGACGGAGCCCGGATATTCGTTCCTTGGATGTGTCGACCTTTGAAGGCGGATGTTTCCCTTCGAGAAGATGGCGGTTGCCAGAATTCGATGTCATCCATCACTCAATATCCACGAGGATCAAAATGGCTGATTGTTTGAAAGAAGGTGGGGGGGAAGGCGGTTTAAGTAAACGATGGACTCCAGACTTCATTCAAGAGCCTCTTCTAATCTCGCTCGGCATTCTCCTATTTCACCAGCCGAGCAATCGTCAATGGCTGAGACGATGGCCAATCGCGAGGCACCCAACATCAATGTTACACTGCATGAAAGTCCCGCCTCGATGCTACCCATGACTGGCAAGGCAGCTTCGCCCATTTTCAGCTCCGCCTGCAGGAGGCATAGACTGGTACGGCCCAATCATCCCTCCTCCGGAACCTGCAAGCCCAGGTCACTCATCCGAGCCTCGGTGATCTCCGTCGCTGGTTGTGCATCAAGATGCTCGAATGGTTCAGCTTCTTCTCTTCATGTCTTCAACACGATTCTACTTCAATTTGCTGCGGGCCATACGAGAATTTGGCCCATACCAAAGTCACAGTTTCCTAAGCCTCTCCTATTTTCGGTCACCGCTGGGGAATCGAGAAGCGGCCAAATGACAAGGCGCATTAACAAGGCGAAAAAATCGCCGGAAAAGCCATACCGAAAGATCGGCAGTCTCGGGGAATGAAAGGAGCCGGAAATCAGCCGATCCACAGTCGCCGCGTAATGAGAAAGATGGAGTCTTGGGGCCCAGACGAATCCATGGAGTGCAGATATGCAGGCCCCCATCCTCGCATGACGCATGAACACAGGCCATTCCGGCGTAGCCTAGGCAGCAACGCCATCAATCGAGGAAAGATCGCTGCGGCCATGTTGATGCATTTTCTCCATTGATCCGTTTCCCTTTGTGAAACTCGAGGACGCCTCCACCTCCACGCCCAGCCCCCCTGAGGCCGCGTCACCATATCACTGCGGATGTGGGATTGTATCGGCGCAGCCAGGCAGATTTGGGAAGACTGCTGCCAGCCGCAGTGAGGCATTCCCCTCATTGGACCGTGTTGCAGCAATCTCCGATGCGGCGGATTCGACTCTGCCGGTCCCCACTAAAGGCGAACACTTCGAACCAATGCCACGGCAAGCCCAGGGGTCAGCTGAGTTGAGATGAAATGAGGGCGGCGAAGAGGGGCAGGGATGGGACGTCCCTAAACAGGTAGAGTCGACCGAGGGAGGTTCAGCTCCCTGCTAAACGGGATCATGCGCCTACACCGGTCGCGGGAGAGACGGGGGCAGCGAATGAGATGGCACGACGGTGCCATTAGCTCGGGGTGTGGAGCAGGAGTTGGGGGAAAGGCGTGCAATCGTGAGACAGACTATGCAAAAAGAGGAGGCAAGTAGAAATGCCTCACACAGGAGCGGATCAGTCGGTTAGAACGACTGGCGAATGAGGAGGGTAGAGAAGGCGGCATTGCAAGGGCGAGACCGAGTGTTGAAAAGGAAGGATGGAACAATGATGGAAAAACAGCGAGGGGGGGCCGGTACTTATAGCTTGGTCGTCGGAGAGAAAGCGGCGAGTCGGCCGATGAAGGGCGCCTTGCCCCAAACAGGATGGTCAAACCCAAAGGGGCCGACGCCAAACCTGAAGCCGGAAAGGGCGAGCATTTCACCGAGACGAATATTATCGTAGTAAGCATTTTTTTCGAGCCGGATTGCAAAGACACATGGGTTGAACAGGATATCGAATATGGGAATGATTACGAGTCACCCACCCCTTTCATCTCTTTCAAACTTTCTCGGGTGTTGAAGGACAAGGAGCAGCTGGACATCAGCCGCACCGGTCAGGACTTCAGTCAACCTCTGAACTGGATCTGCGGCAATTACTTAGAGAGCTGGAGAGCTGGAACAACCGAAGATTGTCATAACAACCTTGAGCTTTTGGGAACTGGGCAATGGGCTACCTGTTTCCGGTTATTGCCCTATTGAATGTCTTTAGCTCTTTTTTGGTCGAGTCACTAGAGTTGTTATGGGGTTGAGAGTAAACGCCCAGGCAAAGGTGTTGTATTATTACAAGGCTTAGAACATTCCACATTCCGAATGTAGCAACATGAAATTGCAAAGGAACCTTCTTAAGAATTTCAATACCGTAAAGTTATGCGAAGAGACGAGAAATACAGCTTACTTCACCTATGTGTCTTGAAGTAGGGTATTGGAAAACACGATCGAAGAGACAATGTAGACGCTTGAGAGACGAGATAAGTATAACCAGCGACAAAGTGACCAACGCTCAATGATCCCTAAGCTTTTCGTTACCAACAACGCACTTCCTCTTGACTCGCTTGCTACCAAAATTCGTAGCATTGCTTGACGTGTTCGGTCGAGGGAAATACGGAGAGATGGGGGTCTTGACCTTCCATTGACGATTGACATGCTCTGTCAAAGTTTTCAACGTCGACCTCATCGCCTCGAAATATGGAGTCAAAGCCGCGAGATGTTGATTCATGTGATCAATCTGTCTATCGCCAGTATTAGTTCAAGTTATTGGTTGGGCAGAGTCTTTGTCCCAATACCTAGAGTTCTTCTCGAGCCTATATAATAATCAGCTATGTCATCGTCTAAGAGTCTCGTCCTTAGTCCTTACAATGTCTTGATCTCTTCGAATTCCGTCCTTTCACTTTCAACAGTAAAGGGTTTATCTTCTAGCAACTGCTGTTGTTGTGCTTGATCGGGGCACACCGACGTCGCAGTAAGATCCTCAACATTTGCTTGACCTTGAGGGATCTGTGAGAAGAATGTCTCCTGGGTACCGATAGCAGGTGCCTCATGGTCTACCGAATTTTGCAAAGTGGGATTCGAGTAAACGTAACCACTGCCAGTGGTGCTAAGAAAATCCTCCCACAATATATCGGAATATTGATCATTGGACATGGTCTTGTTTGCAGAAGTGTCCCACGACAGATCAGAGTATTGTTCTTCGAAGATGGTGTTCATTGCAGAGAAGGCTTGAAGGCTGATTACAGTTACGTTCAAGCCTTCTGTTCCTTTTAAACTTCGATCGAAGTATTGATCCGATTATGGCATGAAAAGCAGTCTAATTTGAAGCAGTAATTCTAGCCAGTTATATCACACAAACGGTCAGAATGCCGCTCGTACTTTTCAAGGATGCGCTTTCAACGCGCCGAGCGAACGTGCATAATGTCAGCCGATATAAGCGGATTGAACCATCCCAGACCCTGTCAACGGGCAAAGCAACTAAATAAAGACAGGTCGTTTTTGAACGTTATCACACCCTCACGTCAAGATATTCATACATAATTTGAAATAATGTTCCACAGATATTCATTTTGCAGTCTAAGATGTGGGACCCTGAGGTAAAAACTGAACGCTATGTGTGTGTACATCGCACAATATGTATTAGGGTAGGATTGCTTTATAATACAGCTTAACATTACCTTTGTATTCACTAAGAAACCTAACGAACCGGGCCTCATATATCAACTGATCTTTCGCTCTTTTACAGCCATAAACCCTACAGTCACAAGGTTATCGCTCTGGATTTGGCTAACCATATCATTGGTTTGTGATGGTTAATAAAGCGATCCGTGCGCACTCGCGCGCTAGCTTTGCCGCTTCCCTCGTCTCTAGCCTGTGACTTGAGGTGACTATCCAAAATATTCCGAGGCCGAAAATGGCGGCGTTGCAGGTGTATGAGATGAAAATGGCTCGGAGATGTACAGCCCCACCAATGTGGTCTATGTGTGAGAAAGGTCTACAAATAAAGCGTTCTCGAGCGAGAGTCGATAGTATAGAGCTTAGTATCAAAACTTCAAGCAACATTCGATTCCCTCAGACGTCATTCAACCCACTTTCAATCTTTGATGACCATGGCGACTCAAAGCAACATGCCGGGATTCCAGACATCTCAAATGGTATGGACGACTGCACTTCAGCCTTAGAACTTTTCTCTAACGTTAGTCACAGCGGCCTGGCTTTGTGTCAAGGCTGTGGTATTGATCTATCTGCCAACGAAAGACTTCGTAAGAAGAACCATGCCTTCAAAGCCGAGAACTCTATACTGCAGGGACGGCTCTATGAGTCTGGTCAAGTCAATCAGAGAAACGAAGTCTACCAGCGGAAGCTTAACTCTCAGGCGGTGGAGATTCAGCAGTTAAAGGACGCTGTCAGCAACTACAAAGAGGCCTTTGCCCATCAGCAGGAGACATGCGAAGCAACAAAACACGAGCGCGCTCTTCTATCTCAAACCTTGACTTTGGAAGTCAGAAACCACGAAGCAACTGAGCGGGCATTGGAGCAGGAGCGTGCCAATATTCAGGATGTGCTTAGATTTCTCCATTCCATCGAGGTTCCAAGACGAGCAAACCCAGATGAGAACGCAAGTATTGGCACAATTTGGATTGAAAAAAATGACATGGAGGTCAGACTCGAACAAGCTGACACAAAGATAAAAAGTCTGGAGGAGGAGCTTCAAAACACCAGAGATGATCTACAGCATAAGCGGCTTCTGCTAGAAGAACTATCGGGTGGCATCAAGGCCGAGCCACGGAGCGCACCAGTGTCGCCGGCTTCTCATAGCAGTGACGAGGAGAACGAGACAGCCGTACTACTGCCACGGAAGCGGTCACACAGTTAAGGTATTGGTGACGGATACCGCAGGCATTGCGCTTTTTGTTTGTTTTCTGGCGCTGGCGCCTAATTGTCTCAATAGTGCCATGTTAGTAGAGTTCCGTGTATTCTACTGTCTTCACAATCAAATTTCCGCAGGCTTTTTACTGAAATTGCTTCAGAGGCATCGTTGCTTTGGTTTAAGGTGGCAACTGCACGGAGTTGCTCTGTTGGCCGTCAAAATTGGATGCGCCAAAAGCGTCGAAATTTGAACAATTTCACATATATAAGCTCAACTATTGGTTCGTTCATATCTTGAATCTTCACGATCGGCCTTTGATTTAGATACTTCTGTTCAAATCTCTGTGCATGACTTTCTGCGAGCATCTGCCATGGTTGCAGGTAGTTGGTGCGAACGAGGCCAGACTAGTGGACCCGGGTCGTATGAGCCAGTTGGTAAAAACATTGAGGGATCCGGTTAATCAGCGGCCTTCCACGATCGTGCTCATTGAACGAAATGCGAAAAATGCAGCCCTAGAAGATATTTTCCCTACTAATCGCGCCTTTGGGAGCAGGTCTTGCGAGGGCTTTACAACCTTGCGGGTTGATGATGAGAGCGTAGGTTCCGCCCATCTCATCTTCTTCGCAGAGAGCAGTCCGGATCAAGCAATTTCCGTGGTGGCTGAAGATTCTAGCGATACCGAGTCGTTTCCTTTGCAATGGGCTGAAGGAACAACTAGACAAACTCTTTGCAGTCTCTTGCATGCTCGTTTACTCTGTCTTTTTAATCGAGCTGCAGGAAAGCGTGCAGTTGAACGCGCAATTAATGAAGAGCTCTGTACGCTTTGCTCATAGCGACGTTCTACTCCGAACTTGACACTCTTCCGACAAATCTATCGGGTCAATTCCAGTGCTTCGGATCGATACGATCTCGTCTTCCTGGCGAGGTTATGGTTAAGCTACTCGGACGAATACATCCTTCTCGTCTGGCGTTTGAAACAAGCAGCAAGACATTAGGATATTATGGTGGCACGAGTGACCTGTGCTCAATTTGCAAGCGATATCGAAAGCGCGTCGAATTTCACGTTCGTGACTTAGATCAGCTGGTGATCATACGGGTACAAACATCAGAAAAGCCACTGCGGAAGATTGACGCGTTCCCGCAGACAATTCAGTGGTTCATAGACCGGCAGGCTCTGAATGCTCCCTTTGGTACAGCTTTTCACAGCGATCTGAGACATCGCACTTGCCGGCTGTGCTTGACAAGTGGCATATGTCCCAGCTTGAAGAGACGAGCGTCGAACTATAAAGGGGGGAATTCACCACGTAAGAAGCCTCAACTGAGCTCCGATAGGGTTTTGCGAAGCCGAAGTAAGAAACCATAAAAGCTTGGTGTTTGAGCACAAGTAAAAGACTTGACGTTTAGTATTGCGAACATCCGACGTGTAAGGCAAACAGCCTAACCCTGCCTAGTGTGATGGCTTTCAAGAATCATACCGCCAAGGTGCATCAGATTAACCTTCGTGCCTAGTTCCTTTCGCGTGTTTCTTTCACTACGGAATGTTATTGAGCCTTGCAGCCGAGAATTGTTTGGGTAAAATCTTCGCAGCGGTCGTCCTGTCATCGAAAAGGAAACGAAGAGGCTTGATAGAAAATTACTTTTGCCTTTTAGAATTCTCTCTTTCTACTCTACTTGTCGTCGACGTTGATTTTATGTCAAGTTAGTTACTTTAGCTTTGCACGAGAGTTTTGCGTCTAAAGTCAAACAATGAAATTGCTTTTTATAAATAACCTGTTGTCTTATTTCGTCTCTACTTCTTAGTACCTGTCTTCGATGCTCAAACATATTCCATTTGTATATGTACTCAAAAGGATTCATTCTGAAGCCAAAGGAAAATCTCACCACAACCTCCATGACCGAAATATCAGAATGCGTCAATTGCGAAATTATAAAGACTGCAGCTAATTCTAACGCCTGACGTCGATTCACTAAATTGTGCCTCTAGATCCGTCGCTCGTGTGACTCCCTCAACAGCCTAATGGTCTTGGCCGCCGACAGGAGAACCACACTGCGGGCATTGAGATGTCTGCATCGGGATGCCGCAATCTCCAATCGTGGATGAATGCTCGTTTACGCAGTAATACCAATGTCCTGTACCACGGAAATCTTGCAACTGTGATCGCACGTTTGGAAGTCAGCAGGCGTTGCGGTAGCATCGCGCCTTCTCTGTTCACAGCAGAGGATATGTCTCGAGCATGCTGTGAGGCGAATAACGTTACCTGACTCGTTGTTTGTCTCCGCTTTCTAATTGGTTTAACATCACAGACAAGTTGATGAGATTCATCAAGTATATGAATGATGTGTTATATTCTAAATTTAATATCACTTCCGTATTCAATTTCGAACTGAGTTTACAAGGCGTATTACATAATCTTTGACAGCAAAGGAACTATCCACTTTCAGATCTATCTCCGCTTGTTGAAGGAAAAGCCTGCGCTATCGGCTATAGCCCCAGAAGATTTTCTTTCAAAAAGTCCATAGCTCGCTTAAGATAATGCAGACCAATTTCTCTGGCACGGTTGCGGGCCTGAGAGATGAAGATGTCGATGTCGACTTCGTGTTGGGCGAGAAAGAGTTGTACATAGGATTGATAGAGGAGGCGGGCGCCTTGAGCTTGAGATAAGACGAGGTAGGAGAGCAGGAAGAGGCGGAGGTAGGCGTAGAAGGAGAACCTGGGTGGTGATGCAAGATTAGAGGGGGTTTGATAAAGTTTAGGTTGGGGTTGGGGGAGAAGGTGGGCGGAGGGTAGTTATCAGGAGAAAATGAACCATGTTCAATATTCAATGAGGTTGAAGCAGGAGATGACGACTCAGTACATGAGCCATGGTGTTAGCTGAGCCGGGTCGGAAGTGCGAAGCGCTTTGTAGGAGGTGAAGATTGAAACAAGAATGGTGACGAATAAGCTGAGAATTTGTCAGTGAGGTTGTACGTGTTCATGTAGATAACATGTGACTATGATGAAGTATCGCTAGAGTTTTGACTTACGAGAGTAGGTTCGGGAGAATGTCGAACATCGTCAATCGCATCAAGTCCGATAAGAATGGTTGATCTGCTTTTTCTTCTTCTCGCTGACAAACGCAGAAATGTTACAAAACAACCCTTTAAATGCTGGTAGGTCTACGAAATTTTGACTTTGATGAGTGATAAGCTTTGTTACTGCGGATACTATGAAATAGCTGAAAGTATCTACTGAGACACATTAAGTCACGAAGCCAACGGCTTTAAAGTCAGCGCAAAGAAGCCATATTTGGAGAGATGTGCCATAATTTAAGAGGGCTTGGGGGGGGGCATGTTTGGGAGGGAGGGCCACCATATCTAGAGTGTGATGCCTCATTTTGAAAAAGGGGGAGCCGCCATATTTGGAGGAGATAAAGAACCATAAAGGTACAGAAAAATCATTCAATCCCTTTCTCGGTAACTTTGTATCGCAGAAAGCCTCAGAAAATTGTATTACAGCATCAATGAATCAGCTAAACATCGATCGCGCGAATGCTATGTCGTATGAATCATTTCATACTCCAACCTTTTCTCTTCAAAAAGGTCTCAATGATAACGATCGATTCCTGAAAGCTCATTCGCTCACTCCTTATCCTACGCTTTTCAACACAAAAAAGCGATCATTTTCCGCGTTTGAAACAGATGACGACATAATATCTACGACGGAATATGAAATCAAGCGAAGGGAAAGGAACTCCGACTCATGTCATTACTTCTTCAACACCCCTTCATCTACTGGTCTATACCATTCTCTGCCAACTTCATCTTTGAATGTCTCATCGACTGAACTTAAAAGGGTGTTAGAGTCAATCTTTAATCAAGTTGATTGATTAGAGGTGGCGTTAGCGGTAGCCAAGAATCGAGCGCCGTCAGTTTACTGCGAAGTCATTGAGAAGATATTGCAGGCACAAATACATCAGCTTGTAAAGACCGAGGTCAAGGACAAGTATGAAGTGGATCAGGATACGGATAAGCACGAGGATGAGGATGACGATGAGGAATATGTGTATGTGTACGGGGACGATGATGACAACAATGACGATGATGAGGATGAGGATGAGGATGAGGATAAAGACGAGGACGAGGATGAGGATAAAGACGAGGATGAGACTGACAACAGCGATGAGTACAATAGGGTATAAAGAGGAGTAATATAGGCGAGAAGGTACAAGGAAATTAAAGCGAAGAATTAGAAGTGGGTTGGCAGTAAATGTGCAGTTACTGTGATCATATCTGTTTTAGTCTTTAACGTTCCCTCCTTACCCGCTGACTCCTTACCCTACGATCCCAGAGACAAAGCATTGATCACCTTTCGCGCTTGAGACACGGGATAACCTGGTTCACATGACGAAGCCTGAAGCCGAGCGAAGGGTAAGAACTTACTTGTGCGAAGTAAGTCCTACTGGTTTGTCGACGGACGTTTATACCCTTCAGAACGTCATTCGATCTTTCTTCGACGACAACGTCTCTTGTACCCAGGAAATATGTGGTTTTCACTGCTCACTTGAAAAAGTATAGTTGATGGCTTGTGTAAACTTCTTGCTCAGAGGTACTTACCTTAGCTTACGTCAACGATATACAATAGAACTTTGGGAAGATAATTATGACCGCCGCTCACTGCCAGAGTTTGCTCTTGGCGACTAAGTTTGTATCCGTAGCCAAGACGAAACTGTCAGCTCTATCTCCACTGGGACTACTGATGTTTCCTCGGTCTCTGAGCATGTGATAGCGCTAGGAATTGCATTAGAACGCCGTGCGAACGATCAAGATTCTTTTGACATTGATTGAAAGAAGACAGAGGCAGTCTATCATCGAGATTTGACTCAACGTATATGGTGTACCGTTTGGAAAGGAATGGGGGTTGGATGAGGCCAAAGCAAAAGTATGTGCTGAGTTTGAGGGCTGGAGTACACCTGAGGACAAGGATACCACTATGTCTTGCTCTTGTTGCTGGCTTCCAGATCCATGCCCTCCCTTGCTCCGTTTCTGCCACCTTTAATCGTCTCAACTCGGCCCTTCCCACTCTACATATCTCTGTTGAAAAACGTTCTCTATAGTAGCAGAATAAACGATGACCCCGATTTTCAAGAGCAAGCAGCCAGCAGGAGCAATTACTGAAAGCAGATAAGATGTAGAAAGAGGTTTGAGGGTGAAGAGAGGTGGCTATATCACTCACTACCTATATGTGAGGAAGCGGGTGCTACCAAAAGAGCCCCCTTAGTTGCCGTTTTTGAAGCCCTTCGCTCCACTTCAGAATGCTTCTGGTTTTTTCGACCTCATTCTCAAAAGCAGTCATAGACGGAATCTTCGAAACCACAAACGGAGTTACACGATCAATAAATGAAGCTACTAGAGTCATGATCAAATGATAGGCAGAAATAAATTTCATGAATCGTATTCTAATCGATAAACCTATATAAGAACACAGTGAGAACGAGCTTACCATTCTTACAAACTCGCAACTTCTACTTACTCCATTCCTACAATCACCTACGTCCCTGTGAATAAAATTCCAGTCTATATATTACATTCATTTTCTGCTGATCGGAATGATCTTTCCATTCACTCTTGTCGTTCTCATTGTTCTATCCGTCAGCCATCAGGTATGGGCCATCCTCCCCACCGCTGACTAACACTGACACAATCTAGGCCTCAGCGGTGTCCGCAAAAAGCCTACTTTCTAAGCGTCTCAGCGATATAATCTGCGATCCTGTAAACCCCATCATTAAGCCGGTTGCGCGCTCGCAGGTTCAAGCCGCGATCGATGATTGGAAGAGCCGGCCCTCGCCCAACATTGCAACTATCGACGGGAGGCAAGAGCCCCGCCTTGATTCTTCGCCCCCAACAACATTGGATGATCACAAAGAGATAGCCGCGCTAGGATACAACAATATGGTAGGTGCTCCAAATACTTTACTCTCCCCACCCCGCACAACCCTTTAAACCTTTAACCCTGAACCCCTTTCCTCATTTTTCTCAGCGATTCATGTCAAACTAGGATTCTCAAGACGTTGTGGTCGTCATCAAGGCGCCAGAAGGTGATTCACTTCTGAACGCAGCAAATGAGATGATAAACAAGTGTTGGGGCACGGATAAGAATAAAGATAAGGATAGAATTGCATCCGCGCAATTTTTCTTTGGCGAGGGCGGAAATAACTTAATCATTCGAAAGCAGTGCAGTCCTAAAGATAAAGACGAGTGGAGCAACTGTGACTGAAATCCGGTTTAATCGTTTATATTTAGACGACAGAAGGTTAATTGTCTATTTTATCAAATTTGTAGCACGCTCTATCACTGAGTCAAATGATCAAATCTGCTGAAGGAAAGCTGTTATGATTTATAACTTGAAGAATAAGCATTAATTGACTGAAGATCTGACCGTTAGCTTGACAGTGACGATAGTCTTCTTCTTTTCTACTTTAGACGTCACTGCTTTTACGAGAGCTGCATTATTTCAAGTCTATCAAACTCATATACTAGATGTACGCTCGAATCTATGTTACCTGCGTGAAATTTGACACGTAGAGTGAAAACGACCATATGTCATAAGACTCTCAGATAAGCTGGAAATTTTTCTTCTTTCCGCATATTACAGATGACAGTGTTGATCAAGGGGGATGACCGATCTTCTGACGGTTAAAGAGATAGAAGATGTTAGTTGCATGCCTGCGAGAGATGACCTTGCCCTCATGGGCTAGCGAGGATCATAGGGGATTGACAGGTGGAGGATGGCTTATAAATATATTGAGACCATTCATGTTTCGAAACCGAAATAGGCCAAACAACGGCCTGGTGGTTGGATATCCGCGCATGAAGCTATAATGAGATGGGGCTGTATAAGGCCGGGAGAGGGCCTGGGAAAGAGGCATACCGACGAGAAAGTACGGGGCTGCTCTGAGGTCAATGATAGTATACTGGCAAGATATTCGGCCTGTGCCCTAAAAACTCCCTCATACCATCGATGATGATTCTCTTGCTATTCTCTGCCCAAAAAGTGGTCAACTATCACAGACATCTGTTTACGTGAGCCGGTCTTGCCTGTTTGCCTCGTCGCTGCGCCTGGCGTTGTGAAGGGCTGATACTTGCTTTGGCTACTGGGTAGCGATGCGAACAAATATGGTACACCTGGCGCCAGTAGGGGCAATAAACCAAACAACAAACCCCCTTCGTAGCACCTGTAGACCTCCTGTATATGCCCTGCCAAAAACAACCTCCTAGAGCCCTATCCGACCGTAGGAGAACTTGTAGCCTCCACCTGTATGAACCCCCAGCTCCTTCTCCTGCCACTCGTACTGTAGAACCACCGAAATCGTAGGTAATCTGCTGCTCCCAGGTGGGGAAGGGTCTCAGGTAGATGGTAATCCGAATCTGCTGTCGCACCCGGTTGTTCTGTAGGTCCTCTGCTGTACTGTCACACCCTGCTGTAGCACCCTGCTGTACTGTCGCTGCCTGTAGCTGCTCTGTGATACCTAGAACTCTGCTTCCTGTGGGTAGGTGGTGAATGTGTAGGATGGGTCCAGTGTTGATCCTGAGTGCTCCGAAACCCCCCTCTTATCCTAGAACTGCTCGCCCCCTGCTTCGCCTGCTAACCAGGTCAGGCCTAGCCCTATGCTCCCTTCTATATCCAATCTATCCTTCCACAGCGTTTCGTCTTAGGAACTAGAACCCATGAAAATCGCGACGGTCACCTGCCTTGGTCTCGCACTTTTTCGTGTCTCTTCTCGATGATCCTCACGATTTCCCACTCATGGCCTCTTTATCCAATGCCGAACCTTCTTGGCCCTCAGGCTGCTGGGAGGTGGTGGGCTGATAGCGTTGGAAAGGCTTGCCACCACTGCGGGGCTGTCTATCCATCTCGTCTCGTCAGCTGCTGTTGCCTGAATCTACGAGCTGAGACTTCTGCAATGGATCGGCGACACTACACCCTTCCATGAGGAATGGGGCATTCCTTTCATTGGTCGTGTGGCAGCTCGGCAGGCGTGCTCTGATTTCGGCAGTCGCTTCGCCGTTGGATCCTCGCCGCAAGCTGAAATCCTTAACCAGTATTGTAGCAGACTCCTAGATCAGCTGAGCAGTGGTGAAACGGCGGCCGGCAAAGGAAGGCAGAGGCAGTAAGGTCGGGGGCGGTAGAGTCGAGTGAGAAGGTGCTCGGGCGTGCTTCGAAAACGAATCGTCTCCGTTCGGTCCGAGCCGCAGTGCAGACGAGGTCCGAGGTAGCGAATAAGATAGCCTGCTAGATCAAGCCATAGACCAAACAATGGACTGTGGAGGGTGAGTTCAGTACAAAGGATTGCAATCGCCGTAGGACTTTCTTTAGCTGGGTCGGTAGCGCTGGAGCTGCGCCGGCGAAGCGATTGTCGCAGCTGTCAACATAGGGTCACGAGACGGAAACAGGAGCTGATAGTAGAGAAATTGAGGCAGGTGGAAATGGAGAGAAGAGATGAAGGAAAGATAACGGAGGGATGAAGGGTATTTCATGCACTTTGCGAATGGTTCCACGGCCCCGGGAAAAGTATTGACAGATACAGTACAGTGAAAGGACCAGGCCCTACCAAGCCACCTGATTGAATCGCCTTAGTCGGACGGAATGTGAGCGAAAGTGAACCTAGGCAGCAATGATTGGGGGGTCCTAGGCAGCAGCATTTTAGGCACCAGCGTGCCGACAATGAAGGCAATTGAAGCCGGGCTCAAGGGAGCCTGTTCAGGCTCCAGCGTACTGCGCCCCTGCACTGCCCCGCGGGGAGCTCAGCTCGGCTCAGGCACGGCTCAGGGTCGCTCACCCCGGCTCAACTTAAAGCAGCCGCTGCTCACCTTTGAGGCTAGAAGCGGAAGAAGGAAAAATGTTTCGTGATCATGTCTAGAGTGGTATGTATAGCATATTTCAACACGTGGACTTATCTGCATGTGTCGGTTCGTGGATATCGATCCTATATATTTTTTTCATCTTCTACTTGGAAGAAAAGAACAGTACAGCTCTTTGTTTTACGTAACTTTTGAAAGATGGGGATTGTACTGTAATATATGGGATTCGATAGTGGGCGGTAAGGATTTTTTTTAAACGCTATATAGATTGTTTGAAGGCAGCGGCGGTTAGGAGACGTAGAGATTGAATTTATGTAGAATGCGTGGCCGCTGTGAAAGACTGGAAGTCTATGGATGAAAAGTTTGATTAGGTGGGTTGGGTTGGTGATTGCGTGCATGCTTTGCTTTGCTATGATCGAGTGTAGGGTACCGAGGCATGCTATATAATGCGGAGTGGCTGGGAACCCAAATCGCCCATTCTACTTGCAAAGTACCTCTAATGTAAATCCCCCTAAAATGCAGCGGGTATATTTCACTCACCCTCCCCACCCCCACCCCCTTCATCCATCCCCGCGCCCACTCCGC
>JAABUV010003702.1_pt1 | contig 19132 bp, 26 predicted proteins | sample 5559971 | NCBI WGS metagenome assembly JAABUV01 (sample SAMN10711881, study PRJNA513362) | rock metagenome | isolation source: Antarctica rocks | place: Antarctica: Victoria Land, Knobhead nord | collected 2015-12-19
CACCCCACACCGTGCGCCTGCAGGTGAACAGCGAGACAGACTTTGCCACAAAGACGGCGGACTTCCAGCGCACGGTGGCCGCGGTCGCGCGGGCCGCGCAGGGCATCGACCCCGCGCACGTGTCAGGCGCGAACGCCGCGCCGCGCGCCCGCAGCCCTGCCCTGCCCGCGTCTGCAGCACTGGCGGGTCGGAGTTGAGCTGACGTCTATTCTGCGCCTCTCTGACCTCACGGATGAGAGTGCACATGCATGCGGCCCTTCATTTAGCGGACAGCCTGCGCGACCTCAGCTCACTCGCTATGTCACCAGCCCACCTAAGAGCGCGGTGGTGCTGGCTACCAAAGGCTAAAGGTGCTGAAAGCACAAGGCCGCCCGCAGGGTCAGGCGCGGTAGACGTCAGCGCACTTGGGCGGCTGCCAACGGACGCTGGGACCAGGTGAGCGCCTGGTGGGCTAGGGTAGGATAGCCGCGCCGAATCCGAGCACAGTAGCCTGTAGGGCGTGTGGGGCCCAGCATGCTTGGCACGACACGGGGCGCGCCCATATGCGGCAACCGGAGTGAGCTGCGGACGTGGCTGCAGCTGCATGGGTTGGCGGCCGTCCTGCAGCTGCCAGCAGGGATGCGGTCGTAACGGGGCGGCCAGCTCGCCGCCGCAGGACCCGTGCAGACAGACCGCAGGCCCAGGCTGCAGGCGCGGCATGCGTGGAGGCAGGCATGACCTGCTTGCTGGGGCCGCCGTGCGCGTACCTGTCTCAAGCCCGCAGGCGCCCGAGCCAGCTGCACTCAGCCGCATGCCAGCACCCCACGTGGGGGCGGGGCGCCGCGCAGCGTGGCGGACGCGGTCGCGGCGTGCGCGGGGGCCGTGCGGGAGAACATCCGCCTGCGGCGCGCCTCCTGGTGCGCCCGGCCCGCCCGTCCACCCCTCCGCATGCCTCCGTGCATGTTCTCTCAGCGCACAGGCGTATGGCAGGGCCCTAAACCTACTCCTATCTTGTGTGCCCATGCGAGCACTGCCGACAGTGACAACAGCGGCTGCGCGCGCCCTGCCCGCCTGGCCAACAGGCGTGTCTGAGGGGTGGGGCGCCGCGCAGGCTGGAGGCCCGCGGCGGCGTGCTGGCGACCTACATGCACGCCTGCCCCGCGCCCGGCCTCGGGCGCATGGCGGCCGTGGTGCGCCTGGAGAGCGCCGGCGCGCGCCTGGAGGGCGCCGCCGCGCGCGTCGCGCAGGCGCGCCCCGCCCCTGCCGCGGCAGCCCTGCCGTCCGTCAGGCAGAGGGAGGGCATGAGACTGCCAAGCGGGCCTTGTGCTTCGGCCGCCCGCTTCCACGGAGCGTGCACTGCATCGGGCCACAAGTGTCGCTGGTTTTGACGTATTTGCGGGACATGCTAGCCATGCTGACGCCCGATCCGTGGCGGCCACACCGGCAGCGGCGACGCGCGCTCTCGCTCTGTTGCTGCGCCTCCTTGCGGTCGTGTTTCGATGCGCATGCGCCGGCGCGTGCAGGAGGTTGGGACAAAGCTGGCAATGCACGTTGTGGCGGCGCGGCCGCTGGCGCTGGACCGGCAGAGCTTGCCGGCCGAGGCTGTAGAGGGTGCGCGATTGTGCAGCGCGCGGCCGCGGTTACTTGGCCCGAGGCGCACATGCCGCTCCCGCTGCGATCATCCCACGCGAGCCTGTGCAGCGTGCGCGCAGCGGAGCGCGACGTGCAGCGCGCGGTCGCGCTGAAGATGGGCAAGGCCGCCAACGTCCTGGATCGCGTCGTTGCGGGCCGCATGCACAAGGCGCGCGCAGTGGCCGCATCCACATGGCATGACTGCATGCACAAGGCACTGTGGTCACATGCACAAGGGGCGCGCAGGGGCCGCGCACGCTCGCGCCCGCTCGCTTGTATGCCGCAACGCAAGCTGCTTTCCCCTGTGGCGCTCTAGAGTTGGAGTTAGGTCAGGGGCTGTGTTAGACATACAGAAGCAAGGGAGGGTCGCCGTGCGGGTTGAGCTGGCCAGGCAAGCTCCGGCGCGCTCGGGGTCGACGGCGGGGGGTGCGCCGGGCGCCGCGTGGTGGCTGGAGGACGGCGGCGCTGGAGCAGCTGTTCGGCATGGATGCCGTTATATTTAGGTCAGGGTAGAGTTTGATAGGGCGCGCCGGCGCCGCGCAGTGGCTGGAGGATGCGGCACTGGTGGAGCAGCTGTTCGTCATGGACGCCGCGCTGCGCGTGCGCGACGTGCTGCGGCAGGCGTCCGACGCGGCCGGCGTGCCCCTGGAGGTCACTGGCTTCCTGCGCCTGCAGGCGCGGCCACGGCCCGGCCAGTGGGCGGGGGTGGCCGAGCGCGCGCGCCGCGCGACGGCCTGTCTGCGATGTGTTGCGTGGGGCACCCCTGACGCAGGGCGCGTGTCTGCACATGCCTTCTTGGTGCAGTAGGGCACAGCCTGAAGCTGTCAGCCTCTTGTCTGCAACCGCGGTCGATGCCGCAGACACTAGCGTCTGCGGACCAGGGGCCTGCTGGCCGCGGCGGGCGCTGCGGGAGCTGCGGCGCGGTGCGGCGCCGGCCCAGCGTGCGAGCGCTGCCGCGCTGATCCACCGGGACCCGGTCACGGGCCGGCCCGGCCTGCTGGCGCGCTGACGCGCTGCAGCGCGCCGCGCAGACAGGCGAGGGCCTGGACGGCGCCAAGGCCAACTTTGCCGCGGACGTCGCGGCGACGCTCGAGCAGACAGGCTGATGCGGCTGCGTGCGGGCCAGCCAGAGCGGGCGCGCGCGCCAGGGTATGCTGGCCGGGCCGGGGCCCGCCGGGCGCTCTCGCTGCGCGGGCGTGCGCCTGAGCTGGCGGCATGCAGCGCTGAGCTGGCGCTGCCAGCACTGAGCTGGTGCCTTGCAGGCCTTGCCGATCGTGTGCACGCCTGGGGTTTCGGTTTTTTATGGGGCGTCGCTGCTGCAGAAATGGAGGCATCAGGAAACGCATGCTCTGTGCAATGCATGGTTCAGCACTGTGTGGCCACGGACATGAGTGCGACGGGCGAGGCAGGCACATGCATGCCGCGAAACTCGAGGCGGCACAGCAAAGCCCAGCTCTGGCTGGTAAGCTTGCTAAGACTCTAAAGCGCGCATGCCGACTGTGCAAATGTTCAGCTCTGCGCATATTCCTGTCCGTTGCACCCTCAGCGGACAGCGGGCTTTTGACAGGCGCAACTGGCGCATAACCCTGCTCCTATCTACACTGCTGCTCTAGTCACTTATCCTGCTAAACAGACAACACACTTGTGTTCAACACCGCCACCCACTATGCACACCCAGCGCACGAGCACCGCTGCAAACGCCCCACGCCAGCGCATTACAACAAGGTCATGCATGTCATGTGACCATGCACTGTCTTGCGCCCACCCCAGCGACGCCCTCTCACCCCGCCCGGCGCGCCTTCATGTACCGCACGCCGCACGCGTTGCACAGCGTCTTGGGCCCCGCAGGGCCGGGCCGCCACAGGGGCGTCTCCTGCACCACGTGATATATGAGCACGTATCTTGCCTGCTGGTGCACTAGACTCGAAGGCTCCTAACAGCACCTCATGGGGGAATGCATAAGCACGCACGCGCGCGTGCATGTAAAACGCACGAAGCCATGCATCGCACAACCACTAAGCTCGTGACCAAGTACCTCACCACAGCACTCGCGAAAAGGGCCTCCCGCACCTGCGTGCCGCACTGCAGGCAGCGCCGGTCGCCCGGCGCAGCGTCCGCTGCCGCGTCGCCGTCCGCGGCGGACACCCCGCGCTTGGTCGTCCCGCCCGCTGGCCCGTCTGCGCGCCGCTTGCCGCCGGCGCCGCCGGGCGGGTGCTCCTGCGAGCGCCGCCCCGCGCGCAGCCCTGCGCGCACGCCGCCGCGCTTAAGCTTGGATTCCGGCCGCTCAGTATGCCACTGGACGGTCGCCTCGCCGCGTCTACCATAGCCCCGCCGGCACGCTGGCAGGTCGCAGGGTTCCACCACGCGCTCGATCCCTCCGCGCGACCCCGCCAGCGCATGGCTCCACGCCCGCACGGTTCTGAGCAGGCACATAGCACAGAGTCTCTGGGAGCGCGCATGTGTGCGGCTGCATGCATGCCAACGAGCGGCCGGCAGAAGATATCGGCGCATCGATCGCCCTGCGGGTGTAATACAGGAACGCCCACGCGCACTCCTGGAGGCTGTAAACCTATGACGTGTGGAGGAGGCGCGCCATTGACAAACGCCGGCGCAAAGAAGTCGGCGCCGGCGCCGCCGTCGCCGCCCGCCGCGTCGTGGCCGGCCGCGCCGTCGCCCGCGCCGGCCTCGCCGCCCAGGCCCTCGCTGCGCAGGCCCTCCCGCGCGCCGACCTCCGCGCTCGGCCCGGCCGCGCCGTCCGCGCCGCCGGCGCGGCGGTCGGCCCCGGGCCCCGTCGCGCCCAGCCCTAGCGCCGCCAGCGCCGCGGGCGCCGGCAGCCGCGCGCGCCCGCGCGTCGCCGCGCCCGGCGACGCCGCCTCCAGCGCCGCGTGCGCGCCGCCGGTGAACAGCGGCAGCGCGGCGGCGCCGGCCGGGCTGCGCCGGCCGAGCGGGCTGCGCCCCACGCTCGTGTCTGCCGCGGCCGCGCAGCGGGTCAGCCCCTGAGCAGCAGGCGCGGTGCCGACACGGCAACACGCAGGGCATGTTTGCCGTTGCCAACACAGCAGCACGCCAGGCGTGCTGAGCGGCCACACCCTGCGCGCCTGCCTGCCGCATGTCCCTTCCCAAACCTGACATACCCTGCCCCATCCACACCTAGCCGGTTGCGCCAGGCCCTGCAGCTGGGGCGAGGCGCGGCTGGGCCCGTGCCCACCTCTGAGGTGCAGCGCGGCCAGCGGCGACGCGGGCACCGGCGTGCTGCGGCCGGAGCGGCGCGCGGGCGGCGGCGTGCCATTACCGGCGGGCGCAGGCAGCGGCGCGGGCGCGCGCGGGCTGGAAGGCGGCGCCGCCGTGGCCGCCGCATCCGCCGGGTCGGGCTCCGGCCGGACGCCCAGCAGCGTGCACAGCGCGTGCGCGGCGCGCAGCTCGTTCGGCTCCGAGGCGTCCGGCGACGCGGCGCCAGGCTCGTGGCATGCCAAATCGGGCTCCTCGCCGGGCCTCAGCCTGACGTGGCGCGCGTCGGCGCCGTTCGCGCCGGGCTCGTCCTTGGGCTGCGGCCCATCGGCGCCCGGGTGGGGCGAGCAGGCGCAGCCCGGCGGCCCGCCTCGGCCCCCGGCGTGGGCGGGCGCATCGTGGGCGCTGTGCGGCCGCTGCTGCGCGCCTTCGCTGGGCCACTCCCCGGCCCCGCCCGCCGCGCAAATGAGCTCAGCGGGGGCGCCCGCCGGAGCCTGCGAGCGGCCGCCGGACGTGTCCAGCGGCTGCACCGGGGGCAGCCCCGCAGCAGGGCTAGGGCTAGGGTCGCCGGCCGCGCCGCCGAGCGCGCCGCGGCCCCGGTCCGCGTCGGCGCGGCGCGGGCGCAAGCCGGCGCGCAGCTGCGGGTCAGTATGTGGCAGGGCAGGGTCTGCGGCCGCCGCGCTGTGCGCGGGTGTCCCCGACGCTGCCGGCGGCGGCGCCGCCTGCGCGGCGGCCGTCGCCGACACAGTGTCGCCGCCGTCTGTGGGGTCATCGCACTGCATCGCCACAGCCTCCTCCGCCGCCGCGGCGCGGGCGCGCTGCTCGCTCCTACCGCGCTGCATGCGCTCAGCGGGGCGGCCGGGGCGCCGGAGCGGGAGATGTCTCCATCCACCTTTGGTAACAGAGGTTGGTCTGTGTGAAAGCCCAGGACGTGTGGCAGCAGCAGCAGGGTTGCTTCATGTGCTAAGAGTAGCAGCAGGGCAGGTGTGAGCATGCGGAGGCTGTGCATGACGGATGCATGATGTGCGTTTCCCACGTCACCAAGGCGCGGTCCGTGCTCACGCAGCCGGATATCGCATCACCTCGTGGCCAGTTATGCTGTCGCCCCACTGCTGACATTACACACACACACACACACATATCCGGGAGCGTATGGCGGGGGTGGGGGCGCACAGGTCTGACAGCTGCAGCTGGTGCTGGTTCACCTGCGCGAGCCCCCGCGCCACCGCACTCTCAGCGCTGCGCAGCAGGCTGGCGGCCATGCGCCGCCGCGGCGCGCACAGAGAGAGTGCGTACGAGGTATAGGCTCGAGGCCTGGGCCTCAGGCTGAGGCACAGTGTGTCACCGGCCCCGCAGCGCCAGCGTGTCACCGGCCCCGCGATGTCACCGGCACCGCGACATTCGGCACTGTCCGAGCGCGCGCCGCTGGGCGCGCGGACCGGCGGCCCGGGCCGCGCACCTTGCAGCGCAGCAAGTTTAGCTCCTGCTGGTGGTTGCTGGCGAGCGTCTTGACGAAGGAGATCGCCGTCACCAGCTGCCCCTCCACGGCCTGCGGCGCAGCGCACCCCGGCTGGGTCGCCGGCGCCAGGGTATGTACAGGGATAGGGCAGGGCCCCATTCCAATGCAGGCCGGCGGGCCACTACTGGGTGGCGCCGACACCCTGGTGGGGCAGTGGGCGGGCGTCGCGGCGACAGGCAGGCGCTTGTAGAGTGGGGCGGAGCCCCGCCGGGAGGCCTGCGCGCTCCCAGCGCGGCCGCTGCTGCGGCAATCTAAGGCAGCTGCCCGGCCGCTCAAGCGGGCGGAAGCGTGCTTCCGCCCGCTGCCGCCGAGCACAGCACCCACACAGGCCTAGGCGGATACATAGGCTCACAATCGCTCCTGCGCTCGCGCCGACCGCGACCGCGCCCGCGCGCACGTGCCGGGCGCGGCGCCTCTTCAGGCTTGCGCAGGCACCTTCGCGCGCGCAGGGGCCGCAACACGGGGCCGCGTCGTCGGGGCGCGCGCCTGCATCCACTCACTGTTGCCGGGCGGCGCGCCGCGCACGAGCGCCTGGAGCGCCTCCAGCTCGCTCTGCGCGGCCGCCAGGCCGCTGCTGGCCGCCGCGCTCGAGCGCTCGCAGCGCTCCAGCGCGCTGGCCAGGCCGGCGCTTGCCTGGCGCGCGGGATCCTGGGGGTCGGGGCCGGCGCTGCCGGGGCGCGCGCGCGGCCGGGCCGGCCAGCGCGGCGTGCATGGCGTGCGGAGAGCGTGTTGGACACGATCCCTGTACTGAGCGCCTCACGGCGCGGCCCCAGGACAGGCGGTGCATGCGCGGGTGGGCGCAGGTGCCCGTCCCTCAGTCAGCGGCGAGCAGGCAGGTCAGCGCGCAAGATGCATGCATATGCAGAGCGTGTGCTCCCTCGGCGCGATCCAAGCGACCCTGCATGCGCGCCTGCTCACAGACACTGCAGGCAGCAGGTACTATGTTTGGAAGGCAGCACGACGGGCATGCTGACTACATATGCGCCCGGCCCCTCGGGGCCTACGATCTCTGTCCTGCGCTTGGGTGATCCAGTGGTGATTTGGGGTGCCCGATCATACAGGCAGTCCTGCCCTGCCCTGCCCCGGGCCGAGCAACCCTTCACCTGCTGCTCGTCGCCCGAGCGGGGCGCTGGCGCACGTTCGCCTGATCCCGGGCCTCTGGCGTCGGGGCCGCCGGCGCCCGCCACTCCAGCCTGCGGCGCCGTGCACGCCCGGCTATTGGCGGCAAGCATGGCCCTGGGCGCCTTGGCGATCCGCAAACTGCGCTCACTCCTCAGGCGCGTGCCAACCTTGCTGCGCGGGTGCCAACGTCAGCCAGGCGTGTATCGACCCTTCACGGGCAGCGCGCTCTGATGAACGTCCCTACTCAACGAGGCCGTGCTCTCGACACTCAGTAGGGCGACCCACGGCCACTCCCAAGCGGCCTCTCCCTGCAAAGCTGCAAAGCTGGACATCAGCAACTTCGGGGGGGACGTCCCACCAGAGACTCAGGGCCAGTACGTTGGCTGGACAGAGTGTCCAGGCGCCTCTTTAAACAGTGCCAAGCGGACGCGGGGTCGCTTCATACACTGCTCTAAGCGACGCTGCGCATTACGCCCGCCGGGCATCAGCGCACATGGACGATGACCTGGATGACCTGCTCCTGCAGGTAGCGGGGCGTTGCAGAGCTTGGTGTTGTGCAGGCAGCAACTAGGCTCATGGTTGAGAGGTTGCCATGGACCGCTGAGAGCTATAACACCTCTGACCTCTGTAAGCTTTGCACGCGTCCCAGCGAGGGACTGCTGTACAAGTGCGCGGAGCAAACTGCTTGGAGAGCACAAGACGGTGACTGGCGTGCCGCTGCGGCAGGTCGCCGGGCGCAGCGAACCCGCGGAGCGGCCGCGCTCTGCCAAGGCGGCCGGCCGCAAGCGCGCGCGGCCTGCGCTGAGCGACTCGGGCGAGGACGAGCGAGGGGATGCGGGCGAGCCGGGCGACTCCGGGGAGGGCGAGGATGAGGAGGAGGGCGCGTTCCGGCCGCCCGCGCATAAGCCCGGCCGCGCGCCGCTCAAGAAACGCGCGGCCAAGGTGCTCGCTGCGCGCTGGCTTGCACAGTTCCAGGCCTGCTGTGCTCCGGCTGAGCTCCTCGCCTCTCCTTGCAGGCCGTGCTCCTGCTCAAATGCTGTACACTGGCTGAGGGAGCACTGGCTGAGGGGGCCGCTTGCATCCTAGCACGCCAGCCAGCGCTGCGGCAGCAGCTGTGCGGCTAGCTTGAGGCTCAGGCGTGCAGTCTGGTGCACGGCGCGGAGTTCGAAGCGCGATATTGTGCCGCGCGGCGTGTGCCAGGCTGCTCACAGTGCAGGGCAGGGGCCCGAGGAGGTGCTGCCGACTTCCAGTGGTAGCATGTCCCAGCGGCCCCGCTGGAACAGGCCACACAGGCCTGCGGGCTTGGCTCTGGCCAGCTCCGGCTGGCAGCGCGGGCCGGCCTGCAGCCGCTGCTCCGCCTCGCCCTCGCCCGTCCATCGCTTTGAGTGGAGCGCCTGCTTGTGCGCTGAAGCGTGCGGCGCTGGGCCAGGCAGCGAGTACGGTTACCTGGGTGAGGGTGGGGTTACCTCCCGTAACCTGCTGCTGCGGGCGCGGGCCCCAGAAACCGGCGGATGCGGAGGAGGAGGCGGAGGAGGAGGCGGACGAGGACGGTGACGGCTACGGCTCCAACCTGTATGCTTATCTGGGTAGGGCAGGGTCACCCTACCCCTGACCCACCGCTGCACGCGCGCGCCAGAAACTGGCGGAGGAGGAGGCCGACGAGGAGGCCGACGAGGATGACGACGGCTACGGCTCCGACCTGTACGGTGACGACGACGACCGCGCGCGCCTGGCCGCCATGACCGATCTGGACCGCGAGATGGAGCTCTTTGAGCGCAGCGAGGCGCGCGAGCGGCGGCGCGAGGCGCGCCGCAACGCGCGCCTGCTGCAGCAGGCGCAGCGCCGGGACCAGGCGCGCGCTGGCCCCGCCCCTGACCCTTTGCCTGTGTCCCGGCGCGCGCGCGACCGGGCGTGCGACACGCGCGGCGGCTGCCGCAGCAGGCCGAGCCTTCACCCTGTGCTCTGGCAACCTAGTCCGCAGGTGCACGTGCCGTGTTTGGGTCAGAAATGGGTCGCTAAAGCATTAGACCAGTATTAGCAAACTGACTGGGGCCGTGTCGCTGTGCACCGCAGTGCCTGGTCCAAAATGTTTGTCTCGCCATTGCGCATGCATGTGCCACAAGCGAGAGCGCCCGCGCCATGCTCCCCGCTTCGCGCCTCTCCCCCTGCAGCGCGAGGGGGCATGTCGCAGGCGGGCGAGCCGGCGCGCGCGTCGACGCGCGTCAAGGCGCCGGACACGGCCAAGAAGAGCGCGCTGGCCGAGCTGGCGGCCAAGAAGGCGCGCGCCGACAAGGCGCGCAGCCGGAAGCGGTGCGCCCCCGGGGCCCGCCCTGCTGCGCGCGCTGTGCGTAGACCTGGGGAGTCGCAGGCTCCAGCGCGTCTGCTGAGCTTAAGAATTCGCCGCGCCACTGTGCCAGCAGGCGCCGCCTCTCGGCCCCTGGCACAGCTTCTTGAGTGAGACGCCCTGCTTGCTGCTCGAGTGCGACGGCAGCCTGCTGCAACCACTGCAGTCGCGGGTGCGCCAATGCGTGCTTGGCAGGTTCGCATGTCGGGCCCGGGTGAGTGCGGCAGGGGCCGCGGGCAGCGGGATGCGCCTTGCGGGGGCGTGCATGCGCGGCGCCTCACGTGCGCGCCGGCCCTTAAGAACACGCTGGCGTGCCGGGCCTCGAGACAGGGCTGCTGCCAGGCAGCGTTGATGCAGGGGCAGCGGGGCAGCATTGAGTGCAGCGACCCAACCCTACCCTGCGGGGCGCGCCCGCAGGCAGAAGGCGGAAGACGCGTGGAGCGACGACGAGGAGGCGCAGCTGAGCGAGTCGGACTCCGACGCGGATGCCGGCCGCGGCGCCGACGCCGGCGCCGGCGCGCCGCCAGACCGGCGCCGCAACGCGGACGCCGGGCCGCGCGCGCGCGGCGCCAGCGACGACGGGGACGACGACGGCGATGTAGGGTTTGGCGACGGCGGCCGCGAGCGGCGCTTTGAGCGGGGCTACGACGACGCCGACGACGACGCGCGCCTGCTGGGGGTGCGGCTCCACACCAGGCATCCCTCACGGTGGCCCACGTGCGACCAAGTTTGCTCGCTGGCTGTTCCTGATATTGTAACAAATAGCGGTCAAGCTACCATGCCGCATGCCGCCCAGCTCTGCATAGCACGTGTGTACGACGACAGGAGCGGCGCGCGCATCACAGGGGCGGGAGGCCTGACGGCACTTGTAGGCCGGTGTTGCAGAGCTTGGCTGTCCTTCAGTGACATGGGTGTGCGTGCATAGGCGGACGAGCCAGAGGAGGCCGCGTACGAGGACGTGCTGAAGATGCAGGTGAGGCTGGCGCCCCTGCGCCCGGGAGGAGGGGGCTGGCGCCCCTGCGCCCGCGCGCCCCGCCCAGCGCGCACAGCTGGCCAGTGCCGCTCCTGCCAGCGGCTGGCACGGGGAGGGCAGGAGCGGCCACCGAGCGCTGGCTCCTGCCAGCATGCGGACCATGGGACAAGGGCGGGAGAGCTTGTCCTGAGCCTCGGGCGCGTCCTGCTGCCGGGCGGCTGTGCATGTGCAGTCGTGCGGCGCTGCAAGGCCGTCACAACTGCTACAGAGGGTGCGAGGCTGCTCTGGTGCGCCGCTTCGCCCGCGCAGGCCCTGGCCGCTGCGCGGCAGCGCGCCCCGCCGCCGGCGGCCGCCTCAAAGCCATGCGGCGGCCGGCGCATGGTTGCGCCTTCTGCCTGTCGTCCTACCCTTACCCTACCCTATCATGATTCCACAGCTCCTGAACCTAGCCTGCTTGGTCTCCTACAGGTGCGGCGCTTCTCGCTGGAGAAGTGGCTGAACGAGCCGTTCTTCGAGGACGCGGTGGTCGGCGCGGCCGCGCGCGTGGCCGTGCGCAGCAGCTACATGATGGCCGTGGTCGCCGGCGTCGTCGAGCGGCCGCCCGGCGTGTACAAGTGCGCCCGCGCCCGCGGGCGCCCGGGGCAGGCGAGCGTAAACGCGTCCGCGGTGTATGCGGAGATCGAGCTGGGCGCTACGCAGTGCCCTCACACATGAGATTTGGGCGCTTGGCGCCATGGCCTTGCTGTGCGTTCTGTGCACGCGCCAGCTCTGCTACACCATCTCACCTGAGATGGTATGTGGGGCTGCAAACACACAAGGCCAGCACTCCACCCCGTAGGCATGGGCTGTTTGGGGCATGCAGCTGGCGCGGCCGTGCGGGCCGTGAGCACTCTGCTGCGTCGAGCGAGACATGTGCTGCTGCGCGCAGGGACCGGGACTTTGGCTCCCTGACCTCGCCGTACGCGCTGGGCGACGAGAAGGGCGCGCAGCCGCGCACCACCAGCAAGTGGCTGGACATGGTCGCTGGCGCGCAGCACAAGATCGTCCCCATCCGCCTGGTGCGCGCTCACAAGCCCAGCGCGTAAGTCTTGCCTCTTGACCTCACGTTGCAACCCAGTTCCAGCATTCCTGCAGGCGGCGCAGCACGTGGTATGGGAACCCCTGCATGGAAACCCACGCATTGCACTCCACCGAGGTGCGCAAGACCCTCTGGAGTGTGCTGCGTTAGGTATATGTTTAGGGTTAGGCCAGAGTTAGGGTGAAGGCTCGGCTGCTAATCCGCATGCAGCCCTAGGGATGGCGTAACCGTATACCGCCGGGCGCGCAGGTGTCCAACCACACGCTGGACGCGGGCCACTTTGCGGGCTGGCACCGGCGCTGCGAGAAGGACGAGCGGCCGCAGCTGTCGCTGGCCGACGTGGACGCGGCCGTCAAGCGGCTCAAGGCCGCCGAAAAGTGCGCGCGCGGCCCAAACTCGGGCTAGGGTTAGATTAGTTATCTTCTTGTCTCGCTGTGTGTCCACCCTTGACTGGCGTCAACGGCGAGCCAGGCTGACATGCACCGCTCTCATACCAGCGAGTGCAGTGAGGGCGCGGCGTGCATGCCAGCAGCGCCGCTGCGCCGTCTGAGCTCGGGGAGGCGGGCTGTGAGGCGCGGCGTAGCCAAGAGACAGGGGATTGAGCGGGGCGCCGGGCGCGCCGCGCGCAGCTACACCTACACCGCGGAGGACGTGGCGCGCATGGTCGCGGCCAAGCGCGCGCGCGGCGGCGGCGGCCGCAACCGCGCGGCCGAGAAGGCGCGACTGCTGCGGCTGCGCGAGCACGCGCGCGAGAGCGGCGCCGCCGAGGAGCTGGCGGAGTGCGCGCGCGTCGCCCCGCCGTGCCTAAAGTTTGCACTGCGGCAGGCAGGACGCGTGTGCGTAATGACGCGTGTGCGGAAAATCAGTGCAAGACGTGCGGCATGTGTATGGTTGCCAGCCACGAGCTGCATGCATTGGGTGCTGTTCTGTTCCATGTGCTCTCCCAAAGTGTGCTCGCACTCCGCTCAACAATTGCATGTATGTAACTCAAGCATATTCTGTCTCATCGTTGCTGTATTATGACAACTGCCCTAAACCTAACCTGTTACGTGCGCAGGGCGGAGGCCGCGCTGGAGGTGCTGGAGGCGGAGACTGCGGCGCGCGGCGAGGCGGCCGCCGCCACGCGCGGCGCGGCCATGGGCGCGATCAACAAGCGCAACGCGGCAGCCAACTTCGACAACGCGTTCCGCAACGTCGGCGCGCGCCCGGGCGGCCAGGCCGGCGCCAAGCCGGGCACCGCCGGCGTGGCCGAGGGCGAGGACGTGTTCCAGCGGCGCAAGACGCGCGTCGTCAACTACTGGGACGTCAGCAAGACGGGCGGCGCCGGCGGTGCGCGCCCGCCAAATGTTTTTACGGGCGGTGTTATATTTTATGTGCGTTTACATTTATACCCGCGGAACTTGTTAGACATTTGAAGGACCTGTCTCTGCGCTCTCCGCGAGTAAAAAAAAGGTGGCCATGTGCGAGCTGGAGCTGGCGTGAAAACAGAGAATATTGCACAGGTCATATTTCGAAATATTGGCACACAGACCGATGCGTGCCCGCACGCCGCGCACAGCGCCGCCGGGCCTGACCGTGGCGACGCGCGCGCCGGGCGGCCCGCGGCCTGACGCCGCCGAGCCCGACACGCCGGCCACCGCCGCCGCGAGCGCGGTCGAGAACGCGGCGACCGGCGAGCTGGAGCTGAACATTGACCTGTCGCTGCTCGGCCTGGCCGGCCGCCGGCACGCGCTGCCCGGCCGGCTGCTGGGCCGCGGCTGGCGGCCGGGCGCGGGCCCCGCGTACGCGGCTGCGGGCCGGCGCGTGCTCACGCTCGCCGACTACAAGCGCCGCCAGGGCATCGCGTAGCGCGGCCCGCGGGCCGCGGCGCGGCGCGCCGGCCGGCGGCCGCCCCGGCGCGGGCGCAGGGCGCTGCCGGGGCGGCGTCCTTGACGAGCGGCGCAGGACAGTGGCAGGTGTAGTGTTGGAGGCGCTAACCTGTGCACAGGGACGGCTGAGGCAATGATTGCGCACTGCTGGGCGGTAGGTGGAGCCTGCCCTGACGATTGGGTCGTTCTGTTGGTTAAGTTTGGTGAGCTTGACATGCTGGCACATCAGCGTCATGGTTTGTTTGTTTGATGTCCTTGAGCTGTGTTTTAACTGAAATGTGCAGCATACGAAACCTGAAGTGCGCCGATGCAAAGTGCATGCGGCAGGTCTGAACAGCATGTGCAAAAGTGAAACTGGAAGTGCTGCACATCACTGTCTGTGTGCCATGGCTTCATAGCAAGCTCACTGCGACGGCTTCACGCGGCGCTGCCGACTTTCTGGCTCAATCTTCTTTCATACTCTCAGCCTCACATTGCATACACCCCAAGCAGTCTTGGCGACATGCAAAGGCAGGCCTGCCTCTCACTCTCTTAGTCACGGATACTGTGGTCATCAGCATGTGCAGTGCTGGAGACAGGTGCAAGGCCTCCGGCCACAGCAAGATGTGCTCACAGCACCAGCGTAATCATAAAAAGCACCCTGCCAAAACACGGGCACTGACCAGCACGGCCAGATGTGCAAAGCGCCAGGTGTTGCCTCGCAAGCCAGCACACGCCTCCTGGCAACCTCAGGCCTCGTGGCGGCGGCCTGGCGACACGCGCCGGGCGCGCGCCGCGCGCAGCGCTACTGCTTGGGCCGGGCGGGCGCCCCGCGCAGCAGCGCGCCGAGGACGGCGGACAGGCCGCGCGCGCGCGCGGCCAGCGACGTGCCGTAAAACATCGCGACCAGGCCGGCCACAAAGCCGAACGCGCCGTTGCCGACCGGGTAGCGCAGGATGGGCGGGATGTCCGTGCGCATGAGCCAGGGCCACCTGCGCCGCGCCTGCGACCGCTCGGGACAGAGCGCGCGCGCACGCCAGAGCCGCCTGCTGCCAGCCGGCGCATGGCCGGACACGCGCTGCAGCGCCCTCCAACCAGCCCACGCCCTGTCAGTGCCGCGAGCGAGTGCGCCCCGCCCTTCCTGACTCACCGGCACGGCCATTGACATAGCCTGCGGCGGCCTGCCGAGGGCCAGAGCACGCAGGGTGTCAAGGCGGATGGCAATGAGGCCAGCGCCACTCTGTGAGTGCTCACAGTCCATCCGGGCGCGGCCGCACCGGTCCTCGCACACGGCCTTTGCAACGCACAGGCCGCGCAGGCCCTCCACGCCCGCAAAGCGGTCGAAGCCGCTGTCCTTGACGCCGCCGAACGGCAGCGCCTGGCACATGTAGGTCGTCGCAAAGTCGTTGATGGACGTCATGCCCGCCTGGCGCGGCGCGCCAGGAGTCAGCGGCCTCTTTTGGCAGGGGCGCCAGGTGTGGAGCCTCAGCAAGGGGCAGCACGGTGGCAAAGGCACACTCGGGGAGACCCGTTTGCGGCGAGCGCGCCAGCATGGCGCTGCCGACTCCTGAGGGATGGTGTTACAGCCAGAGCTGCGGCCCGCACGCGCACATAAGAGGCTGCAGCCCAGGGGCTTGCAGGATGAGCAGTCAGAGGCAGGCCCTCCTCCCTGGAAGGAGCCGCTGCGGCCGCGCCTCGAGCGCCGCGCCGATGGCATTGGCGCGCCGCTGGCTGCGCGAGAAGACCGCCGAGCCCAGGCCGAACGCGCAGTCGTTCGCCAGCGCCACTGCCTCGCCGTCCGAGCCGCAGCGCGCGATCGCCAGCACCTGGCCCCGCGCAGGGTCAGCCCCAGCCCCAGCTCGCAAAGCCCCAGCTACACCGCAGCGCCGCGCCGCGAGGCGCCACCGCACCCTGTGACCTCATACATGTGTGTGAGCTCACAGGGCGCGTGTGCGAGGCGTGCAGGCACAGCTGCGGGCTCGAGCAGGGCAGCAGCTGCGCGACGGGTGCAGGCGCAGGGTGTTGCAGCGCGCCAGCGACCCGGCCTGGCCGCGCTCGGGGGGCCGCGCACGGGGCCGAAGACCTCCTCGCGCCAGATGCGCATGGCCGGCGTGACGCCCGCCAGCACGGTGGGCGCGTAGAACTGGCCGCCGCCCGGCGGCTGCACCAGCCGCCCGCCCGCCACCACCTGCCGGCACAGCCGGCCGCCGGTCGCCTCCCGGCGCGGCAGGCCGCCGGTCGCCATGCGGCCATGCGCTTGCCGTCACCTCCATGTGCTGCAGCAAGCCAGCTCGCGGGAGTGGAGAGAATACTGGTGAGACGCTCTGTGAGGCGATGGCATGCGGGCCGGCCAGCTACGTCCCGCGGCCACAACTCGCTCGAGCCTGGGGCCAAGCCCCGAGCGCCTGCGGCGCCTAGGTCTTGACCCCGCGGCGTGCCTGGGCGCCGCGCGACACCGCCTCGTCCACCAGCTCCGCCACGCGCTCGGCCAGGCCGGGCAGGCACATGGCGCCGCAGTCCACGGGCGCGCCGCCGAGCGCAGGGCCCTGGCGCAGGCGTGCCGCGGCGGCGCCCACGGTGGCCACAAACTCGTCGTGCACGCGCTCCTGCGCCCGCCTACAGGCTTCTCAAGTTCTCCCCAGGCTGCCATGATCACCTAACCGCCACCATCCTGGCATCATGTGTCCGGCAGTGTACGGCGCTGGCAACAAAGCGCGCGGCGGACGCCGGCCGGCCGGCCGCACGGGCGCACGCAGCAGCCAGCGGCAAGGGCGGCAGGCTGGGGCGCACGTGCACGATGAAGCGCTCTGCGCCCGCGCAGTTCTGCCCGCAGCTCTGAAACGCGCCGCGCAGCGCGGTGGGCACAGCCTGGCCCAGGTCGGCGTCGTCGCAGACGATGAACGCGTCCTTGCCGCCCAGCTCAAGCGTCACGGGCGTCAGCGTAGCGGCGGCAGCGGCCATCACGCGGCGGCCCACCTGCCGCCCGCGCGCAGCCCCGCGGTCCGCTTTCATGACCTATGTTTGGACAGATCCGTATCACAGTTGACCACATCTCTGTACTGCAGATGCATGGGCTTGCAAGTCCAGCAGGCCTTCTCATCAGCAGCCCATAACGCATGGTCGAGCTTCTGGCAGGCTCCCCGTATGGCGCCTGTTGTACAGGGCATGCGGCGCCAGGATTACCCAAGAGCAACACTACTGCAAAGGCAGGAGTCTCCCGGGGCGCGCCTCTGTGCTGCCCACAAAGATGAGCTTGTCGACGCCGCCGGACACCAGCGCCGCCCCGGCCTCGGCGTACCCCGTGACGATCTGCACCAGGTCGGCCGGCGCGCCTGCCGCACCACGTCATGCGCCGCTCACAGACGCAGGAAAACATCCCTGGGCTGGCGCTGGCTGCAGGCCTGCCAAAGCCATACCCAACCCTAACCCTTTCACCAAACTCATGCAAGTAGACCTGGCTGCCACTAGCATGCACGTGATTGCGGCGGGGGCCCTGTGAGCGGCTGGGCGCTGCCCACACGCGCTGGCGGATGGCACCTGGGCCGCCGTGCCAGTGCAGGGCCCTGCAGCGGCGCGGCGCGCACCGACGGCCGCCAGCGCCGCGCTGATGATGCGGCCGTAGTAGCGCGACGACCAGGTCGCGTGCTCCGACACCTGCGGGCGGCCGGCCGCGCGCGTCAGGCCAGGTCCGCCTCTCCTGGTCCCGCCTTCAAGCGCATGCAAGACATGCAGGATGCTTTCCTGCTGGCGTGGCCCTTCACTTATTGCGCGATGCGCCCACAAACGAGCGTGAGCAAGCCCGCGACAACGCAACGGCGTGCTCGCCTCACACGCGCAGCCTGGCTGTGCGCAGCTGTGGCCACCGAGCGCGCGCGCCTCAGGCGGCCGCTACCAGCTGGGAGCTGACCCACGCGCTCACCAGCCCATGGGCATCTGTTCGTTCACCGCACGCGCAGCAGGCAGGCGCCCGCCCACCCTCTCCCCCACACCCCCCCCTTGGCTTGATCGGCACTGGCGTGCAAGGGCGTGCAGGGGGCGCGCGCGCCTTAATGACGAGCGCGTTGCCAGCGAAGAGGGCGGCCGAGAGCGGGTTGAACACGTTGTGGAAGGGGTAGTTCCACGGCACGATCGCGCCCACCACGCCCACCGGGTGGTACTCCACGCGCGCCGCCTTGTAGAACATCTGCGCGCGCGCGCGGCCGCCCGCGCCTCGGCGCGCCATCCAGGGGCCGCGCTCGCCGTGGCCCAAGCGCTGACAGGAGCGCCCCGATGGCCAGCCTGCACCTGCCGACAGACCACGTCTCCTGGACCGGAGTGCGCTCGCAGCTCCGGGGTGCGACGCATGAGGTCATCGCGCATGCGCCGCCCGGGGCCCGCATCGGCTCCGGTGCGCAAGAAGCCCTGCTGGCGCGCGCCGCGGCGCCGCGCGGCTCGCGCCGCGCCCGGCCGCGCATCGGGGCGGCCGGGGCCGCCGGGGCTGCGGCCGGGGGCGCGCCATTGCGCCCGCGCTGCGCCGCTCGGGGCGCAGGTGGCGCGCGCCCTCGCCCGCCAGCCAGGCCAGCTTCTCGCAGGTCACCATCACCTCCCCGAACGCCGCGTCCACCATCGGCTTGCCCGAGTCGCGCGCGGACACGCTGCGCCCGCGGGCCCCGGTCAGGCGCATGGCTTTGGGTCTCCCATGCATTGTAGTCGTTAAGCTGTTGACCCAACGACATGCGCGTGTTTGTCGGCTGCTTTGGCTAGCAGCCGGGCCCCGCGTCCGGCCGCGGCGCCGCCACGCGCGGCGGCAGGTTGGGGCCCCCGCATGCAGGCGCCTCCCCGCCGTCAGGCGCAGCACCTCGTGCTCCTCTCGCCGCTGCCCTGAGCGGCGCCTTGCAGCTGGGGCGCCGCAGGTGCGCGCAGCGAGGGCGTTTGGGAGGCACAGGCATGAGAGCTTCAGGCTGGCCTCTTTACAAAAGGTGCCGGCAGGCAGCGCGGGAGGCACCGGCAGATGGTCTCCTGGTTGTCGACGATGTACTTGAGCAGCACGCGCAGGAGCAGGCGCCGCTGGCGGAAGCCGGACCGCCGCCACACCTGAGCCACACAGCTACGTTTTTGGCACAGGTTTGACACAGGCGTCCCGCTGCGCATACGCACGACAGGCATGCGCTCCTCGCGACCGCCAGAGCGCCCGCACTGACTTCAGGGCCACACGTCGCGTGCTTGCACACCTTTGCGGCCGCCCGCGCACGCCCGATTTTTGCTGCCACCTGTGCGGCAGGCCTGCAGTCAGCGCTGACGTTTGCGGACGCGCTTGGGGCGGCGCCGGCACGCACGGCGCGCCTGCTCGGCGGAGTCGGCGGCCATCATGCCCAGGAACTGCATGTTGCCCGGATCGTAGCATGGGATCTGCTGTTTGTTGGCCGGGTGG
>JAABUV010003704.1_pt1 | contig 19130 bp, 23 predicted proteins | sample 5559971 | NCBI WGS metagenome assembly JAABUV01 (sample SAMN10711881, study PRJNA513362) | rock metagenome | isolation source: Antarctica rocks | place: Antarctica: Victoria Land, Knobhead nord | collected 2015-12-19
GCTCAGCGGGCGCCGCTCCTTCATAACACTGCGTGACCAGGCACGCGCGCAGCCCCGCTCCTAAGCGCGCACAGGCGCACGGCATTAGCAGAGCGCGCGGCCAGCTGACATGTGTGCGCTCATGGCGTAGGGTAGGGCAAAGCCCTATGCGTCCAGGCTGTGCGTCTGCTCCGCCGGCGGCCACGCAAGCCGCTCCCTGCAACGCATGCCAGGTGAGCACAGGCATCTGCATGTGCGCAGGCAACACATGCAGCACAGCAGCATAGCATGTCCGTCTCCAAGCATGCAGGCATTGTACTACTGTGGCAAGCCAGCATATACACTTACTTGGCGCCTCATGTGCAGCAACAGCCTGCCGGCCGAGGCGCATGGGAGCGCCTCAGCCTGTCACACCAGATGAAAGGTAAGCATCGGGGCCGCGGGCATGCTGCGACCCTGGTCGAGATCGCACCACTGTGAACTCAGCTTGCGTGAAGCACGCGCTCGATGCGGCCCTGCGCGCGTCAAGCTCTGGCGCGGCCGCGCTGCTTGACATCTGCGCATCTCCTGCGCGCACTGCACTTGTGCGCTCGTGACTTAGATGCGAGCGCATTCTCCTGTGGCACCTTTGTACGGCTGTAGGCTGCCCCTCTTTGCGGCAGCCAGCAGTAGGCACACTACAGTAGGTTAGGGTAGCTTGAGGGGCTAGAGCGAGCGGGCCGCACATGTAGCAGGCATCAGCAGGATGTATACAGGCACGTTTGTTACCATCAACAAGCAGCTTGTTGGGCAAGGCCAGGCCTCCTAGGACTGCCTGTCTTGTCCATGTCATGATCACTTCATGATCACTTGCTAGCAGTCATGGGACAGCCCTTTATCCCTTCTTACCAGCTTGACTTTGGACATGCGAGTCACACTGCTAAGCTTATGCTCGCTTACAGGGGCTGGCACTCTCTCACCCAGTAACACAGTATCAGAAAGCAACAGTGCAGTCAAGATGTGCAGGTCTCGCTGTGCCTCTGCACACATTCCTCAAAGCGCAGAGGCTCTCTTCCTTGCAAAGAGCGTACACTGATGACTGCCATTTAGCTCCAATATTCCAGTTCTCCTTCGCCCTACGTCCCCTTACCCTGTCTCAGGGTTGCGCTAGCTCTCGGACCTCTGCAAATTTTGAAAGCACCTGACACCTGCTCCTTACAGCTGCAGCCAAGGCCTGTGCGTACACACAGGTGCACAGCCTCTGGAGTGGCACTCTGCGCTGGGCGGTGTCAAGCGCGCACTGCCACCTGCAGCTAGGCAGAGCTTGGTGCGCGCCCTCCTTGCCGTGCTCTGCAAGTGCCCACCCAAAGGTGTGCCTGCACTGCTGCGCGGTGACCGCGCTGACGCACGCATGTGCTTGCAGACATCACAACGCGTACGGCAACGCGCCCGCCGGCAAAGCGGGTCCGGGCAGGCCCACTGGCGCGTATAGGTGCGTGTAACCAAGTTTTGCAGCCCTGCCCGCGAGTGGTGTTGTGTCCCGCGCGATCCTGCGCAGCACCTGAGCTGCGTTGAACTGCAATGCTGGTGCACGCGGCAGGTTTGTCAGCTGCGCCAATGCCAGGCTACACGACCTTCCGCGGGCTTTCCCATCAGGTGCTGCAGACGGTGCGCAGCCCGCTCCCAACCAGCCTGTGTGAGTTGAATACAGCGCGCCCATTGGCGCTGCTCTGCAGTTCCTCGCAAGGCAGAGCACGGGTGCTTTCCTGGCTTGTTTTGTCTGGACTTGGGTGCCACTATCGCTTGGCGCCCAGCCACCTGCTGTGCTTGCGCAGGCAATCACGGCGCCAGGCGTGCCGGCGATGCTGGACATGTTTGGCAACCGCGTCCGCATCCCGCAGCCGTGCGCGGCTGCGCCGCTCACAGACGCAACCGCGCCGCCGCCGCCAGAGAAGCTGCCCTGCGGGGCCTCGCCCATGCAGCCTGCGGCGGTGCCCCTGGCGGAGGGGCGCCAGGACTGGCCGGTGTGGGCGGGGCTCAGCGCAGCAGGGCCGGCCGACTGGGAGGGCCTTGGCCCGCTCGCCACGCGCCCGACCGCGCTCGCGCTGGCCTGCGCGGACGCGCTGATGGGCGACGCGCTCAGCACGAGCTACATGGACGCTGCGACGGCGACGGCGGCGGACGCGCAGGGCCGCGCGGCGGCGTCCAGGCCTGCGCGCGCGGTGGGCCAGGCGCGCCGCGCCAGTCCTCCTTTTTCCCGCGGCAGCTTATTTTTAATATTCGCTTTTACTCTTTCTACTTTCTACTTGCCGTCTCTTCGGTGGCGTTCACACGGGAGCCAATTGCAATTGGAAATTGTGGGTATATGCCCCTGCATATTTGCTGGAATGCCACAATTCCGCATCCACAATTACAAACGGCTAGAAATGATGTTCTCCAGCCAATTGCGGGATGTACCTCCGGAGGTACATTCCAAAATTGTGGTATTCTCAATTCAGAATGTGCCATTCTCAATTCACAATTTGCCAGAATTGCTCCAGAATTGCTCCGTGTGAACGCGCCCTTCATCTGTTTATTAGTCACTTGGGCCACAAGCGCAATCCTCATTGTACCAGTCTTTCTGCCAGGCTTTGATATGGTGGAAGCTGTGGCAGCGTGGCTGTGCTGACACACGCCTGTGCCCTTGCGCGGGAGACGCGGCCCGCGCCGCTCAAGGCGCTTGGCCTTGAGCAGCCCGCTCAAGGCCAAGCGCCTTGAGCGGCACAGGCCGCGCCTTCTGCGCAGGAGCACAAGCTCTGGCAAAGGACAGCTACCCGCCACAGCCGTTATGTTCTGAACCCGCTGTAGAAACACTTGATGCACTGCTGGTGCCCTGCTGGTGCCTCCCTCGTGCTTTTGCTGCGCTGCAAGCTCCGCGCAAGTGATGAAACTGCAGATGGGCTTGGGGCTGTGTACTGACCACCCATCTCGCCCCTGCGAGTCGACAGAAGTTGTGACTCTGCCGCCCCGCTGCGCCGCAGGGCGCGGCCACCAGCAAGGGCCCCAGCCTGCCGGCCAAGCGCGCCGCGCCGCCCGCTGACGGCGAGGAGGGCGACGCCGGGTCGCTCAAGTGGCCGCGCACCAAGCGCGCCCGCACGCGCCGCGTCGTGGCTGCCCGGCCGCGCCTGGCAGGCAGCCGCACTATCTTCATTACCGTCGGCCAGGCGCGTTGACTTGTTTTTATGCCGTATGGTGGCATCATGTGATACCACTTTGTGGTGCACAGACGTGGGTGAGCCTGCGCGTGGCTGAAGATAGCTGTGGAGGTCCCCCGTGGAGGGCACTCAGGCATCCCTTGAGCTATTGGTGACTGCTGGCCACGGGCACCACAGGAGCAGTGCGCGAGCAGCAGTGGCGGCGCGGCTGTGCTGATTCAGCCTGTGCTCCTGCGCAGAAGACGCGGCCCGCGCCGGTCAAGGCCAAGCGCCTGCCGATGCTGTCCCTCGGGGGCGCGTCCTTCCCGTCGCCGGGCGGCACGGACGTCGAGAGCCCGCAGGCTCCCGGCGCGGCCGCGCAGCGCGGGCCTGTGCTGGCCGACAACGCCGCCGCGGGCTTCCCCGCCAGCCCCTCGCCGCCGCCGGTGAGCTTGGGTCATATTGTGAACCGTTTCAGAGGCGCCTAGTGCAGTGCCGGCGCCCATCCTCATCCTCTGCCCCACTGCAAGCTCTGCGCTTGTGTTGGAGGTCACAGGCAGGCTCGGGCTGTGTACTTCATGTACATAGTGCCGCCCGCCCCTGAGTCTGCAGAACCTGAGACGCTGAAGTGCCCTGATACGCAGGAGGACATGGCGGCCGGCGACTGCCCGTCTCCGCACTGCAAGCGCCGCGAGCTGCCGTGCGAGGAGGGCGAGGTGGGCGCGGAGGGGTGGCCGCGCGTGCCCAAGCGCGCCCGCACGAGCCCCGCGGCGTCCTGCCACGCCGGCCGGCCCACGCACTGCATGCGCCCCGGCGGCCTGAGCCAGGCACGCAGATGGGCGGGCGGTGCTCTTTCCAGCATCGCTGGGGTGCTCATTGTGATAGTGCGCTTGCTGTACCGTTGCTGAGTGCGGGGCCGGGGCTGTTGTGTGCTGCTTGCGTGTCATTGAGCATAGGAGCGCCAACCAGGAAACTCGCTGACTGGGCAGCGCCGAGCAGCCTCGCTGACCGTCAACTCTGGGCGCCGCAGGCGCTGCAGATGTCTTGAAGAGAGCCCCGGACCACGCGACTGGCAACAAAGCCCTCGGGCTGCATTCTGGGGCCTCGGGGCGCGAGCGCTACCGGCGCCTGCGCGCGCCGCATCGATGGGACTCAAGGATGCTGTCGCCCCGGCCTGCGCAGCGCATGCAGGCAGTTGAGACGCCGGTGGCGCGCGGCCGCATGCTCCGCGAGGAACCTCAGCCCGCGTTGACTGCCTGTTTGGAAGGTGTGTGAGAGTTTGGATGCAGTCGGGGGCACCTTGCCCATGTGACACCCAGTGGTATTCTGTGAAGCTCCGGCCGTGGGCTGCTGCCCCGCCTGTGCAAACTGAGAGAGCCAGGGGCTGGGCAGCACTCGCAGTGTATGGTCTGGTCCTTGGCCCCAGCCCCTTTGCGGCTGGGAGGGAGCCGCTGGCCTGCCTCAGCCTGTTCGCATTGAGCATTGAGCATTGAGCATTGAGCACTGAGCATTGAGCATTAGCATTGGCCCTATGCTAATGCTCAATGCTCAATGCTCAATGCTCATGGCAGGGCCTGCCTGTGGCATGGTGGACCGCGCTCCCAGGTCGCGTGCAATGTGATAGGACTGCTTGTCTGAAATGCCCTGTGCCCTGTGCCATGATCTGCACATGACATATCGGGCAATGCAGGACCAGGCCAGTATTGTCAGCATTGCTATGTTGGTTTTGCACGGGTTGTCAACAAGCGTCTTTGGAGATAGAGCATTGCTACAGACTACCGATGTGAGCATCCAGTACCACGCGCCTTTACTGAAGTGATGGGTGATAGCGCATGGTGTTGAAGCGTAGCTGTAACTGCTGGCAGCGGTCCCACTCCTTGGCCTTCATGCATGCGCTGCGCACGCCGGGGCGACGGCATCCTTGAGCCCCGTCATTCGGCGCGCGCAGGCGCCGGCGGCGCTCGCGCCCCAGGGCCCCAGCGTGCACTCAAGAACTTCGTCGCGCGGTCTAGGCTCCCATGCGCTCAGCATATGAGAAGCGCCTGCGGCGCCCAGAGCCGAAAGTCAGTTAGGCTGCTCGCAGCGCTGCGCAGCAGCATGTTCTCAGGCTTCCGCTCTTGTGCTCACATTACACGCATTCAGCACACGACAGCCCCGGCCCGCGCATTCATCAACGCTGAGGTAAGCCCGCTGTAATAGTGAGCACCCCAGCAACACTGAATAGAGCACCGCCCGCCCGTCTGCGTGCCCTGGCCGATGGGGCCGCCGGGGCGCATGCAGTGCGCGGGGCGGCCGGCGTGGCAGGGCCTCGCGGCCGCCGCGGGGCCCGTGCGGGCGTGCTTGTGCGCGCGCGGTCACCCCTCCGCGCCTGCCTCGCCCTCCTCGCATGGCAGCGCGCGGCGCATGGCCCGTGGGGACGAGCTGTCGTCCGGCGCCATGTCCTCCTGCGTATCAGGGCGCTTGGACTTTTTGAAATGTCAAATTTAGCTGACTCGGGGAGCGGGCGGCGCTGCTTCACAGAGTACATAGCTCCAGCCCGCCTATATCACAAGCACATGCTTGCAGCGGGGCAGAGCATGAGGGGGGGCGCCAGTACTGCACCAGGCGTCTCTGCTCAAAACATGACCCAAGCACATCAGCGGTCGCGAGAGGCTGGCGGACAAGCCCGCGGCGGCGCCATTGGCCAGTGCAGGCCCGCGCTGCGTGGCCGCGCTGGGAGCCTGCGAGCTCTTGACGTCCGTGCCGCCAGCCGTCCCGAAGGACGCGCCCCCGAGGGGCAGCGTCAGGAGGCGCCTGGCCTTGAGCGGCCCGGGCCGCGTCTCCTACGCAGGAGCACAGGCTAGGGGCAGCCCAGCCGCGCAGCCACTGCTGCTCGCGCCCTGGTGCTGTGGCGCCCATGGCCAGAAGTCAGCAGAGTGCTCACAGGGTGCCCAGTTAGCCTCTACAGGCCAACACCACAGAGCAGTACCATAGAGCTACTGAAATGGCAGCAAGACATGTCAGCGCGCCTGGCTGATGCTGCTGCGGTGCGTGTAGTGCGCGCCGCTGCCCGCCTGGCGGGGCTAGGCAGCCGAAGCGCGGCCCACGCATATGCGTTTGTGCACCTTTCAGCAGTGCAGCGGCCACTCCTTGCCCTCCTCGCTGTCAAAGGGCAGGGCGCACACACTTACAGCGAGGAGGGCGAGGACCTGCCGCTGCACTGGCCGCAAGCGCACAAGCGCGCTCGCCTGGGCTGTGCTGCGGCTGCCTGGCCCTGCCACGCAGGCAGCGGCGCGCACAATATGCACCTCGTCATAAACGGCCAGGCGTGCCGAGTCGGCACTGCCGACACGTCGTGATGCCGCAGAGCGGCTATATACTACCGCTCTGTGCTGCACAGAAAAGTGCGGTGCTTGACCAGCGGGCTGAAGCTGTTGCCGGTCGCCACGCCCTGCTGCGCAACTGGGCAGTAGAACCATAGATTCTGCAGACTCATGGGGCGGGCTGCGTGTTTGAGGTACACAAACCGAGCCCCCTCTGCAGCTTCAACACTACACCAGCGCCAAGCTTGATAGCGCCAAGATTGCAGCGCGGCAGAGCCTGAGCAAGGACACCAGCAGTGTACCAAGTGTTACCCACAACAGTACTGCATGAGCAGAGACATGGTATGATGTCTGGCAGCCCAGGAGATGCATGAAGAGCTGCGACCCTAACATTGTCCAAGGCTGCAAGGCTTTCCTGGCATGGCCAGGAAGCTGGCACTCCAGCGGCTTGCCCATCCCACAACAGCCACCTGAGGCACATTTACATGATCAGCGTGCCAAGGATGGCCACTGCGCCGAGGTTGCGTCCGCGCACCGCGCACTGCGAGCACCTGCCGCGCACTGCGGCGACCTTGTCGCAGTGACCACACACCTGTGGCACACTGAGTCGCCAGCCTGGGTCGCCTCTAAAGGTCAGTCCTCCTGCAGCCGCACGCGAAACCCACGCGTCTGCGCTCATGCTCGGCTGCGGCCGCTTGCCCTGATCCCAGGGGCAGCGCGCGCCAGCTGGCCCGGCGATGGTGCACCCGGACATCTTCGTGCCGCCGCTGGTGGTGGCGCACCTGGTCGGCCTGTGCGCGCTGGTGTACTCGCTGGAGAAGGTGACCGGGGCCGTGTCGCGCGCGCGGCGCCGCCTCGCGCGCCTGCTCGCCCGCCCTGCCCCGGCGCCCGCTGCAGGCCCGTCGAGCGCTCCGCCGAGCACCCCAAAGGCGGCGCCTCCGGCGCCGTCGTCACCGCAGCCAGCGCCGGCGCATACGCCCGGTGCGTCGCCCGCGCCGCGCCTAGCAGCCGGGGCGCCCGGCGGCGGCGCGGCGCGCAGCCCCGGGCGCGCGCCGGCGGCGCGGCCGAGCGACTGGGACAGCAGCCAGATTGCGCGCGAGCTGCTCGCCAGCGGCGGCGCCGCGCCGGCGTCCGAGCTGCACCGCCTGGCGCCGCGCTGGGTCCGCGGCTGCGCGCATGCGGCGCGCGCCCGCCTTGCACGAGCGCCGCGGCAGACTGCTGGCGCCTCTGCAACCGTGCCAGCATGCCGCAGCCTCCCACTTGACGCTGACATGTCACCCCAGCCTCATAGGCATAGCTGCTCTGTCTATCCGAGCACGCATGTGGACGGCACGTCGCGCCCCGTATCTGTGCGTCTGGTAGGTCAGCGCACAGGCTGCATGGCGCGGAAGCCCAAATGATAGAAACACAGGATGCACTTGAGAGCTCATCAGGTCGCATGCAAGATGCACGTTTGTCTCTGTCGCCCATTGCGCAGCATGCTGGTAGCTCAGCATGTCATGTGGCAGGCCGGCGCCCAGGCCCACCACATCGCGGGCGAGCAGGCGCTCCCAGCGTGCAGGCGTGCTCATGCCCCGACCGCTGGGTCGCCCCGCTCGACCTGGAGGCCGGCGGCGCCGCGCTGCATGTGAGCGGCGCGGGCGACGATCTGGCGCGCCTGCGCGTGCGCCGCCCGGCCGATCTCGTCTGGGCGGACCTGGCGTGCGAGGTGAGCGGCGTGACCGGCGCTCGGCAGGCGCCTGGCATGCATGCGCGCGCGCGCGCGGCCCTGTTTGCCACTGCCGCCTGCATGGGGCGTCGCTGCAGGCCACCCTCAGCTCCAGCCCGCGCCGGCCAGCGCGGGCCGCTGGCAGGGCGCGCATGCTGGTGCCGGGCGCAGCGCCGAGTGCGGCTTGGGCAGGGCGGAGGCGCACAATCGCCAGCGCTGTGACGCTTTGGAATGCTGCCGTGAGCAGCCGCATGGCGGCGGCAGGTTGTGGACAAGCACACGCTGGCGCCCCGGCGCATTCTGGCGCCCAGCTCGGGCGCGGTCGCGCCAGGCGAGCTGTGTGCGCTGGTGGGGCCCTCGGGCGCGGGTGCGGCGGCTCCCCGCGCTCCCAGCGCTGCACGCGCCGCGCGCGAAGGCGTCTACAAGGATCCAGCAGCAGCTTACTTTCACTGTGCTGCGCGCTGGGGCGCTGGGGGCGCTGAGTGTGCTGACAGAGCATGCACCAAACGCGCAACAGTGAGGGTAGCCTGCGGGCCCCGCTGTGCGCTTCCAGTGCCTTCACCTGAGACCGTCGGCGGCACTGGCGCGAAAGCAACGCTGCTCCGGCCATCGCTCCTGCCTGCCGTCTGCGCATGTCCCGCAGCATGTGCAGTTGCCTGCAATCACGGCATCAGCAAGTAAATGTCAGCAGCGTATAAACAGATGCAGAGCGCGACCTGCGTCAGCGCGCGTGGCCGCGCAGGCAAGTCGACCCTGCTAGACATCCTCGCGCAGCGCAAGGGCGGCGCCGTCCGCGGCCGAGTGCGCCCCTGCTGCCCTCCCTGCAGCCTCTTGCCTCCACATTGGATGTGGGCTGATTTGTGCATCAGGATGTTTGACCTGTGCGCCAGCTGTGACAGGAAGGACTGATTAAATGACAGGCATGCAGCACGTCAGCAGAGCGCCATGCCTTTCAAGCTCGTGCAGCAGTTGCCCTTTTAGAGGCTGGAGCCCATGCCATGCTGACCTGCATTTTGGCGTGAGACAGGCTGTTCCTTGCGTGCTGACAGCGCACTGTGCAGTGGCATTCCTGGCACTCATGATGTCCTCAGGCCAGCCACTGCGGCGTTGGGGCACGGCGCTTGGTGAGCGTGTGGCCCAAACCTTCCGCAGGCCGGCTGCCGATGGGCGGGCGGCGCTGATCGCCCTCCTCTGGCGCCGGCTGGGCGTGCCGCTCAGGCCAGGCCGCCTCAGAGCTGCAGACTGGCAAGCGCAGGAGCAGCGCCTTGCACAGGCGGGCTGACGGGCGGGCGGTGCCGATGACCCCACCGCCTGTCTGAGCGGGCTCGCCGCATGCCGGCGCCGCGCGGGCGACAACCTGAGCCTACTTCGCTCAGCGCGGCAGGTGCTGGTCAACGGGCGGCCGGCGGGCGCGGCGCTGCGGCGGCGCAGCGCGTACGTGCCGCAGGAGGACGTGTTCGTGCCGACGCTCAGCGCGTGGGAGACGCTGGAGGCGCGGCCCTGTGCCCCGCCAGCATGGGCGGGCCGTCGTGCTTGGTGCCGGGGGCGGCGAGCTGCAGACGGCGCAGGCCCTTGGCGCCTCAGCGCATCATTCGAGCGCTGACGAAGGACGCGCTCAAATGCATGCGTATGCTGCTCACATGCCCTACCTGCAGGAGAATGCGCGTGCAAATTCTTATGCTGGTCGCGCGGCCGATGGCTGCTGCCGTTCGAATGCCATTGGATGCAAACAGGCTTCAATGGCAGCTTCACACTGCGCGCTGCAGTGCGGGCCGCACAGCTGTGAGATATGCGCCACTGACGCACACACCCGAACAGTGAGGCATACCAGCCCTGGGCCGCGCTGCGCAGTTCCACGCGCAGGTGCGCGCCCCCCCGGGCAGCACGGCCGCCGACGTCCACGCGCGCATGCACGCGGCGCTGGCCGTCATGGGCCTCTGGCGCATACGCGACACGCCGGTGCACGCCCGCCGGGCTTGCGCTGCGCCCGGCAGAGGCCGCGATTTGGAACAGAACAGCCTGGGTCATGCCTGGCGCGCTTGACCGCGCAGGGCGTGCTGTACCGCACAGGGCATGCTTTGCCACACAGGGCACGCTCTGCCACACAGGGAATGAAAAAAAACACAGGGCAGGATTTGCTGTGCAGGTGCTTGTTGTGCACTTCAGTATCAGGTGCTGTGTGCCTCTTTTATCATGAAGCAGTGCGGTCTATTTCTTGAGGAATGTAAAGCATATGCGGGGCGCAGGTCGGCAGTGCGCCGCTGCAACAGTCTCACCGCCACCTTGGCAGCTGCCTCTTGTTTGGATACTTCTTGGTGCCAGAGTGGCTGCCGGAGTGGGAGCTTGCAGTGCACATCAGGTCACCCATACACTTGCGAGCGGCGCAGGTGGGCGGCGTGCTGCCGGGCGGCATCCGCGTGCGCGGCCTGTCGGGCGGCGAGCAGCGGCGGCTGAGCATCGCGTGCGCGCTGGTCGCGGCGCCGGCGGTGCTCTTCCTGGACGAGCCGACCACGGGTGCGCGCCGGGCGCGCGCTGCCTGACCACCCGCTCGGGGCCAGACAGGTAGGGTCATGCTAGGGCTGCACATAAGTTGCCGGCGTCAGAGTGCCAGCAGGTCATCATATGCCAATATTCCTGCGCGCAGTGGGACAGTTCCAGGCCCGTCCAGGGCGGCGCAGCAGGGCCACATGGACCACATGTTGCACCTACCGTAACCATAAAACTAACCCCAGAAGAGGCCCGGCTGTTCAAGGGGCGGCGCCTGCGCAGGCCTGGACGCGTTTGCGGCGCTGAACGTGATGGACCACATGTCATGCCTCGCCGCGCTGGGCCACACCGTCGTCGCCACGCTGCACCAGCCGCGCGCAGCCATCTGGGCCCTGCTGCACCAGGCGCGCCCGCGGCCGCGCGCGCAGAGCATCCGCGCTGCTGTGTGCGGGCGTGCTGCGCTGCTGGGTGCAGGCGTGCTGCGCGCAGCCGCTCCTTTTTGTGACATACATGCGCTGCCGCCGCGGGCGCTTAGGTCTTACTGGCGGGGTAACTCATCAGCATCACAGACGCCTGTGTTCTGCCTGTGGGCCTCGTTACGTGATAAGTGCCTCCTGCGCCATGCCCTGGTTCGCAAGGCGTGCTGCCATCCGGTCCTGTAGACTGTATAACTATGCTGGCCAAATGGCTGAGGTACTCGCCACCCCTTAGCCAGTCGGGTCAGCGCAGGCGCCGGGTTGCCACCGGCCGCGCAGGTCGTGGTGCTGTCGGAGGGCATGCAGCTATTCGCGGGCGCGCCGCCCGCTGCGGTGCCCTGGTTTGCGGACGTGCTGGGCTACCCCTTCGAGCCGGCGGCCGACGGCGCCGCGCCCGACTGGCTCATGGACCTCGTGTCTGTTGGCTTCGCTAAGCCCAGCGGCTACGCGCGCAGGCGCGCGCTCTCTGCGCCGTGTCTTCTGTGCTAGCACATGGCGCGCGCTGACCTGCACTCTTTCATGACAACTATTGAGGTTACACACACATGCTTGTCAACTGTCATGACTACAGGCTGGCGCCGGGCTTGGCCGCACTTCGTGCGCCGGTGTGAACCTCACAAAAAACGCACTACTTACCTATGGGCTGGCAAACATTATAATGCCCTGGTAAATGGAGCAGAGTGAAGAGAGTATCAGCAGGCACGCAGGGCAGCAAGCTTCCGCACAGCCACCCGCGCCTGCACTGCCAAGCATGTGGCAACTGGCTCACAGAAAGCTGAGGAATGCCATGGCGCGCCGCGCAGGACCATGACAACCACCGCAGAGGTGCAAGAGGCGGGCCTGCGCTGGCGCGAGCACGGCGCTGGATACGACGGCGACGCGGTCGCCTACTTGAGCAGCCTGGAGGGCCCCACACAGGCGGAGCCCTGGCCGGCACCCGTCGAGGGCGCGGGCCAGCCCCGGCAGCCCGGTGGCAGCGTCTCGCCTACCAGGCAGCCGGATCCTGCCGGGGCTGGCAAGCGCCGGGGTCTGGCGCCGCCCGCGCCAGCGGGCCCGCCGGCGCCGCCATGCCTCCCGGAGGATGGCGAGGACCTGTGCGGCCAGTACCCCTCCAGGCATGCCCCGCGCTCGGCACCTTGCAGTCTCCTGCAGCCTCCAAGAACAGGCGGGCATATTGATGGCTGTGAACATGTGCTGTGTGCTTCGGTGACCGCTGAGACACCTGCAGCGGCATGAGTGCATGCACAATGCGAACGTGCACAGCTGCGCCGCATGCTGGATGGAGCGCTTTGGGGCAGATGCAATGCTGACCTCCAACAGGGAGCTGCTTGCGCACGTCAAGAGTCCTTGCACGTGCACGCGTGTTTGAAAAGCTCGGCTGCGCGCAGCTGGGGCACGCAGTTCGGCGTGCTCTTCCGGCGCGCGCTGCGCGCGCAGCTGCGCAACCCGACCGACGCCACCTCCCGCCTGCTCATGTCCACCTGCGTCGGCCTCCTGGCCGGCGCGCGCCCGCTGCCCACGCTCGGCCGCGGCGCATGCAGCCGCGCGCCTGCGGCATTGCTGCACACCCTCTTCCCATTTGCATGGTGATGCGACTGCATGCACCTCATCTGAACCAAAGCATTCCGCGTGAGCTGAGGCTGGAAAAAAGCAGACTCGCTGTGCTTATGGCTGGGTGCTGCGTCGCCGCTCGGGTCACACCTGGCACTGACGCGCGCCACCAGGACATCAAACTTGCGCAAGCGCTTGGCAGTTGTACCACGGTGGGCAGCCCTGATGCAGGAGGCATGGCCAGCCTTGATGCAGGAGCCAGCGCGCGCGCGTGCAGGGCTGACCTTCCTGGACCTGGGCGAGGCGCCGCAGGACACGTTCCAACGGCTGTCGGCGCTCTTCTTCATCATGCTGCTGTTCGAGCTGCTGCCCTTTTGCTACATGTCCTTTTACGTCGCCGACCGCCAGTGCGCGCCCCGCCGGCCGTGCCTCGCGCTGCCTCGCCCTCGCACCTCTTGCCGCAGGCGCTTGCCCCGCGCACGCGCGCTGTTTCGGGGGCGCTAAAAAGGGCGCATGCACTGCCGGTCCCTCGTCTGGCGCTGTCCCCTGGCTGTGCGCGGCGGCGCGCTGTCCCCGCAGCTGACACACACGTGCGCTGTCGCACGCGCGCGCGGCAACGACGTTGCTGCGCCAAAGCGCGTGCTGCAGCAGAGCCAGCAGGGATGTGAGCACGGCGCGTCCCCGCCGCAGGTTCTTTGCTGCGGACATGGCTGCGGGCCTGTACCGCGCCTCCGCCTACTACCTGGCCCATGCGCTTGCTGGTCCGGCCCACGCCCGGCTCGTGGGGGTGGCCGCACCACACATGCGCTCGACTGGCGTTGGCCCCTGCCTGGCTCCTGCTGGCAGCCGCACCGCGCTTGCGCTCGGCCAGCGCACCCCCTGCTTGGCTCCGCCGGGCCCCTGATGGCCATCACAGCGCACATGCGCTCGCTGCGGCGTTTGCTGCCCGGCTTGTGATGGCGGCCGCACGCACATGCACTGCTCGGCGGCAGGGGCGAGCCTCCAGGCGGTCGGTGTGCACAGCGCTGAGAAGAGGCGCCGGACGATGCAGGAATGGCAGCTGTCTCACAGCGTTTCACGATGCCTGCATCGCGCAGCTTCACGCTCATCGTGAACACTTGGCGTCCAACGCATGCTGCTGCCCGGTCGCAGTTGCACGTGGCCACGCTGCGCGCTAGGGACTCATAGTGACAGGCGGCCTCTGCGCGCGCGCAGCGCTGCCCTTCATCTGCCTGAACGTGCTGGCGGGCGGGCTGGTCCTGTACGGCCTGGCCGGGCTGCGCTACGAGGGCTGGGCGGTCGCGCAATTCGCGGGCCTGCTGCTGCTGCAGAGCCTGGTGGCGATTCAGGTGGCCATGTTCGCCGTCTACCTCACGCCCAACCAGGCGCGCCGCGCGCCGCCGGGCGGGGCACGGGGCCTGAGCTGCTTGCTCGCTCGCTCATGCTCTGCCTGCATGGCCAGGAGGCATGTCAGAAACTGGGGCAAGCGAATGTCATGGGCAGCCGTGCCTTTACTATGTCTCGGGCAACGCGTGCGTACCAGCTCCGGCCCTGCTCGGCGGCCTCCCGCTTCAGACATCTTTACAAAGCACAGCGCGGGCCAGCGAACGACACGAGGTAGGGCGCCGCCTGCGCATGCGCTGCGGCGCGGCCAGGCGGCGCAGCAGCTCGCTGCTTGGCCAACTACGCGCAACCCTGCTTGACCACCTGCGCGCCACCCTGCTTGACCACCTGCGTGCAACCCTAGCGCAACCCCACCTGGCTGTCCGCGCGCGCCGCAGGACCTGGCGTACGTGCTGGCGTGCGGGTACGTGGCGCTCTCGCTGCTGCTGTCCGGCTTCTACATGCGCACGGGCGAGCTGCGCATCCGCCCGCTCGTCTGGCTGTCCTACGCGTCCTACCCGCGGCGCGCCGCCCGTTGCGCCTGCGGCACCCCTCACCCCTCTACGTGTCCCGCGCCCGGCCGCGCGCAGGACATCGCCCACAGTGAGCCTGGCTCGCTGCCTGCGAGGCGGCAGCGCTGACCGGCGCGCGGGCCGGTGCGCGGCGCGCCGCGCTGTTCCTGCGGCGCCAGCCGAAGACCGCAGCCGGGCCCCTGTGCGGCGGGAAGCTTCTGCTCGAGCCATGCATGCGCCTGTGCTTGGCGCTCTGTCACGCACACCCGCTGCTTCCGCTGCAACGCTGCACGGCCCTGCCTCCGGGCTTGCAGGCGCCGGCTGCCAGCGCACGCCGCGCGGCCGCAGGTGGACGCTGCAGGGCCTGGCGCGCGTGGAGCTGGGCGGCCGCGCATTCAAGCCGCCCGGCTGCGTGGCGGAGGGCATGCCCGGCGCGTCCGCGGACGACCTGCGCCAGGCGCGCGCACGTCCTGCGCCGGCATAAGCCGCGCGCGACAGCCTGCTTGCTTCAGTGTGAGTGCGGGCGCGAGGGCAGGAGGTGCGGCGGGCTGCGGGCATGCTCCATGCACTGCATCGCTGTCCGATGGCGAGCGGCGTCCAAACGTGTCCTAACGCATACCCTGGCTGACCGTGCGCACGGGGGGGCGCGCGGCAGGCGCTGGCGAGCCCCGCGCTGGTCGCCCAGGCGCTGAGCGCGGGCTTCACGTGCCAGGTCACGGCGTCCGGCGACGACATCCTGGCCTACTGGGACTTCCGGCTGTCGGCCGGGCGGGCGGCCGGCGTCCTGCTCGGCTGCTACCTCGCGCTGCACCTGGCCTCGTTTGCGGTGCTCGCGCGCCTGTACCGCCAGCGGCGCTGACGAGGCGGCTTGGGCTGTGTCGGGAAACCCTACTCTTAACCCTATCCAACGCGCCGCTCGCGCGCCGCGCCTCTGTGGATGTGCAGGGGCCGGGCGCGCGCCTGGCTATGCGGCCGCCTCCGGGCGCGCCTGGCGGGCACCAGCCAGCGCCCCCTGGGCATCCGTGTGTTTTCAGCTTTCAGGTTGCGCCTGTGACCTGCACCTGGCCGCGCCTTGGCTGCGCGCAGCCCCCCGCGCGGTCACCTTGCACATGGTTTGGCTTGATGAGGTGAAGGCTGACGTAGGGCATGAGGCTGGCGCGCACCAGGACCTCGCTGAGCACGTGCACACATCAGCAGCGCGTTTTGCTGCTGCTGATCTGAACACATGATCAGCTTTAAGTTGCTGCATACGCTTCACACCCCGATGTACCCTGCTGGGGCCAGTATGGCGCGACTTCTTTGTTAGACGTGGGCTGGCGGATCAACATCCGCTGCCACATCTCGGTCTGCAGCCATCAGCCGTTCCGCAATACCTTGTCCCAGGGACCGTCATATGACAGGCGCCTACATGCCTGCTGTCATTGCTGGACGTCTTTTGAGTGCACGTCAAGTCTTGCGGTAGCCCTGCTGGTGTTTTACAATGCGAGCACAAAATGTGCCGCTGCGCGCCTAGCAATGCCTCCTGGCAGCGCTCGTCGGCAAAGCGACGGGCCCACAGGTACACTGCTGTCACTCTGACTCCCCTCGCCCAGCTCGCAGCTGACCAACCTGCTGATCAAGCTCCCATGATACGCCGCAGCGGCCAACCGCAGCACTGAGGCTCCTCTGTGCATGCGAGCAGCTCTGGGCGCCGGGCATGCAGTCACAGGCTGCCATTGGCCGCGCCCGCGCCGGCCTGCCCAGGCTCCGCGCCCGGCGGCTGCGCAGCCTTGGGCGCCGCCGCCGCAGGCTTGGCGCCGCCCTGCTTGCCGCCCGCCGCTGCTGCCGCGTCCGCCTGCCGGGGCGAGCAGCGTAAGCCATGCATGAGCGCAGTGACTCCAGTGCACAGCGGCCCGCTCGGCTTGCTCACAGAGGCGGGAGGGGCCATGCCCTTCACTGGCAGCGCTGGCTGCGGAACAGCGCGCCTACCCATCACTCGCCAGGCACCCCACGCCTCCACACACAGCCGTGCCAAACGAAGCACCTGCGCGGCCTGCGGCGCCGCCGCCGGCTCGCGCGCGTCGCCCGTGGGCGCCGGCGCGGCGGGCGCGGCGTCCGCGGCGGCCTTCCGCACGGCGGCCGCGCGCGCGCGGTGCAGCTCGGACAGCGCGGGCCGCTTGTACGCGCGCACGGCCTCCGAGCCGCAGCCCGGCACCTGCAGGTGCCTGCGCGCGGCGGCGCGGCGCGGTCAGCGGCGCGCCCGGCCGGCATGCCGCCAGGGCTGCGCGCCACGCACCTGCGTCGATGCTTGCCCGTGCTGTGCGGCCGCCCGGTGATGCCGCAGCCAAGCAAGCAGTGGAACACACCCAGGCACCCGAGCGCCTGGCCTGATATCATCACATGCGCCGTTCCATGCAAGCGTCCGGGACGCTTTCCCGCAGGACACCCGCCAGACGGCCTGGCCTGCCACAGCACAAGCGCGCGCGCCGCAAGCGCAGGCGCACTCGCCGCGCTGCGAGCGGGCCAGCGCATTGTCGGCAACCGCCTCGCCACCCTGCCAGCCAGATCCCCCACTAATGACATGGATGCGTGCCGCGCGAGCGAGCGCGCAGGCGGGCGCACCAGGTGCGCTCGAGGTAGGTGACCGCGTCGTCCGCGGTCAGCTGCTCGGCCTTGCGCCGCCGCGCGGCGCCGCACGCGGCCGCCAGCGCGGCGTCCAGCCAGCCGTCCGCCAGCCGCCGCAGCGCCGCCTCCGCGTCCGGCGCCAGCTCGCCGCCGCCGGCGCCGGCCGCCGCCGCCGCCAGCCGCGCCAGGCTCTGCGCGATGGTGGGGTGTGTACAACAGTCAGCATTCTCGTGCACGTCTGGGGATTTCCCAGCTCGCTGCCGCCGCCGCTGGCCACCACCGCTGCCGGCTGCCGCCAGCGCCAGCCGCGCCAGGTTGTGTGCATCACAAGGATGCGTTGTCAGACCCAGGAACGCCGCGCAAACTCCGCCACTATGCATGTCCAAGGCAGCACGGCACGCCCCTGACCACACCTGCTGTGCAGCGTACGCTTTGTATCACAGGACCAGCAAGGCTTTGCTCTAGCAGCGCAAAAAAGAAGCCCATAGGTGACACCGGGCGGTGGGTGCGAGCAAACGGCGCGCCAGGCGCTCGCTACGGGCGCGCCTTCTGCGGCAGCACCCTGCGCTCGTCCTCGGTCAGCGCGCGCGGCGCCGGCGCGGCCGGCCGCAGCTGCGCCCCGTACGGCTGCGCGTAGGGCTGGCCCCCATACGCGGGCCGCGCCGCGTACCCGCCGGGCGACGCGGCCGCGAGCGCGCCCGGCGCCGGCATCCCCGGCCACCACACATAGCCCGCCTGCGCGCGGCGCGGCCTCCCCGCCTCGCGCCACGCCGCACAGACACACGCTGACGCTTGTGCTTGACAGTGCCAGCTCCGCACGCACGCCGACGCATGGCCGGCCGCGCGCATGTTTTGCAGCGTGGGCCTGCAGGACCGCGTCGCCAGCGGCAGCGACCAAGGAGGACGGCGCTGGCGCCGGGTCACCTGGCCCGGCTGCGGCTGATGCTGCTGGCGCTGCTGCGCCTGCTGCGCCGCAGCCACGGCCGCGCCCGGCGCCGCGTACGCCTGCGGCGCGCCCGCGCCCGCCGGCAGCGGCCCCGGCCGGATCGCCGCCGCGCCCGCCGGCGTCTTCTGCGCGCCGCGCGACACGCGCTCGCGCCGGCGGCGGCCGCACCACGCCGCGCGCCGCGGGCGCGTACGGCATGCTCCTAGGTGCGCGCGCGTGCCGCAGCCAGAAGCAAGTGCACAGGGGCTGGGAGCGCTTTGCAAACGTTCTGCGACAGCAACGGCAGTGCAGCCCCGCCCTCCAGCACGTCCGAGGCAATGCGCGCGACCGGCTTACGCCCCTCGTCGGCACCCCCGGCATGCGCGCAGCGCGCGGCCCGTCGCGCCCACACAGGGCGCATGCGGCGCTCGCGCGCTCACGGCCGCCGGCCCGCGGCGCGCCCCGGGCGCGGCCCGAGTGCAGCCGCGCCCCGGCGCCGCACCCGCCAGGCCAGGATGCCGCGCAGTGCGTCGGGCGACAGGCCCGCTGCCTTCTGCAGGATGGCCTGCCCAGGCTCCGAGGCGAGCAGGTGCGCCGCGTACGGCAGGTGCGCCAGCTTGCCCCAGTCCGCCGCCGCCTGCGGCCACCGCGCCCGGGCGTCGGGGAGGCTGGCGCAGTGGTGAGGCCAGGGCCAAAGCCCAGCTGCGCCCAGCAACAGCGGCTGCCCAGCAGCCGGCGGGCCATCTCTCATGACCTCTGAGCGCGACAACAATTGCGTATGACGCCCAGGGCGATTTCAGGGCGTTGGCATCAGTACGTGCAACTCCCAAGCGCTGAGCTGGTGCCAGGCAAACACCGCAGGGCGCGCGCCTGCGCGGCCTGCGCGCCGGTCAGCTGCGCGGGCGGCGGCGCGCCGGCGGCGGCCATGCGCTGCTGCAGCATCGCCATCGTCTGCGCCTGCTGCTGCGGCGTCAGGTTCGGGAACGACTGGAACAGCAGCTGCTGCGCGGCCGCCGCGCTCGCCGCCGCGGGCGCCGGCGTCAGCGCAGGC
>JAABUV010003705.1_pt1 | contig 19130 bp, 29 predicted proteins | sample 5559971 | NCBI WGS metagenome assembly JAABUV01 (sample SAMN10711881, study PRJNA513362) | rock metagenome | isolation source: Antarctica rocks | place: Antarctica: Victoria Land, Knobhead nord | collected 2015-12-19
GCCCCGGGCGGCCACCGACCGCGGGCTGTGCGCTCGGTGGCGCCATTTCAAGCCTGTGCACGGATGCCCGCGTGCTGAGCAGCGGCGGGAGCGCCAGGTGCGCCTGGGCCTGGCGGCGTGCCACTTCCGGCTGGGGCGGCTGCCGGCCGCGCGCGCGGCCTTCCGGCGCGCGCTCGCGCTGGCGCCCGGCTCCGCCGAGGCGCTGCTGGGGCTGGCGGTCATCGCGCTCGCCGGGCCCGACCCCGAGCGGTGCGCGCAGGGTCACTTGTAGGGTTTAGGGCCTGGGGCGCCTGCCGTATGCCAGCCAGTGGCCGCGGTCGCTGGCTGCGGGCATGCGCCGCTCGCCGTGCCATTTTCGGCTGCGGTCGGTGGCAGGTCTTGCCAGCGACAGAGTGGGGCAGCCCGCGCCGCCCGGGCGCCTGCGTGCGCAGGCTGCCCGCCCACGCAGCCGGGCACCATACGCAGGGAAGAGTGCGTGATGCATGCATGCTACATTGGGCTCCAGGCTCGTGCCTCTGAGCGGCGCGGAGCGCCCTGGTCGGTCGGGCTGCCGGCGATGCGATGCACTGCTATGCAGGGGTGCGCCGCATGCGCAAGGCGCGCCGAAGAGCGCCGCGCGTCGACAGGGGCGTGAAGGAGGATAGGATAGGGTTAGGTTAGGCGCGCCTACCAGCCGCGCGCGCCGGCAGGGGCGCGATGGAGGACAGGGCATGGTTGAAAACGAGGCGAAAAGGCAAGTATGGTTGAATCAGGTAGGGGCGCGCCGACCAGCGCCGCGCGCCGGCAGGGGCGCGAAGGAGGGCCTGGACCTGCTGTGCCGCGCGTATGGCGCGGACCCGGGACACCCGGGCGTGCTGGCGGCGCTGGCGGCGTGCAGCCTGCTGCGCGGCGACACCGTGCGCGCCGGCGCGCTCGCGGCCGCCGCCGCGGAGGCCGCCGACGCCGACGACGCGCGCGCCGAGGCGCTCTCGCTGCAGGCGCGCCGGGCGGGGGCGGGGGCGTCGGGCGCTACTGCTTTGGCGATACATTAAGCAGCTACTCGGCGCGACGGGACGCTGTGCCGCCGTGCGTGCGCTCTGCAGCGGAGGCTGCAGGCGGGCAGGCATGCCGGGCGCTGCGCCTGACCGGCGGGTTACAGGGTAGGGTTAGGGTTGACCCTAGCCTAATCCTACCCTACCGCAGGCGCGCGCGCACCACGCGGCCGGCCGCCTCGCGGACGCGTACCGTGGCTACCAGCAGGCCAGCAAGCTGGACGCACGGCTGCCGCTGCCGCTGCTGGGCATGGCGCAGATGAATCTGCTGCAGAAGGAGTTCACCAACGCGGCCAGCCTGCTGGAGACCGCGCTGCAGCGCGTGCCCGGCTGGGTCGACGCGCTCAAGGCGCGCTTCGCGCGCGCGCCCCCTGCCTCCTGTGATCGCCCGCTCGCCCGCTCGCCCGGCCTCCCCGCAGCCAGCGCCGCCCGCGTCAGCCCCCCCAGCGGGCCTCCTGCGCCGTCCCTGATGCGGCGCGCCGCGCCTGCCCAGACTGCACGCGCACAGGGCAGCGTCGGCGGCTGCCGGTCAGCAGAGGGCGCCCGCATGACTGGTGCGCTGGCAGGGTAGGGTATAATAGGATAGGTGAACCCTTAACCCCGACTGGCGGGCGCGGCCGGCGGGCGGCAGGTGCTGGGCGCGCTGCACCCGCAGATGGAGCGCAAGGGCCGCGCGGCGGCCGCGCACTTCCGCGCGGCCACGGCGGCGGGCTCCGTGAGCGGCGAGGTGTGGGAGATGTACGGCGAGCTGCTCGCGCCAAGCGACCCCGCAGGTGCCCCGCCGGCCCGCCCGCATCCGGGCTGCACCCCGGCAGGCAGCGGCGCGCAGGCCGCCGAGGCCGGTCTGTTCTGAGGAGCTCGGCGCCCAACACGCCATAATCACCCCTTGGCCAGAGTCAATGCGCGGGTCACAGCCTCATTTAAATGAGCCAGGAGATTGCTTGCTGGCCTGCAACTGTCCCTGACGGGGCGGCCGGGGCGGCAGAGGCGCTGCGCGCGTACAAGCGCGCGCTGCAGCTGCACCGCGACGCGGCCGAGGCGGACGTCGGCAAGCGGCGCAAAGCGGCGCGGCGCGCGCGCGCCACGCGCGCACGCGCGGCGCTCGCCAACGGCGTGGCCGACGGCGGCGCCGGCGAGGACCCTGCGCTCGCCACGGTGCGCGGCCGCGGGGCGTCAGGGCTGGCAGCGCTGCGCCAGATGGTTCTTGGCTTGCTGCCGAATTCTTATAGCTTACGCCTGTGGGCATCCTGCTGCATTGCCAATCTTATATGTCTTGATGCCTTGCATCTAAAGCCATGTAGGTTTCCAGACCCAGCAGTGGCAGGGCTGATGTCTGATACACGCGTACATTGCTGTCAGAGGTCTGTGCATGCGCCTTTAGCTAGAGGCCGCGCACCCTTTCCTGCAGGTGCGGCGGCATTGGTCTGCGCTGATGCGGGCGTCGCACAGCTGACTGAGTGAAGCCCTGGCGCAGGACGACGCCGCAGCGGCGGCTGAGGACGCACACATCCTGCCCGCGCCGCTGTCGGCCAAGCTGCTCAACAACGCGGCCGTGCTGCACATGCGCGCCGGCGAGACGGCCGCGGCGCTCGAGCTGGTGCAGGAGGCCATCGCGGCGCGCCCTCGCCTCCGGCACGGCGCATGCACGCGGGCGGCGGAGGGCAGGCAGGCGGTCTGTGCGGTCTGATGGCCTTCCTGAGTGGCTCCCAGTCTACAACGGGCGTTTACGGCGCCCATTTGCGCCGCCGCGCCGCCCATGCGGCGACTGCATGCCGCTGGGCTCTCCGGGCCGCGGGGCGGCGGCGCGCCGACGGGAGCGCGCGCGGGGGCGCAGGCGGCCGAGGGCACGGCCGCGGGCGCGGGCGGGCTGCCGGCGGGCGCGCAGGTGACGCTGGGCTTCAACCGCGCGCGTATCCGCGAGGCCGCCGCGCAGCCGACCGCGGCCGCGGCCGAGTACCGCGGCATCCTGGCCGCATTCCCGGGCTACACGGACGCGCGGCTGCGCTGCGCAGCGCTCGCGCGCGCGCGCGGCGACCTCGAGGCCGCCGTCGCCGAGGCGCAGGCGCGGCCCGGCGGGCCCAGTTCTGCGGGGCCGGAGCGAATCCCCGGCGCTCGATCACTGTGTTGTGCCCCTTGCTGCATCTTGCGCATAGCAGAACTACCTGACGACATTCAACTGGGCCGATGGAGGCACCCGGCTGGACCTTTCCCTGGGTATGACAGTGGTGAATGCCGCGAGCCTTGTCAGGTGAATTTATTGGTTACCAGGGCGCATGGCCATGCACCCCACGCAAGCACACCGTGCGCAGGCGGTGCTGGACGAGCGGCCAGGGCACCCCGATGCGCTGGCGCTGCTCGGTGCGGGGCGGCACGCGCCCGGCCACCTCCTGTCGTGGCAGTGCGCCGGCAGAGCTATCGTGCATTCAGTCACCTGCACTGCCCTCTTCTTGTCACCCTCTTCGCGGCCGTGCAGCCCGGGCCAGGTGCTGTTGAGCATCGGATGGTGTGGGCCGTTTGTGCTGACCTTGGCTGTCATGCTGTGTTGGGCGCCGTGCTGAAGCGACAGGGGCGCGGCCCCCACAGCTTTCTCGGCACGCTGCGCCTTCGCTTGGCGCGCCGCCGCGTGCGCCGCGCGCGCGCCGGGCCGCGGCGCGCGAGGCGGCGCGGCCGCGCCCGGCGTCCGGTGACGTACCCCTACCCTAACACGAACCCTATCCCGCAGGCGCGCTGCACCTGGAGCAGCGCGACTACCAGGCGGCGGAGGCCCGCTTCCTCGCGCTCGTGCAGGCGCCGGACACCAAGCACGACGCGTACGCCTGGCTGGGCCTGGCCACGCTCAACTTCATCACCGCGCCCGCCGAGCGCCGCAAGGCGCGAACCGCCCCGCGGCCGCCACCTGCGCAAGGTCTCTGCGACTGAGAGCGCGGCCCCGGCATGCCCAGCTCGGCTGCTCATACGGCGCCCGCTGGGGTCCTGCCGAGCACTGGAAGCCATGCCGCCCCTTGTCAGGTGCTCTTGGTCAGGCACGGACGCGTCCATGAGCAAGCAGAAGCAGCAGCAGATGCAGCGGCGGTCGGAGCAGCAGCAGCAGCGGCATTCATCACCCCCGCGATATGCGCGTGACGCTCCGTACAGGGTGAGGTCCAGCCCCCAACCCTCTCAACGCGCGCAGCCGGAGGCCGCGGCCAAGGCGGCGAAGCAGTTTGCGCGCGCGCTCGACGCGTACCGGCGCGTGCTGGAGCGCGGCGAGAGCAACGCGTTCGCGGCCAACGGCATCGGCGCGGTGCTGGCCGAGCAGGGGCACCTGGGCGCCGCGCGCGACATCTTCACGCAGGTGTGCGGCGGCGTGCACGCTTTGCGAGGCGGGGCACGCATGCTGGCCTGCTGCCTGGCGGCGGCGCGCAGGCGACCCAGTGTTCGAACATCCCCGCCCTCCCCTCAAGCGGCCGGCGCGGGGCGTGCAGGTGCAGGAGGTTATACCCTAACCCTACCCTATAACGCGCACGCAGGTGCAGGAGGCAGCGGCGGCGGCGGAAGGCTGGCTGCGCCTGCCGGAGGTGGCGCTCAACCTGGCGAGCGTGTGCCTGGCGCAGGACCAGCCGGGGCCGGCCATCCAGCTGTACACGAGCGCGCTGCGCAGGTGCGCGCCTGACCGCCGCCCGCGCGCCGCGCCCTGGCGGCGGCAGCGCGTGCGGCGTGCGGGGGGCTGTGTCTGGGGCCACGCTGCGCGCGCAGCCGCCCGATACGGGCCGGCGCCGCACCGCTGCTGCCCCAGACGTGATGCTCTAGCCCAGCCCAGCATCACGGTGGCGGCGTGGTTCGAGCCACGTGGGCTCAGCATAGCCTGCGCTCCCCAGCCCGCAACAGCGACGCCGTGCACTGTCTGCAGTGCATAGGGTAGGGCTACGGTAGGGCTCTACGCGACTGAGCAGCCATGCTTGTGTGATGGCAAGGGCGCGCGCGGCAGGTACACGCATGGCACCGACGCGCGCGCGCTGCGCTACCTGGCGCGCGCGTACTACGACGCGGACCGGCTGCCGCCCGCGCGGCGCACGCTGCTGCGCGCGGCGCACCTGTTCCCGGTCGACCACACGCTGCGCTTCAACACCGCGCTGACCATGCAGGCGCGCGGCGCGCTCTGCGTCGGCATGTCGGCCAGGGCAGGGTCCGCCGTTGGTGGCAGGGTGGCGCTGTCAGGGCCGACGCGCCAACCACCCTCACGCTGATGGTGAACCGAGCTGGCCGCCGATGCCTGCCACACAGCATAGGACCGTTTACAGCGGGCCTGCGCTGCTGCGATCAGCTCGCCATGTGCCTGGTGCCAGATGCGGAGCGCAGAGGCACAGCGGGCGCGCGCGCTCTGGGCCGGCATGCTGTGGCACGGCGCTTGCCAAGAAGGAAATAAAAAACCCCCCTGCCGCTGCCGCCGCGCAGGAGGAGGCCGTGCGCGCGCTGCGGCGGAAGCGGCCGGAGGGCGAGCCGGACAAGCTGGAGGCGCTCACGCGCGCGTCAATCGAGCTGGCGCAGGCGCGCGGCCGGGCCCTTCACATCGGCCGGGTTTAACGACCTGGCCCGCCTGGGCGCGCCGAGGGGCGCGCGCTCGGAGCGCTGCCTGTCCTTTCGTATGCTGGCGCTGCCTCGCTCGCGGCTTGCACACAGGAGGCGCGGAGGGGAGCAGGGTCTGGCGCAGCCTCTCGCATGAATCGCTCATCGCCGGCATTGGCACCCGGTTTCTGGCACAGATGCAGCTACGTATTCGCATGGGGCCCGCCGCCCTGCCCCGTTCAGGTCTTGCAGCGGGGCATGGTGCTCAGGAGCGCCAGCCTGATGCTCCCACAGCCGTGCTCTGTGCAAGCGTCCGGCCGTGCGGCGCGGCCGGCGCAGCTGAGGCGCGTGCCGCGGCGCAGGCGCACCGCTTCTTCTCGCAGCTGAAGGAGCTGGGCGCCAAGCGCACGGGCATCGAGGACCGCAAGCTGGACATGCACATCACGTTCTGCGCGCAGACGCACCAGGCGGCCCTCAAGCATGTGGAGCAGGTGCCGCGCGGGCCCACAGCTGGTAGGACTTAGGGAAGGGGTCGCATCTCTGCGCGCGCGGCACAGGTGCCGCGCGGCCCTGCAGACGCGCCGCCTGCATGTTCTTGTGCTTCAAACCGTCCAATGCGCCAAGGCGCTTGCAGTGCACAGCGCCTCCCCTTTGCAGGCCTGGCCGTGCAGTCCGTCTCGCGACGAAGGCTCGAGTGCATGCAGGCAGGCACTCTGTCAGATCAGGCGTGCTGAAAAGCGGGGTGGGGGCGTGACTGAGGTGCCTCATGCATGGGGTAGAGCGCGGCGCCGGGCAGTGCGTTCCAAGCATCGAAACCTGCTCGATCAGGCTGTCCCAGAAGCAGGCGCAGAGGGAGGCCGAGCCGCTGGCGCGAGCCAAGCCGGCGGCGGCTGGAAGCCGCAGGGAACGTGAGCACGGGGCCCGGCAGCGCGGCACGGCGCTCCCGCGCAGGCCGCCTTCGAAGCGTCTGCTAGGAGCAGCAGGGTTCTGGCAAACCCGGGGGCCTGCCCGCGCGCGCAGGCGCAGAAGGAGGCCGAGCTGCTGGAGATGCGGCGCGAGGCGAGCCGGCGGCAGCTGGAGGCCGCCAAGAAGGAGCGCGAGGCGGCCGACGCGCGGCAGAGCGCGCGCGACCAGCAGGCGGCCGCCGAGAAGCAGCAGCAGGCGCGGCAGCACAAGGAGCGCATCGAGCGGCTCAAGGCGACCTGGAAGGACGACAAGGCGGCCAGCAAGGCGCGCGCGCGCTGCCCTCTCCCGCAAGCCCCGGGAGACCAAGGCGCCAGGTTGCCAGACACGGGGAGAGCACGTGGTCGCGTTGAGACATGTCGCGGGCCGTGTGATGAGAAAAACACGTCCGGGCAAGCTGCGCGCTGCGCGCGCACCGCTGCGCCTGGCACCGCCCTCCATGCGGCGCGGGCGCGGGGGGTGAGGCGCCGTGCAGCCGGCCCGGGGCAAGGAGTCCGGAGGCTGCAGCCTGCCCAGCGCTGGGCGCCTTGCAGCCCCCCACTCGACGGCAGCTAGCGAGCAGCCCAATCCTCCTGCTGCACATGTGACGGGTGCGACAGCGCCGTGGCCTCATAGTGCCCACATGGCAGAGCGGCCCATGTCCACCGTAACCCTGTGCGGCGGCGGCAGGCGGTGGAGGAGGGCGACGCGATGAAGCACGACAAGCGGCGGAAGAAGAAGAAGGCCGAGGAGGCGGCCGCGCGCGCGGACGACCTCTTCGCCGAGGAGGTGTGCGCGCGCCAGATGAACCCTCTCCCAAGACTGCTCGGGGCAATAGGTCGCCTTCTGCAGACTTTGGGCGGCGGTCCCACCTGCACGTCAGCGCTCGCCGGCGCCGCAAGCAGCGGCGCCGGCGCCACCGAGCGCTTGCCAGGCGCACAGCCGTGTCGGCCGCGCCCGTGAGCTCAGCCTGGCAGCCGGCACGGGCTGCGGCCCACAGCGGACTGCAGGACCCAGCGGGCACAGCGTGCGGAGGGGGACTGGCGCCGTCCCAGCCCCAGTCCTCCAGTCCGGGCCCTGGGTGGCAGCGCTGCGCGCGGCTCTAGCTCGCTGTTCTACAAACGTCCTGTGCGCAGTCAGCAAGCTGCTGTGCCTGCATGCACACCCGCAGCCATCTGCACACAGGCCTTGCGCGGCCGCCCCCGCAGAGCCCTGGGCTGCATGGCGAGCGCACCAACGCGCAGGAGGACGACGGCGAGTACGACCCGGCGGCCGCGGACGACGAGTTTGCCGAGGCGGGCGGCGAGGGCCGGCAGCGGCAGGAGGCCGAGGAGGAGGCCGAGTTCGACGAGGCCGCCTTCGACGAGGCCGAGCGCAAGCGGCGCGCGCTCAGCGGTGCGCCCGTGGCGCGCTCGCAGCGCGCGCTCTGCGGGAGCTGCAGCCGGGGTTGCGCGCGCGCCATGCGCGGCGGCCTCAGCCTGGCAGCGCATGGTGCAGCAGAGCCCGCTTTGCGTCTTTGCGTCCTGGGCGGCGGCGCGGCGGGCGCGCCCGGCTGAACACGCCCTGCAGGCCGGCCGCCCTGCTGATGCGGCCGCCACGCGCCTTTCATCGCCATCCCCCCGCCTGCACTTTGGCGCACATGCCGTTTGGATGACGCGGCCCTGGATATAGAGATCGCGACGTGTTTGGGCATTGGGGTCCTCGCATTACGAACTCCATATTTACGTGTGCTGCGCGGCGCAGCGGCGGGCCTGGCCAGCGACGACGAGGACGAGGCGGGCGCCAGCCCGTCGGCAGGGCCGCCGGAGGGCACGGCGCCCTCTCAGGGCACGCCCGGCGGCAGCGGCGGCCGCCTCAAGCGGCACCGCGAGGGCGACGCAGGGGCGTCCAACGGCGGCCTGCAGGATGACGCTGACGGCCCGGACGGCCTGGCGGGCGCGAGCGGGGTACGAGACCCTGCTCTGAAGAGACCCTACTTTGCAGCCTGCCCAGCGTTTGGGGCATGCCCAGGCGCACCAGACCTGAAGTGCACAGGCGCTCGCCATATCAAGTTCCCGTGCGGCAGCTCTGAAAGCCATACGCTCCTGTTCTGTACCTGTGCAGCTGTAAAACGTCAGTCATGTGGCCATTCCTTCGCATGCACATGGAGCAATGCGGCCAAGCGCCATGTCGGGGGCCAGGGTGGCGCGCTGGAGGATGAGGGCGAGCCGGCAGGCACCAGCGCCTCCAAGCGAGCGCGCACCGCGCTGCTGGACTCCGATGAGGAGGATGGGGCGCCCGCGGAGCACCCCAGCGCGGTGCGGCTCTGCCACAGCTGCCTTAAGCTGGCCTGGCCATGTGATGGGTGTGGACGACTGCTGGTTTTTGCAGCTATTTGGGAAAGGGTTAGGTTTCATCTTTAGTGCATCCCGCCTCATTGGCTGTGCTGCAGGGTGCACAGCAAAATGTCGCCCTGAGCGGTGCTGCAGCTGTACATGCAGCGGGAAACACTCGCAGCGAGGTCCAGCAGCACAGCTGCAAAGTGTGCTGCCACGCACATCAACGTCTGTGCTGACCCTTTTCATGGGACCATGGAGCGCTTGTCCGAGAGGATGCTGTGCTGCAGGGTCCGCCGCGGGCGCCCGCTGGAGCGGGCATGGACATAGACGGGGAGCCTGAGGGCGGCCCACGAGCGCAGCGGGCCAGCGCGATGGTGGACGACCTGTTTGGCAGCGACGAGGACGAATGAGGCTGTCAGGCGCAGCCTGTGGCGCCTGACGCTGGTGCCGCGCCTTGCACTGTTCATGGCACGCATTGCATTTACATGCGCGTGCCTGGCTCGCTGCGCGTGGGCCCCGTCCGGCCTCAAACGCAGCTGACTCTGTAACCTGCAGGTCCATAAATGACCCCCTGGTGCAGCTGCCCACAGCGGTCACCCTATGCAAGTCGTGGCTGACGCCCGTAAGCGCGGGAAGCAAGCACCCATTCGCCTGCCCTAGGGTCAGCGCCCGATGCGCCCCAGCTGCGCGTTTGTGCGCGGGTTGGCCGTAAACTCCTGCGCGCCCAGTTTGGTGTCAGCCGAAGAGGACTTGGGCGAGGGTCGGCCGCAAACTCCTGCGCGCCGAGTACCAAGCAGTATTTTCCCTGTGGCTTCATGCGCAGAAATGGCCTCTGCTCGACGGGCAGGCTTGTGAACCGCACGCCCAGGAACGGCCCGCAGCCAAGTGCTCTGCATGCAGGGCCTGCCAGGGCCACTAAGCTTACGCCGGACGGCCTGGGACCCAGCGCGCGCCTGGACGCGCACGAGCGCCTCGTCGATCTGCGTCTGCAGCGCGCGCAGGTCGCGCAGGTACAGCAGCCGCAGCACCGTCGCCGCGGCGTCCAGGGCCGCCTCTGCACCCGCACCCGCCTGCTGAGAAGGCATGCCTGTTGAGGCGGTGGAATGCCTTGGACATTGCGACACTGCACACACGGGGCAGCCTGGGGTGGCAGCGTTCCCAGGACAGCACGCAGGGTCCGCAACCTCCATGCCAGGTGCTTTATCAGCCAGTGCAACAGCACTCTGTTGCTGAGAGGGTACACTCATTGCACGGCGGGCCGCACCGCCGGTGCTGAAGCCGAGCGGGAATGCCGACGGATCAAAGTTATCCCCGCCTTTGGCAGCCTGGCGACAAGCGAGCGCCTGTTTGTCTGACATGTGCACAGACACCTGGGAACTCTGCAGCACGCTTCAGAGTGCCTGTTTGGTTAATGCAGCTTTTCGTACGCATGATGGTCGAAACACACGAGGCCTTCACAGGCTCCACCTCTCGAGCACTATAGCGCCTTGCGCCCATACAGCTGACAGGCCACTCGAGAATCAACACGCAAGCATGCCGCAGCAGCAGCGCCTGCGAGTCAGCTCGGCATCATGCAGTTGAGGACCGAGGTGGCATGCGCACCCCAGCAGCGGCGGCGTCGCTGCCAGACGTGCTGCCCGCAGGCGCCGTGCGCAGCAGCTCGGCCACACGCTCCACAGCGCAGCCTAGTGCAGCCGCCTGGCAGTCTGCTGGCGCGCCGCCGCCGCCGTCGGCCGGCGCAGGCGCGCCAGGCGGCCCAGAGCTCGAATCGGGTGACTCCGCTGCTACCGGCGCGAGGTCCAGCCGCTCGAGCAGCCGCCGGACGGCCGCGGCGGCCTCGGGGCTGCGCACTAGCCCGCTCGGCCCAGGTCAGCTTGCCGCCCCACACGACTGCTGTAGTCAGCAGGCATAATTATAACGGTAAGCGTGCGCCACAGCAGGAGTTATGACAGACACAAGGGCGGCGACATGCGACTGGAGGCTGGCGCCATGCAGCAAGCGCCACTCGAGCATAGCTAATGCTGGCATCTTGTTTTCAAACATGGGCACGGCTCCATATGTCTCACGGGATATCAGGAAGCACTGCTTGTGGTGCAAGAAAGCTTGCATGCTGGGGCCGCCGCGCACAGTCTGGCAGGGCCCCGGCCTCCGCGTCCGTATGCGCCCTGCTTGGCACACTCTGCTTTGGCGGTCCTGACGCGTGGGGTGACACCGCTTCTCAGCGCACCGAACAAGGAGGGCTCATAGCTGCACAGTGGAGCGACAGGCATGTTGAGCTCATGTCGATGTCTATCGGGCAGCAAACAACAACAAGCAGGCAGAGTTGAGCGGAAAAGTAAGCAAAACAGGGACCAGGTGCCCGCCTACAGCACCGGTGACCGTACCGTCAGCGGGGCAGAAGCGGTCAGTATACTCGAGGCTCACTGCGTGGCGGAGCAGCCAGTCCAGCGTCGCCTCGCTCTCAGCGTCTCGCTCTGGACGCGCGAGCGGGCACTCCAAGTCGTCCAGGTACTGCAGGGTGACTGGGTATCAGCGCCGCGGCTCCTGTACACGCTAAGCAGCTGCTGTGCTTCCTGTGACAGGCGTCATGCGCGCCTTCCTGAATGCTGCTGGCCAGGCGGCGGCGCTAGTGTCTGAGATGCTGCCCCGTGCGTCCACGGGATACAGCCTCACCTGCGACAAGGCAATTGCTCGTCATTGGTGGTGTCTGGGCTCAGCAACATGCGCCCCAGAGATGCTGGCTGGCCCTGCACCAGACCTGGGTGTGCTCCAGCCAGGCGACCAGGCCACGGAAGTCGTGCGCGACATCAAAGTCACCGGCCTTGCTGTAGTTCAGGCTGCGCAGCAACAAGGTCCTGTGCGCAGACATGCTTGTGACACAAGTGTGGCTGCTGCAGACCGGCAATCACCTACGACAAGCAGGGCCCGCTGCTAGCACCATCAACGGCACTATAGCACTAGCTGCACTAGCACTTCTAGTAGCACAACTGACTGGTGAGTCGAGTTTCCCGCGTACTTTATGCGCCTCATTCTTCTTCGCCTCTCTATTGCGCTGGCTGCCGGCGTTCTGCGATAACACACCCAAGCGAAGAAAGAAAACAGCAGCAAGCCTTGCGTACAGCTGGCGACGTGCAGCACCTGCACCTCGAGCCCGTACCTGCTATGGTGAGACATTCACCTTTGCGCAGCGGGGCAAGACGCGGTGCGTGCTCGCGAGTTTGCTGAAATGAGTGCGCGCCGCATGCAGGCTCACGCAGAAGCAGAGGCAACGATACTGAGGATATCAAAGCAGCCGGTGTGCGCGCCTTCTGCACGCTGTGTGTATCAAGCGCACTGCTCCGGTGCAGCCCGCCAACTGCGCACTGGCAACACTTAGGGCGTGCTCGGCTGCATCGTCGTGAACAAGGAGGGCGCTGTGTTGCGGAGCACCTGTGAGGTGGGCGGCCTTGCAGCTTGTACTTGCATGTCATTGGCAACGGGTAAGCGCCTTGACACGCAAGCAGATACAGGCTGAGTTCACAAAGGCACACGCCCAGCTGATCCCCGACCTGGCAGCGCTGGCGCGCAGCATGGTGCGGGACCTCGATCCTACGGTGCGCCCTATGCCCTGCTGCCAGCTTATATCGTGCCCGCCCTCTCTGGCTGTCTTGGGCGCTGTCACACAGTGCACCCTCTGAGGCTGAGAATTTAATACATGCGTCTGGTGCACCAGAATGAGCTGGAGTTTCTGCGCATCCGCTCCCGCAAGCATGAGATCATGGTGGCACCAAGTGCGCAGCCCCCTCTGCTGTGCCTGGAGTTAATACTGCTAATACCCCGCTTACGAGCGCGCACATTACGACAGACCCGGAGTTTGTCCTCATTGCTGTTCAAGAGGCGCGGCCGGAGGCGGCGCCGAGCTCGCATCCACCGCCACGGCTCGCGCGTTGAGCTTGCACAGCGGCCAAGTGGGACTGGGATGCGAGCTGGGTGCGACATGGGCACATGTTATCCAAGGAATGCCAGAAGCAAGAATGCATGACTGTTGCCTGTATTTACAGGCTGCAGATTTCTAAAGTTTATTTGTAATTTGTCACAACAAACACGCGCAGCCACACCTTATCCAGGCTGCTGGCTGAATGGCTTTCATATTTTACACACTTACAGAGATTGCTACAGAGAACCCCGTTTACAGCATCAGTATCCCCCATTCACAGCGCTGGTGTCAATGCCCAGCGAGCAGCTTGGAGGGCTGCTCCGGCGCGACCTCTGACTTGAGCGCCTCCACCGTGAAGTTGTGGTTGGTGTAGATGCACACGTCCGCCGCGATCGTCATCGCCTTGTCAGCTGCTTTGCCGCACAACACACCTGAGGCTCCGCACACTTGGACACACAGCGCCGTCGCTAAACCTATGGCAGCTTCCCACGCTGACCACTCCAAGATGCGCATGCGAGGACAGCCGCCTTGCTGCGTTGCGAGCGCGCAGGCAGCAGCCAGCGACCGCTTCATTTTCCGGACAATTGTAAGGCCTAAGGGGCCACGCACCAATGTCCAAGGCCTTGAGGTCGGGCAGGTCGATCAACGCGCGCGCCGCCGCCAGTGCATACCCGCCTCCCGAGCCGATCGCTGCACGGGCGCACACTGCCTCACACCGCTCACCAAGCAGCTCACACCAGGCCGGGCGCATGCTCACGCGGCTCCAAGACGCTTCCAACGGAGACAGAAGGTCGAAGCAACGCACGGTGAGGCAGCACGCACGGGCTTGCGCCGCTGCGCGCACCGATCACGCCATCGTGCGGTTCCAAGACATCGCCGTTGCCGGTGATGGTCAGCGACTGCTTCTTGTCCGCCACCACCATGACCGCCTGCCCCCGCCACAGCAGATGGGGTTAAGGGTTAGGGTCCTCCACCCCTTACGGGTAGGGTATCATACCCCTGGCAGCTGGCCGGCTCTCTTGGTGCTCGCATGCTAGCTGCGAGCACACAGCACAGCCTCTGGCGAGGCAGGGCTGGGCTGAGCGGGGGCCGCGCACGTCGAGGCGCCTCAGGTACTTGTCTGTCCGCCAGAGCTTGGCCAGCTCGACGGCCGCTCGCGTGAGCTGGCCTGCGCGCAGGGGCAGACGCTGTCGGGTGTGACAGGTCGCCAGGTGTGACAGGTAGCTGGAGAGCAAGTACAGAACCACAGTGCGCCCCACCCAAGGACGCGCGGACCTGGGTGCGCCTCCAGCTGCATCTCCAGCCGCTCGAAGAGCGTGAATGCGTCTGCAGTGGCACCTGCGGCGTCGGAGCAGTGGTCAGCTGCCACAGGCAGGACAGGACGGCAGCAAAGGCGCCTGCTCCAAGAGCAGCCTCACCCGCAAAGCCCGCAATGGCCTTGCCGTCCCCGATTTTCCGCACTTTTCGCACCTGCTCAGCACGGGCCGAGCTTGTCAGCAGCCTGCCAGCAGCACAGTGCAGTGCAGGCCAGCTCACGGGCGCCGCCAAGAGCGCCGCACATTGGGCTTGACAATCTCATTGCCCTTTGTGACCTGGCCGTCTGCCATGATCACCACCTGCACGACAACCTTTATTAAGTCTTGCACCCTCACCACGCATCAGTGGCTGCGCTTCTGCTTGTAAGATGCAGCAGCGTAGCTCAGAAAGCACTGATGCAGGCATCACCTCCTCGCCCTTCCGTACACACAGCACGGTAGTGCTCCGGCTCTGCCCAGACTGCCAGGCGTTCTGGTTGCTGTGCATGCACCCGGACGCGGCAGCCGCGCCGCACCGCTCCAGCCATGCCCCTGCATGCCACCTGTTTGCTCAGACAGTGTTGTACCTGTCACCTAGTTCGAGCACGAAGGTGTGCTGACCTGCGGCGTGCGGCGCTGCTTGGTGCAGAAGACGTGAAGCGCGCCTCAAACGCTGCATCTTGAGCTCTCTGCACGTTGGGCCGCGAGCTGTTCTTCAGACGAGGTGAGGTATCAACTATAGTGCTTGCTCTTTTGGCAGTGAAATTTGCTTAGTGCAGGCCCCTTAGTGCAGGCTCGCTCACATACCCTTCTGTGGCAGGTTGCTCACAGGAACAAGTGTGGACTGTGCCCACGTTCGTGGTGACCTGTCCTGCATCCGCGACCTGTTTCTGTACCGAAAACACGCTGTATACAGAGTGTGCAGCAGCGGCTTGCTGCTTGGACAGGGGCGGCGGCGGCGCTGAAATGTAGCGGCCGCAATGGCGCATGCTGCTCGGCCTGAGGGCAGCGAGCGGACGGGCGCGATACCGTCAGAGCTGTGGGTGCTGCTGGAGGCTCGAGTGGACCAACTGCTGCAGCGCATCCGGCCCAACCAGCACAGCGAGGCGCGGCGAGTGCGGGTCGCGGACTATGTGCGCGGCTTGGTCAACCGCTGCTTCAAGCTGGAGGCGCGCGCCTCGGCCCCGGTGGCAAGCACGCGCCACATCAGCGCCCCGCTGCTGGCAGCACGCCCGGACTTCGGCCCTGCGCCCCGCAGGTGCAGGCGTTCATGTTTGGATCGGTGCCGCTGAAGACGTACCTGCCGGACGGGGACATCGACATGGCGGTGTTCCAGCTGCGCGGCGCGAGCGTGCGGGACACGTGGACCACCCGGTTGAGCGCGGTGCTGGAGGCGGAGGCCCGCCTCACGCGCCCGGCGTTCCGCGTGAAGGACGTGCAGGTCATCCATGCGGAGGTGCGGCCCGCCGGCGCGCCGGCCCCGCCGCGCCCGGCAGCAGCGCCCGCGTCCCGGCGCGCCGGGAGCGCTACGAGCGCGCGGAGCGACCCGGCACGGCTGGCCGCCGCAGAGCCCGCGCCGGCTTGGCGAGGCCGGCGCGCTCGGCGTGGCACGCGCGCGCTCGCGCACCGGCGTGCCCACCGCTTTGCAGCCCGCGGGGAGTCGCCACTGACCCGCGCACGCGTGGCGCGCCGCAGGTGAAGCTGCTCAAGTGCCTGGTGGACAACATCGTGGTGGACATCTCGTTCGACACGCTCAACGGCCTGTGCACGCTCGCCTTCCTGGAGGTGGTGGACCGCCACGTCGGCCGCGCGCACCTGTTCAAGCGCAGCATCATCCTGGCGCGCCCCGCGCGCGGCAGGACCCTCCGCCTCGCCGCGGCCCCTGGCGCACCCGCCGGCAGTCGCGGCCGGCCGTATGCGAGTCGCTCGCCGCTTGACGCTGATCGGATTGCTGCGGCTCGGTGGCTCGCTCGCGGCCGCGAGCGCGTGCGGTCGCGCGCATGGAGTGCGTCCGCGGGGCGTGCTCGTGTGCCGGGTTCCTCCCGATGCATAAGCCCCGCCCGCCCTCCGCTGTCTGAGGCCGTACCTGCGGGCGGCCCCATGCACAATGCAGAGGGCATCATGGAAGGCTGCCAAGCAGCGGACAGGGAGGTTGCGCTCCGGCCGGCGCGCAGGTGAAGGCCTGGTGCTACTACGAGAGCCGGCTGCTGGGCGCGCACCACGGGCTCATCTCCACGTACGCGCTGGAGACCATGGTGCTGTACATCTTCAACCTGTACCACGCGCAGCTGCACTCGCCGCTGCGGGTGCGCTCCCTGCCCGCGCGGGTGCTGACAGATGCGTCAGGCGTGCGCTCCCTGCCCGCGCATGCCACACTGAGTGTGGCACACTCGCTCCCGCATGGCGCAGTAGCACAGGCCGCGGTGCGGAGATTGCTGACATGTCCCGAGATGATGCAAGCCCGCTCATGCATGTGGATGTGGAACTGAGCACGCCCATGTGCAACGCGCCGCCAGCACTGCACGGCGCGTGCAGGGCTTTTGCAGCGGACCTAACCCTTATCCTGACCCTGACCCCGTGATGCGCCGCAGGTGCTGCATAAGTTCCTGGAGGTGTTCAGCGTCTTCGACTGGGACCGCTTCGGCCTCAGCCTGCGCGGCCCGATTGCGCTGGACTCGTTCCCCAACCCCGTCGGTGCGCCCTTACCCTAACCTTTGCGCCGCCGACGGCGCCCAAGTCGTGCTCGTGGCTCTCGCAGCCGCCCGGTGTGCGCTGCGGCGAGCAGCTGCAGCGCAGCGGCGCTAGCAATGCGGCTTGCAACGACGTGCACCGTCATGCCTGGCAGCTCACTGAGATGCGCACCTCTGGTTTGGCAGACTGCTCAGTCTGTGCGTCTTAGGAACGGCCTCCAAAACTGCCTGCCGTGGTACTGCAGTGCAGAGCAGACCACCAGTGTACTCAGTTGACCTGGACACCAGAGGCGTTGAGCGGGCGGCCGCATGCGCCTTCCCGGCTGGCCTGTAAAGCGGCGCGCCTGCCATTGCATAGGCTCATACCTGCTTGCAGACCCTCTGCAGGACATGGCACATACCGTGTAAGCTGTCGCGCTGCGAGGGCTGCTGATGCATCGCTTCCGCGCCCCGCAGTTGAGCCGCTCGCGCTGGAGCCGGGCGCGCCGCCGCCGCTGCTGTCAGAGGATTTCCTGGCCAACGTGCTGGCCAACTACGCGCCGCCCGCGCCCAGCCCGCCGCGCGCGTTTGCGGTGAAGCAGCTGAACGTGGCAGACCCGCTGGTGCGCGCGCGCGAGCCTACCCTAACCCAGGGCCGCGAGCGCCGTGCCTGCCGAGCGCCATGCCGGCCAAGCTCAGCCTGCTGCAGGTCTGCGTTTCCGCTCTGCGGAGCGCTACGTTCCGCAGATCCTCAAACGCCGCAGCGTGCGTGCGCTGGGAAGCTCAGCCTGCGCGTCGCCCTGCCTCATGGCCGTGTCCGCAAGGCCTGTGCCAGCGCGCGGCGGACGGGGCGTGTTCGCCAGCGCAGGCGCCCGAGAACAACCTGGGGCGCAGCGTGAGCAAGGCGTCCAAGGCGCGCATCCGCAAGGCACTCGCGCACGGCGCCGCCACGCTGCATGCGGCGGCCGCGAAGGCGCGCACGCAGCGCGCCCGCGTCATGGAACGCAGGCCTCGCGCGTGAACGTGGCGGCGCTAGTTTATCAGAGGGGCCGTGCGATGCAGCCTGTTCACAGGACGGGTCGCCTGCCGCAGGAGTTGGTCTTGGATCTCACTGGGTGCCCTGCTCGCTGCCCTTCTGAGCTGTAGACGCAGGTCTTGACGGCGCTGTGAGGAGCAGCGCACGCTGCGAGCGCAGCAGCCCCATGCCACCCGCCGGCACGTGCCGATCGCCGCAGCCTGCTTCCACGCCCCTGCATCATGCGCCATGGAGCTGTGCCGACGCAGACCTGTCTCTGCAGCCTGTTCCCACACCAGTTGAACATGTGGTTTGAAGCCGCGCCGACGCCGCCGCGCGCGCGCGCGCAGGCGGGCGACGGGGACGCCGTGGCGGCCGTGGACAGCTTCTTCCGCAACACGCTCAACGTGCCGTGCGTGCCGGCGCCGGCGCGCGCAGGCGCGGCGCCGCGCACGGCGGCCGCCGACATGCCGCCGCCGCCGCGGATACCCGGGCCGCGGCCGCCCGCGGGCGCGCCCGCGGGCGGCCCCGGCAGCGCGGGCGGGTCGCAGACGCCCAAGGCGGTGTGGGCGCCAGGCGCGCCCTTGGGCGCGGGCGCCGCGGCGCAGGCCTGCGCAGCGCGTGGGCCGCATGTGCGCGTTGTGTGTGCCTCGCGCATCCTTTGCTTCTGACGGAACTGGGAGCCTGCACGCCGATGCTGCTCACAGCCTTGGTGAAGCCGGGAGGCAGGCTGGCGCGGCTGCGGGCCGCCGGCGCCACAGACCGAACATGCTGCATGCTCAGGCGCCTGGCTGCACAAGATGCTGACCCAGCAGGGTCGGGCGGTCTGTGCCGCAGCACGGTGGCCGCATCGCGCGCACCACAGCCGCGAGCCGCCCGAGCGCGCCTGCGAGCGCCGCCATTGGTGGGCATGTCAGCCTTGCGGCAGATCACTGAGCTGAGCTGAGCTGAGCTGAGGGGCGCGCCGCTCGGCAGGCGCGCCCGGCGGCGCGTTTGCGGCCACGCTCGCCGCACAGCGCGGGGCGCGCTCGGTGCCGGCGGGGCTTGATCGCGGGCAGCTGCAGGGGAGCGCAGCGGCCGATGGCGGCCGGACGCTGGACATGCAGAACGGTGCGTTGACTCAAACGCAGCGTCCGGCTTCCCGCCGGACCCCAGTCGTGCAGGGGATGCGTCCCCTGCATCCCGTAGTAAGGGTTTGGAGTCATTATAAGACCTTGGAGTCGCTGCCAGTCAGCTTGCACCGGTTGCCAGATGTGCTTGCGCCTTGAAGCGGCCTTGGCATGGCTGAGGCTCCTCGCCCATCACTGATCGGGTCAGTGCCAGCATCAGGGCTCGCTGCGAGCCCCGCCGAGCGCTCAGCCCCGGGAGTGCGCCCGCGCAGGCCCCAGCGCGCACGCGC
>JAABUV010003707.1_pt1 | contig 19123 bp, 20 predicted proteins | sample 5559971 | NCBI WGS metagenome assembly JAABUV01 (sample SAMN10711881, study PRJNA513362) | rock metagenome | isolation source: Antarctica rocks | place: Antarctica: Victoria Land, Knobhead nord | collected 2015-12-19
CATCCGCGTGGTCGGCGCGAAGGAGGACGCGATCTTCCAGCGCCGCGCGCGCATGCTGCAGCGCGACAAGCAGCGCCGCGCGCGCGACGGGCCCGGCGGGCGCGGCCGCGGCGGCCGCGGCGGCGGCAGCGGGCGCGGCGCGCCCACTTTTGACCGCGGCATGCCCGGTGCCGACCGCGGCACGCCCGGCGGCCAGGCGCCCTCGCACGTGCGCTGGGACGACCGGGGCGTCCCCGATTCCGGCGACCAGCGCGGCCGGGACCGCGGCTGGGAGCGCGAGCGGGGGCCCGCCGAGGCCAACGGGCGCCGCGACCCGCACGATGATCGGGGGGCCGGGGACTCTGGCGGGCGGCGGGGCCGCGAGCGCGGCCGCGTGCGCGACGGCGACGAGGAGCGCGCCCGTGGTGACGGCGGCGGCGTCAGCGGCAGCGACGGCGGCGGCAGCGGCGGCGGCCGGCGCGAGCAGCGCGGCCCGGGCAAGTGGACGGCGGGCGCGCCCAGCAACGCGTTTGTGGCCGCGATGCGCGTCGTGCCGCCGACGCCCGGCGCGGACGGCCAGAGGTCCGGCCCGCACCCTGCCGCAACAAGCGGCGCGTGCCGCCATGCCGTCCTCAGGTTCTTGCAGAGCGTCCTGTGCTGTGCTGGGTGGCTTACTCTCAACGAAACAGGGCGCGCAGCTCAACCGACCTGAGCAGTTCTTACACCAGGGTTGAACGCAGCGTCTCTCAGGCCGGATCATGCAGCCCTCCTTGACATTGATGCCCGAGAGCTGCTGCAAGCGCCGTCGTGGCTGTGCGGAGTCCGCTGCACTACGAAGTGCATGCGTGCCGCAGTCGGGGGCCCATCATCCTGGACCCTGGCCCGCGCGCGCGGCCCGCGCACGCCGAGGACGCGCGGACGCCGCTGCCGGGCCCGCCGCCGCGCGGCACGCCAGGCGCGGGCAGCGCGCCGCGCGGCTCTGCCAACAAGAGCGCCGCGCTGCAGCTGCGCGAGCGCATGCTCGCAGGCGCGCCCCGGGCCGCGGCGCTTGCAGGCCGCTCGCTGCAGCCGCAGGCGGCATCGTTGGCGTCTCCTTGTTGTGGGCCGCCGTGTGCAGGGTACAGGCCATCACACAGCGGCCTAGGCAGGTCCCAGATTCAGATTGAGCGTCACGCTCTATGCACCATGGCGCCGGTGCCTACAATTGCCCAAGGCCTTTCTCTCTCTGCCGTACCGCGCGCACACAGGGTATGTTTGCACCGCAGGCGCGAAGCGCATGCAGCCCGCGGAGGAGGCAGATGCGAGCGGCTCGGCGGGCAAGCGGCTGCGCCTGGACAGCGCTGCAGACGCGGCCGCGCCTGCGGCAGCCGCCGGCGCAGACGGCGCGGCCGCCAACGGCGCAGGCGACGTGCTGCCCAACGGCGCAGCCGCTGCGGGCACCGGGCGGGTGGCCGAGCAGCACGGCGCTGCAGATGGGGTGCGCGCGCCCCGGACCAGCCAGCACCTGGGGGCCCTAGCACGCCTTCACCGAGTCCAAGCACGTGACCGCCGCTTGCACTGCGACTGCCTGGCATCCCTGGGCGTGCTCCACGCAGCCTGCGGCAAGGCTGACACGGGGCCTGAGGGCGGACCGTGCATATGCGGGTGTCCACGGCAGAGCAGGCCGTGCGCTGGTCCTCTCAGTGTGAGCCCAGAGCTGACTTCGCGTGGACGCTATGCAGGCTGGCGCCAACGGCGCGGATCTGGCAGCAGGGGCAGTGCCCGCGGACGGCCGACCAGAGGCGGCTGCGGGCCCCGCGGCGGCCGCGGGCGCGCAAGCGGCTCCCGGCGAGGCGGCGTGCAAGGCGCCTGCGGGTGCCGGCGCCGAGCAGCCGTGCGCGTCGGCGGCGGCGGCAGGGGCCGAGGCCGGCGGCGAGGGCGCCAGCGGCGATGCTGTGGAGGCTGCGGACGTGGCGGCGGAGGAGGACGGGGATGCTGAGGAGGCGGAGGAGGAGGCAGAAGAGGAGGTGGAAGAGGCGCCTGACACGGCGGAGGCTCTACAGCTCGCGGCAGCGCACCGCGACCGGTGCGGCCGCCGCCCGCCGCGCCGGCGACTGTGCACAGCCTGGCAGGCAGCGACGGAGCCTGTCATTGCCCAGGCCCTTTTGGAGCACGGCGGCCGGCTCTGCCGCCCAGCGCCTGCCGGGCTAACCCCAACCCTACGCCTGCGCAGGTTCCAGCTGGAGGTCAACGAGCGCGCCAAGGCGGGCGGCGACATGTTCGATGAGATGGTCGCGCACGAGGAGGCCATCCGCCTGGGCGAGGACGGCTGGAAGTGCCGCTACTACCGGGTGCGCCGCGCCCCCACTGCGCCCGCCGGGCCCGCGCCGCCGCGGGGGAGCGCCGCGCCGCACGCGCGTCTGCCGGAGCGCGAGCAGCGGCGCAAGCGCGGGGGGCCGGGTAGTTACCCAGGTGTTGCTTCTGCGGCCAGCACAGGCGCCGCTGCCGCGCATTGTGCGCTCTCGGCGGCCCGGCCCCTGCAGCACGGCAGGGCGGTGCGGGGGCAGTGCAGACCGCGGCCCGCCCCGGCAGGCCAAGCTGGGCGTGGACGGCGAGGAGCAGGACCAACAGCGGCGGGACATGGTGCGCGCGTACGTGGAGGGCCTGTGCTGGGTCATGCGCTACTACTACGACGGTGCGCCGGGCCTGCGAGCGGCGCTGTCAGCCTGGAAGCACCGCTTGTTAGCCTAGACCGTAACCTTCCTTTGGTCCGCATCTGCAGGTTAGCAAAGCTATTTGCTGGCCTGCCAGACGAGGAGGGGGCTGCTGCTTCCCAAGTCGCACCGGCGCGCAGCTTGCAGACACCGTGCAGGATCCCAGGACAGCATGTGCGGCGGTCTGCCGACCTTGCAAGCAGTGTCTGCAGGGCGCACTAGCGCCCCCGCGCATCACGCCTGTGAGAGGCTGAGGCGCCACGTGCTGCAGGATAGGGTTAGGGTAGTTGTGTACCCTATGGCAACAGAGCATACAGGATACCCTGCACCGCAGGCGTGGCGTCCTGGACCTGGTTCTACCCCTTCCACTACGCGCCCTTCGCCTCGGACCTGGTGGGCCTGGCGGAGATGGACATCGCGTTCGAGCCGGGTGCGCGCGCGGCCGCCGCGCCTGCCCTCAGAGCGCGCGCGCGCCTGCCTGCCTGGCCTGCGCGCTCGCGCCGCGCTCCGGGGCGCGCACAGCCTGCTGCCAACGCTCGCTTCTCTACTAGCCTGCTGCCAACGCTATTCGCCGAACAAGCTTCCTTGAGAGGCGGGAGCCGGCCAGCTTGGTGATAAGCTGAAAGCCGTCGCGCCGCCCCCGCAGGCGAGCCCTTCCGGCCGTTCAATCAGCTGATGGGCGTGCTGCCGGCGGCCTCGGCGCACTGCCTGCCGGCCGCGTACCAGCGCCTGTTCACCGACGCGACGTCGCCCGTGCTGGACTTCTATCCGGAGCAGTTTGACGTGGACATGAACGGCAAGCGCTTCGCCTGGCAGGGCATCGCGCTGCTGCCCTTCATCGACGAGCAGCGCCTGCTCGCGGCCGTGGTGCGCCCCCCGACCCGGCCCGCGCGGCCGGCCGGCCGCGACCGGCGCCGCGCGGCCGCGCCCGCGCAGCGGCGCCGGCGCGCCGGGTCCCCCGAACGCGGCTGCGGCGTGAACAGCCTGGCCCCTGCGGCGGCGCCGGCAGCATGCGCCGCGCCGCAAGCGCGGCGCGCCCGCAGCGCCCCGGAGGCAGGCCTGGCGCGCGGGCTGTGCGCGCGCCGGGCAGCCGGCGTCGCGCGAGGGTCCCTATCCTAACCCTAACTCCCGGGCCGGCGCTGCGCAGGCGCCGCTGGAGGCGACGCTGACGGAGGAGGAGGCGCGGCGCAACAGCCGGCGCCTGGACCTGCTCTACATGGCGTCCTGGCACCCGGTCGCGCCAGACGTGTTCCAGCTCGCCGACACGGCCGCCGGCGCGGCCGCCGGCGAGGCCGACCGCGCGCGCCTGGAGCGGCCGATGGACCCGCAGCTGTCCGGCGCGCGCCCGGCGCGGAGCCCTGTGTCGCACCGTCGTGCTGGGGCACGACCGCGCCTCCTGCTGAGTGGGCAGCACAAGACAGGCCGCAGCCAGCATGTGTCCGTTGATGTTGACGCTACACCCCTTGACGCTGCGTCAACGTGCCTTGACGCTGCGTCCACGACGCTGCATGATCAAGGAGGGGCAAAGCACCCGCCTATCATTCAATTTGTATATCGACCCGCCCGAACGACGCCCGGCAGCCAAGCACCGCTGGGTAGCGCGCCCGCGCCCCAGGCTTCTACCTCAGCGCGCCGGCCGCCCCTGCAGGCGGCATGAACGGCAGCCTGCTGCCCGCGGCGGGCGAGCCCTGCCCGGCGGTCGTGCCGGCGCCCTTCGCGCTGGGCGACGACATCATGGCCAACTCGGTCTGCTGCGCGTGCTTCCGCAACCCGCCGCACCAGCGCCACGTGCCGCGGCTGCTGGACGGCCAGGTCCCCGAGGCGCGCCGCCCGCCCGAGGCCCTAGGACGGGGTTTGGTGCCGGGGCGCCGCATGGCGGGAGCGTGTGCCTGCGTGGGTGCGCGCGTGACCACGGCGGCCCGGCAGTGAGCCTCGTGACCAGAGTAGTGAGTGTGTGAATGCTTTGCATGCTGGGTAAGCACTGGCGAGAAGTGCGCGGACCGCGGAGCAGTGCCTGAGCATGCGCGGTCGGCAAGCCAGCCCAGCTGTGCCGCCTTTGCGGCTGTGATGGACACATAGGGCTGCTGAGTTCGGCGTGCTTGTGCGCAGCCGTCGGTGGTCCGGGAGTGCGACCTGCAGCCGCCGAAGCCGCTGTGGCATGAGGACACGCGCGGGCGGCCCGGCGGCGGCGGCGGCGGCGGGCGCGGGCACGGCGGCCCAGCTGGCCCGCTGGCGCAGGGCGCACACCGCATGCTCGCAGCCTCGCTGCAGGCGCAGGCGCGCCGGGGGCTGCTGTCGCTCTGTCACGCGCGCTGAGCGTGCGCTCATAGCGCGCGCGTGCTTGGCGCTCACGCACCCCTCATGCAGGAGCTCCTGTGATCCTGCTTGTTGGCACTCGGGGAAGCAGTCCCGCCTGTACTATTTGTTCGCAAGTGCGCATCTACACTAAAGCATTTGCGACGTAGCGAGTGGCTGAGGCAAGGCCCGTGCAGGCGGCGGCCAACCTGCGGCTGGCGGCGCTGGGCGGCGGCGGCGCGGCGGGCACGCCGCCACCTGCGTACGCGAACGGCGGCCACGGCGCCGGCGCATACGCGCCCGGGGCCAACCCCTACGCGCCCGCATTCATGCCCGCACAGCAGCCGGCCGCGCCGGGCGGCTACGCCGGCGCGACATATCCCGGCGCGGCGCCGTACCCCGGCGCGCAGCCGGCGCAGCATGCTTACGCGCCGCCGCCGGCGCAGCACTACGCCGCGCCACAGCAGGCGTACTACGCGCCGCAGCAGGTGAGCCGGCGCCGGCGGCACGGCGCGCGCTCGCAGCGCCGTGGCCACACAGTGGGGGCATCCGCGGCTGCCGGTGGGCCTGCCGGCAGCGAACGCGCGTACGCGCGCGCAGGCGTACGGTGCCGCGCCGGTGTACCATGCGGGGCCGCAGCCGCAGTACGGCGTGCCCGCGCATGCCCAGTATGGCGTGCCCGCGCACGCGCAGTACGGCGTGCCGGGCGGCTACGCCGGCGGGCCCCAGGCGCCCAACCCCAGCATGGGCGGCTATGGCGGTGCGCGCCCGCCGCGGTCCCGGGCACCTCGAGTTGATTTGTGTTGTTCTGTGCTTGCGATGTGCCGTCGGCCAGCATGGTGCCGCCCTGACGGGGGCCGCTGGCCGGCGCGCAGGCGCGCAGCCGGCATACCAGCAGCCGGCGCAGCAGGGCAACCGCTTTGCGCCCCTGCAGCGCGACGCGCGGGGTCGCGACCCTCGGCGGTGACGCCCCGGCGCTGCGGGGGCGGCTCGCGGCGCATGGCATCTTGGGCAGAAGGCGCCTGTAGTCATGGTGACAGTGTTGCGTCGCAGTTCCTGTTGGATAAGCTGCAGGACAGGCTCATGTTGGCATGATATTCTTCCGCAGCGGCCGTGAACGGATGCAAGCCCACCGTGAGCGGCTGACAGTGTTTCATGCTCATGAAGACGCGTGTGAGTGCCACGGGTGCCAGTGCGGTGCCTGTGCAGCAGCCCTGCTTTCGTGTTGGTGCAGGCCCCATGCGTGCACAGCCCACTTTGGTGAGCCCCGCTCAGAGCGCGTTGAGCTTTTGGAAGCAGAGCGTATTGTCGCTCACCTGAGGTTGTGTCAGGCATGCTTCACTTACGGATGACCAGGAGCAGGCATGCTCTGTGAAGAAATGTAATGGAGCGGTGCGGAGGCCATGTTTGCCTGCTTGGCTTCTCGGTGTTATGCTTCTTGCTATGGAGGCTTACTTGCATAGCATCAGGTTGAGCAAGCTCGGGGCTGACAAGCCGCCTCTATTGCCCGCATGTCACCACATGCACCAGCACACGAGCGCGGTGGCAGCCAGCGCGGCGTCTGAGACGAACAGGAAGCAGGCCTCGAACACCAGCTTGGGCGCAAACAGCGCCCAGACCATGATGTGGCGGCGCTGAATGGCGGCGCTCAGCATCGCCGCGCCTGCAACCAGCGCGCGCAGGAGCGCAAAGGCATGCGTCGCCTGCACCAGCGCCTGTGCCAGGCAGGCCGCTTAGCCCCACTGTACCCACATGTGCAATGACACTTTCATGATCAGTTCGACATGCCGAACACAGCACTGCATGTTACAGCGCCCATTGCCGATGACGCCTTCCTACAGATGCCAGAGCGTGTGCAGAACAGCAGCAGACCAGATGGCGGCATGTGCTAAAGCTCCAAGCAACCTCCGAGTGCGCCTGTCCTCCATGAGCGCCCTCGCGCGGCACCTGGGCGCCGGAGCCGCCAGCGCGCGGCAGCAGGAACAGCAGCGGCAGCGACAGCGCGCTCAGCAGGTGCGCGGCGAACGTGTTGAGCGCCAGCAGCGCGCCCGACCGCCAGAAGCCAAACTCTGTCAGCCCGACAAACCCTGCACGCCCAGCTGTGCGCGTCGTGCTGCGTGCGCAGATGCGGTGCATGCACACCGGTCCCCTGGTGGCTGGCAGATGGCCGTGTCACTCTGGGCACTGGAACAGTCAGGCATGTCCCCTATCCGGCGCCCAAACACGCGCGGCGCCCGCTCACCTGCCGCAGTCTGCAGGCCGGCGAACTCGCAGAAGTGGCCGGTGCAGAAGAAGAGCTGCGTGCCGAGCAGCGCCCAGAGCGTGCCCGCGACGCTCGCGCGGCTGCGCTCCTGCCACGGGGTGCGCCGCAGCGGGGGCCCCGCGCGGATGCAGGCCCATGCACATGCGGCCTCCAGGAGGCCCAGGCCCGCCGCTGACATGGCAGCGGCGCCCAGCACCGCCGCCACGGGCGGCAGCAGCGCCGCCACGCACCCGGTGAGCAGGAGGCCCACTGCAGCCTCGCCGGTGTCAGGGGCTGAGAGCGCCGGCTCTGGCTCCGGCGGGTCCGCCGCATCGGGCACGATGCCGGCCGAGCGCGTGACGCCGCGCCGTTTGCACGCTCGCTCTGCTTCGCCCGGCGGCGGCGCACGCCGCACAGCCTTCCCGCAGGGGCCGCCCGCGGCAGCGACCGCGCCAGGCGGGCAGCACGGCGCACGCGCGTGCGGCAGGCCGCTGGCCCAGGCGGTGAGGGCGAGCGCTGTGACAGAGGTGGCGAACACCAGCCGCGGCAGCAGCACGGCGGAGCCGGGCGCTTCTGCAAAGCGGACGCGGATGCCGGCGGCCCAGCGCTGCGCCGCCGCGCCGAGGGCGCGCGCAAGCGGCTGAACCGCGGCGGGCAGCGGCCATGCCCACGCACGAGGCGCCGCTGCAGCGGCGTCGCGCGTGCGCTGCGAGCCGTGAACCCCTTCCAGCGCCAGGTGCAGCCCCGCGCATGCGTGCGCCGCCTGCAGCGCCGCGCCGGATGCCCGGCGCATGTGCTGCTGCGCCACGCATGCCGCGCCGCCGCCCGCCGCCGCCTCGCGCGCCCCAAAGTGCGCCTGCAGCCGGCGCATCAGGACGTAGGCGCCGGCTGCCGGCAGCGCGCGCAGCGCGGCGCGCAGGGCGGGAACCAGGGCTGGCGCAGACGCGCCCAGGGACGCCGCCAGCGCCGCGGCCGCGCCCTCCCAGGCGTTGCCTGCCGAGCTGGCCGCGGCCTTGTGCATGGCGTTGGTCGGCGTGCGGGCGACGACGCCGGCGGCCGCCGCCAGAGCCGCCGCCGCCGCCACGCCCAGAGCGGGCCGCGCCGACCGCCCCAGCATGGGCTCGCGGCCAGGCAGCGGCCTGCCCGGCCGCGTCGCCGGGCGCGCGCCTGCTCGGCTGTGTGGGCGCCCGGGGTCGGCAGGTGGCGACGCATGAGCGCGCGCCGCCGCAGGCCCTGCGAGCGCGAGGCCGAGCAGGGCAACCGCGCCCGCGGCCAGGTACCCCTCGGCCATCACCGCGTTGGCGGAGAAGACCGCGCCGGCGCAGGCGAGCGCCGCCGCCAGCGCGAGCCCGTGCATGCCGCGCAGCAGGGCCCAGGCGCTCGAGGCGCGGCTCAGGCTCGCGGCGGCGCCCGGCGCGAGCGGCCCCTCGGCCGGGGAGGCCTGGGGCGCTGGCGGGGCGCCCGGCGGCTGCGGCGGCGCGCCGGCAGCAGGCTGCTCCGCACAGCTGCGACCGGCATGCTGCGACGCGGCCGCCGTGCTCGCGCGGGCCGGCGACGACGGCGCTCCCGTGTCGCGGCCACTGCGGACGAGCTCGCTCGGGCGCACGCGGCCGCCAGCGCACGGCGGCTCTGCGCCGTCCAGGGCGGCCGCAGTAGAGCAGCGCAGCTGCAGCAGCAGCGCCGCAGCGAAGACGCCCAGCCCGGCGAGCATGGCGGCCGGGCTGAACTGCGTCCACTGTGCGCGCGCCAGCGCCGCGGCATGCGCCAGGAAGGCTGCCAGCCTGGGGCGCGCGTCTGCAGTGCTGACCCTGACAACTGCTCCGGCACTCTGTCATGTCTGCAGGCAGGCGCCGTGCTTCTGCAGCAAGGTGCGCAATGCATGCATGCCACGCGCGGTCAGTCAGAGGTCTGGTCCCTCGCGAGCCCCTCAAAGGCGGCCGGCAGCACTGCCGGCCCTCTACTGCGTACCACTCCTCTTGCTCCTGCGATCCAGCGGCGGCAGCGGCGGCCCTGGCGAAGAGCGCATCGCTACATGCCAGCAGCTTTGCTGGCAGCGCGGCCCCAGCCGCCGCGTACGAGGCCAGGTAGCGATGCACCTGTGGGCGATGAGCCCAGTCTGCAGCATCTACAGTCCTTGGTCAGGTTTACATTGTAAGCATGCATGCGCGCATGGTGCCTGCTACATAGTCTCCTGCCAAGACTTGAGAGCAGCACTCTGCAAGGCCTGCAGAGACAGAGTGTCATCAAGGCTGGACGCGAAGACGTGACATAGGCAGCGCGCCTGCCAGGCGTTGCCTGCAAGGGCAGCACGGAATGAGGCCGGCGCGTCATGTGCGCCTGACAGCAGCCAGAGCTCGCGCGAGAGCCGCCCGACATTCCCGAAGGGTATGGGCACGCCCAGCAGAAGCGCCATGCTGCTCGCAAAGTCCAACTGGGGCAGTGTCACCACGGGCGCCTGCGCCACGCGCGCCACGTCAGGCAGAACGTCACATGTTCCGTTCACAGTCAACTCCATGTAGAGCAAACAAACGAAGCTTGACAGCTTTAACGGGCACTTGTTCCGGCACCTGGCACGGAGGCGCGTCTGCCTGATCAGGTACATGACAGCTGCTGGGATGCAATGGTAACGCTGGCAGGCTGTGAAGCACCCAGGTCAGCTCAGGCACTGCTGCCCTGCACGCAGTACGAGCAGAGTGCTGCGGGCCCCGCATGCAGCACCCAACACCAGGTGGAGTGCTCATGGCCCGGCACCCATGCTTCCCACCATTTCAAGTGGTTGAGAAGACACTCCAGCCAGGACTGACGCTGGCACCGGCCCTGCGGTGCGGTGCAGATGCGCCCTGCAGCTGCTGCAGCGAGCCACAGAATCAGCGACAACTATGCAGGTCCAGCAGCGTACCCGCTGCGTCTGCGGTGCAGCGCGGCGGCGCTCAGCGCCAGTAGGACAGTATGCGCCTCTGCGGGGGTGCCGCCGCCATGGTCGCCGGCCGCCGTCTGCCCGTGATCGCCCAGGACAACCACCAGGGTGCGCTCGTGGCGGCCGCCGGGCGCAGCCTCGGCCACCACTGCATCCACTGCCTGGCGCACAGGCGCGCTCGCAGGCTACATTGGGGGTCGCAAGCGCGCATGTCTGGTGCGAGAGGCACGCCGCATCACATTCAGGCAGCGAGCGGGCTTGGCAGGAGTGCCACAGTAGGCACAGGCGGACATGCTGCCCTGATACTGTGCAAGGCACGGCATGCAAGTGCGAGGCAGCCTTGTTCACGGCTTACCGCAAGCCGGGCTGCGGCGCGCCTGCCATATGTGCGCGTCCAGCTGGCGCAGCTTCGCAGTCATGGCAGGCCCGGCCGCGCCGTGGACGTGCCCCACATGGTCCACCCCCAGGTAGTGGGCCACCAGCACGTCCCAGGTGCCCGGGTCCGCAAGCGCCGGGAGCAGGCCCTGCTCTGACCAACAGCGCCATGCGCCAAGTGAACGCAGCATGTTCCAAACGGCGACTGCGCCTGACGCGTCACGCCGTGCATCGTGCCAAAGCGGGTGAACGGGTCGCGTGCCCGCCAGACGCCATCGTCCACGGTGCTGAAGTCGTGCACGTTGAAGGACGGGAAGGGCTGCGCCCAGGCGAACGCCCCCGGGAAGAGCTGCAGCCAGGTATCATCGCCCAGGAACGCCTGCATGCGCGCATGGCCTGGAATCAGCGAGAGCAAAGAGTCAGGTCCAACTCATATACTGCTGCACTGCGTGTATATGCGCAGCACGCTGTATATGTTCAGCACGGCCCCTGCAGTGCTCGCACCAGCCTTCGCCCGCTACTGCGCAGCTGCGCAACAAGGTTGTCCTCTACCACTGCCCCAGCAGAGAAGCTCCTTGACAGGTCCATGAAAGTGGGCAGCCCTGAGCGTCCAGCAACACGGCCACGCTTGGCTTCGCAAGCAATGGCAAGCATCAACACTGGCTTGTGCAACACGCCTGCTTGTCGCACCGCCCGTCATGAGCGCCTTCAGGCGCTGCATGGTGACGGTCGGCGGGTCTGCCACAAATTTGGCAAGCACAGCGCCTCGGCCCTGCGCACAGCAGGGCAGGTCGCCGCAGGCGACATGGCAGTACTAACCCGCACCAAGCCCTCAAGCCACATACCGCTTCGCGAGCGAGCTGCTGCAGGACAGGTATTTCGCCCGGGCTGCCGTCCGGAGGCACTGCGACGTCAAAGCGCAGCGCGTCGATCACGACCAGGACCGCCTTGTCAAACTGCTGCTGGGCCCAGCACCCAGTGCTGGCATTGGCGCTCCAGCCTGCGCTGCTCAGGAGCGCTGCTTTGCTGTCACGCAGGTCTGTGCACGTGCTCGCTTCCTGGAGCTCGACGCGCGTCAGCAGGAAGCCTGCAGCAAAGATGCCCAGGGCTATGCTGTGAAGCAGAAAGAATGCTGACTGGTGGTAGACGAGGCGGCGCAGCATAATCCTGTCAGAGTGCTTGCTACTGGCGCTTTCTGCCGACACTGCCTGAAGCATTTACAAAGCAGGCTCCTCCGCTAAGTGTGGTTGAGGTGTCGCACGCGCAGTGTTGCGAGTGCGCAAGCTGGGGGGCCATGTTACTGCATAACGCAGTAGGGTCTCTGCTGACCATGCATCTTATGAAAAAACACCGCTCATTCCTCCACTCCAAAGCCGCAAGTGCTTGGTGCTAGATCATGGGGTGCACTGTTGCTCCATGCTGATTGCATGCTTGGAACCTTGGGGACCAGCAGTGCATTCCTGCGGTTATCTCTGCTTACTTTAGAGCAAAAAATTGTATATGATGGCAGTGGCTGCAATTACCGTGTAGCCACACAGACACTTCGTGCGCTGTGCCCATCACACCGCAGTCATATAGACTTAACAGACAATTTGATCTCGTTCGCACTTGCAGGGCTACGCCTATGCTTACCATAAAACAATATGACAAAGTTCATGTCACCTCACTGGCACACCATACAGCCGTGCCCAGCGCGAGGGGGCGCTCAATGAGTTCCTATACACTGAACTTGGGTCGCTCGTACCATGCGGGCGAGCATGCTGTGTCATGGCGACTGTGACAACAAGGACGCCTGACAGGCAGGCCAGCAAACGATAGATCGGGGTCAACACGCAACCTGACATACCATGCAGGCACAGCCGCTCAAAGCATGCGCAGTTGTTACTTCACAGCCAGCCTAAGCGACCTCAAGTCCTAGGCCGCACATATTTGCGCTACTATCAGCAACAGCGACAAGGGAACAAGGTAACAAGGGACAAGCAGGCAATGTACTCAGACACCTGCAGTGCATCAATTCAAATCTGATGCAAAGTTGTGCCTACAGCCGCAGCAGTGCCTAACGAGCCTGCGTGAGCTCAGCGGAGCTTTCCTGGCCCTGCCGAAGCGCCTCTTCGGCGCTGCCAGCACGAGCGAAGCTGCCGGCGCTCTCCCCTCGGAGCTCCGCCGGCTTGGGCGGTACATGCAGGCAGAGCAGGATGCAGGCGGCTGCCAGGTTGCAGCCGCCCAGCACGTACATCGGCACAGCGAAGCCGTGCCGCGACAGCACGCCCAGGATGTACGGCCCCGTGAAGCCTCCCCTGGGGCGGGCATGCGCAGCCTCCACAGGGGCATGCATAGGCATCTGTGACATATCCTTACCTGCTGCTCACCAAATGCCCAGGTATTCACGCCTACAAACACACGAGCACAGCAAGGCCCGAGCATGCATAAGCCAAGCCCGTGGCCTTGAGCTCCATCGACTGATTGTTCTTCTGCTTACGCCTTCGTGCCATGAGAGCTGTGCATGTGCCGCACGCAGGGCACCCTCCCCCGGCGGGCCGGGGCGCGCCAGGACGCAAACGCATTGAAGAAGCCAAAGCCGGGCGCCTTGGCCCGGCCGCAGAGCAGCAGCGCGGGCCAGGACGTCAGCGGGCCCCAGGAGCCGGTGATGCCCAGCGCGGCCAGCACCAGCAGGGCGTACGCGCTCGCCGCGCCGTGCGCGGCCGCCATGGTCGGCACCAGCCTGGCGCCGCGGCGACCCGCTTCCGCTCAGACAGCACCCGGCTTGCGCCGACCCAGCTTCAAGCCGTGTCTGGACCACGCCTCCATGAAACGCTCAATGTGCGTGCAAAACAGAATCAGCCTGTTGGTTGGTGTGAGCCGTCACGGGGCGCAGCAGCAGGTGATGGCAACCCTGCACAAGACATAGCTTGATGAAATGCAGTCCGACACCCTACGTTGGCAGAGGACGGGACGAGGGGCTGCACATGAAGGCGGCGCCGCTGATGGCGAGGCTGGCGAAGCAGTGCAGGTTGCGCTCGCGGAAGCGCATGGACGTGTACGCCAGCGCGCACAGCGCGGCCGCCGCCGGCACGTACAGCGCCGTCGACAGCAGCGCCAGCCGCGCCGTGTGCTCGGCCTGCGGCGCGGCTCCGGCCCAGGTTCGTGCTGTTCGGCGTGGTTCACCCCGCTGCATACAGCACCAGGAAGCCGCGCACATCAGGGGTCCAGATCGCCCCAATGAGCACGGTCGCAGGGCCACCAGGTTCTGTAGCTCAGGCTCCCGCGACAGCCTGCCGGGCGGGCGCGGCGCGCGCGCCTCGGCATGCATGGTGGTGCTGGCGGGGCGCGGGACGATGCCCTCGGCGAAGCTGCCGCTCAGGATGGCCTCCAGCATCAGGGGCGTCCAGAAGATGACCTGGCCGCGGGCGCGGGCCAGCGTGAGGGCGCTCGGCGGCGCGCGCGGGCCAGCGTGAGGGCGCTCGGCGGCGCGCGAGGGCGCGCGCGCCATGCGCGGGGGCAGGCAGCACGACACGGTCAGGGTTAGGCCTCACCGAGAAGAAGGTGGTCTGTACCAGGTAGAAGCAGAAGCCCAGGACCCAGATCTGCCACTGCAGGACCCAGCCTGCGCCCGGCCCCCGCCTCGCTGAGTCGTGCGCGCCGGCCGGCCGGCTGCGCCGAGCAGCCCATGGCATGAACAGGCGTGCCTGCAGGGCATCTTTGCTCCTTTGTTTGCTCAATGAGCTGACTTGCCTTCATGACATGCGTTTAAAATTAGGCGGGAGCACAACAAAGGAGTCACTTGCATGACTAGGGCCTGTGGGCGTGCGGTGTCAATTATCTACAAGCACCTCTCAGACTACTCTTCAGCGAGGAAGACTCCTTTTGTCAGCAGTTCATAGCACCTGTGTCTGGCTCAGCTCGCTCATGACACGCACACAATCAGGGTCAGCAGACGAAGGATGGCGGCAGCGCACGCCAGACGCTGGCGGACGCCGGGGCCGCCGCGGCCGCGGCGGCGCCGGCCGCGCGCATGCGCTGCGCGGCCCAGGCGCGCTCCCGGCTGGTGAGGCACCAGGCGCGCGCGGGCGAGGCCGGCAGGGCAGCCTGGCGCCCCGCCCGCCCACAACCGCATCAGGCGCCGGCCGCGCACGGACGAGCTGGCATGCACCCGGGCACTCCTCGGTGCGAGCGTGTGCAGCGTACGCATGCACGAGCCCCGCAGTTGACTCTGTCTGGCTGTGAGGGTTTGGGATGTGCACAGGCACGGCGGGCGTGCAGGGACAAGGACAGATGGAGCCGGGTCTGCAGCGGGCCTGCCTTCAGCAGTATGCCGACGACAACTGTTACTGACCCCTCCACGATGAACATCCACTGCCAGCCGCGGATGTTGGCAAGGCCGTCCATGAGCAGGAGCCCGGCAGCGATCGGACCGCCCAGGACCTGCGGCACGTCGGCATTCAGCTTGGCTGGGCGTGCTGCAGCACGGACAGGAGGCCCCGCGGTCCGCAGAACATCACCGACGCGGACGCGCGCCTGACTCAGGACAGTGCCCGCCAGGACAAACGCGTAGGCGTGCGTCATTTCCGGCTCAGTGAAGAAGAGGGAGTAGTGCACCCAGATGCCTGCGCAGAGCGTACATACTGTTATGCATGCGAGCTTCCTTGGAGCCGCGCACCGCAGCCGCCTGGCGCAGAAGCAGGCTGTGGACTTGCGGTGCAGTGGCAGTGCAGGCTTCAACAAAGCCGCAGGCCGCCGCGCCGCACACCAGGGAAGCAGCAGGCCTCGGCCGCGCCCAGCGCCAGCCGCACGGCGTAGAACGCGGGCGCGGCGCGCACGAGCGCGGTCAGCGCGGTGATGGCGCCCCACGCGACGGTCGCGGCCGCCAGGCCCGTCGGCGCGCCAACCGCCTCCACCAGCATCGAGCCGGGCAACATTAGCGCGGAGTAGGTCACGAACAGCAGCCCCGCGCCCAGGCCGTAGCTGGCGCCGTCCAGGCCCAGGTCGGCGATCATGTCGGGCGCCGCAAAGGCGAGGCTGGAGCGGTCCAGGTATGTCAGCAGCTGCGCGCGCCGCGCCCGGCTTGCTCGGACCCAGGAGCCACCTCAGGTGCAGTACGGAATCGGCGTGACCGTTTGCGGACTGGACAGGGCCCAGCTGACAAATACATGCAAATGAACGCATGATGCTGAGCTATGTCCTGCTCGCTGCGCAGGCAACCCTGTCCAGGACCAGGCATGCTTGGCAAGTGAGCTCAGAGGGACTCGAGGGCCGCCCAGGCATCCAGAGCGAGTGAGGGCCTTGGCCATGCACGCCAGAACAATGTTTGTGTGACCATTGCAGCGCTGACAAGAAGTGCAGCAAGTACTCCCCAGCGGCACGTCGCCGCCCACAGCACAGTCTGTATCGAGCACGCACGTCTGTGCGGGCTTATAGTACCGGAACTGTGCAAGTCCAACTGGTCAGGAGCGGTTGGAAGACCACAGCCTGTTTGCTTCTGCCTGTGCTATGCTCGGAGGAGCGACACCAGGCGTGCCCAGGGCCCCCCTTTTCCACCCGGGCTGCTGGAGCAAGCACGCACCGCTATAAGGCAGCCACAGGGGCAGAGCACCCACATGAGCTTAAACCTTACAGCGGCCTGCACGTTGGTTGGCGCGTCAGTAGACAGCGGAAAATAAATAGTGATAGGAACCAGGAGATACTGCCTGTACTGCAATTCAGACCTGCGCACGCGCATCAAGCGGCGCATCCACGTCTGCCTGAGGCTCCATGTCAAAGAACGTGAAGCCTGAGCGCTTGAGGCGCAAGCTGGCCAGCGCTTGAGCCATTACTGCCCTCAGTGGTGATAGACGGCTCGACTCCAAGCAAGTGCATCCTCAGCTCCTCGGCTAGGCTGCAGGTCCACCACACCCTGACCCCACGGGGCTTTGGCTCGGTTGGGGACTCCTTCCGGGAGGACAAAGAAAGGCTGTGTGATATCAGCAATTAGAGCAGCAACAGGAGGAAACACGCAGTGTTTGTGTCCAAAAAAGCACTGCTTCTGTGCGCTGCAGGGCTTGCGCAAATCCAGTTTTGATTGCCACATCAATACGGTGTCCTCAAGCGATACAGCATGGCCTTGAAACAGGGGAGAGCGCTTGACTGCTTGGATGGCTGCTTGATGCAGTCTCAGCAGTCTTCCGAGCACAGTGTGCAGAAACGAGAGGTATGGATTGGTGGTGAGTAGCTGCCACTGCGTATGCAGCATGGTGCTAAATAGCAGGGGCGCGCTTAGCAGGTTGCCCAGCTGCGGCGCGTGATCACGTTGGGCTGCCCACCGTGCGCGACAGCATGATGCAGGTGCGTGGCCTGCTGTGTGAGCCCTTGCCTAGGAGGCTGCAAGTGTGCAAGTTGCTCATGCAGTCTCTTGACTTTGGTGATGCCCACCCGCAGAGGCGCCGCTCAGTCTCCTCGGAGGGACCGGGGCTGGATGGCAAGCCGCAGGTGTACTGTCTCAAGACTCTGCCTGTTCCCGCTCTGCTTGTCCCCGCTCAGCAACGCCAAGTCTGGCGCCCAGCACAATAGCCTGGTTGACAACCAGGCTATTGTGTGAGCTGCCTGCAGGACTATGTGTGAACAGCTTGTGCAGACCACGAGAGGAAGCAGCTGCAGCTGCAAGACCAGGTTGTGGCTCACAGACGTCAGGCCAACAGCGGCCGTTGCGAGCATGTGACTGGCGCAGCTTTGGCAGGCTGAAACGAGGGGCAGGAGAGTGGTGAAGGAGCAAAGGCTTGGCTAGTGGCGAAGCCACCCTCCAGACGTCCCTGTCGGGCAAAGGCTTTTCATGCAGCAGCCTGCACTGCCGGGCTGCCCAGAGAGCGTTGAGTTCTTGCACGCAGGATGGCGGTGCTGCAAGCGGCAGCGCGAGCGGCCACGGCGGCAGCTTGGCCGCGCAGCAACGCGCCTCGATCTCGGAGCGCGACACGCAGCTGCTTGCGCTCACGCAGGCGCGCAGCACGGGCTTGTATCGACGCATGCGGTCGCGGCAAACCAGGACAGCGGCAGCTGGTGCAAGCAAGGAGGGGAACGGCGTTCTGCATGATGATGGCACCTGTGTCTGCTCAGCTGTGAAGCGTTGGCTCACATCATACACGCTGCACGTGCGCAGCAGTGCCTAGCACATCCCAGCGGGTACTGACAGGTACTGTGCTGGGAAGTACCTCCCACTCATGCTGAGTGATGTCAGAGCTGACGGAAGTAATGCGCGGGGCGGCGGATAGGGCCTGGTGCCTGTGCTCAACACGCCAAAGTCGGCGGCTGCGAGCAGCGGCCTGCAGGGCCTCGTCATGTGCGCGTGGCCGTTTGGCGGCGGTGCGCACCCCGCCCCGGCACACGCCCTCCTGGACGCGTTTGGCCGACGGGCGTGCGGCTCAGGGCAAGCGCCATGCTTGTCGCAGAGGACACAAAGCCGATGCCCGGCGTGCCATCACACAGCGCATCGTGCTTAGTATGCAGAGCTGGGGCTCTGGCTCAGGTCAGTGTGTTCAGCAAGGATGACGCGCTCCATCTAGCTGGCAAGCTCGGCAGCGGTGACGACTGGCGGCATCATCCGCCGCGGCTGCGCGCAGGCAACGAGCTGCCGCTGGAGCCGCCGCCGCTGGCGCCGGGCGTGCTGCCGGAGGTCGGCCGCGGCGACTTCGAGCACTACCGGCGCGCGTATGCGGCCAAGTTCCAGCGCTACGAGGGCGTGCGGCGCGCCAACGACGCCTTCCGCGCCGCGTCCTCCGACCTGACCGCCGGTGCGCCGCGCTCGTGTTGAAACCCTAACCCTAGCCCAGCCCGGCAGGACACCCAAACGGGAGAGGGTTTCCTCCTCCAACCTGGTAAGTGCGCGTGCGTGGCGCCTGACGCTCGGGTTTCCAGCACGGCCTGCTCTGGATGGAGAGCGCTCTCCCTCGGCGCGCACGCGCGCAGCCACTGCGCCAACGCGCTGCCGGCCGCGTCGGCTGCGGCCAGTGCGCAGCGCGCCCTGCTTATGGGAGCAGGAGGGCCGGGCGGCGGCGGGCGCGACGCCCGGGCGCGTGAGGCGCGCGTGCGCGGCGCCGCGCGCGCAGGCCAGGTGGCGCATGCGGCGGGCGAGGGCCTGGTGGCCGCCATGCGCCACGTGCCCGCCGCCTTCTTCACCGAGGGCTTTTCGCTCGCGCGGTGCGGGCGCGCCTGGGTCGCCCGGGCCGGACCCCGGGCCATCCCCCGTGCGCGTTTGTTGTGCGCGGGCGTGTGGTGATGTGTGCAGCCTGTGTTGCGGCGTCATGGGCAGTCTGCAAACAGGTCGATGAAACTCCTGGCTGGCGTGGTGCTTGCGGTCGTCAGTGTGCACATGGTGGCCAGCAGCTCAGCGCGCCCGTGCACGCCTGCGGCGCGCGCACGGACGCGCAACAGCCGCGCGGCGGCGGCAGGCCGGAGACGTGGGCGGAGGTGTGCGGCGAGGCCGAGGGCGGGCCGGAGGCCGCCCGGCGCCTGGACGCCTACGCCGGCGCGCTGGACGAGGTGGAGGGCCGGCTGCTGGAGGAGATCGCGGCGCGCTCGCCGCACTTCTTCGAGGCCGCCGGCGTCGTGCAGGACCTGCGCAGCGTGCTGGGCCGCACGTTCGGCTGCGTCGCCGGC
>JAABUV010003709.1_pt1 | contig 19120 bp, 37 predicted proteins | sample 5559971 | NCBI WGS metagenome assembly JAABUV01 (sample SAMN10711881, study PRJNA513362) | rock metagenome | isolation source: Antarctica rocks | place: Antarctica: Victoria Land, Knobhead nord | collected 2015-12-19
GGCGCGCCGCCGCCCGGGCCGCCCGGGTAGCCGTTGGGCTGCAGCGAGCCCTGCCTCGCAGCGCTCGGTGGTCAGTTACGGCCAGGTCAAGCCGCAGCTCATGCATGAGCCTACGTCAGCAACAGCCGGGCTCACTGATGCGGGCGGCATGCCCGCGCAGCGCAGCACAGCGAGCACTGCGGCGAACATGCAGGCTGGGAGCGTGGGCGCACAGGCGCGCTGTTCTGCAGAGGTCCCGGTCCTGCACTCTGCGGCGGCATGCCCGGCGCGCCGCCTGCGACCACGCACACATCGGACTGCATGATCAAGGCCATGACCCCTCTGACGCGCCTCCGCGCAGGACGCCATGGCGTTTCAGCAAGGTTGCGGGACCACTACAGAGGCTCACCGTGGGTCATCCAGGCTGGGAGGGTCGCGGCGCGACCACGCCCCGCCATCCCGGGGACGAAGGCTTGCCCAGATTTTGTGGGGTGCAAGATCGCCCGACTAGTGTATCCTGCACCGCAGAAGCTGAGCTTGGGGAACCAGTGGCACTGCACCTGAGGAGCAAGCGAGGGCGTCGCCTACCCTAATCAGGGTGCTCAGCAGCCGCCTTGCTCGCTCGCGGCGGAAAAAAGGCGAGCAGGGAGGGCAGCCTGAGCGCAGCCCATGATCTACGACGTCAACAGCCCCCTGTTCCGCAGCTTCCTGTCCGTGTCTGGCGGCAGCCACAGCGGCCCCGGCCAGCGGTGCGCTCCGGGCTGCCTCCACTGCGCCGACTATCCTGCATCTCTCTGTGTCTTTTGCGCTGCATGCCTCACGGACGCCGATGGAGTGTCCAGTCCCCGAGCGGCGCAGCGCAGACGTGCTCCCTGCTCCACGATGCTTTGCCCACGCGCCGGCCTGCGCGTCGACGTGCAAAGGCAGCTTGCCGTCTGTTTGGTGCTGCCGGGGCCGGCGGCGGCCGGGAGCGGCCGCGACCAGCGGCGGCGCCGGCGCGCGCAGGAAGGACAACCGCAAGAGCGCGAACGAGAAGGTGAAGGACAACAAGCCGCCCCTGACCGAGTAGGGGCGCGACCGCTGCGATGGCCAAGCGCACGAAGAAGGTCGGCATTGTCGGCAAGTACGGCACGCGCTACGGCGCGTCGCTGCGCAAGCAGATCAAGAAGGTGGAGGTCAGCCAGCACTCCAAGTACGTGTGCCAGTTCTGCGGCAAGGTGTCCGTCAAGCGCACCGCGGTGGGCATCTGGAAGTGCAAGGCGTGCAAGAAGGTCGTGGTGCGCGCCCGCCCGCCCGCTCCTCCGCCCGCTCCTCCCAACTTGGCACTCTTGCGTCAGAGGACGTTGCATGTCTGTGGCTGCCGGCTGCTCTGATCGTCCTCTCCCGCAGTGCGTATCGCGGGGTCGCAGTTCTCGCCCAGCCACACTTTTATCCTCGTCGCCACGCCACACTTACACTGCCTGGCTGCTGCCGGCCAGTGAGGGGGGCGTGCTTGTGACAGGCCACTCCCTTTTATAGCACTCAGCGCTTGTCGTGTCCATGCTTGGCTGCTTTGAGGATTTTTGCCTGCTTTCCAGTGCTGACTGGAGGCTGGGCGGCTGCGCTGTACAGGCTGGCGGCGCGTACACGCTCAACACGGGCGGGTCGGTGACTGTGCGCTCAACCATCCGCCGCCTGCGCGAGCAGATTGAGATCTAGGCTGGGAGCGGAGGGGCGGCGGGCCTGCTGGTGCCAAGGATCCTGGCTGGGGAGTGTGGGATAGGCGCGTATTGGCATTCATGACGGGGCGCGCTGGGCAGGCCAGTGGCCGTGTAATCAAGGCGTAGCGAGCTCACACAGGTACATCAATTCTGCCAGCAAAATTTTGTTCTCGTGCCAGGCGCTATAAACAAGTTTTGCAACAAATGGTGTGCCAGTCAGTGCCCGAGGCCATACACCACTGGCTGCCAGGGACGGCAGCCAATGAGCTGACTGTAGCACTCAAGGAGCACCGTTCCGCTTCAGGCATGGCCTGCGTTGTCAACCAAAGACAGCCTGCTTCACACAGCCCCAGCGAGCGCGGGCTCATGCGGCCTGCGCCATGTCGCGCATGTCGCGCAGGTGCGCGCCGACGGTGGCCGCCTCGGCGCGCGTCCGCGCCAGCGTCTCGTCGTTCTTGGCCTGGATGTCGGCCGGCGTGCTGTCCCTGTATCCCAGCGCCGCCATGCTCTGCTCCAGGGCGGCCGCGCGCTCGCCCAGCCGCGCCTGTCCCAGCCGCACGAGGCGAGGCGTAATGCACGCGCGCGCGCTGGTTGCCGCCGCGTCGCCGACACATACGCGCGCCCTGGCCCGGCAATCCGGCGCGGCGATGGGTGCCACTCTAGTGAAGTCCTCATCTGAGGGGTCTGGACGCCCTGCCTTTTCCCTAACCCTACCCTATTTCCAAGAAGGTCGGGGCGCGCCTGCTTCTCCTCTAGGCGCGCGGCCTCCTTGGCCGGGTCCAGCAGGCCGACCAGCAGCAGCGCGATGGACGTGCCGCCGCCGTAGCCGCCCAGCACCGCGCGGCCGCAGCCCGGCGGCGGCGCCCGCCCGCCCGCCAGCACCTCCACCTGCGCACCCGGGCGAGCGCCGGTCATGAGCAGCGCCCCGGTCCCCTGTGGTCGCTTGTCTCGAGAGTCGAGGTGCTCTGGCCAGCACCCCCGCCTGCGCAGAGGAACCGGCACCAGGCATGCAGCGCGCACCTATTCCATGCCTCCGTACGCACCCAGGCATGCGCCTGAGCGGGCGGGGAGGGACGCGGCCCGAGCCCCTCCGTATGCGCAGACAGGTCGGCGCCCTTCAACGGCGGCTTGATTCCGACAGGCGCGCAGGCTGGGGAGCTCGGACCGACGACAGGCAGCCCCGTATCCGAAAATGCGCGATGCATGCCTCTGCCCTCACAGGAAGCGCATGTGCGGCAAGACTGTGGGTGGCGCTCCCAGAACCCGCCGGCCCGCGCCCTCTAGAACCGACCCGGCACGCCCAGGCGCGCGGCAGGCCCCTGCGAGCATGCGCGCGACAGCCGCGCCGGCGCCCTGGCAGGGGCGGCGAGCGCGGCGGCGCTCGCGCCGGAGCCCACCTGCTCGGCCGAGGCCAGTGCCCTACTCTACCCCTAATCCTAAGCCAATTGCACTGACTAACACGCCGGGGCCTACCTGCTCGGCCGAGGCCAGCGCGGCGACCAGGCCCGCCTCCCGCTCGAGCAGCGCCGCGCGCGGCGCATCCGCGCACTGCACGTACAGCTTCGGCCGGTCGCGCGGCGTCAGGTTATAGTCTGCCGCAGCAAAAGGGCAGAGCGCGTGAGAAGGGGCGCGCGTTCTGGCCGGCGCCGAGAGCGCGCATGCCAGGGCGGCCGCGCAGGCGAGCGGACAGCAGCCGTCTGTGCCTGGCGAGTCAGGGCGCGCTGCCGCCCGCGCAGGGACCGCCGCACCGCGCACGCCACGATCCGTGACACCACTGGCACGCCGGCCGAAACCGGCCGCGCAGCACACGCCTGCTATGGCGCCCGCGTCACGCGCATCGCTTCGAGCGCGTCGCGGCGGCGCGCGCACCGGCGCGCAGGCTGCGCGCTTGCTCGGCCAGCGCGCGGAGGAAGTCCATGTCGGCCTCCGCGCCGGCGTCCGCCCAGGCGGGCTCGGGCGCGGGGAAGGGCGCGACCATGATTGACGCCGGCGGCGCCGGCGGCGCCGGCCGCGGCAGCCGCTGCCAGAGCTCCTCGGTCACGTACGGCATCAGCGGGTGCAGCAGCCTGGCCGCGCGGCGCGCGCAGTTGGATTGCAGCGCGCGAGCGAGGGCGGCGCGCCGTTATGTGGGAAGGCACCCGCGCCGTGTTGGCGGGGGGGGGGGGCGCGCGTGCCTGAGGCCGGTCTCGAGGCAGATCCACAGGGTTTCCCGGTAGGCCTGCCGCTCGGCGTCGGTGCCGCTCGCCATGGCCGGCTTCACCAGCTCGATGAACACGTCGCAGAGCCTGTACAGCCACCAGTCGTACAGCGCCTGCGCCCAAGCCCTGGTGTCCCTGTGGGATTTCGTATTTCGTCCCTGTGGGGACCCGTGTTTCTACACTCCGCTCCCCCAGGGCAGGGTGCTGCATGCCCGCGACCTTATCGCAGGGTCTCATCCCGGGCACACGGGCGACATGGCCCGGCCACGGCGCCCGCCTTACCCTGTGGGGCCCATGGGGCGCGCACGTGCGTGGCCGCCGCGAACTCAAAGCTCGTCAGGCCGCCGACGACGGCCGCCGCGGCCGCCGACAGCCGCGCCAGCACCCAGCGGCACGGCAGCGGCGCGCCGGCGCGCAGCGCCGGCGCCGCGCCCGGCGCGGCCGGCGGCGGCGGCGCGAAGCCCTCGCCCAGGTTCAGCATCGCGAAGCGCACCGCGTTCCAGAGCTTGTTGCACCAGTGCCGGTACGCGACCACGCGCTTGATGTCCAGGTTGATGTCGCGCGCCTGCCGCGGCGCGCGCGGGGGCGCGTCAGCGCGCGGCGGGCACCGGCTGAGGCAGAGGGGCGGGTCGGTTCTCTGACGACGTGCCACTCACTGGGGGCAGCGCCACAGGTCGGCAAGTGGCGGCTTCTGCAAGGGGTCCAAGACGGCAGTGAGGGAGTGGGGACCCAGACTTTTGATTCTGAGCTGCAGGTGGCACACGACTAAACACTTTGCTTGCGGTATGTTCCTTTCCTAGCATGCAACAACGCGTGCCTGCGCGCCGCAGGCCGTCCCCAAGCATGAGGCCGGCGCGGCGCCCGAGGGACCGCGCGGCCGCGCCGCGCGCGCGCGCCTGCGAGGTGTAGCCCACGAGCGCGAAGCGCAGCGCGTCCGTGCCGCACTGCTCGATGCCGTCCGGGAAGTCCGCCTTCTGGCCGGCCTTCGCGCGCGCGAACTCCTTCGCATCCAGGTTGCCGCCGGCCAGCGTGTCGTGCAGGCCCTGCGCGGCCATGGGGCGCCGGGCGCATGAAGCGCCTCCCTGTCTCTCCTTCCCCGACTGCAGGCACTGCCTCACATGTGGGCTCGTCACTGCGCTTCGTCGGCGGCACGGACTCCCCGCACGCTGTGCATCCATGACACAGTCACAACCCGTGCACAGCACGGCCCACACGGCTACTCCCGGACAGCTTGTAAGTGGTCCTAAACGCGCCCCACCATTCATCCGCAGCATAGCCGCAGGCTGCCGCGCCTGCGCCGCCGCGCGCGCCGCCCTGGGGGCGCGCCTGCAGCGAGATGCCCTCGATGACGTGCAGCGGGTCGACCACGTTGCCGAGCGACTTGGACATCTTACGCCCGTGCGCGTCGCGCACCATGCTGTGCAGGTACACTGTGTGGAAGGGCACCTGGCCTGCGCGCGCCAACAGGAGCTGAGCCTGCATGTCCTGGTTCCCTCCATTTGCACCACCACAGAGGCGTCCTCTCGCCGCCACTGCGCCCCAGGTTGTTCATTGCCAACTGTGGGAGCTCGCGCGACACTGGAGGCGGGACCGCTGCATGGCAGGCGCCACCTGTGCTCGGTCTGCACATAAACTGGGCAGGCAGGGCGAGCAGCGACAGCATCGCCAGCGCCCGCTCTGATCCACACCGACGTAGCCCCGGAAGAGCCCTACGCTCCCGTATCCGAGCAGCTCTGCAGCAACAGATGGTTTTCAGGCCGACATCAGGGCATGGCAGTGCCTGTGCAAGGCCGGCCCCGGGCTCCGTGCCAGCGCAGCCGTGAGACCCGGCGGAAGGCGACTCCCAGGGGCCGACAGATCCGCTCGGCGTGGCGCCCCGCGCGCGCACCGGTGAGCTTCATGCCCAGCATGACCATGCGCGCGACCCAGAAGAAGAGGATGTCGTGCCCGGTCTCCAGCAGCGAGGTGGGGTAGAAGCGCGCCAGGTCCGTCGTGTCCCGCGGCCACCCGAACACCGAGAACGGGAACAGGCCCGACGAGAACCACGTGTCCAGCACGTCCTCGTCCTGCGGGTGCCATGGCCAGGGTCAGTCCAGGGTCAGTCCAGGGTCAGCCCAGGGTCATTTCAGGGCCAGTCCAGGGTCAAAACACGGCGGACCAGCTGCTGCAGCCGACCGCATGAGCGTGCAGGAGTGGCACACGCCAGGACACCTTCCACGCGCCCTTGACAGGCCACGAGAGATCCAAGTGAGCCCGCAGCAAGGCCGCCCCGCACGCAGGCTGCGGTGCGCCACTGGCGGCGCGCCGCCGCGCTGGCCGTCTGCACGAACGCAGCACGGCATGCCATCAGGGGCTCAGGGTGGGGAAGGGTGGGGCGGCGGCCGGGCGCGCGCCTGCGCGAGCGCGACCTCGCGCCCGGGGAAGCGCGCCGCCGCGGCGGCCGCCGCGCCGGCCGCGTCGGCTGCGACCACCCAGCGGTCCATGCGCTCGCTGGGGCCGCCGGGCGCGGCGGGCGGCTCGCCGGCCAGCGTGACGTACCAGGCCGGGATGCGGTGGCCCCACCACAGCTGCCGGCTGACGCACCAGTCGCGGATGTTTTCCAGCCACCTGCGCGCCGCGCCCGGCGGCTTTTGTAGCTACGCAAAAGGTCTCCATGCAGCGACCTCACCATGCTGCCGACGCTGCAGCAGTTGTGCCCGCCACTTGCGCAAAGCGCACACAACAGCGCATTGGCATGACCTGTGGGAAAGCCACACAGCCCAGCAAAGCTCGCAAGCCTTGTTCACGCGCTCCGCTCACACAAAAACATGTGGCAATACTGCGACCGCACTACGTTACCACCTCTACAGGGCATGCCCCCCCAATAGCATACCTTCCAGTCAGCATACACATCAGCATACATATGGCACAACGCGTCACGAAGGCAGCACACTCGCCAAAAGCATGCTCCTCTTCGTGACTGCTTTCACTTTGTTGGTTGCGCTGTAGACGACAGGCCAACATGAAGCGATGAGTCTCCTAGGCATAACGCGCATCCCCAGCATACACCCTGGCCGCCTGCCCCGCACCGGAACCAGGTGGCCTCATTCTCGCGCGGCTCGATGCGCAGGCGGCCGTCGCGCGCAGCCGCGCACGCGTCGGCGGCCATGCCGCCGCAGCTCACCCACCACTGCGGCTTGAGCACCGGCTCGATCACGTCCTTGCTGCGCGAGCAGAGGCCCAGGCGCATCGCATTGCCGGCCGTGCCGCGGAACAGGCCCAGCTCCTTCAGCCAGTCCACGACCGTCGTGCGCGCCTGCGGGGCGCGCCCCCCCAGCATCGCCGCGCGGCGGCCTGCTGCATGCGGGGGGCGCGTGAGGCTTGCACCACGCCACACGCATCGGCGGCGCCAGCCACCTGTTGCGCTCGCACAAGGACACGCCATGCCCGAGACATGGCCAGCGCCTCATCATAGCTCAGGGAGCAGACCGGGCGCCGGCATGCCACATGCGACGCGACGGCGCCCCGGGCGGGAAAACTATACCCTAACCCTATACCCTACCCTATACCCAATCACAGAATACTCGTCGGTCTTGCGCGCGGGCCTGGAAGCGCGGCTGGCCGGCAAAGCGCCCGCCGCGGCCGTTGATGGTGCCGTCGTCGGCCAGGATGTTGATGAACTCCACGCCCTCGCCGCGGTGCCGCAGGCCGGCCTCGAAGTCGTTGGGGTCGTGCGCGGGCGTGATCTTGACCGCGCCCGTCCCAAATGCCATGTCCACCAGCACCGCGTCGGTGATGATGGGCACGCGGCGGCCGTCCAGCGGGTGCAGCACAAACTTGCCGTGCAGCGCCTTGTACCTGCGCGCGCGCGCGCGCGCGTCACCGGCTGCAGCGCTCCTCCGGCGCTGCCGCCGAGCGCGGTCCTCACTGCACGCGCTCCGGAGCCCGCGCCAAACGGCTTCGCGCTGCGGCAGCTTGACGGGCGTGCGGCAGGTGCGCCTTTTGGATTTCCCGGACAAACCCTTGCACTCGCATGGAGTGATGCAGGGGTACGACCCTGAGTATGGTCAGCAAACTTGCAGCTGTGCGGAACCTGCATGCGGCCTCCTGCGCGCGCTGCAGATTACTATGAAGACCAGCGAGATTCGCTGTGCAGGGGTTCTGCAGGCCTCGATTGGAGAAAGGGCCAGGAGAGGTCTCGGAAATGTGCCTCGTAGCAAAGCTGCCATGAAGCGCAGCTTCTATACCCTTTAACACACCACATCAAGCGCAGCTGCCATACCCTTACCATACCCTTGATTCCACCACTGTCTCAACACCTGACCCAAGGGGTTGTTCCATGGCCCTTCCAATGCTCGTTTCCGGACCGAGCGGAGGCGGGGACGCGCCGTGGGTCGTCTGGGTGCACGGCGACGGCGGTGTCGCCGAGCATGGTCTCCGGGCGCGTTGTGGCGACCACGACCTCGCCGCCGCCGCCCTCCACGGCGTACGCGAACGACGTCAGCACGCCAAACTCGACCGGCTTGGCGTAGCCCGGCACCGCGATCTTGGCGTACTCCGGCACGTCGATGTAGTCCACCTGCACCAAATCAGGCAGGCTTCAGAGGAATCCACAGGACACACCCTACTCTACTCCTAACCTCAAAACCTGAGTGACAGCGCGCCCAGCTGGTCAACATGTGTGCTCCACACCGCGTGCCACGGCATGGCAGCCTCTGTGCCCCTGCGGCTGTAAATAAACCCCCGGGACGTCGCGCGCGCCTCGATGTCGGACACCGCAGTGCGCAGGCGGCAGTCCCAGTTGACCAGCCGGTTCTCGCGGTAGATCAGGCCCTCGGCGTGCAGCCGCACGAACGCCTCGCGCACCGCCGCGCTCAGGTTGGCGTCCATCGTGAAGGCCTGCGGCGCGCCAAAATCTGAAACCCTGGGTGGTGACACGGGCGCACGGCCTCGCAGGGCGCGTACAGGAGGCCATGCCGCAGGCAGCGCGCCTCGCCGCACACGCGGCCAGGCAGGGCTGGGCCGGGCTACCTGGCGGCTCCAGTCTGCGGAGGTGCCCATGCGGCGCAGCTGCGCGCAGATGTTGCCGCCGTACTGCTCCACGTGCTTGTACACCTCCGCCAGGAACGCCTCCCGCCCTGGCCGCATCCGCGCCACGCCGTCGCAGCCTCGCTGGACATAAGCCGGTGCGGCAGAACAAACTCCCGAGAGCCCTGGCTTGTCAGGATTGTAGGCGCAAAGCTGAGCAAATGGGGCAAGTGCTTTAGTCGCGGCAACTGACTGGCAAGCGGCTTGGAGAAGCACACGCCATGCGCTGTGATGTTCTACCAAGGCCCGACATGCCATGCTCCATGCACTGAAAGGTGCCTGACGCCGGCCGGCATGAGCCCCGGAGGTCCGCGCAGCATGCTGAGGCAGGAGGGGGAGAGCGGCACCAAGGTCGTGGCGGCTCACGCCGCGCTCGCGCTGCAGGCGCTTCTCCACCACCGTCTGCGTGGCGATGCCGGCGTGGTCCGTGCCGGGCACCCACAGCACGCTGCGGCCGCTCATGCGGTGCCAGCGCGCCAGCGTGTCCTGCGGGCTGGGCGTCATCAGCGTGGGAGCGCTGCGAGCGCGGGGCCGCCGGCGCGGCCCTGCAGGCAAGGGACTGCCAGCAAGCCCTGCATTCAGGGGCTGACTGGCGCGCGCTGCACACACCGAGGGTTCACAGCGCACACTGCAGGCAGGGGTTTACGAGCGCGTCCTGCAAACAGTACTCATGCACAATGTACTAGTGGGAGCTCCTCGCAGGCTGCACTCCCTGAAGCAACCGCATGCGAGGCGCGCTTGCTCAGACGGCTGCATAGCAGGACGGGCGCGCAGTCCCAGGACACTCTGCACATTCAGTCCAGCACCGCGCGATGCAGCAGCCTGGCAGCCCGCTACCGCATGCAGTGTGTGCGCGCGCCTGGATGGACGTGGTCAGCGCGTGGCCCAGGTGCAGCGAGCCCGTCACGTTGGGCGGCGGGATAACCATGACAAACTTGGGCGCGTTGGGGTCGTCGCTGGGCTGGAAGTACCCCGCCTCCTCCCACCAGGAGTACCTGCGCATGGCGCACAGCAGCTGGGCGTGAGCTTTGGCTTGCTCGAGCGCTTAGCGCTCGTAATTGTAACGTTAAATAAACCAGCAAGATGCTTTTCGCATGGATATCATTCAAATGCACATCAACTGATATTGTCACTCACATCCTTGCAGCTGCTGAGCGCAGTGGCACGACCTTTTAAAACACACCCATGAGCTTGCCAAAGTGGATGTAAGGCCATATTTTGGCGGGCTCAGTGGCATACAGTGTCATTGTAGGCAATGAGTGGGGGAGGCGGCATTGCAACGTCCGCACATGGCAGCCTCCACATACGTGGGGTCATATGTCTTGGGCATCTCTGTTCTGAAGTCTTTTTTCTGGCCCTTCGGGGTGGCCAGCGCTGCCTCTGTCACCAGCCGCATCTCCTCTGCCTCATGTGCCTGCTCGCCAGAGCAGAGAGTCACTGCCGGCGTTAAACTCGCTTCCCAGGCTGCCTGCAACTGGGTCAAACGGTCGTGCTGAGCCTTGCAGGGCAGAGCATTCTTTTGTGCATCTCCCCCGCCTGCACGCGTCAGACAGGAAAAAGCTGAGCACACTGCAGGCGCGGCAAAGGCCCCCAACGCCAGTGTTGTCTGGGAGGGCTGGCCTCTCTGGGAACAGCGCTGCACCCACTCCCAACACTACCCATCTATTTAGACGCAGCGCCGTTGCTGGGCAGCCCGAGCCCAGGGCGTCCCAGCTCCTCAATACGGCCATCGCCTGGGGCGCGGGCGCAGGCGCACCCGCTTCTCCGCGGCCTCCTGCTTGGCTTTGGCTGCCCGGGAGAGGCCCGCCGGCTTGGTCTCCGCCTTGGCTGCCTCCTGCCTAGCTACAGACTTCTCCGCCTTCACCTTCTTCAGCGCGGCCTTTGCCTCCTGCCGAGCACGACACCAGCGCTCAGCAGCTCGCACACAGGAGTACGCACAGCGCACACAAGAGTGTCACAGAGTATGGGCCCGGTCACTATCCGACACCTTTCGAGCCTTCTTCTCGGCTTTAATCTCTGCTTCTGCAGCGGTCTCTGAGGGCGCCCCTGTCTGGGCTGATGGTGCATTGCCGCTGTCTGGATGAGCGCTTCCATTGCAAGCCTTCTGCGGTTTTTGCGCATCCATGGTGCTAGTCCTGGACAGCAGTGGCCTGGATGATGGGCTAGTGCACCTCCCGACACACACTCCGAAGCAGTTGCCGCCCTGAGCCCAGACCCCGAACGACCCCCTAATGTCTTGCACAAATTATTCCAGTCCATGCGTCCATGTCACCGTGCGCCTCCAAACTCCTTCTTCACCCGTTCTACAGCCTCCAGGATGTCCTCCCTGACGCCGAGCGCCCCTGTTAAGGACCAGCTGCAGCAGACCAGCTTCTGCCTTGGAAGCGCGGCTATCACGCTTATTGAATATTGCAGCATGCCACCAAACACTAGCAAGATCATGCTGCCCTGAGTTCGAAAGGGCACACCTGTGGCCAAACGCGCTGGCGCGCACAAAGCCCTCGCCGGCGGGCCCAAAGCCGGAGCCGGGCGTCGTCACCAGGTGGCAGCGCTCCAGGATGCTCTCAAACACATCCCAGGACGCCTGCCGCGGACACAGCAACAGGACTTGAACAGACTGGCACATGGCCCTGATATGCCTGGGCATGGGCAACATCATCAGCACCATCCTTGGCAGCCACATGCGCTTGTTAACCTCGCCACATGCCCACGTTTCCAACAGTGCTTAGGGCTTGATGCATGCTACACAATCAGCATACCCGTGGAAAGAACTCAAGAGCTTGCCGCATGCACTCATGCAAGGTCGGGCAGTGCTTTGGAAAGCGTGCCTGGCCCGAGAAGCACACCCACAGGTATGGCGGCGGCACGCATGTGCAAGCGGCCCGCACCGTCCACCCAGGGATACAGTGGGCAGGTGTGCAGGCCAGCCATGCCCTGCCAATCACGCTGCCACGGCGGGCCAGGCGCGCCTGGCCGGGAAAGCCGACCCACACGTACGGCGCGTTGGCGCCGCCGTAGACCGAGAAGCCGAGCTCGAGGAACGCGCTGCGCAGGATGTTGGCGTTCTCCTTGTAGAAGGCCACCAGCTCCGTCATCTCCCTGTAGCCGTCCGGCTGCGCGCCCGCACCGCCGCATCGGCACTGGGCGTCGGCCGTGCGTGTTATTTTCCCCCCTTTTTGGAAGAGTGGGCTGGCAGCGCCTTCCTGGAAGCTATGCAATCCCAAGCAAACCTGTGCGCCGCCAAACAATCCCATGCAACTCGCCCGTTAGGCCTCATGACTGCTCAGGGGCTTGGCGAATGCCACGCAACGACCTCCACACCAGGGTTTCAGCGTGCGCGCAAACTGTTTGGGGCACGTCAGAACCGTGCGGGCGCAGGGCGGGCGCGCCTGCAGGCACGCCAGCCCGCCGGCCTGCGCGATCACGCTGGCGCCGTTGTAGACGGTGGTCATGATGCGGTTGAAGTCGGCGATGACGGGCGCGCCGTCCGCGTAGCGCAGCGCCTCTGGCACCACCGTCCAGCCCAACCGCACGCCCGTGAAGCCCGCGTACTTGCTGAACGAGCACGTCTCGATCGCGCACTCCTCCGCGCCTGCGCGCGGCGCTTCGCGCGGGTCATGCGAGGGCGGGCCGTCGCACTCGCCCGGCCTAAACCATGGCATGCAGGACGCACAGGGCTGGCGCACCGCCTTGAGCGCATGGCAGGCAGTGCGACCTCACCAGCCCAGGCTTTGCGAGATACTGCGTGTGGGGACGGCACGCGCTGCTGCACATGCAGTCCTGCCCAGCTGGCAGAGTCAGGGAGCCACAGATTCGCTCCCAAAGTCTGCTGCGCAGCAGCATGATGTGCACGAGGCACTGCTCCCAGGCTGCAGTGCAGCCGTGCTTGCAGAGAGCCAATTTGGCAGCCTCCACAGGCGCTGCACGCATGCGCTGCCTCCTCGCCAGGGTTGGCGCCATCAGCAGCCAATCCAGGCCTCAGTGTGTGCCAGGCACTCGCATTGCCTTCAGCAGGCGCTGCCGCGCGCGCGTGCCTGGAATCTCGAAGATCGAGCGTGGGCAGTCAGGGTCGGAGATGTAGATCGCGTATGCGGCGTCGTAGATGATGATGGAACCCCTTTCCCGCGCATGCGCGACCAGCTCGGTCAGCTGCGCGCGCGTGGCGGCCGCGCCGGTCGGGTTGTTGGGCGAGCAGAAGAAGATGAGGTCGGTGCGCGGCACCTGCGCGCGGCGCGCCCCACCCCCTCGTTCACAAGCTTGCGCATGCCGGGCGCCTTGCCGTATGTAAAGCGATTCTTAGTCATGCGATGTTTACTGGAAACCTTTTTCATTGGGGCCAGCCAGGCAACAAAGAAACAAATAGGACCATGCTCAGTTCAATGCGCGTACCATGCATGCACCTACCGTGACACTGCTGGGCACAGGCAATACACAGGACAAGTGTGCAGCTGTGCGCGCAATCCTCACTTTCAAACCCAGGCTGGCAATCACCCACACGGCACAGACTTTGTGGAGGGAGCCAGACTGGCGCGCTGCCGAGGCGCGGCGCACCGTCTGCAGGTCCGGGAAAAAGTCGGTGTCGGGCCGGCAGGGCATGTACTCAATGCCGCCAAAGCCGCGGCCCTCCTGGTAGCCGCCCGTCATGCCCATGATCACTGACGAATCCACGTACACCGGGTAGCTGGGGTCCTGCGCGCACGCACCGCCTGCCTCTGTCCCAACTGCGCTCGGCATTGGCGAATGCCATGTATGCCTGGCGGGCTGTGCCCAGCCACGTCATGGCTGCAAAGGAGTGCGACCCCGGGAATTCATGACGTGGTCAGCCCGCATGCAAGCTGGCTGCAGGCAGGTCGTGCAGCGACCCACAGCCGTCTCGGTATGCAAGATGCCCCATGCACAGCCTGGTCAAGCCAGGGAGTGCCACGGCGGGCACGCCCGTGACGATGCGCAGCTTCTATGGGGCACACGTCACAGAGCGTGAGCCCTGAGCCCGCCAAGACCGCGGATGCAGCCGACTGCGGGTGCGCGCCTGGACGGCTACGCTCACGCCGGCGCCGAACATCATCTGCAACCGCCCGATGTCGCACTTGGAGCCGTCCGACACAAAGACCTCACCCGGCTTGCGGCCGACCGCCGCGTAAAAGCGCTCGCACAGCGCCGCCCGCAGCTCGCCGCGCCCCTGCTCCGCGCCGTACCTGGCGGCGGCGGGCGGGCAGGCCGGCGTCACCATGGCCTGCTTGGTGACTGGGTTACTGGGTGTGGCTAAGCTCAGGGCAGGGCCCTGCTTTTCAGTAGAGCGTGCACACCCCGCTGCTCGCTGGTATGCATAGCAAGGCCAAGCGCGAAGAAAGGAAACGCGCACGGTGCGCCGCCCTTCACAAGGCGGCCATTCATTTTATGGCGCTGACAGCCATGAGCCTTGTGAAGGGCGGCGCACTGTGCGACTTCCCTCTCTTCAGGATCGGCATTGCTATGCATACCAGCGAGCAGCGGGGCATGCAGGCCCTACTAGAATATAGTGGACCTGAAGCTCTCTCTGGACACGGTGAGTGATACACGAGGACGAGGTTTGCGGGGCAGCTGCCAGGACGCGCCCGCTGTAGCCCTCCAGCGTGCCCATGCCAGCCGCTGCAGCCTGCATCGCCCCTGCAATGGACTTGGGGATGGGCTCGGTGGTGTCGCCGATGCCCAGGCTGATGACCTTGGCGTCTGGGTGCTTTTCCTGGTGCGCACGGCGCCTCCTTGCAATCTGCGGGCCCGTCATGAGGTGTTAGGAAGCAGCGCAGCTGGCACAAGCACTTGGAACACTGCGGGTGGAAGTGTATCAAGTGCAGTTTGCGCACGACAGCGAAGGGGGAAAGGGCGCACGCCTCTGGGAAGAGATAGCCCGCCTGCAGCTTCCCGAAGTTGTCATTGCGCCGCACGCCGGTGCACACTGCACGCACGCACGTCTCTGCTGACTATCCACACTTGCACGCACGCCAGGCGCACCAGCAAGGCCAGGCCCGCCCGCTACCTTGCTGCTTCTCCGGCGCGGCCACGCAGCGCGTCCGCACCGCCGTGCACCTTGGCCTGCTGGCACAGCAGTATGCTCAGTGTGACTGACTGGAAACGCATGGTCTGATACATGTGAACATGCAGAAGATAGATACAAAGATACAAAGTACCTGCGCTGCAGCTCAATGCATCCCCAGCTTTGGGGTACGCGTGTCCCCCAGCAGGAGCTGGCTGCTGACATCCTGCAACCTTCAAGGCCTATGCAGCTACCGGGCGCATTCAGCTACGTATGCAGTCTTGCATCTCACTTATTCACTTGTGCGCAGCCAGGTTATTCAGCCAGGTCATGCCCCCGGCGGGCATCCAAATTTGAACTGGAGCCGAGTTCTGGCGCCAGTTTGAAAGTCGACACAGGGCGCGGACAGCGCCCCTGCGCGGCGCAGATGCACGCGGTCAGCCGCTTTGCGCGCCGCAAGCAGGCTGCGCCTGTGCGGCGGGTCGGGGCGCCGGAGAACGTGCGCTGGATGCTGCCGCAGGGGACGCCGCCCTCTTTGGAGCGAGCTACGTACCACTCAAAGGCGCGGGCCGCTCTGCTGCTGGGCCTGGCACGCCCGGCGGCGCTGCTGCGCACCGGACCTGGGTGTGCACTGCGCCATACTGCGCCGCTGAAAGCGCCGTCCTGGTGCAGCACTGCGGCAGGGTCAGCGTGGGCCAGTTTGAGCTGGGCGTGCGCGCGCGCAAGCCCGCCGCCACCTTCGGGCAGGCCTGCGGCGACCGCGCGCCGCGCCCGAGCGCCTTCCTGCGCGGCCACAGCCGGCCCGCGCTGCCGGCCCGTGCGCCCCTCGCAGGCGCTCCGCTTTCCCAAAGCACACTCTTAAAGCTCGGTTCCAGCCGTGCACAGCAAAGCTGACAGCCTGGGCGACCTGGTGCAGGCAGTGCAGCTCTGCACAGTTGCCTTTGTTTGCTCATGCTCTGTGTGTCGCGCGGCAGCGGGCCCGCCCTCGCGCGCGCGCCGGGTGCGCTGCGCGCCGGTGCCGCCGCGCGCCACGCTGCCTGCGGACGCGCCGCGTCCCGCGCGCGACTTTGTCACAGCCAACGCCGTGCGCGCCATCCTGGCGCGCCCGCCCGCGCCCGCGCCCGGGCCGCCGCGCTACGCACGCCGGCCGGGCTTCGGCCGCGCGCCGGGCTACCTGGCGCGCGCGCGCGCGAAGGCGGCAGCCGAGCGCGCGCAGCTGTCTGCGCACCTGCAGGCGCAGCAGCAGCAGGCGCGGCGCACATTGCTGCACATGTAAGCTGTTTAGCATCATTGACCAGACCAGGCCGTGGAGGAGCTTCAGCCTGTGTGAGCAGGCCGCAAGCCGCTCACACGTCATCATCCGCAGTCCACAAAGTTAGAGTCCTTGCATGGCCGGGTGCCTTGGTCAGAGCGGCCTCCGGCAACGTTCTGTGCGTGCCACACAGGAGGTGGGCGAGAGCGCACTGCCGCTGGCCGCGGACGAGCAGGCGGCGCTGCTGCGTGCGCTGAAGCAGCGCTGGGGCGAGGTCAACTCTGTGTACATGCGGCAGCCGTTCGCCAGCGACACGGGCGGCATGCGCCGCCGGCGTGAGGCGCTGGAGGCACGCCTGGCGCAGCTGGAGCGCGACATCCGGACGCTGCAGGCGGGCACGGTCCTGGTGCTGCAGCGCGGCTGACCAGCGCCGCCCGGCGGGCCATTGACGTTGAAGACTGTGGTGGGGAGCCAGAAAGGGCTCCTGGGCTATGGGTGGTGCTGCAACACATCCACTATTGGGGCGCCTCGGCATGGCGCTGGTGCTGCGCTGAGGTTGTTGGGAATGCCATGCATGATGGCGTGCGGGAGCTGAGCTGAGGGAGGGACGACTGGCGCAAGTGCTTGTGCTGCACCAGGGGATCGTGCTGCACCTGCCGCCATGTGTGCTCTGCTGCTTCTCAGCGAGGCAGGGCTGCGACAATCGTGGTCAGCAGAAATGCCTGTGGCAGGGCGCGGAAGGTTGCGATGGCTGGCGCGGGTGTCAAAGCCCTCAGCCCCGCCTGCAAGGGGGCGCTCCATAGTCAGAATTTCATGGCAGGGCTGAGGCTGCACGCTGCAATGAGCATGCACAGTATACAGCCCAGCAAGCTTCGCTCTTGCCGGATAGGTGCGAGGGCAGCCCAGTGCGGCGCTTCAGGCGGCGCTAAAAGGGTAATATGAATGTATGTGTACGTATGTTGATTTTCAGTGGCGGGGTTCAGACATGTGCACTGTCACGCCCCAAAGAGCCAATTGCAACTGGGGGGATGCGCTCTCACAATAGTCATCAACTTTGTCCTGACAACGGGGGTGCTGAGCCTGGATTATGGGCAACAGGTATATCATTGTCTGCGTGCTCATACCGTAGGAGTGCTGTGTACCTGACATCTGCCGTTCCATTAATATACCAGTCATGGGGGCTGTTCACGGGCGCAGCCCTGTGCAGGGCTGGGCGGCAGTGTGAGTGCACTGGGCGTGCTGTTGAATTCGCTTGCATAGGCTTGCTGCTGACAGCAACGTTTGACATCACAGCGCCGTGTCCCTATAGCCACTGGTCAGCCTTGGTTGGCGAACACATCCTGTGTTGCAGCCACACTGCTAATCGTCCTGCGCAGTCCTGACGGGAGCTGCCGCAACCAAGGTAGGAGCAGGCCTGCTGGTCAACTAGCGACACAAGTAGTACTAGTGCCGCTGATGGTGGGCTGGACGTCTGCGAGCTTCTTTGCGGACAGCCCAGCCAGAGGCAGCAGCATCAAAGAGCGCGTTGAAGAGTTCATTGCTGCGCAGCGCAACGGCCAAGGCGAGTGACGGTCCCTGCTCATCGCTTTTCTGCAACCAGTGCTGGTGCATGCACTCAAGGAGTGTGGTTTGGCAGGTGCACTGAGTCGTCCAATCGTGTGTGTAACGTCCGGCGGCACTTGCGTGCCACTGGAGCAGCGCTGCGTGCGGTTCATTGACAACTTTTCGGGCGGCACGCGCGGGGCGCTGTCTGCTGAGCACTTCTTGCAGGAGCGTGCCCCACACATCGCCCGCCAGCTGCGGCAAGTGCATGCAGCCGTGGCTGAGCTTTCCTGCCTGCAGTGCAGGCCGGCTATGCGGTCATCTTCCTGAACCGCAAGCACTCCATCCAGCCCTTCACCAAGGGACTGCCCAGCGGGCAGATCCTGGACTGCCTCACGCAGGTGCGCCGGCCAGGCTGCTCGCCAGCTCTTTGTTGACACAGCATCATGTTGTTTACCACGCCTTGCGTCCACCATGCTTTCACGTCGCGCCAAGCACGGAGACAGACACGCCCGGCACCTGCACTCCTTCAAGCGCTTAGTGCAGAGAGCAGAAGAATCTATCACTGGCAGCACAACGCATTCCAACCGAGTGCCGGAACGAATGAGGGGAGGTATCAGGACAGCAGCAGGGCAACAGCGGCACTTAGCGGCACTTGAGGGTCCTCGCAGGTGCTGGAGCCGGGCCGGGGCAGCAATGATGTACCAAATGGATCCGACCAGGCGGACCAGCTTGTGCGGCAGTGCGTGGCGTCGGCGCGCGAGGTCGCCGCGCGCGGCGTGCTGCTGCGCGTGACCTTTGAGACGCTGTTCGAGTATATGACGGTGCAGCCCCGAGCAGGGCTGGGTGCTCGGCAGTGCTCGCTTGATGCTGGCCAGCGCACAGTCAGCTTGCACCCCTTGAGCCTGCAGCTCTATCAGTGCTGTGCACAAGGTGTCATGCACACAATGGTTGGTATGGCACTGGGAGGCCAGGGCGCTCAGAAACAGAGAACGCCTAACACTAGGATGGCCTGCATGTGCGCATGCGCCATTGGCTGCAGCAGTGTATGCCTCCTGCCTCAATATATGACTGGGAAGTGTACACAGAGGTGGGCGCATCCTTACCATTGCCAGAGTAAGTTAGGAGGAAGGAATGTTGCTGAAAAGCTTGCTTGCAACAGCCATCTGCATGCAGCTTAACAGCCAGCTGCATGCAACAACTCGGCGCAAAACGGGTTCTGCTTGTGCTCTTGGCGCCCCGCGCATCAAAGTCTGTGTATTATCCGAAGTCATTTCCTTGTGTGCGGCAGTACTTGAGGGCCATCGCAGAGGCGCTGCGGCCCTGTGGGCGCGCGGCGGCCTTCTACCTGGCTGCTGCTGTGTCGGAC
>JAABUV010003710.1_pt1 | contig 19115 bp, 15 predicted proteins | sample 5559971 | NCBI WGS metagenome assembly JAABUV01 (sample SAMN10711881, study PRJNA513362) | rock metagenome | isolation source: Antarctica rocks | place: Antarctica: Victoria Land, Knobhead nord | collected 2015-12-19
CGGCGGACGGGTCAGCAACGCCGCCGACGCCACCGACCAGGCCGCCCGGGCAGCGGCCCGCATCGCCTCCGTCGAACGCAACCCCAACCTGGCGCAGGCGGCGGCGACCGACGCTGCCCGCACCGCCCTGAAGTCCGGGGGCCTGGCGTGCGGGACGGTGACGGTGACGGTGAACACCGACGGGCTCTCCACCCCGATCGGGCAGCCCTCCACCGTCACGGCCACCGTCTCCTGCCAGGTGAAGCTGGCCGAGCTCGCGTTTCCGGGCGTGCCCGGGGAACGCACCGTCACCGCGACCTTCACCTCCCCCGTCGATCCGAACCGGGAGCGCCCGTGACCACACCTCGACGACCCCGCCACGACGCCGGGAATGCCCGCAAGGACAGTGAGGCAGTCCCGACCGGTGAGGCCGGTCGGTGGGCCGCTCTGGGGCAGGACCCGGAGCGGGGCTCGGGGTTCTCGGTGCTGTCGGCCGGGTTGCTGTTGGCGTCGCTGCTGATGATGGGCCTGGTCATCGACGGCGGGGCGAAGGCCTCGGCGATCAACCGGGCTGACGGCGTCGCCCAGGAAGCGGCCCGGGCCGGGGTGCAGGCCGCCGCGTTCACCGGGTCCGCGGCCACCATCGACGTGGGCCGGGCTGTGGGCGCCGCCCAGGCGTACCTGGTCGACGCCGGGGTGAGCGGCACGGTGAACCCGGCGGGCCTGGACTCGATCACGGTGACGGTGAGGATGGCCGAGCCGACGAAGGTGCTCGCCCTGATCGGGATCAACGACCTGGCCGTGTCGGGCACCGCGACCGGTCGCATCGTCTACGCCGGGAGCTGATGACCATGATCCGCACCGTCCGCGCCCTGTGGGGCGTGCTGCTGCTCGCCGCCGGGCTGCTCGGGATCCCCACCGGCCTGCTCCTGGCCGGGCGGCAGTTCTTCCCGTCGCTGCTCACCGACCCCGCCCACGTGTGGGCCACCCTGGGCGGCAACAGCGCCAAGGTGTTCATCGCCCTGATCGCGGTGGCCGGGCTCGTCCTGATGGTCTACGCGTGGATCGCGTTCACCCTGTCGGTCGCGGTCGAGATCGGCGCCCGGGCTCGCCGGGTGCACACCCCGCACCTGCCCACCCTGGGCTGGGCGCAGGCCCTGGCCGGGCTGATCCTCGGGCTCATCCTGGTGGGCTCACCCGCCACCGTCAGCACCGCGCACGCCGTCACCGGACCGCGCCCGGCGCAGCCGGCCGTGACGCAGTCAGTGCCCTGGACCGCCCCGCAGACCGACGCGACCACGATGCCCACGCCACAGCCCCCCGCAGCGATCACCGGCACCACCGTGCCCTCGACGGTCGCTGCGGTGAGCACGGAGGTCGTGGCCCCACCGGAGGCGGGACCGACCATCACCACGGTGCGCGGCGACAGCCTGTGGGCCCTCGCCGAGACGCACCTCGGCGACGGGATGCGCTGGCAGCAGATCGCCGAGCTCAACGCCGGCCGCGTCATGCCCGACGGACAGAGCTTCGACACCGACCGACCGCTGCAGGCCGGGTGGCAGCTGCTGCTGCCCGCCGACGCCACCGGTGCCACCACCCCGGCCAAGACGCAGTCCGCCCCGGGCGCGCACGACGTGGTCGTGGCCCCCGGGGACACCCTGTCGGAGATCGCCAAGACCTACACCGGTAACGCCCGGAACTGGCCCGAACTCGCCGCCGCCACCGCGGCGGTGGTGCAGCCCGATGGCCACCAGCTCATCGACCCCGACCAGATCAACGTCGGCTGGACCGTCGTCGTGCCAGGCGACGCCACGACCGCGGCCGCAACACCCGCCGTGCAGCCCCCCGCCCCAGCCACCTCCGCCCCAGCCCCCGTTGCCCCCGCTGCCCCCGCCCCGAACGTCGCGGAGGCCCCCCCGATGCCCCCGGCCCCGCAGGCCCCGTCCGAGGCCCCCAGCGCTGCCCGTGCACCGTCCGCGGCCACTCCGGCACCGGCTGAACCCGCTCCGGCCTCCCAGACGGGTCAGGTCCCCGCGCCGGTCGAGCAGGACCAGTCGCTTCCCGCCCCGGTCACCGACACCGAGGTCACCGCCGGGTGGTCGCATCTCACCGGGCTTTCCGCCGTCGGGGGGCTGCTCGCCGCGGGGGTGCTGGCGGGGCTGGGGCACCGCCGGATGGTGACGCGTCGCCGCCGCCGGCCCGGGCAGCGGTTCGCCGCCCAGGACGGGTTCTCACCGACCGAGCTGGCGCTGCGGGCGGCGGAGGACCCGGTGACGGTCCAGCTGCTCGACGCGGCCTTGCGGACCTGGTCGGCTCGCTGCCCTGGCGGGCCGCTGCCGGACGTGGTGGGCGCGGTCATCAGCGAGGGCACGATCATGCTGCTGCTGGCCGAGCCGGCCACACCGTCGAGCCCGTTCGTCTCCGGGCCCAGCCCCACCCGGTGGCTGCTGGACCGCACCGACACCGTGTCCCACGACCGCACCGTCGTGGCACCGTTCCCGACGCTGGTGACGATCGGGCACACCGCGGCCGGGGAGAACATCCTCATCGACCTCGAGCGGGCCGGGGCGATGACCCTGGACGGGGATCCCGAGGACGTCGTCGACGTGCTGTCGGCGATGGCCATCGAGCTGGCCGGCGCCGACTGGGCCGACCACCTCGACGTGACCCTGGTGGGCCTGCCCACCGACGTGGTCACCCACCTGGCGCGGGGGCGGTTGCGGCACGCCGGCACCGTCGATGAGGTCCTGGACCGCATGGAGCGCCACCACGCCGAGATGGTGGACGCCCTGGCCGACGAGGGCGCCGCCTCCGCCGTCGACGCCCGTGTCCGGCACGTCGCCGATCAGGTGTGGGTCCCTGAGGTCCTGCTCACCGCCACCCCGGTTACCGCCGCCCAGCAGGCCCGGCTGCACGCCATCTCCGCGGCCGGGGCCAACACCAACCTGGCCGCGGTCATCACCGCCGCCCCCAACACCGACGGTGGGCACCGGATGCCCGGTGACTGGGTTATCACCGTGCCCACGTCCGGGACGACGACGGTCCCGGTGCTCGGCGCCACCGTGGAGCTGCAGCGCCTGACCCGGGCCGCCCGCAACGCCCTCGTCGCCGACATCACCGCCACCGACGACGCCGAGCTCGTGGAGGGACCGGACGCCGCGCTGATCCCCGCCGAGCCTACCGACGTCGCCATTCTCACCGACCTCGACACTGCCCCGACCGACCCCACCCCGGAGCAGCAGGCCGAGGTGGCGTCGCTGCTGCCGATGAGCCCCGGGGCCCCGCTGGTGCACGTGCTGCGCCCGGTCCCCGACGTCGTTGGGGTTCCCCCGTATACCGGGGAGAGCCCGGAGCGGGTGCTGGAGCTGGTGGTGCTGATGGCGTTGCGGCCCGGTCTGAGCCGGGTGCAGATCGCGGACATCATGGGCGACCGCGGTGTGCACGGGGCGCCGTGGGCGGATAACACTTGCCGGGCCCGGCTGTCGCAGGCCCGGGCCTGGCTCGGGGCCGACGCCGGCGGCGCGGATTACGTGCTGCGCGCCTCGCTGACCGGCGGCTACCGGATGCAGCCGGTGGTGGAGACGTCGTGGTCGGTGTTCGCGCGGCTCGCCGACCGCGGGCTGCGGGAGGGCGCGCAGGGGTTGCACCTGCTCGACGCGGCCCTGGATCTGGTGGGTGGTGACCCGCTGAGTGGGGTGCCGTTGGACCGCTACGACGTCTTCGCCGCCGAGCGCCAGGAGTGGGTCAACCGGATCGCCGATGTCGCGCACGCCGCGTCGGTGCGCCACTTGAGCGTCGATGCCCGCAAGGCGAGGGCCGCCGCCGCTGTCGGGCTGGGTGTCGACCGCGCCAACGAGGCCCTGTTCCGGGACTTGTTCCGCGCCGAGTTCGCCTGCCGCAACGCCGACGGCATCCGGGTGGCGGCCCGCCGGTTGCGGACCGAGGTCGACCGGCTCGGGGTGGAGATGGAAGCGGAGTCCATCGCCCTGCTCCGTGAGCTGTTGGACCCCCGCTTCCGCCCGGCCCGGGCCGCGTCCTAGTGCCCTCCCCGGGTTTGGTGGTGGGGCTGGCCGCGGTCGTCGTGGCGGCGGGTTACCTGTTGGCGGCGCTGGTCGCGGAGACCCCCCGGACAGGTTCACCCCTGCCCGCCCCGCCGCTGCCCGAGACCCTGCGCCGGCGGCTGACGGGGCCTCGCCGGCATGCCGCCGCCGGGGTGGTCGCTGTGACGGTTCTGGTCGGCGCGGGGGTGGTGTGGGAGCCGGTGGGTGTGCCCGCGGTGCTGCTGCTGGGCCTCGGTGTCCCCGCCGCCTACACCGACGCCCGCGAGCTCCGGCTGCCCGACGAGCTGACCTACACCTTGGCGGCCACCACGATCGGGGCGGTCGTCGGCCTGCAGCTGACCGGGTCCGGTGACGGGGCTGTTCGGGCTGTCCTGAGCGGCGCCGGCTACGGCCTCGCCCTGCTGCTGTTTGCCCTCATCGCCCCCACCGCCACGACCGTCTCGGCCGAGGCGGGCAGCGTCCGCACCGCCGCCCCCTCGGCCCTGGGTCTGGGTGACATCAAGCTCGCCGTCGGGCTCGGCGTGGGCATGGGATGGACGTCGGTGACCGCCGTCACGGGTGCGGTGTTCCTCACCGCCGCCGGGCACCTGCTGTGGCTCATCGCCTGCTCCACCGCCCACCGCCTCGGGTACTCCCGTGGCATGAGCGCGACCGCGTTGGGGCCCTGGATGGTGTTCGGCGCCGCCGCCGCGCTCGCCGTGTCGATTCCCTGAGCTGACCCACAACAGCCCAGCGAACCCCTACTGACCTGCTGGGTACACAACCCAGCACGTGGCGGCCGATCCTCGGCCCCGGGTCACGGGGGCGGCGTACACATTCCCGCCGGGCACCCCCACCGGCAGCGCCCGGTAGGCCCCTGACCTGCAGGGTGTCGCTTCCCTGCCCCACCTGTGGGGCCGGGCCGGTCCCTGCGCCGGCGCTCGCCCACCCCGCGGGACGAAAGTTCTTCGACCAGTTTCCAGGATCCACAAATCCCTCAACACGGACCAGTACGGGCACCTCAGAACGTGAGGGCATCACCGATGCCTCACCGCCTAGGAGCCCCACATGTCCGTCGACCCGCTGCACGTCTTCGCCGCCGACTTCCACCGCCTGCATGCCTGCGGTGCCGCCGAGAACGCGCTGTCACGGTGGCAGCACCTGGCCCCGACCCTGACCCGGTTCGGCTCGGTTTCCGCGCTGGTTTCCGAGCTGGACCGCGCTGAGCGCGACGTCGACTACGACACCGCCGACGAGGTCCTGCACGCCCTGCTGCTCGTCGCCGGCAGCGGCGGCGAGGCGTCCCGGGTGGCGGCGGTGTTGGTGGCGGCGCGGATGGTGCCGGCGGCCGGCCCGGTGGTCGGGCAGCTGCTGTCGGCGACCCGCAAGTGCGGTCGCACCCTGAGCGTGGCTGAGGCCCGCCTGACCGTCGCCGGCTGCCTGTGGGAGCGGGTGCGGTGCTACCCGCTGACCCGCACCACCCGCGTCGCGGGCAACCTGCGCGCCGAGCTGATCAAGCACGCCCTTATCGCGGAGGACGTGCACCCCCGCTGCACCGGGCGGGCCGCCCCGCTGGACCCCGCGGTGCTCGCCGAAGTCGCCCAGGACAGCGACCCCGGGCAGCAGGCGTCGGAGGAACTGGTGCGGGTGCTGGGGTGGGCGGTGGGTGAGCACGTGCTCAGCCGCGCACAGTCCGACCTGCTGCTGGCCCGGTGGGCGCACGGCACTGCGCCGGTGGCCACCCGGGTGTTGGGCGAGCGGATGGGCCTGGCGCAGCGCACCGTCGCGCACCGCTGCACCCGGGCCGAGCAGCTGCTCGCCGACGCCGTCCGCGACGCCGAAGCGGCCTGAGACCTCGTCGCCGGGGCGGGTGGCTAAACGAGGGACCTCGCGGACGTAGAGCGGTGTCCCCGAGGAAGGAGCCACCGATGGCCCACCAACAGCCCGTCCAGCTCACCGACGCCGAGGAGGTCGTCGCCCTGGCCCGCCTCCGGGTGCAGGGCCTCGCCGACAAGCTGCAGCAGGACCCGATCAGCCGTGCCACCTACACCGAACTCTCCGCGTACCTCGAGGGGCCGGGGTGGCGGGCGTGCGACGCGCTGGACTCGCTGCGGTCGATGACCACCGCCGAGGTCCGTGCCCGCCTCAGCGACGTCCTGGCCTGCACCACCCACGCCAGCACCGGCACCCGGCGGGCCTCGTGAGCGACACGGGGACCGTGTGCCGTTCCCCACGAGCCGCGCCTCGCCGCGCCTCGTACCTGCAGCAGTTGCTCGACTCCGCCACGGGCATCACCATGACAGCAGAGTCGACACCCGGAGCACCGCAGAACGCGGGCACGGCGACGCGGGCGATGACCGCACCAGTGCCCCCCGCCTCGGGCCCGGCATCCACGGGCGCTGGCGTCGACACCGCCGCGCTCGTCGTGGCCACGGCGACGGCCACGGCGACCCGGCGCACGCCGGGACGCGACACCGCATCGGAGATCGGGGTGAACACCGCGGCCTGCCTTACTGCGTGCGTGGACACCGCCCCCGACCCCGTCTCGGCCACCCCCGCCGACTGGACCCGGTTCGGGACCGTGGTCCCCGTGCTCGGTGGCGGCCCCGGCGCCGGGGCGTCGGTGCTCGCGGTGGTCCTCGCCGACGCCCTCGCCGCCCAGGGCCTGCGGGTGTTGCTCGTCGACGCGGCCGACCCGCTGCGCTCCGGGTTGACCCTCGCCGCGGGCACCGACGGCCCCGCCGTCGACGGCCCCCACCCCGGGGTGCGTATCCGCCGCGCCCACCGGGGCCCGATCCGGATGGCGCACCTGGAGTTCCTCGGGCTCCCGGTCCGGTCGGCGGCCATGGTCCCCGCCCCGGCGTTCTGGGCGCCCACCGTCGCCGACGAGGTCGGCGAGCGGGTGGACGTGACCGTGGTCGACGTCGGCTGGGACTCCTGGACGGTGGCCGGCCTGCCACTGCAGGGCCCGGGCGGGTGGCTGCGGGACGGTTGCCCCGCCACCAGGCCCGTGCTGGTGGTGCGAGCGACCGCCCCCGGTGTGCGGGCCGCGGAAACACTGCTGGGCCGCCTGGCGCCCTGGCAGGGCCACGGCGTGGCCCCGGTGGCGGCGGCGGTGCTCACCGGATGCCGCAAGCCGGCCACCGCGGTGCTCGCCGGGGCCGGGCACCACCTGGAGCCGCTGCTGACCGGGGCGGTGTGCCTGCCCACCGACGCGGGCGTGGCCGAGCGGGGTGTCACCGACACCGAGACCCCGGCCCGCCTGCAGCACGCCCTGACCCCCCTGCTGAGCACCCTCGGGCTGCTCAGCACCCCCCGTGCCCCGACCTCCCGGTCGAGGGCCCCACGCCTGCTGCGACGCCCGTCGCAGCACGAGGAAAGGAACCCGTCATGAACCGCACCATCCGCACCACCGCCGCCCACCGAGAGGCCCCGACGGCGGGGCCGGCGCGCCGCCGTCAGCTCGCCCGGGTCATTACCGTGCTGCTCACCACGGTGATGACCCTGCCCCTGCTGGCGGTGGCGTCCTACGCAGCGAACGTCCCCGACTTCCAGCCGGTCCCACCGGCCGGCGGGGCCTCCCTGCTCGCGCTGGGCGGCATGATCAAGTGGGTCGCCCTGCTCGGGATCCCCGCGGTGTTCTTCGCCGGCCTGGTGTGCCTAGGCTTCGGTAAGATCGTCGACCACCGGGGGGCGCACCGGATCGGCATGGGCATGGCCCTGTCCGCGGTCGGGGTCGCGATCGCCGTCGGCGCCGGCATCCCCTTCCTCAACAGCTTCACCGCGTGAGGGTGGTGGCCGCGATGAGCATCACCGACCCGAACGCGGGCATCCCGCGTTCCCGCGCGGTCACCCAGCTCGTCGTGGCCGCCGTTGTTGTGTTCGTCGTGCTGTTCGTGGTGGCCGTCGTCGCCGCGGTCGCCCTCAACGGCGGCCTCGGTGGCGGCGCCACGACCAGTCCCACCGCAGCAGGTGTCCCCGCCGTGAGCGGGGCGCCGACCGCCGCCCCCGCGGGCGGGACGGGCGGGTGGGACACGGCCAGGCAGGAGGAGCTCGCCGCCACGGCGATGCCGGTGTTCCCCGTCGCCGCCGCCCAGCCCCACGAGCTCAGCCTCACACCCGGCGGCGCCCCCCTGTTGATCCCCGCCGCGACCGTGACCACCGGCGCCGTCCACACCGGCTTCGCCCGCACCCCGCAGGGCGCGCTGGCCCAGCTGAAGGCTCTGAACGAGGCCGGGATGGTGGGCATGGACCCCGCGACGTACGCCGCGGCGTACGCCGCGATCGCCGCCCCCGGGGCCCCCGAGCCGGCCACCACCACCCTGTCCCGGGTCGCCGCCGGGTCCCGGTTCAAGGGCGGGCTGTCCGACACCGGACCGGTGCCCTCCCTGACCGCCAGCTACCAGGTCAGCGCCGGTTTCATCAAGGGCAGCAGCGACGACGGTGACTTCGTGGTGCCGTGCACCCTCGGGGTGCTCAGCGTCGTGAGCACCACCTCGTTGGTGCGGGTGGGGATCGGTGACTGTCAGGCGATGCGGTGGATCGACGGGCAGTGGCGGATCAGTCCGACCACCGCACCGGCCCTTGCCCCGGCTACCTGGCCAGGAACCACCGAAGCGCAGACCGCCGGGTACGTGGCGGTGATCCCCGATGCCTGAGACCACCCCCGCCCAGTTCGGCATCCCCGGCCCCCCCGACATCATCGGTGGGCTCACCGACCTCGTGGGCGGCGTCGCCGGCAAGGCCGTCTCCGGGGTGGTCAACGGGTTCTCGGAGTTCCTGTGGGGGGCGGGGCTGCAGATCCTGCGGACCGGTATCGGGCTGGCCGACAACGCCGGCACCGTGAACCTTGACCTCGCCTCCGGGCCACTGTCCTCGGTGTGGCCGGTGACCCTGGGCATCGGGCTGTCGTTGGCCGGGGTCCTGTTCTACGCCCAGCTCGTCACCGTCTCCGCACGCGGCGGGCGGGGCCTGCTGCGGGCGCTGCAGGGCTGCGCCCAGTTCGGGGTCGCGCTGGCCGCCTCGGCGGGGGTGTTCGCGCTGCTGGTGCTCGTCGCCGACTCGCTGGCCGAGTTCATCCTCGGCAAGGGCCTGGCCTCGGCGAACTTCGCGGCCGCGTTCGCCAAGACCGGGTTCTCCGACACCACCGCCAACGCCGTGAAAGGTCCCGCCCTGGCCCTGCTCAGCGTGTTCGGGGTGATCCCCATCGGCCTGGGCTTCGCCTTCGAGAACGTGATGCGGGCGGCCACGATCTACCTACTCGTCGCGGTCATCCCCATCACCGCCGCCGGGCTGCTGTCGGGCAGCACCCGGTCCTGGTTCTGGAAGACCGCCAACTGGGCGTTGGCCGCGATCGCGGTCAAGCCGGTGATGGCCCTGGCCCTGTGGATCGGGGTGGCCATCTCCGGGTCCGGGTCCGGGCTCGCCCAGCTCATCACCGGCCTGGCCCTGATGTTCGTGTCCCTGTGGGCGCCGCTGGCACTGTTCAAGCTGTTCGCGTTCACCTCCACCGCCGCCACCGACGCCTTCAAGAACGGCTGGTCCCAGGCCGACGTCATCGACTCCCAAGGCAACGGGTCGTCGGGCGGCAACGGCACTTCGGTGGACAAGGCGTCCACGACCATGGAGTCGAGCAACGAGGCCCGCTACGGCTCGGCCTCCGATGACGACTCCAGCTACATGACCGCCTCGTCCACCTCGAGCACCGGCGGGTTCGGTGACGACACCGGTGACGACACCGACAACGGCCCTGACGACGGTGGGGGTGGACCGAACCTCACCACCGGCGACGTCGGGCAGGCCGCCTCGAACGCCGGCAACGGCACCATGGACCCCACCGCTTCCTGGCCCAGCCCCGGGGGCGGGGACGACACCTCCACTGGTGGCGGCGATGGTCCGGGTTCTGCGTCCGCACCGTCTGCGGGTGCGCCACGCCCGCCGCAGGGCCCCGGTGGCGGCAGCGGCAGCGGTGGAGCAGGCGCGGGGGCCGGCGCTGGGGGGCTCACCGTGGAGGAGGCCGCCGCCCTGGCCGTGTGAGACGGCGTCGACAAGCACCTGGCTAAACCCGGCCGGTCCGGGACGTAGAGGGGCGTCACCCACGGAGCACCCGCTCCCGGTGGTGGCGCCCCCTTTTCCCCATGCAGGCAGGAGTACACCGATGACCGCAGGAGCGAGTCTTCGCCGTGAGCGACTCGGTTGGGCGTTCGGGCTCAACGCCCCCCAGCTGGGGGGCGTCGCGGCCGCCGTGACCCCCGTGTTGGCGTTAATGGCGGCCCAGAACCACATCGCGGCAGTGGGGTGGTTACCCGTGGCGGTGATCATGATCAGCCTCGTGGTGGTCCCGATCCGGGGCCGGGTCGCGGTGACGTGGCTGACCCACTGGGTCGGGCACACCACCGGCACCGCCACGGGCTGGTCGAGCTGGCAGTCCCAGGCCGCCACCGGTCGCGTGGTGGTCCCGGAGAACCCGGACCTGCCCGGGGTCCTGACCCGCTTCCAGCTGCCCGACGGGCCACCGATGGGCGAGCACGGGCGGGTGTGCCTGACCCACGACACCGTCGAGGACCGCTGGGGTGCCACCGCCCGGTTGAAGTTCGCGGGCATCGGGATGATCAGCGACGACAACTGCGCGGCCCTGGGTCGCAGCATGGGTGCGCTCGCCCTGAGCCTGCGCGCCTCCCGGCGGGTCGACCGGTTCTCCTTCTACGTGCGCACCGTCCCCGACGACGGCGCCACCTACCAGGCGTGGCGCGAGGCCAACCGGGTCGCCGACGTGCCCCCGCTGGTGCGAACCTCCGCCGAGCAGATGGCCCGACGCTGGGCCGGGGGCTCGGTGGTCACCGAGGCGTTCCTGCACGTCTCCGCCCCGGAACAGATCCTCGCGGCCCGGGCCAAGGACGCCGGCGGTGGTGTGACCGGCCGCGGTCACGCCCTGCACCCGGCGCTGGTGGGGCTCACCGACCCCCTTGCCGCGATGGGGGTGCAACCCCCGCAGTGGCTCACCGGGCAGGGCCTGGCCGAAGCGATCCGCACCGGGTTCAACCCCGCCGCCGGCGCCGGCGTCACCCGCGCCCACCTCGCCGGGCGTGGCGGGCTGCCCCTGGCCGTGGCCGGCCCGGTCAACGCCTCCAACGCCGACCCCCGGGTGTACTCCCACGACGGGTACGCCACTGTGTCCTTCACCCTGATGATGACCGGTCTCGACCTGCCGTTCGGGGCCCTGGCCCCACTGCTGGCTGTGCGCACCGCCGGGGAGCGGCGGGCCGTGGCCGTGCACTACGAGGTCATCGGGACCAAAGCCGCCAAGCGCATCGCCCAACGCGAGCGTCAGCACACCACCGGGCTGCGGTCGCTGAAGTCCTCCAAGGGGTTCGGCACCAAGTCCGAGGACTCTCGCGCCGAAGCCTCGGCCCGCAAGCAGGAGGACGCCGTCGCCGCCGGGCACGCCCTGCTGCGCACCTCCGTCGTCGTCTCCACCACGGTGCCCGCGCACTGGAAGGTCAGCGAGCACGCCGACGCCCTGGAGAACGACATCGTCTCCGCGTTCGTCCCCGTCCGCCTCGACCTGGTGCAGGACGCGGCGTTCGTCGCCGCCTGCATCCCCGTCGGGCTCGGCCTGCACCGGGTGCGAGGCGAGCTGTGAGCCGCCGCGAGCGCACCACCGGCCGGGGGGCCGCCGAGCTGCTGGGCACCTTCGGCCACCACGTCGGTGAGCGGGAAGTCCTGCACAAGGCCCCGCGGGAGCGGGTCAACGGGCGTACTGCCCCCCGACGCGGGGTGACCCGCCGCGGTCGTGGCTGGTCGGCGGCCGAGGCGCCCCTGGCCACCTACCGGGTCCCGAGCTTCGACCTCGGCGCCTTCTACCCGCTGCTGGCGAGCTCGGGCCTGCCCGCGGTGGGGGCGTTCATGGGCTACGACGCCCTGTCCGGCGGCGCGTTCTACGTGCACCCCGTCGAGTGGGTGCTCAACCCGCGGCAGGAGATCGTCACCAACCCCAACATGATCTTCTTCGGGGAACCCGGGCGGGGGAAGTCCACGACCATCGTCGCGTTCCTGCTGCGGATGATGGAGTTCGGGGTCAAGACCCTCATCGCCGGCGACACCAAGGGCGAGTACTCCCCGGTCGTGCGGGGCCTGGGCTACACCCCCATCGAGATCGGGCACGGTCTCGGCAACGTGCTCAACCCCCTGGACCTGGGGCCGCTGCGCGCGGTGTGGCACACCATGCGCACCGACGACGCGGTGATGGCCCTGAACTCGCTGATCGGGAAGTGGACGTCGCTGCTCAAGGCTCTGGTGGCCGCGCAGGGCCACCAGCTGAGCGTCACCGACACCATGGTGTGCACCAAGGCGCTGCGTGAGCTCATCGGCGTCGCCGACGGCACCACCGCGCCCAAGACCGTCACCATCCCCCAGCTGCACGCCGCACTGGCCAACCCGACCGAGGCGTTCTGGCGGGAGTGCCGCTTCGCCTCCCGCCAGGACTTCCTGGACATGCTCCGCGGGGCCACCGACGGCCTGTCAGCCCTGGTCACCGGGCCCCTGGCCGGGTTGTTCGACGACGAGACCAACTTCGCCATCGACTGGGACGCCCCCATCCAGTCGATGGACCTGTCCCGCCTCGACGCGCTGGGCAACTCCGCGGTCGCGGTCGCCTTGACGTGCCTGGGGTCGTGGTCGTCGTCGGCGGCGGACCTGCGCCGCTGCGGGGAGATCCGCATCGTCGTCCGCGACGAGGTGTGGCGGCAGATGCGACTTGGGTCGGCGATGATCGAGACCCTCGACTCGGACCTCCGGTTGTCCCGCTCGCAGCAGAAGATTGAGCTGCTGGCGATGCACAAGCCCGGGGACCTCGCCGCCGTCGGTGACGCCGGCTCCAAGGACGTGGCCATCGCGAAGGAGTTCCTCGGCCTGATCGGTACCCGGGTGCTGCTCGGGCAGACCACCCGCATCGCCGACGAGCTCGCGAAGGAGCTGCGGTTGCGCCCGGAGGAGCAGGCCGAGGTGATGGGCTGGGCCAACGGACGCAAGGGCCGGGCACTGTGGAAGATCCAGGACCGCTCGTTCAAGGTGCAGACCCTGCGCCCGGCGGTGGAGAAGGCCCTGTTCGACACCAACGCCCAGCTCCGCACCGACGACCCCGAGGCGGCGGCCTCACCCGCGCACACTGCCCCCGGCGCCGCGAGCGTGGGCGGCGGAGTCTGAGCCGTGGACGAGCAGACCACCCGCGGCAGCAGCGCGCTCATCGCCGCGCTGCTCGTCGTGTTCATGGTGGCACCGCTGGCGGTGGTGCTGCTCGGAGTGGGTCTGTTCGTGGCGGTGAGCGACGCCCAGGCGCAGTCCTGCACCGGTGGCGCCGCGGGATCGACTCTGCTCGGCAACGCCACCACCACCGGGGTGCGAGTCGCGGACCTCAACCCCGCCCAGATGGACTCCGCCGCGATCATCGTGGCGGTCGGTGAGCAGCTGCAGGTCCCCCCGCAGGGGATCGTCGTGGCCCTGGCCGCGGCCAGCCAGGAGTCCCGGTTCCAGAACTACGCCAACGACGGCACCGACCCCCGGCTGCGCCCCGAGCAGCGCCAGGTCGTGCAGTCCCTGGGCTACCCCCACGACGCCGTCGGCCGCGACCACGGCAGCGTCAACGCCTTCCAGCAGCAGTTCCCCGGCTGGGGCACGATCGCTGAGCTGATGAACCCGCCGACCGCGGCCCGCAAGTTCTACCAGGCACTGCTGCGAGTCCCGGGCTGGCCGTCGATGCCGGTCACCGTCGCCGCCCAGACCGTGCAGGGCTCCCAATTCCCCGGCGCCTACGCCGACGACGAGCCCCTCGCCCGGCAGCTCTACACCCGCCTCGCCGGGGCCGGGGCCACCGCCGGAAACCTCGCCGCTGCCCCCTGCAGCAGCGGGGCGCCGATGAGCTGCCCCGCCACCGGGTTGGCGGCGGAGGACGGGCTCACCCCCGACGCGCTGCGGGTGCTGCGCTGCGTGCAGCAGAGATTCGGCGACCACACCTATACCGGGGTCGGGCAGCTCAGTGACAGCCCCACCTCCGACCACCCCGTCGGCCGGGCGGTCGACGTGCTGATCACCGGGTGGGGCACCCCCACCGGCAACACCCACGGCACCACCATCGCCACCTGGGTCACCGAGCACGCCGCCGCCTTCGGGGTCAGCTACGTGATCTGGGACGCCCAGATCTGGGCCGCGGACAACCCTGCGGCCGGGTGGCAGCCCACCGCGCCTGCCCCCGGTGGTGGCCCCACCCTGGTGCACCGCGACCACGTGCACATCTCCGTGCACTGCAACGCCGGCACCGACGTCGGCGGCGGGGCGGTCAGCGCCGCGGGGTGGGCGGTGCCCCTGGACCCCGGGACCTACACCCTGAGCAGCGGCTACGGACCCCGCCCCTCCCCCACCGGCGGGACGGGCACCTTCCACGCCGGCTTGGACTTCGGGGCGCCCACCGCAACCCCCATCCGGGCCGCGGCCACCGGCGTCGTCACCTACGCCGGGTTCACCAACGGTGGCTTCGGCAACCTCGTCATCATCGCGACCGCACCCAACGTGGCGACCTACTACGCCCACCAGAGTGCACTGGCGGTGGCCACCGGCGCCCAGGTGAGCGCCGGGCAGGTCATCGGCGCCGTCGGCACCACCGGGGACTCCACCGGAGCGCACCTGCACTTCGAGGTACGGGTCGCCGGCACCACGGTGGACCCCCTGCCCTACCTGCGTCAGCGGGGCCTGGACCCCGGGCTGCTCGGAGGCCGCACCTGAGCCCGTCGCCCGCCACCAGCAACCACACCTGGTCATCGAGATCCGCTCAAGGCCCGCCGGCGTTGCCGCCGCCGGCCGGCACCCCACCCGTCACCACCACCCCGCAGCGCACACCGAGGAGCACCGATGACCAGCAGCACCTGGAGCCCGTCCAGCAACACCGCCGCCCTGCCCCGCACCAGCGCGGAAGACAAACGCCTCTACACCGCCCTCGCCGTCCTGGGGGCGACCCTCGCCCTGGTGGTGGGTGCGTTCTGGGTGGCCGTGACCCTGGTGTCGGTCACCACCGGGGGCCCGTTCCTACTGCCGACCAACCAGCTGGTGCCCACCGCGCAGACCCACCCCATCGCCATCAGCGCCCTGGGCACCCTCGGGCTGCTACTTATCACAGTGCCGCTGGTATTCGGGGCGGCGTGGGCGGTGAAGAACCTCTCCCCCACCCTGCCCGGGCACGCCACCCGCACGGAGATCAAAGCTGAGCTGTCCGAGGAGCGGGCCCGGGCCACCGCGGTGTGGACCCGCCCGGGCCTGACCGACGCCGAGCGCAAAGCCTGCCCAGTCACCGACGTCGCGGTCCCGCTGCACGCCGACGAGCACCGCCGACCCCTGTGGCTGCCGCTGGAGAACCCGTCCGGGGTCATCGCCCCCACCCAGTCCGGCAAGTCCCGCCGCGACCTCATCCACAAGATCCTCGCCGCCCCCGGCGGGATGCTCGTCTCCACCACCAAGCCCGAGCTGTTCCTGTGGACGGCGATGACCGCGCACCGCCGCGGCGTCCCGGTCCTGCTGTTCGACGTCACCGGCGCCCTCGACTGGCCCGCCCAGGTGCGGTGGTCCCCGGTCGCCGGGTGCGAGGACCCCACCCAGGCGATGCGCCGGGCCAAGGCACTGGTCGACGCCGCCGCCGTCGACCTCGGCAAGCTGTCCGGTGGCAACGAGCGCACCTTCCGCACCCGCGCCTACGGGGTCATCCGCTCCTACCTGGTGGCCGCCGCGATCAGCGAGTCCGGCGTCGGCACCCTCGTCGACTGGTCATCGAGCCTCGACGACGAACCGGTGCTGATCCTCGCCGACCACTTCCCCCAGCTGTCCCGCAACCTGCGCTCGGAGCTGACGATGGTCGCCGAGACCCGCGACGCGGTGTGGATGAGCGTCCGCAAGGCCCTGGAACCGTTCCTGGCCGACCGCATCCAGGCGCTGTGCTCACCGGAGCCCGGCACCGGGTTCGACGCCGCGGCGTTCCTGCGCTCCGGCGGCGCCCTCTACCTCATCGCCGGGGAAGAGACCGCCGCCGACGTTGCCCCCGTGCTGACCGCCCTGGTCGACCACGTCATCACCACCGCCCGCGACCTCGCAGGTCTCAGCCCGCACGAGCGCCTCGACCCCGTGTTCAGCGTGATCCTCGACGAGCTCCCCACTGCGACCCCGGTGCCCTCGCTGCCCGCCACATGCGCGGACTCCGCCGGCCGCGGCGTGCTCATCCACTGGGCCGCCCAGTCCCGCGCCCAGCTCGAGGAGATCTACGGCCAGGGCGGCGCCCGTTCCCTGGTCGAGAACACCACCGCCCTCGTGGTGTTCGGCGGCATCAAGGACGACCACACCCTCGCCTGGCTGTCCAAGCTGTGCGGCGACCACGACGTGGTCCGCACGTCCCGCTCCAACGGTGGCCGCGGCGCCGGGAAGTCCTCCACCACCACCTCCCTGCAACGGGTCGCGAAATACCAACCCGCCGACATCCGCGAAATCCCCCGCGACCGGGCCCTGATCATCTTCCGGCACCTCTCCCCCATCCTCGCCCGCACCACCGACGTAACCGCCCGCCCCGACGCCGACAACCTCACCTGTGACCGCACCCGCATCCGCGACGGCGCCACCCTCGTCGACCACCACGGCTACCCCCTTGACACCGGCAAGCCCGCGCTGACCCACCACCGGGACACCACCGATGTCGACCTTCCCGCCACCCACGACGAGAACATCGCTGACGACGGGGCCGCGCACGGCACGCCCCAGCCGGCTCAGCAGACCCCTCCCGCGCCCGCGGCACGGCAACCGCTCGATCCCCGCCGACCGGGCGTCCCTCGATGACCACGTCGACAACGTCGACCCGCACCCATCGCCCGAGGACGACTCCGCGGAGCACGACCCCCGCGGTGAGCCCGAGGCGGTCAAGGACTCGGACCTGGACTCCCCGCTCGCGAGTACCAACCAGGACGCGAACGTGATCCCCCTGCACCACCGGGAGCGGCGGCCGCGATGAACGACGACGACATGCCCACCGCGAGCAGTACCCTGCCGACAGCGACACGGTCGCGACGACACCGCCCGAGGGCGGCGAGCAAGAGGAGACGATGACCGTGGACGAGCTGGGCGCGGCGGTGCTGAAGCTACTCGGCGACATGGAGGGCCTCACCGAGCACGTCGATGAGCTCGCCGACACGGTCGAGGCCCTGAGCAAGAAGGCCACGGCCGACGAGGACGCCCCCGCCCAGTGGGCACTGTTCGCCGTCCCGGAACGTCACGAGCACCCCCAGGCGACGCTGCAGCTGTGGGTCGAGTTCTACAACGCCACCTACGTCACCACGACCCAAAGCGTCGGCGAAGACCACAACCGGGCCATCCCCGGGTGCTGGCTGCAACACCCCGGCCTCGCCGCCGAAGTCGCCACCCTCGCCGCCACCTGGCGGGCAGCGTTCGTCGGCCCCACCGCCGACCCCGCCAACGCCCAGAACTACCACGACCGCTGGCGCCCCGGTTTCGCCGCCCGGCTACGCACCTGGGCGCCCTGCAGCACAGAACGCCACACCGCGAACCCCAACGGCTCCCCCGAGTGCCCCACCCGATTCGACCGCTGAGCGGTTGACCCGATTCGACGGATCAGACCACCGATCACTACCCCAGTTCGCGCCCGCTCACCGGACACCTTCGCGGGCGGGTCTTCCGGGACAGCCAATCAGCCGCGAGGGTTCTGACCTGCGTACTTCCCGGATGAGATTCGGCCACGGGACGGTCGAGATAACGTCGAGCAGCGTCCACGTGCTCCGCAGACCGTTCGGCTTCTGGTGTTGGCCGTTGCCCTGGTCGGGGCGGAGGCGGTAGACGCCGAACGGTGGTTGTCGGGTGTCGGGTGCGCTGAACATGGTGCTGCGGTGGATCTGGCTGGATGTGACGTAGACGGTGCCACCGGGTGCGGCGCAGACGCCGTCGGGCCAGCTGATCGCCGGGTCGGTGGTGAGCAGCTCGTATCGGCCGGTGGCCGGGTTGAGGCGTTGGACGCCACTGTTGGCGAGGTCGGTGAGCAGGACCCGTCCGAATGCGTCGCGGTCCAGGCCGTCGGAGGCGAACGGGCGCGGCGGCCAGCTGACGATGGCCGCGTCGATGTCGTGGGGATCGTCGGAGTCGAGCACCTCCAGGTCGATGGAGAACAGCTCGTCCGCACGGTTCCAGAACAGCTCGTGGTCACCCCCGAAGGTGATGCCGGTCGCGCCGACCTGCGCAGGGTCATCCGGTGAGAGCGGGGCGCCGGCGACGAGGATGCCGCCGGGCCTGGGGGATGCCGCAGCGCGTACGGAGGGGTGGTCGTGCAGCATCCGGCGGCTGGCGCCGGTGGTGAGGTCGAGTCGGATGAGCCCGTGCGGCTCTTGGCCGCCGGCGTCGACGAGGTACGCGACGCCGCGTGCCTGATCGACGGTGAGGTCGTTGAGGTAGGTCGTCGGCAGCGCCACCCCGGTGGGGAAGGTGTAGCGGCGGGTGACGGTCGCGGTGGCGACGTCGATCGCCCAGAGCCCGGCCCGTTCGCTGTCGATGCCGGTCAGGGCGCGGACGCCGCTGTCGGGTGCGTAGAGGGTTTCGTCCGGGCCGGCTCGCAGCCCCTGCGCAGAGGTCAGCCCCTGCGTGGTCGCCGGGTCGAGCGGCTGGACGGTGCCGTCGACGATCTCGACCACGGTCGGCATGTGTGCCGGTTGGTCGTGCTGTGGGGCGCTCACGAACACCCGGCCGCTGCCGGTGACGGCCACGCCCGAGGGCCAGCCGGGGAGTACCGCGACCCGGTCGACCTGCCACCCGCTCACGCCGACACCGCGAGGCCGTGGGCACCTCCGGCCGCGGTGATCAGGACCGTCTTACCGGTCGCTGTGCACGCCTCGATGTCGGTGTGCGCCCGGGCCGTATCGGTCAATGCGTAGGTCGGTCCGAGGCTTGGGCGGATCTCGCCGCGCTGAGCGGCGGCGAACGCCTGCGCGGTCAGCCGTGCTACACCGTCGGGGTCGAACTGGGCTGCCTCGATACCGGTGACGACGGCGCCGCGCTGCGCCGCGGCCG
>JAABUV010003711.1_pt1 | contig 19109 bp, 13 predicted proteins | sample 5559971 | NCBI WGS metagenome assembly JAABUV01 (sample SAMN10711881, study PRJNA513362) | rock metagenome | isolation source: Antarctica rocks | place: Antarctica: Victoria Land, Knobhead nord | collected 2015-12-19
TCAGGATATTGATAAATTAAGAGACGGAAATAGTATGCTTACAGGACGGCGATTTATTAATACTCTTCGTTTTTGTTACAGGGGACGTAAAGAGTGCATTGGGATTCACAATCCCACGGTACGGAAAGGAGGGGCTGTGCGGTAGGAAAAGGTGGGACTATTAAATTAAGCAAAGCAAATGTACTCTACTCTAGAGAGGTTTCTATCCAACTTACTATGTTCTATTATGCTTCGATAGTACTGTATCTTACCTTAAGCACCACACTCGCAATCGATACCCCTCGATCCCTTCCTCCACTATTTGACCGGGATCCTCATGACGTCCAACACCCTTCTTTTCCCCCTCTATCTTGTTCTCCAGCACTAAATCGAGGATTTGGAATCTCCACTACGATTGATGCGATAGCAGCGTTCTATACGTTCGAAACAGGTGTCGTCTCAATAATACATTAATAGCCAATCTCGAGGACTTATACTTCAGCAGGAGATATTAATGTAATACGACTTAGTTTATCTTGGGATAATACAGGCGTTTATAGACGGAGCCAACTATCCTTATCTCCAATATAGAATTCTGGGAGGAGCTGCGAGACTATATTTACGAACATTCTATTTAGATGTAGGTGATTCTAATCTATGATTAGAGGCAAAACCTTACCACCTAATAGGCCCCTTCAACACATCGCAATCTAATGGAGGGCTAATTAGGTGGAATTGTGGGAATTAGGCGTTAGGTTTCGATGAAGATCTACGTGACGTAGATTCTTAGTCTTGATTGGAAGTAAAACGCGAATCTGTATAATAGATAAGGTATAACGGTGTGTACATATTCTTAGATCTTGAAAAGAAGAAATAGGCAGGTATGGGAGTGGAATTGTGAAGACTATCGAAGACGAAGAGCAGGATGGCTTTAATAAAGGTCATTGAGGATAACTAGAACCCATCTCGATCCTAAACGAAACATTTTCCCGTGGCAAAGCGCAAAGAGATATTCTATGAATGGTCATCATTCAAAGCTCCCGTTGCAGTCGGGTTAGAAAAAATTTGGACTGACTATTATCGGATCTGATATAGCGGTTATAATAGAAAACGTCGTGCGATCCATCTTTGGCTTTATAGATTATAGGTCCTCAGTTCAAAAAGCTCTCTAAGAGTGTCCCGTCTAGGGAGGAAACTCTTTTACAGCGTCTTCATAAACTTCTTTTATATGCCTGTAAGCCCCCATCCAGCATCTTAAAATAATGTGACCAAGCTGAAGATGCTCCGTGTTTAGCAAAAGTTCTGGCCGTGGGTAGATAGCGAACGCTTGCCAATCTTCATCTCCACTCTTAAGCCTCAGCGCGTCCACGTCTTCGTTGGCAAGCAGATCGTACTTACAAGGCTTTCCTTCGAATGTTTCGTATATCAAAGAGCCGAACTGAAATATATCTGTCTGGGTAGATAGTCCGTAATACAGTGTTTGACTCATGTCGCTACCAAGGGGCACGACCGCCGAGTCACTGAAGTCGTAAAGTTTAGCCGACATATTATCGTCAAGTAGGACGTTTTTCGTGGCAATATCCGCTAGGATAACACATTTTGAATATGCGTAGAGTATAGTCTTTGCAAGTTGCAGGATCCATCGAGAAACCAGATGATTAGCTGGCTTCCGAAGTTCGAGGTACTAAGACAGAGTTCAATGCCTTCTTCGGATAGATTAATGCAGCGAATAATACCGTCATGATTTCCCAATCGTAGGCAGACTTCCCTTTCGTTTTCTAGGAACATGATGTTCTGCTCCTTCGTTATTTCCTCGATCTCCCTCTCCTCTAATAAAGCGTGCGGGTTCCTATATACGCGAGGGATCTTCAAAGCATTCTCATGATGGCGTATAAGCAATTCGGTGCGCCCCAAACCCACAATGGCCTCCTGGAGCGGTATTCCTTCGTATTCTTGATACGACATATTGACAGGCACGTACTGTAGCAGAAATACTCATTAATTTCAATGCTGCTCCGTATGTCATCAGAGCGAACGAGGAGAGCTTGCTCGATCTGATAGTTGGTGTATCGTGAGGGGCGAGAAAGGTTACGAGGAGTGGCCTGAAGTTAGGTCGATAGATTACCGAAATTTAAATCGAGAATCGCAAAGAGGGATTTGATGATCATTTTATACTTGGTCACAATGGTAATTTCAGCGGCGGTCTGATTAGCCTAATCAGCATCGTTCGTGAGGGGTGCTGGTGGCCTAGGCCCTCCTAGGTAATATCTACTAGGAGGATGCATTTCGGGCCGAGCAGGAGCTTAGACGATCGTAGGAATTTGTGGTGGCAGGAATTCATCATCTCCTAAGCGTATTCTCCTAGGAGCCACATTCTCCTAGCAGCCGCGTAGTCTGTGTGCAGGTGAATTACTTCTTCGAGTAAAGCGTGCCGCATTCGGCTAGCCTGCCTCTCGCCGCCCTCCCCTCACGTTTGGGCTACTGTCACAACGCTTAGATATTCTCTCCCCGTCAATTTGAATACACCTCCATATCCTGCTCTCCAGGTAATCTTTGCAATGTTTCTATCCTTACCGGACCTCAACTAGGCTCCCACTGAGTGAGGCGGTGCTATGATCCACGATAGCACCTAGCCCGTTGAAGGTCTCCTGGTCTTTTCTATTCCCTCTCCTTCCTCCTTCTTTACCCTCTAGCTTTCCCCCCAGCTTTACCCTTCCTCTTTTGCCTTGCAATTGCTTCTCCTTTACGTCCATCCTATTCGCAGCGTCAGTCTTTAATCACTACAATGGGCGTTTTTGCATTCCATAACGCGTATCCAGAGGCGGGTGACGTCTCGGTGCATAAGATCGACGGCAAAGAGACTGACTTTGACATCGACTCGGACGCTTTTAATACGGATCTGCTAGAACTGAAGCAGGAGCTGAATAAATTGGGCCCGGAGAGGGTACAACGAGACCTGGCAGATGTTACTATTGTTGTTCAAGAGATGACGCTATAAAGATGGAAACGGTATACCTTAACTTCTATGCTATCCCAGCTGCATTTCGTTATATCGACCGCCGAGGCTGACTCTGTTTCCTCTTCCTCTGTACCAGGTATTGCGACTTTGTACGCAAGGATCATATGAAATTGCTTAGATCCTCTTTGATTATATCCTTTAAAGACTACCTTATCTGGTATTATAAGACACACTCTCGCGCCCGGAGGCTGAATATATACGAAAGCGTGTGGAAGACCTTGCGCCAATTATACTATAATATATGCTATAATGTAGTGGCCGATAATATTAATAAAGAGATCATTAATATCTGTCTTCTTTGGGGAATAACTTTTAAACCCCCTGCTAGCAACTGACCATTTTCTCGCAAAACAAAGGGATAGACGCTAACTGCTACGAGCCTCAGTCGCAAAACTCTATTGTGAATTGCTAAACAGATTTGCATATTACATAACACGGGTCGAATCGCTGTGCGATAAATAAAGTACCCGCTATGACATTATCCTAGCTACAGTCTCATCAGCTCTCAGAAAGATCGTTCCTTCTATAGGACCAAGTGATATCCCGACATAGTGTGCTTGACTGGAGACACTCGCTGCCGCCAATAAACTTTCTTCTTTCGGTATAAGTGTATACGAACGCTACGCCGTACGGAGCCTCAAAATCCATGCTAGACTCATCCTGGATGTACGAGAGAGCATTTTTCATGTCTTCCTGACGGGAGAGCCGCTTGGCGAGTAATGCGATATAATTATATATGTTCTGCATGCGTTCGTATTTGGAAGGCGGGGCACTGCACAGGAAATCCAGCGCGTCTGAAGGTCTCCCGAGACCTTCGTACGCTTTTGCACCAAAGAAGTACGGAATGCCATTGCTGCCTTTTAGGGCTATCGAAGCTTTACAAGCTTCTATAGCCTCATGGTATCGACCCGAGCAAATGCACGCTTTGGCGCAGAATATATAGGCTATCCAGTAGGGATCATCACTCTTTGTAAGATCTTGCAGTGTCTGGTACGCTTTGGTCCGGACAGGCTCAGGGCTAACCTTCCAGCATGCAAAGAGTAATTCATACACTTGATGATTTCGTGGGAACATATCAATTGCCCACTTGGCTCCCAACAACGCTTCCTCAAATTCATGGTTCTTCAAGTAAAGAGGGATAATTTCCTGAAAGGCTCGGAGGCGTAAGCGTGGAACTTTTAGAGCTGCAGTGAGGCACTTTGCGACACTCTCTGTATCTTGTATCAGGGAGAAACCGTCTCGCAATTTTTGGAAAAATCCCCACCACTCGTTGTACCTAAGTACTCCTTCAGTACAGATGGATATGTAAGACTTTGCCCCTATGCCTCTAGCGCTTAATTGAGTGCGCCGTTCTTCAACCCAGGCGCTAGGACACCAACCTTCTGACCCTTGTGGAATGGACTCGTATGAGGCTAAGATTTCCGCTGCCTCTAGCGGTTTGTTACACATACAAAGCGCTGATATGGTGATCTCTTTCAGGTCCCAACACTGAGTTTCAGTATTGCTAACCTCGCAAAGTACTTGCACTGCATCCTCGTATTTTTCTGCAAATAGCAGCATTTGCGCCTTTACCATGGCAAGCTCCTCATACTTAAAGAACCTGGAGGCCGACTTTGTGAGATGTTCGCTAACCCATTGCTTGTAGTCCACTCTCTCTGAAGCGTGGCAAATCGCCGCGAAAAGCCACCTTCTTCTTCGATGAGGAATCAAATCCACAACCAAATTGAAGAGCTTTTCTAGCTCTATCTCCATGTTGCTTTCAATCTGCGCTGGCTTTAGCAAGGATGACAGCTCAGCACTGCGTGTCTCGAGACTGGATGGCAGATGTGCAATAATGTTTCCAGAATTCACGTTGGAACCTGGTGTAGAATGTCCAAAACACCTCGCAGGAGATAATGTCACGAAGACTACCTTTGACGGAAGATCTCTGAATGCCGAGGACTCCATGGCGCCTGAGTACAGCACAGAGTGCTTCGGCGAAAGGTGGATTTGATATAGCCAGGTGGTACGCGAAAGTCCGGACTAAACTGTAACACTGCGATGCAGAATTATTCGCATGAGTACAATAGCTGAAGAATACGGCCATGTCCTTGGTTTTCTCGGCAACTCCTTGCAGTCGATCTACTATACTTCCCGCAAGGACTGATTTTCCACATCCAGGAGGACCGCACACCCACAATGTGCCTGTGGTTGAGCTGTCATTTTGCCAAGCTTGGTAAACCTCCATCTCAAATAACCACTCGGCTGTTTGCGGCAAACGCTGTCTCTGGCGTGCGGAATGTTGAGAGGTGATCTCATTCTCTGCCGGATCCAGAGCTTGACGCAGCATGTTCCAGTCGACGCTGCAAGCGTCCGATGATAACGTTTTTGCACCTACTGACTGAGAATAATGTGACGGAAATCGCTCGAGGACATTTTACGCACCCTCTGACACTTCGTTATGCCTTGACCCTAAGAGTTTGTATTCTCTGTTCCATCTCTCAAGCTCTTGGGCAATACTTTTGAAACCATGATCATCTTGGGACGCGAATTTGGTCATCTCAATGTGATTCGCGTGAATCCCAATAGCTATATGCCGAGCGAGTATTGCAGAGTGCTTAGGTACAACCTGTAGAGAATCTTAGCTGTTTAAAGAAGTGTGGCATGACTCCAGCGATAAGTAACTTGACTTACCACACCAACGGCACGAAGAGGTTTTTCTTCGAAGAAACACGTGATTTGGAATTCTCTCTCGCGGCCTTTATCTATATCTCTAATCATGGTATGAAAATCATTTTGAATTCGTGCCAGAACTTCAGATTCTGTTCTCAGGACAGAGACAATATCGCTATTGATTTGTTTGACGATACCGAGTGATTTTGCTATCCGCTCTCCCCATACAGCGAGAGCAGAGCCTGAGTGAGGTGTCCCGACAAACACAATGCCTAATGTATTCCGAAGAATTGCCTTGAGATGTGCGTCGGCGCTGTTTTTCGAAGCTAGTAGGCTGTCCATACAGACAAGGCCACCAAGGCTGTGAGCAACAAAAATGATCGGGCGGTCGTTCGTTCCGTCTGAACTTCGTTCCTGGGCTATTGCGGAGAGCATGTTCTTGGCATGATTCTCTATCCTGTTTCCGGAGACAAGAGACTTGTAATCTGTAATATTGGCATCGTAGCCATACGCAATGATCCTTGCAGTCGGGCATATTTGAGGAAGTAGGGACTCAAACCAAGGCCGGTCTTCGTGCTGAGCTGTCCAAGTCGACTCTCTTCCTCCAGTAAGCCCGTGAATAAAGACGATGCTTCAATCACAACGTCAGTCATAGGACATCCTACTCTAAATGCACGACTTACTCCACATCTACGCCAGGAGATGGCTGAACAAAGATATGTAAGCCTACGGGAGACTGACTTGCGCTCGATGCTCGGCTGGGCTTCGGACGATGAAAGAGCTTCTTCATCGACAAGGGCAAGGCAATCCTCTTCAACATGCGAGGTGGAAAAGCAGGAAACGAGACGGATTGCAAGAGTCGACAGGAGACTGAGGCAGGAAAAGGAGGGAGATAAATGAAAGATTGAAGATGATACAAGGATGGACGGTATTAGCGTAAAAGGGCCGGGCCATGCCAAGTAGCCCAATGGAATTGCCTTGGCAGGGCGAACCTAGGAGCGAACCTAGGAGCAATGATTGTTTGGAAATCGTACTCAGACGCTATGCTCGGTCAGCCTTAGCTAGGGCTGACCTCCTATCCTTAATTATCTCAGACAGGTTCTTCTCCTCTCCTTACATAGATCATACAATAAATCATCATCTCCTACGTACAATTCTACGTACGTAGTCATCAATCATATGCTATTATCAGCGACCTCTAGCCTGTACATCCAAAAATGATTGGGGGCTAGGGGGTCTAGGCAGCAGCATTGAAGGAGTGTAGGCACCAGCGTGCCGCCAACGAAAGGCAATTACCGCCGGGCTCAAGGGAGCTGCGCCCTCCACTGCCCCGCGGGAGCGAATCCTCCGGAGAACATCTAGGCAGCAGTCTAGTTAGCTATCAAATCGTTCTGAAAATTACCGATTGATACCGTTAGACTCATTTCGCATTTCAGGCGCTAAAATAAAACGGTGGGAAGGCCCCGTAAAACGGCGTGGGGACCATCGCGAATGGGGCGCGTTCTCACCTACACACAAACTATCCGCGTCTCCTAGGCACAATGCGGTAGCAGCCGTGTCATCCCGGTAGCGTTGGACCGGTTTGCTCCCACAGAACTTCTCCCAGGAGCCAGTGAAAGTACTAGGGGCAGAAATGGCATTTTGAGCCGTCCTCGGCTACTATGACTTTGTGCGCTAAGACGTCTCGTTACGCCCCACTATCTCTTTCGACGGATTACAGCGGGTTTACAGCCGGAAGCAGTGTATGCGCTCTCAGTACTTTCCCAATAGTGCAAAGCTGTACGTGTCTCAATACCAGACGTTGTGGGACTAACGCTCCTGCTCTCTAGGCTATCCATTGCAGGCTTCAAACAGACGACATCCTGCACTCCTATACCTACCCCTTGCGCCTGCCAATCGCGGTGTCCACTATAAAGCCGGACATTCCGCATCTGAAACGGCAATCGCTAAGTAGTCGATACATTAGCATCGGGAAAGGCTTCAGTATACACAGCTGCCAGTAGTTCATGCGCTGGCATTTACTCGTCGCGGTCACGTTGGAACGTGATCTGGACATCGCCAGACTGCACTGTCTCTGTCTAGGTATCTAAATCGATGTCCTCTATCTTGATAGCGGGCCGGTCTGCGGAAGGCTGCAAAGTCTCGTCTGCTGAATCTGGCAACAAAGAAAATGCCGTTTACGTTCTTAATATTGGCGCGAATGATGCCGAGCAACATGGCATTCTGTGGTCAGGCCTCTCTTTATACGTTTCATACTTAGTTCGGGTGGCCATATAAGTATTGGCCGATTTAATAATTGGCGAGTATAGCATTCATATCTATAGCTAGGCTGGGTTTACGCTTCTACCCTCGTGCTATTCTGCTGCGGAAGCCTTCCGCAGGGCCTTGCGTGCTTATATACTGATTCTCGTAGAATATAAGAAAGTGAACGCTCTACCTAGATAAGTCCCGACCCCATGACTGTCAACGGTGTTCTAGAAGGAAAAGTCTCCCCTCCGGTTGGCTAAAGCCATAAAAGGGGTGGCCTTGGGTTATGGCACGCCCGATCATTGACCACACCTCTTGATTGTGAAGCAGGAGCTCTCCCTCAGCCTGGATTAGCATACGTCTGTGAACCTCTATGCTGTTATCACTCACGTATCTTCTTTACCAGCCATGGTTGGCTTGCCACCCCGAGCGTAGAGAGCAACATAAAGTCGGCCTTTATCAGAAGGCATCTCCGTGCAGCGGCTTCGGTTTGTGTTTGAGATCCGCGGGTGTATCTAAATACGAAACTTAAATTTCTGGGGGAAGTGTCTTGTCCTCTCAAAAGTGGCTACTCTAAGATCAATCATATGTCATGCTCGCTTGTCCAAGACTCGAGGGAAAGCATCATCAGATTACCTGCCCTTTGGGATTTGGTAAGGCAGCAGGAGGTTGAGCCAAGCAACAGTATTGTTGAAAATTCAAGAAGCAGCTAGCCGGATACCAGGCAGCCAATTCAGGCTCCCACGTACTGCGGCTCCTACCCTGCCCCACAGTGCTCCCTCGGTGAGGAATGTAAAAGCCAAAGCAGGGTTACTAGCTTTCGAAAAGTCACCTTGCAGACTCAGACTCCTTAATTCTAAGTTGTCAGTTGGAAATGCCAAAGGCTTGCAAAACCTAGTTGCGGTCTAATTGCATTGCAGGCAGGTGGAAAGGTGGGGGTTTCGGGGTCCGTGGATCACCCGAGACCGTCAACTTCGTCTTGGCATCCCGCCATCGAATTCCGTAGGTAGAAGATTCCTTCATCTTAGTCTACAATATAATTCTCCTCGCTCTCGGATAATCTAGACTCTTTCTTTACACAGGCACCCTCAATGAGACGACGTCTCTAGCTGTTGCTCTGGCTCCTCTGATCATCGCCGGGCTCTTGTCCAAGCCAAGTACACGTTAGAAGCAGCGTTGGGGTAAGGATTCCGAGGAAAGGATGGTATGCAGAAGTAAATGGTTTGGGGGTGGAAGCCAAAAATAGATGCTAGGGGAAGGGGAGCCAAAATTAGATGCTTTGGGGGGGGGCGGATGTTGGAGGGGCAGCCGGAAATGGATGCTGGAGAGGGGATCGGAAATGGATGCTGGAGAAAGGATCAAAAGTGGATGCTCGAGCCAGAAGAGGATGCCCCGCGAGACCAAGGATCGAGTGTAAAGACGGACGGTGAAGATTAATAAGAAACGGATTGGTTCGGGCAGCTGTATTTTCTGGGAGACGCATTTAGTCAGAACTACATAGCCTCATCCGCGAGTTCCTTCTGCAAGTTCGATATGGCGGAATCGACCAGCACGTCGCAATCACATCAATCATGCCTAGGTCACCCACTGCGCCCGAATCTTGGGCTCAATGCAAGTAGAGGGCCGAGACCTACGACAGCACACAGAAAGACGGAGCGTCCCCGAAGAAAATGGCAGGCCATTCAAGATGAGGAAATTTAAAAAGGGAAGCAGCTCCGCCCCCAGAATTGGGCGAAGCGGCGCGAACGCCTCGACGAGTTATCTACCTTAAACCCGGAAGTCTTGAAAGCGCTAGACATGAAAGAATGCATGCTGGAGGTACAGGCATTATTGATCGGAAGGCTTGCTGCTGAGGACAATCATATAAAGGTGCTAGTAGAGGCCCCCGAGCCATCTAACATCAATTTTGACGAAAAGGTGAAGGAGGTAGAAGAGGTGATACGAGCGCTGTAATATTGAGAGAGCGAAGCACTTTAACAAGCAAAGAGGGACGGCGGGAGGAAAGCGCGAGTAGATCATTGTTCGATTTCATCAATTCAAGCGGAGACAGAAATAGAAAGCAATCAAGCTAGCGTATCGCTGTCTGCCAAAGTGTGCATGCAATGCCTTTACCTTCTCAGATTTCACAGTTCCTCTTCAGGATCTTCGTAATTTTCAAATCGACGTATCAGATCCTGAACACTATGGTACGGAACGGCAACCACCGCCTTCAGTCGCTCTGAACGGGCCTCTTCGAGGATAGTAGTTGGTGCCATCAACCTCAGTCGCTTGCCATTATCCCGCGCGACAAAGCTGGAGACGGACGGCAGCCGGAGGGCAGTAGTCATGGAGAGCTGATCGCGAGAATTCGCATGGCGCTTGCGAAACCTACCGTTTTCGAGGGGCGAGAGCACCGCGAACGTGTGCTCCGTGACCCTCGTTCGCATGCTGAAGAGAAACTGAGAAGCCTGGGCCAAGGAGATGGCTTGCTCTCCGCCTTGCTGCCCAAACACATACATGGGCGACCGGGGTGGGTCGACACCTGAAGGCGGTACGTAAGGGACAAGAGATGTTTGCGCGCTTCCCACCGGCGAGACTGGCACGGCCGGTGATGGCATCGAACCTTACGGTGAGGGACTCGGTTCAACGGGACCATCAGGATTCAACCTGTCATCATGACCTTGCTGTGGGACGATGTCTTCGCCTACGTCAGGCACGTCTAACGTTGGTGAAAGGCGATGGCGGGCAGGCTGCGTTTCTAAATCGGACATGTGGACATTTTCCTCCTGATACCTGCGGTGGTCATCTCGAAAGGCCTTGAGTGAGGGTGGTTGGTCCAGGTCGTCTTCTTCTGAACCGAAGAAAGCGCGGAAGACGTCTCGTTTGACGGCAAAGGAGGTCAGATACCGCTTGGGGAGGGTGCTATAGGAAGTCGAGTAGATGTGCTCAAGGAAGAGACTTTCCTCGTCTGCTTGGAAAGAACGCTCCCGCGGCCTGCCGCATCGATCAGAGATGTTCGATCCACAGTCGTCATGATCTGAGGTCAATGCTGGAGTCACCCTCCCCCTTTCGACGTACGGCACGTCGCCGAGGAGTTGGCAGTTAAGCTATACTATCTGACGCATCCGGTTCGCATCGATCGCGTAATACTTGGAAGGCAGGATGTTACGCACGCAGTCCTCGATGGCCTTGGCGTCTGCTGCTTTCCGATCGCGGTACAGACGACGGATCCGTCGGTAGCCATTCTCTGACGCCAGCGAGCAGAGCTCATACTACCGACGCGGCTGCCGCCCTGCGTGCAAAGTACTCTGCTTCGCCTTGTCTCTTCGCGGCGATTGGCCGTCCATGACGGGAAAATAACGAAGGGCAAAGAGCCAGAGCTGCCGATACGACAACCATGATGAGCGGCCGGGGGGCAAAGTTCGATCCTTAAAGGTGGATTCACTCGTTTACAACCTCACCTTCGTCTATCCGCTGTGGAGGGCGCCGAAATGTTAAGACATGGAGCCCTTACACTTGCCCGGTAGCAGTTCCTTCAGTATTCTTACGGGAGGCTCGACGTATTTCGTGTCTTCGAGGAAGGTATGGATGGATGGAATCACATGCTCTATAGAGCAGACACGGTCGAAGATCTGTGATCGGTGATCGCCAGCTACGACCGCGGGGAGGATATCGCCGGCGAGCATTCTAGTCTAAACGTGCGCGCGGTCTTCCAATGATTGGGAGGGACAACGGCCTTAGAGGATGGCAACCGTGTTGGCATCGAGTCACAGCTGGTCTGCCTCCTCGTCCCCGACGATCTGTGTCCATGTCTTCTTGATTCGACGCAAGTAGCGGGTCATCTCCTGTTGTTATTCGTCAGAGAACAATATTAGTATAGAGAGGACGCTCGTACCTCAGGGCAGTGTAAATCCAGAAGGCGAATGAAAGTCCCTGGCTGCAATGCTGGCCACAGACCTGCGAATGGGATCAGGGCGTCAAGGCTCTCGATGAACTTCTCGGGGAGTGCTTCCAGTCGCAGGAGGCACCTCTGCATGCTTTTCGAAAGCCTGGCGAGCCATTTCCGCCTTCTCACGGTATCGCTACATAAGGTAGAGATGCGAATTTGACGGATAGTATCTCCATCGTAGAGCTTTATAGAGTTCGCCGCGTGTTCTCGCAGGACGTCTTTCACCTGGGGGTTGAGATCTAGCTTTTGTCAGCCAGCCTTCCTTCCAAGGAAGGTCAACCCTCGCACCTCTAGAATAGAGATCCACCACCCACCACCTGTTTTCGTTTCCTGTGAGAAATTTCCGCGCCGCTTCCAGGCGGTGCCTTCCGTGCAGGCAGACCACAGGATGCTGGGGATCAAAGCGCGGCGGCTCCCCTCCTGGGCGAAGGTCTGGGGGTACGGTAGATCGAGATATCAGGGCAGGAACGTGGTGTTCAGGGTCCAGGCGCAAGCAACCTTCCGAGCGGAAGAAGTCCAGCAACGTCGTGACGTTGTTCTTGTTGAATTGGCGCGGGTTGTTGGGAAGCTCTTCATGGCGGATTTTATTAAGGGGGATCTTGACCGAACCGCAAAACGTTCGGCTCTTCTCTCGAAATATCTACAGGTCGTCAGATGATAGGTGGTCTATGGTGGAGCATGCGCAGGCTTTGGGATACCTTCAGGTCGAAGGCACTTACGAATGGCTATGAGTCGGACGACAAACTGAGCCATATGTGGAGCCGATAGCATCTACAAGGGACGTACGAAAGGCGCAGGCAGTATATTCTCTCTTCCCTAATATCTTCCTCTTGGGTATACTTTAGTCTTGTGTCTATTTTTAGTTTCGCACTGTGGGCTCCAGAAACAGCTGCCCCTCATCTAGTGTTGGCTGCCCTCCAATTTTGGATGCCCTCATCCAATATTGGCCCCTTCGCCACTGCCCCACCAGCATCCAGCGTTGACCACCTGTCTCCAGTACTGATTCCTAAAGAACAGAGAGAGGTATTATAAACTGAATAAGGCGTTGTTGCTTTTAAGACGAAGCTATTCAGTTCACCCTCCCGTTGTCAGTATCCTCAACTTTCCCAAGCAGAGATGGACGCACCTCTGTTTTACGCAATTGCCGCAGGCGGCAGCCTTGGTCTCTTGCTCCTCATCAACTTTGCAGTCCATCTGGCCCGGTTCCTCTGGCCTTGTCGGGCACTAATACGGAAGTATTTCCTACTTCCCATGCTCGTGGGGCGACACCGCTTCTTTGGGCCGTGGACCACCGTACAGGTCTCGTTCCAACTGATCTACCTCGCGGCCAATATCTTCTGTGCCAGTTTCAGGGTGTCGACTGCGAAGGAAGCGAGCATTCGCGCCGGCCACTTGTCGCTGATCAACATGATACCGGCCTACTTTGGATTCCACCTCAGCTTTATTAGCGACATGTTGGGCGTCTCACTGGCCACGTACCGTCTCTTCCACGCATCTACAGGGACCATGTCTGTCCTTTTGGGGTTGCTCCACGTCCTGATCCATGCGGCTGGCAAGCCAAGCGTCACAGTAGGCGAGTCCTGGCAGATTTTTGGACTTATCGTGAGCGACGCTGCTTCTAATAAGAGTGTTTTACTGATGGTTTTCCCTTAGGCAATCGTGTGTATGGCCTCGTTGCTCCTCCTATCGCCACGCTTGTTTCGGCTGCCGTCGTATGAAGTCTTCCTTCGTTATTACTAGGTATTAGCCGTCGTCGTCGCTTATGCTTTATGGAGACATGTCCCTTCTCACTCGAAGCTTCCCCGTATTTACCTGCTCACCTCTAGCTGTACAGTGGCAGCGACGTTCGTTTTGGAGTGTTTGACCATTCTCTACCGTAATGTCGCTGTCGGCCGTGGTCGCTCGCGAGCCTTGATTGCGAGGCACAATCACGCCGTCCGGATGACTATCTTTCCCGCCAGGCCCTAGACGATCAAAGCCGGACAGTACGTCAATATGTGGATTCCGTCAGTCGATCTTTTTTCTTCCCTCTAAAGCCATCCCTTCACCATCGCATCGTGGAGAGACGGACAGCCGGCCTCCCTCGAGGTCTTAATACAGCTACGGAGCGGCTTTACGCGAAGACTCCTGGACTGCGCCGATAACTATCAGGAAGACGATAGATCACGTGTGGAGCTGTATGACGAGTTTATAAAGAGGCCTTTTGGCTTCGCTAGAACCTATCCGAGTCAGCTAGAGTCGTCCGATTTCCGAATTGCGTTTGTCAGTGGACCCTACGGCTCGACCGTTCCTGCCGGTGAGTATGGTAGAGTGATTATAATCGCCAGCGGCTTTGGTATCGCTGTATAGCTACCACTGTTGAAGGAGTTAATATAAGGGTTTAACCGTGCTGAGGTGCGGACGCGTGATATCCATTTGGTGTGGCAGCTATAGAATCTGGGTTCGCCTGCCTTTTGCTCCTTTCGCACCGATGTTCGCTGACGCTAGTAGGTGAGGAATACCCGGCAAATGATCTGCTTGACAGGGCGCTGAAGGAGGACACTTTGGACCATGGCTAGGTTTTAAGTACTAATTATTATAGATATATTAATATTAATAAGTAGAGGGGCCTAAGTACTACTTATTAATATAGGCCTACTAATACTTATAAGTATTATTATTAGAGTTATTATATTATAAGATTTAAAGAATTTTAAACTTTACTTTATAAAATTAACTAAAATAGTAGTTATATCTTAAGTTAGATAAGACCTTTATATTTATTTAGGTCTTTACCTATCTTTTTATAACCTTATCCCCCTATCCTTTTTTTTATTCTACTATTATAGTTATTATAATTAATAGATAATACTATTAGTAGAGTTAGCTTTATCCTTAAGATTACTCCTAATACTAATACTACTCTAGTAGCTAGTATTACTCTAATATTAAGGACTTAGGCTTTACTACTAGTAGGGGGAACCTTTTAATATAATATTTATACTAGAGGGTAATAGTAATATTATTATAAATAAGAGTAAGATATATAAGCCTTCTAAGGAGGAGTCTTATTTATTATTTTCTTTATAAGAAGGAATTTTATTAGAACTAGTATTCTCTATTTCCCTTATAACCTTTTTACCCTAGTAAGTAGAGAGTATATCTTATTTAGTATTATAATTTTATATTTTCTCCTTCTTATCTTTTATATCTTACTTCTTTTTATATTTTTTAGCTTAAACTTTATTAACTATTAATTACTATTAATCTAGTACTTATATAAGGTTATTATTAGTTATTATATACCTAGATCTTCTATTATATTCCTTTTTATACTTATACTATTTAAGTAGTACTACTACCTTTTATTAATAACTATTTTAAGAGTAGGAATAATAGGTATATATCTTAAAGTCCCGTTATATATCCTTCTACTATAAATTTATACTAGAAAGTCTATATATACCTACTTTAATAAGTGTATAATTAATAAATATTATTATCTCCTTAGTTTAATTAATAAGTTATACTTACATCTATCTAAACTATTAAAAGATAATTACGGGGGCTTATAAGTATATTATAGTTATTATTATAGTAGCTAATCTATAAGGGAAACTATATACTTATACCTTATAAAGACCTAGGTAAAAACCTTACTATTCCTATCTCTTTATAACTTCTAGTCTATTTCTCTTTATATTATATTTAGCTCTTTATATTTAATACCCGTATCTATTACCTTATTATCCTAGCTCCCTAGGGCTAGATTATATATTATAGTAATAAGTATTATTCTAATAATAAGGACTTATACCTTAGCTTAGTCTTAATATAGTTATATTATTATAAGTAAAAACTAGCTTAATATTCTAATTTAAATTATTTATTTTACTATCTACTTCACCCCCTTTATACTTATAAGTATCTTATAGGTATCTAATATACCTAAGGTATCCCTTAGCTCCTAGTAGTAGTTATAAAACCTAGGGTAGTTAATAAGGATATATCTTATATCCTACTTATACTAGCTATACTTATAGCTTATAAATATAATACTAGGGACTTTATATTAATATAAGAAGGTAGTTAGCCCTATCTTCTCTATTTTTATTTATATAAGGGCGGAGTTCTTAGCCTTTTAAAGGCCCTTATAAAGGGCCCTCCTACTAGTTTATAAGCCTCTAAGCTAGGCGGGGGGATAGTCCCTAGCCCTTAGTCCTACCTAATATTCTTTTTATATTACCTCCTAGGAGGACTTTTATTAATAGTATATCTTCTTCTTAATCCCTTAGGGGTATTAGGTTACCTCCCTAGTTATAACCGCGTTCTAGTTATCTAGGTATAAGGAGTATAGAACCTACTTATTCTTCTCCTTTATAAGGGACTCTACTACCTTTCTCCTCTTCCCTCTCCTAGCCTTAAGCTTCCTCTAGATATATCTATTCCCTATTACTATTACTAGGTAAATTCCTTTTAATATATACTAGTAGAGAACTAAGTAGTTTAATATTAATTATATAAGGGCTATCCTTACCTCTACCTCTAATACTTATATTAAGGTAGCTTTATATACCCCTAATACGCGTCTTAAGTAGCTATTTTAGATAACTTTAAGCTTCCTTATATATATCTTCTTTATCTCCCTTAAGCCTTATAGTATATATTATATAATAGACGCGTAGGTTATTACTAGCCTTATTATTATATTATATACCCTCCTAGCCTTATTAAGGATAGCTCCTTATATTAATATTAATATTATAAAAAGGGCTAGGCTCTAAGTAGTAAGCTTTACTTATATCCTCTTTAAGTATAAGCCCTATTATAATTTACTATTAATATATAATCCTAGGACTTAGATCTCTACCTAGGGTTTTATTATTATATATCTTAGGCTAACTACTATACTTATATTAAAGTAGTAGGGGTAGTAGGTAAGGTAAACTAACTTATACTTCTAGGAGGCGAAGCTTACCCTATATATAAAAGCCTATTTAAAGTAGATCTTATATACTAGTTCTAGGGTTCTATAGTTTCCTTCTATAGTTTTCCTATATACTAGTTATCTCCTTAGTATTAAGAAGTACTCCTTTATATATACTTTATCCCTTCTACCTACCTCTCTTATACTTCTTATTATAATTATCTAATTATAAGATATCTAAGCTCCTAGTCCCCCTTCTCTTATACCTCTTTAAATACTATAATAGCTCTATATTATATAACCTAGCTTTCTTATAACCTTTCTTATTATAAGGGGACTTCCGCGGGGTAGGTTAAGAGGAATATAAGGGAAGGATATTATTATTATTAGGAGGTTCCTAGGGTATAAGAGGCATATTTATATAAAGGCTAATAATAATATCTTCCTATTAATTATATAAATATATAGTAATTATATATTTATCGCGTTATATTAAGATCTTTAGTTATAAGGATATAAAAGGAGGATCCGGCGTACTAGTAATAGTAATAATAAAGGTACTAGTACCTAGGATATTCTTAGAAGACTTTAGAGTACGCCTAGGAGGTATATAATAACTATTAATAATAGTAGAGGAAGGTTATAAGAGGGATAGAATAGATATAAATATAGGTAAGTAATAGATTAACTATAAAGGATATTAGAATAATAGCCTAATTAGGCTATTATTTATATTAAATTAGTAATTTAATAATTAAATTACTAACTTAATAATCTATATAATTAGTAAATACTATAGCCTAATATAGCTATTAACTATTAAATAATATTAAATAATTACTTAAAATTAGGACTATAAAACCTATCTATTATATTAGAAATATAATTATACCCTTAAAAATACTATTAATAATTTAGTTAAGAATATTTATATTAATATTAAGATAAATATCTCCTAGAGCGTTTATCTATTAGAATAGGCTATTCTTACTATTATTAATAAAGATATTATTAGTATTAATACTAAGATAATATTATATATCGCTAGTAATATAATAATATACTAGAGTATTAATTATATTATATTAGAAGAAGATAATAAACTCTTCCCCCTTAAATACTTTTATAGGTTTTATAAACCCTCCCTACTATCTTATAAGTTATATATTAAGCTAGGCGTATTAATTATATTATTAAGGAACCTTAATCTACTATATCTATATAATAGGACCTAATTATAAGTAATAAGATATAATAAGTATATCTTTAAGGGGGAGATTATAAGTAGTACTTATAATAGTAAGAAGGTAATACTATTTAAGATACTATTATAATTTGAAGAAAATAATAGGTAGATTCCTACCCCCTTTATTTATAAATAGTACTCTATTTAACTAGTATTTATTATAACTATTAATAAATTATAAGGTTAATTAATAAAGTATATAAGTATTAACTTATAAATTAAGCCTATTTTTAATTATAATTAGTTATACGTAGCTTTATTATAAGTAGTAAGATAGGGAAACCTCTATATTATTAGGCCTAAAACTCTTAAATATATATCTAACTAAATGATAAGAAATATTATATATAAGTAGATACTATTAAATAATAAGTAGACTACCCTAATATATTAGTTATAACTTATTATTAATACTTAAATCCTATTAATAGCTACTTAGTAGCTTATAAGAATACTAATTATAATATTAGAAGTATAAAAATAACCTAATATTATACTTAATTATATAGTTATATCTTTATATTAGACTATAATATTAGACTTTCTAATAATAAAAATAAGTTATTCTACTAGTTAAACTTTAAAGGGCTAGATAAATACTAGGTTATACTAACTCTTATATCTAATAAATTCCTCTATATTAATATAATAAATCTAGTAGGACTATTAATAGTTATTATAAGAGTATAAAAGATATATTATAATATAAAGGATATAATAATTTAAGAATTATATTAAATAGTCTAGTAATATAAAAGTTATTAATAGAATAGAAGATTATAATACTAGATATCTTATAGTTAGTTAGGTACCTAATAGATAGTATTAATCTTTTAATACTTCTATAAGAGTACTATATAATAATATAGCTATTAAGTACTATAAACGGTGCGTATATATATAGAACTCTCTATTCTTATTAATAGTAAGACTAATTACTACCCTTCCCTTTAAGGGGGAATTCCCTCCTCTATATATTATAGGTAAAGGGGTAGTATAGTACTACTATATACTATAAATACTATATTAATAGTAGTATTATATTCCTAACTAGTCCTTATAATTATCTCCCTATCTAGGCTCTTAGGCTTTAAAAGTATAAAAGGTTATAATTTATAAAAGATACTCCCTT
>JAABUV010003712.1_pt1 | contig 19105 bp, 21 predicted proteins | sample 5559971 | NCBI WGS metagenome assembly JAABUV01 (sample SAMN10711881, study PRJNA513362) | rock metagenome | isolation source: Antarctica rocks | place: Antarctica: Victoria Land, Knobhead nord | collected 2015-12-19
CTTTCTTTTGAGACTGATCGTCGATGTTATATTCTTGATGATCATCTCAAGTCATTGAATTAGATACATCACTGTGCTCTTCAATAACTGATGCAAGATGTCAATCATCATGATGACGTGAATATTGACAAGTTCATGTTTTCAGGCAAAGTTTCGCACTGAGTGTACTCACTTAACATCGCGCTTGATATCTGCTTTAGAGCGTGAATTCTTTTCTTGACGTTTGATTTGAGTCAATGTACTCTCATGTGTTTGAGCTTCTCAGATTGCCTGCAGATTATTGCGTTGATTCGATGAAACATGATATATAGTGCACTGCTCTTCATTTTTGATTCTCGTAATAGTGATCTGCTTCTCATAGTCAATTATAAATTCGACGATGATAGAAAAACACTGTCAAGTATAATCATTCACACAGCGAACGTGAAACTCTCTTCTAGTTAATTTCTCAAGTGCTAAAGAACGAGAACATTAGCAAGAAAAACTCTTCATTCGATTGAACAGTTTAAACTCACGTTTTAATATTATCTTCAGTGAGTGATGATATAACTTGCGTTTCAGATCTTCATTCGCATGTTTAGTTGAAGAAAAAAAACTCTAATAGTATAACACTAGATCTATTTTGCTTTCGTCAAGTTGCTTGATTCAGATTATCAACGATAATATATACAGATCATGCAAATTTATTCTCGTGATGTTGAGTTAACATGATTTTGTCTGTAGCTAACAGTACTGAAACTATAGTGTCATCTTCAGAAATCAGTGCTTGCGTATCTCATCATCAGATATCGATGTGCATTTTTGTGTACATTCGATTTTCACTGACGTTGTATACTTTGATTGATGCATATTTCAGATTACTTGCAAACGAACGATGTCTCAAGAGAAATTTCAAGACGTTTATCACATTTCTGTACTGAATCTTGAATATATCTGTTTCAATCTCTGAATTCATCGATGAGATCTTCAAAGATGTTTCGAATCAACTATCATCAGATATTTCATAAAATATATTGTGTAGAATGCTTCTAAATTGATCTGCATTCTTGAAGATACAATCAGCATGATGAGTCTTCTGAAACGAGATCTTGAAGTATTGATTAATATCTTCGCTACTGACTTTTGCATTCAGAAATCACTGTGCAAGAGAAAAATCTTTCTCGTTCAAAAAGAGAAGTCACTCTGATTGAAGACTGTCATCTAAAGATGATCGTGAATCTTGCTTGAGTTTACTGTAGTTCGAAATGATTCTTATGAGTCTGATATATTGTTCTAGCGATTCATCAACGCTTCGTCTCTTTGTATCATTCGTCTCATCATAATTGTCTACTTTGATGAATGAGAAAGTACATGATGAATTGATAAATCTTTTGAAATCAAGTGATATTCATGCAATTGAATTTCGAAAATGCTTCTGATCATCTGAAGCTTCTACGTTTTCTTCTGTACTTTGCTCGAAGTCAGAGACGTCAGTATCATTCATCATGATCATTTCATGTCATAAATCAGTCTGAGAGTATTCACATGTGTCTGTATACTCATCGACTGCTGAGTTCTCTTTTCTTAAATATTTCTCGAAGAACTGCACGTCATTTCGCAGCGTCAAGCAGTGATTAAAGTGATATATCAGATCTCGTGTGATTCTCAATATCATTTCACACGTACGACAGTTTCGCTTCATGCTTGAAGCTGATTTCGATGAAGTAGATTGTAGTGAAAAAGACAACAAAGAATATTGATTGACGCATTTGACAAATTGTATCGCGCTGTCGCTATTTTTAATCAGAATCTCTGTTGATACAAGTACGTTGAACTACGAAATGTCAGAATAGCATGCAATACAAAGAATAGAATGATCAGAAATTAATGAGATCTGATATAGCAGTAAAAGCGATAACTCTTGTTTTACTTCTGATCAAGCAATTTGTTCTTTTTTACTCGAAGCTCTTTGATGAAAGCAAATTTTCCTGAATTACAACGAGTTTAAGATAAATTATCGTAAATTTGAAATGCTTTGCACATTTCAATATTTACTTCGAAATTTGTGAGTTGAAAGCAAATTTCTCTAGATTATCATTGATTTGAAATGCTTTCACAAAATGCTCAATCAGCTAGTATATCATAGTCATAGTCTCTGCGCTTTAATAACTCTGTATAATATTAAAGATCATTTTATATAGAGAGAATCTAACGTGCAGTACTCTTCAGATTGATGAAAAGATGAATACAGATAATTTGTTGTCAAAGTGTGTTGTGAGCAAATTTGCTTTCACTTAGCATAATTTGCAACATGAGAACGAAAGTTGATCTTTGCTTCATCTCTAACTTATCAACTCACAACTCTTTGTTCTTCTGATACTCATTATCGCGATAAGCACTCTCACTCTATCTGTTGCAAAGCTCAGTGCATACATTATCTGTCATCAGCGTGTAGTGAAATCTGTAAGTGGTTCAAAATAGGGAAAATGTCACATGTACTCTTATCTCACTTCTCAACATCATGACAGTAATCGTCTCACATTCTATCGTATGACTTCTAGAAATTCTCAGAACTGATGACAATGTTTGCATATTTGCTAGTCTTTCAATATGTCACGAAGACTCAAGTTGATTTCAGATACGCTTGCAAACTTCAACTATGATGAGATTTCGTTGAATTGAATCAAGATGATGATCATTCAAGATCTTGTCATCGATGATGATAAGTATGATACATTGAAGATACACATTAAACAAATGCTGAGAAACGCGAAATTACTCGAAACATCACTTGATAATAAAATTGAGAAAGAGACAGTCAGAAAGATTGCAATCATCATAGATGATGAACTCTTGCATTCTCTGATAGAAGATCATCAAGTAACATGAAAAGATGCATGTCTTATAGAGTGAGTGAGATGAATAAACAGTAAGAAGAGAGATAGAGCAACGAGCGTAAAGACAGAGAGATCTGCTCATTTGATTGAGCAAGCACAACTCAGCTCAGTCTCATCATTCATCTTATCGACAATGATTGACTTTGATCACATGATCTTGACTTCGAACAATATGATGAATAATAAGATGATTCATCATTCACAGCTTTTCATAGCGAATGAAAAGCAGAGCAATCTCACTCTGAAGAACGTCAATTTCAATAACTATCAAAGACAGCTTGTTAGCAAGACAATGTTCAACTTTGAAAAGAAGAAAATTATCTATGAAGTCGAGAATTTTGAAAAAGTTGAGATCAGAAATGCAGTCAACTTTCATGTCACATTGACAGATATGATAAAGAAGAGAATATTCTACTACATTTTTCGAGTTCAAGCTATAGAAAAACGTAAGAGAAGTGAACATGAGAATTTCGTGCAGTGTTTGAGCAGCGCAGCTGAAAGTACAGATAACTTCACTTCATTCAAGATCTCATCAGAAGATGAGAGTGAACAACTCATCACAAAGAAGCGAAAGCTTTGCAGAGAAGCTTGTCTCAATGTTTCGATAGTGACTCTTGAAGTTCTCAATGTCGTCAAGACTGTTAGTTTCAATGAGTCCCTTTCTTTGACAACAGATTCTTTGACAATTAATGATGACTTGAACATGAGAGAAGTGATGAAATACAATCGAGAGCACATCGATCTGTCTTTCGTCATCAACTTCATTGATATCATTCAGACGTAAGTGCGAATGCAAAGTAATCATGTAGTAAAACATGCTAACTTCATGATATAGATTCAAAGATCTGCAGAAACAACAAGCATGCACTCAAATGAATGAGAATATATTTCTCAAAGTCTTGCAGTTTTGAAAACGCGATCTAAACTGTACAGACATCGACGATAAGAAAATTGACAAAGATGCAGATGCAGATCGAAATGTGTGAATAGAGAGTATGATACGAACTCTACTACTTGTACAAGCGTTGAGAATATATTGACAACTTCATGTTGAAAGAACGATTCAACACAAAAAATTTCAATGCAATCAAATGAGAATGAGAAAGATAAGTCTTCTTTGCTTTTCAAAGCTACAGACAGAATAACATACTTACTTTTCTTCATTCGCAGATCATTCAAGTCATAGAATTGATAGTGATGAAGCGCTGACTTCATCTTGCTCATGTGAAAGTCAATCTCTTTCGTGAGAAGCTCGATGATAAACATCTGTTCATCGAATCTCAGAAATTTTCTCAGAATCTCAAGGCGAAATGTTCATCAGACAAGTCATGATCAATGATCTGTCTCTGCATGAAGAGCAGTTTCACAGCGACGCTAAAGTCAAATCTTAAATCAATTCTGATTCTGCTGTCTTTGATCTTGATATCGAATTAACAGAGTGAATTCGCAAAGACATTGACATCTGTGTCACGTCTTGACATCAAACTGTATGTGAATCATCGCTCTGAAAAGAACAAGCTTCTCTTAAAAGATCGCTTGCTGTTTCAAGATTGAAAGAAGATAGAAACAGATGAGAATGAGATTGATGCAACAGTAACAACTCTCATAGAAGAACAGAAACGACTTGTAGTGCTGACTGAATCGAAGTCGTACAAGACACATGTGAAGCATGTCATTGTCAATCAAAGAGATGTTTGAAATGAAATCAACAGAAGTAAAAGAAGAGTAACTCTGTATGATTCGCGAACATGCTGAAATCGAATACTAAGAGATGAATTTCACATGAAGAAGAGCAGAGATTCTAAGATCATAAGCATTTTACGAGCATTCAAATGTCACATGCACTTCGTACTGTGAGTCTATTCGAGCACATCTTTTGAGATCTTATCAGATGATTTAGATCACTATGTGAAGATTCTAAAGTGCTCTGATGAATGAAAGAATGAACACATTCTAAAGTCAAGCGATTCAAAGAAAGTGCTGTCATGAGGCAAATCAATGTTCAACGCATTAAAACGTAAGCATGATGTACAGATGAACGATGAACTGCAGAAAATCGCAAGAAAATTTGATAGACTTCTCACTCTTCTTATGATTCAACGTCTATCATCAATGAATTGATTCGACGCTCTCTGCATGAAGCTATCTTCTCATGAGATGCAAGATGTGAACTGTTCAATCATTGAGAAGTATAAAGAGATGCACGCGAAACTTGAGAGCAAGACTGCAAGAAGTGTAAAAGAAGAGCTGCGAGTACGTGTCAACGACTGAGTATCAGACAACAAGAAGAATTCGATGTCTGTGTTCTCTTTCTTCGACTTTGTTCAGATTTCATGACAGATGAGACTGTGTGTTACATTCTCATATTTTCTCAAATTGAAGACAAAGCACGATTTGATGTTTATCTGAACTGAACTTGTTCGTAATAAATGATTGACAGTCGTCAATAACTGTTTCTACGATGATAATATCAAGAAACTGTATGAATCAAGCAGCAAGTTACAGCGAATCATGAAGATATTGAACAAATCTATAGTCATTGAAGACGATCAGAGAAAGAGAATTCTGATAATGTTCTTCTCTTCAATCATAGCAAAGATCGTCTGATTGATACGTCTACTTGAATTCTCTCGATCATAATTTCTATGTTTTGCATCATGCATGATGTTTTCAACTCATTGAATGTCGAGTATATCTGTTTCTTTACTAACAACGAGCTAGTATCTTATCAAGATTCGTGAAATGAACATCACATTCTTTCATAGCGATCTAAGTCTTGAAAATCGACAGAGCTTGATCAATAGTTTTCAAGACATGAAAGAGAATGATTTTGATCTCGATATTCTGATTGAAACTACTGAAGTTCTAAAGACAGATTACACTCTTCATCATGCATTTCAAGTGATACTGATGAAGCTCAACTATATGATCTGAATGAAACAGCAGACTTTTTTTCGAATCAGTAGATATGATCAAATCGCGAAGAAGACGTGAGCATATCGATTTTATACTTTGAAATTCGATGTTGAGAGACTTATTAAAGATCATCAGATGTGATGTCAGATCTTTCAAAATGATACATATGATGATAGTAAAGTGAAAGAAATGAGTGATGAGAAGATGAGAAAGAATAATCAGATAATAGAGACTGTGTGAGAGACTTTAGTTTAGTGCTTTTGCTTCATAGTCTGTTAACTGTTATCAACAAGTTGTTGTTAGTTAGTTCAGTCAAAAGAAGTAATCGTTGACAGCAGAAGCATAGACATGATGACATAAGTAATAAGATGCTGTGTTTTGAAAATATTGAAAATGCGAGAAAAATAACATCATGTATATATTTTCACTGTCGTAAAAATATGACAATTTATCATTTTTTACTTTGATTATTCGAATGATTTATCTTGTCAGATGATAATTTATCATTTCTTACTCTGTTTTTACATTAGCAATGTGTTTTCTAGATATTCTAGAAGTCACTAGAATCAAACTCACGCAAGACTTACGACGTGACTGTAACACAACTAAAGCTACGTCTTTTTGTATTCATCAAATTATTATCATCAAGTCTTTCAACTATCAACACAGCTTTCGTGATCACACTCTGTGATAGTCATAGAATTCAAGTGTAATAGAAATCATTAGTCTGTCTTGAAATCGAAATAACAGCATCTCATTTCTGCGCATTCTTCGTTGCATAGACAACATTGCATCTGTATCACATTCGTGTTTCTTCTAAGTCTTTGATGCTCTTCAAGACTCATTGCAATTCTGTTGCATAAGAAAAATCAACATGTTCAATATGAGATCTTCGATGATCTTCTACAATGAATTGCAGCGACATAACTGAATCAGAAAGATGATGCAGAAAGACTTAATAATCGACAACGACAAATAAAGTGAGATCGTAATGACAATGAAGAAGAAGATGATATTTTTGAAGATATATGACATAAAACTTGATAGTGAGCTGACAAAGAAAAAGCTTCAAACGATGACTGCAAAGATTATCATCATCTTCGACAAAGAGATTGAAAGCATATTACAGAATTGACTGCATAAGACATTGATGATCATGACTCAGCGACTGAACAACAACGAAAGGCGAAGAGCACAACATCGAGAGCGAACACATGAAAACATTCAATGTCAAAGAAAGTCGCAAGAAGAGATTAGAGATGACAATGCTGATCAACTATCGTTGATGTCGTGAAATGCTACAACGTTGCTGACGATGAAGAAATCAGATAATCAAACATCATTGATGAGTTCTATTCACTTAACTATGAATAAAAGGCAAAAAGAGATCAATCTGCTGAACATGCAATTCAAAGAGTACAAAAGATTATTGATTGAGAAGAGAATTTACAACGTGACGAAGAATAGAATTCTTTACGACAGTGAAAATATAAGATGAATTGAGATTGAAAATGAGCGATGCTGACAGACTGCGCTGATAGAAATGACAGCAAAGAGCTGCTGTCGCTTTCAGTTCATTATTGATTGACTTTCTTCAGATCAGTAACTAGAAAATTGTAAAGATTATATTAATTCGTTCACTGACTTTGAAAGTAGTAGAATCAATCTTCGCTACTTCAACATCTGAGAATATGCTCGAGTCATCAATCAAACGTCGCAAACTGCGATCACGAAAGATCTTGAAAAAAGATGCAATAGCTAGATTGAGAAAGACTACACGCATGCAGAACTCGAGAACGAAAATTCAAGAAGAATAGAAGAATAACTGAAAGCACACGTTGACGCTCTGATTTTATTAACAGCAAAGATCATGTTTGTGCTATACAAGCTTGTGAAGAAGATTTTATGATCAACGAGCGAAAGTTTTATTACTTTTTGAACTAACAATATTCGCAACATTTCAGTTCTAAAGCAAAGTCTTTGATATGTTGTCAGCGAAAACTTGCTCTCTAGCAACGAAGATTTCGCAAAGAAGAAGTGATTAACACTCATGAAAGAGACACTCGATCATCAAGAGATCTCTCAGTAGACATTGCTCAGTCTTTGTCAAGATCTTCAGTGATGAGATTGTCATCTGCAACGTCTGCTTTACAGATTCTTCGTTCAAGCACGACTACTTCTTCGAACGAAGATCGCAAGCAATTTCATCGATGAAATGAGATTTCTGTCAATGTTAAAGAGTTTAGATAAATTGATGCAATCATGAGTAGATTGATCTTCAACGCTCTAAAACGCAAGCAGAATGTTAAGATGAATGATGATCTACAGAAAATCATCAGAAGATTTGATAGACTTCTCACTGTGCTTATGATTCAATGACTATCATTCATGAATTGATTCAACACGCTGTGTACAAAGCTATTTTCTCATGAAGTGCAAGACGTGAACTGTCTCATGATTGCAAAGTATAGAGAGATGCAAGCAGAATTCAAGAACAGAACTATAAGTGTGAAAGCATACTTAATGATAAACTGAGAATTGAATTTGAATATTAACAATGATCTCAAGAATAGAAGTCTCTGTCACAAATGTCACAATTCTTCAGATGAATTCTGAGTAATCAGCTGTTTTCATGTCTACTGCAAAGAGTGTCTTAACGCTCTTGTCTACGAAGTCGTCAAGCGTGATGAAGAGCAAACTGCATGTTTAGATTGCAACAGCATTTACATCGAGTCTCGATCATGCGACAAGTTAAAAGAATTGCAGATGAATGTTGAAGACAGTGAAAGAACTTTCTCATGCACTTGCAAAGATTTCGAACAAGATCTCAAATGAATCAATTTCAACGACTCAATTCTTTCATCTTCGAAAACGATGATGATGCAAATGCAGATTGAGCTGTGATTGATGAAGAAGTTGAACAAGAAGATCATCATCTTCACTCAGTTTCACATGCTATAAGCTCTCATCGTGTCATGAATTCTCTGACTTGAGAACAAGCTAATTGCAAAACAGCATGAAAGTGCTGAATCATCTTTTTCAACAGCGTGACTGAGTTTTTGTTAACTATCACGACAAAATGAGTCAGAAAGCTCGCGATCACGTCATCATCATGTTTCATGATGATTCAATTACGAAAATCATGATCATTTTTCTCAAATGCAACAACATTGAGCTTAATCTCATCATGATCTTGCGCGTCATCTGCGTCAATCTGTGATGAAACAGCAGCGTGAAACAACAAGTCTTCTGTTGCGTTTTTCACATTGATCAGTTCTTTGAAATCTTCATCACTCATCATGTTGTTTAAAACAGCGTTGACGAGAAACTGATCTTACACATCATCTACGTCGATCTGTGATGAAACAGCAGCATGAAACAACAAGTCTTCTGTCACGTCTTTTGCATCGATCAATTCTTTGAAATCTTCATCATTCATCTCGTCATCAAGAACAGCGTCGACAAGAAACTGCAGACGCTGCAGAACAGCAAGCGTGAGATCATTGACATCGTCATTGACGATGTCAAGATGCTGAATCAGCTGAGCTTGACAAAGCTGATGTGACTGTTTGAGTCGATGAGCGTCGAAGAGAATAAGAAGTTGTTTATTCTGATGAATGAGAGCAAGAAGAATGAGAATGCTAATAAGAGAACATCAGCGATGAGAGATTGTGAGTTGAGAATGAGAGAGATGTTGATTGTGATTTCATGAATTTAAGCTTTTTTTTTCTTCTTTTTCTCTTCTTTTGACACATCGTTTCTTTCACATCGCTATTTTCTTTTCGCTTTTCTTCTTTTCTTGCTCTCTAGTACTTTTCGATCAGCAACAAACACGTTGTTTGCACACTGCACGCACGCACGCACGCACTCAGCTCAGCTGATTCAACTTCATTCACATAGACAACATTATTCATCTTATTCTGTATCTTACTTGAATCAACGAAATTCTTCTTGAACATCTCAACAGTTTCTGTACATGAAATGCAAAGAAACTTGAAGAATGAGAAGAATTCTTCTACTCGATTCTAATCATTCAACGATGCTTTCTCATCAGATCTCTGCAGACTATAGAGTTCTGAGACAGATGATTCTTGATGATCTGAGCTTCGTCAAGCACGATACGATGAAAATGAACTCGATGAAAGATATCATGATTCTTCTCATACATCTTCGTTCATCATTCTCGTCTACGAAGTCGTCAAGCGCGACGAAAAGCAAACTGCATGTTTAGATCTAACTGCGACATCATGTACATTGAGTCTCGATCGTGTGATGAGTGAGACTCAGAGTTCTTCAGCAATAAAATGCACAGTTCGCGTTCTCAGTTCACACATGCAAAGACAAATTATCGTAAATCTCTTGAAATTTATCTCAAGTAATCAGAGTTCTTCAGCAATAAAATGTGCAGTTCACATTCTCAGTTCACACATGTGAAGATAAATTTATCGTAAATCACTCGAAATTTATCTCTGATAATCAGAGTTCTTCAGCAATAATATTCGCAGTTCGCATTCTCACTTTGCATAATGTGCGAAGATAATTTATCGAATTTTCTCTTAAATTTATCTTTGATAGTCAGCTTGAACTCAGAGTTCTTCGACAATAAGATTCGCAGTTCGCATTCTCAGTTTGCATGTGCAATGATAAATTATTGCAAATTTTCAAATCTATCTACACTTTTAAGTAAGTCATGAAAATATTATCACAATCTCGATGCAACGAAGTTAGAACACAAATCTGACAGAATAAATGAGCATTAAGATGTTAATCTACTCGTTCTCAGTTAATAATTGAACATAATAGTGTTAACAACAACAGAGTTACACGCTTTCAGAGATTGCATATCTTCAAGTACGTGTCGTGTCTTTTTCTTCTTCACTCTTTTTTTCTTTTATTTCAGAACTCAATCACATTCATCAATTCATCGTGTATCAATCATTATTTCGCGTCATCTTCTAAGTGAACTGTCATGACAAGTAATAAGAACAAGAAGAACTCGAACACTGCGATTGATAGTCAGATGCATAGCATGTATTATGAATTGTTGACACGCAGTTAACTGACTCAATGATCATGTTTAGTTCATTTATCAATAAAATGTCAAAAGAAGAGTTGAGAAAGCAAGTGACAATTTCGACATATCATTGAAAGAATCTGAACTCAGGTTTAAAAGACAAGAACGCGAGTTTCTCGACACGTTGAACAACTCGAATGATAATTTATCATTTTAAAAACAGTGATCTGCAGAACGACTGCAGAAGAAGGCAAAATCAATGTCAATATCATCATGTATATTCTCAGCTAATATGATCTCAACATAGTTCACTAGAATCTTTCGATTTTTCAAGAACATCTTGTCAAAGAAAAAGACGCATCAGCGTAAACAGCATCTTCACTCGTCGTTATCAATCTTGTCATCTTCTCAGCTTAATGAGCGAATCTCAAAGTCTGAAAGATTGACAGAATTTTCATCAAGTTCTTTTGCATTGAGTTTATGATACAACGCAGCACAGATTGATGATTCAGATGACAACTCTAGAGAAATTCTTTGAGCAGAATTCAGATGATGATCGAGAATAGTCTTTGCTGCAGCTCATGTCGATGTGCTTAGATACATAGAACTCATTCTACTGACAACAATTATGACGTGTGAAGTAGAAAAGAGCATAACGTCATGATCAGAGCTGCAATGAGTTCTCTTGAGCAATCTCATGTGCAATCTCTGAAACAGAGATCGCGCACATTAATTAAAACACAGATCACGAATAAACTACTTTGTCGCGAAAAGATTAACAATAAACAAAGCTCGAAAGATAATGTGCAACTCAAATCTTGTCATATTATCAATAGATTGACAGACACAGTTATATAATTCTATTAAACAATATCGAGCACAAATAATGTTTCAGATTCGAGATGTAGTGAAGAATCATTATGTCTTTTACAAGAAAGTCAATACATCGAACTATGTTGTCAGATTGTTAGTTAATAATAACTTCATCAGCTCTGATATTGAAAAGATAAACATCTTCACAGACGTGATGCGTTGACTGACATGTACTTAGTCTAAAGAATGTCATTTTCTAGTCTTGATGATCGTGAAGATCACTGCTGTCTCATTTTTCAATCAAGAAGATCGTAGTCTTGATCAACTATCAAACACGAGAATCATGTTTGCTGAGCTGAAAGACGAAATCATGATACTCATAGCAATTGCGATTCAATATGTCATCAGTGAATGAACAAGTGATCAGAAGAAGATCGAGAAATGAGAAAAGACTGCAGTAAAGAGTATAACATCTCAACTGTTAATGTTCTCTTGTGCTTTATCTTTAAAATGATTGAACAATGATTGATTAACATGCAACAGTAACACATAAGCGAATGATCAAGAGCTGACGAAAGCAAATTGAGGCTTGAAGAAATTTGATATTGAGCATGCTGCATGAACGCGTCGTAAGTCATGTTGAATATCACGAAAACGACGTATTCAACAGCATCTCTGCGACGTATAATTTCAATTGCAATCAGGTAGATGATCTACTGACTATTAACGCGTCTCAAAAAATCATCAGAGAATGTTCTTTCTCTTCTTTCACTGATTCGAAATACTCGTCGATGTATTCTGTAAATGAGATCTCTAGTTTCATAAGAAATCAAACATTGCAGCTCGAAAAGTCAAACAACACAGAAATCGCGACAGAAAAGACAAAGAATACAACAAATCAATCAGAATCAACGAATAGTGATGAACATGAAACACTTCAAGAAATATTGAATGATGAACAGAATCAAGATCAGAAGAACGATTCAGATGTGAGCATTCGTTTTTCAGCTATAGAAATGAGTGATAACTAATGCAAGATAAATGTCTGAAGAATTCGAAGACACAACTGAAGTCGAATCTGATCAGATTTCGCTCGACGAAGTCAGAGATACATATCGACTACAAACATCGAAGATGAAAGATAGTCGAAAGATAAGCTACGCTTGATCGTTCAACAACTTTCGCAAGCAGCTGAAGATAAACACTAAGACTCTGTATTATTGAAGAGCAAATGAAAGTGAATGTGTACTGACGTTTGAAGACGAGTATCAGATTTTTCTGAAGAGAGTAGAGAAGAAATTGAACGTCAATGTTAATGTTTGACGAGAAAGTAAGAGCGATTATATAGAACTCGAGTGATAGTAGTAGAATATTTTGTATATGAACAACAAACACAATCGTGAGTTGCTTTGATGCTTTTAGTTCTATTGATTGCGAGTAACTTATACAACGTGCTTGCAAGAATGAAGAATTGTACAAGACATTATGAAATACACAAGCTTGTCTTCAAGAAACTAAAACTTTTGAGCAGTGCACGACATGATGTTTCAATGCAACAACGAGGTAAATCTGAATAAAATATCTCAATTTACCTATCATGAAATAATGACATGATAAGTATTTGTCAAGAAACGTGCACAGATTACAAATTTCACATACTGATAATAACGAGCGCTGAATGTGAACACTGATCAGATGACACACATTGCGCATTGTATTATTTGAGCATAAAAAGCAAATGACTGTCATCAAGAGCTACAAGTGATTGTAGCTAGCTATTAGTTGTTGATGAGTGATTATTAGAGCTTGTGAGCTAGAAGCTCAACTAAACAGATATTTTTGACTGATGCTAGCTTGATGAGCTTGTAGTCAGTTTTAGCTGATTTCATCAAATGATCGATGTTCTGAATGATCATCGATGACATTATCATGAGCGAGCTAAATGATACAAAGATGTAGTTTATCTGAGTTGAGCATGTACTTTCTTTCTTGAAAGTACAGATGATTCTCATGTTCTTTACACTCAACTAGAAAAATCTTGTTGTGATATCATGTTTCATTGCAAAGTGCTTCAATTATCTGAACTGCAAATTTATTATTGATTTCAACTTACTTTCATAATGTCTGAGTGAAAATGTTAGCAGAATCTTCATCAAGATTCAGAGTGTCTTGATCTAGCTGAGACTTGATGTTTTCAACGTTGAATTTTTTGATTTCTAGATTCATGAGAACTAAAATTTGCAAGAGTGCTGAGATAATTAAAAACAAATGTAACTGAACTGAATTTAAAGCGATGATTTGTGATTAAAGCTTTATGACTTTGATGTCAAAGACGTTGAGAACGAGATTCTTAATAATATCAAGATTTAAAACATGAGTTTTCAGAATTGTTTAATATTGATATTGATGTCAAGAATTGAATGTATCTTTCTCTTTAAAGAAATCTTCTGAGCAACGTGTCAAAGCATTTGACTTATCATTGATCTTGTTGAAATGATAAGCGATGCAATAGTTGAATCTAGACAGAAACTCACTTCAATGAGCTTGATGATGACTCAACTGCTTAGTTAACATGAAATACTCAAGATTTTTGTGATTCATGATCATCTCAACAGAATAGATAAAGTCTTCAAGCTTTGATCATCATTTTTCAAAAGTGCAAACAATGATCATGAGTTCTTTATCATAGATCTCGTAGTTACACTCGACTGAGTTATGCTTCTTTGAAAAGTAAGTGACTGAATGAAAAATTTCATTCTCATCATATTAAAAAAGAATGTCTTTGAACACATAGTTTGAAGCATCAATTTCTATTACAATCTTGTGATCTGAATTATAGTGACAAAGAATAATCTTGAAAGTGAAGATTTTCTTAAGAATGTTGAATGCAATCTGACATTTCTGAAATCAGACAAAGAGTACATCTTTTCTGATGAGACGAGTGAGCGAAGTAGCTATTTTACTATAGTCATAAATGAATCTTCTATAGAAGTTCGCGAAATTTAGAAAACTTTGAATGTCTTTAACGTTGATTAAGATGAGTCAGTTGACAATGATATTTATCTTAAAAGAGTTCATCTTGATCTCTTCAATGATGATTATCAATTCTAAATACGAAACTTGAGTGATGTGAAACTTGCATTTGATTATATTCATCTGAAGATCTGTTTCTTGCAACTTTCACAGAATGAGCTTGACATAAATCTCATGCTCAAGTTCATTGTCAAAATAGATCAAGATGTCATTCAAATAAGCTGTATAGAACTTATCTAAATGTTTACAAAGAATATTATTGATGTACTTTTGAAATGAGACAGACTCATTACATAAATCAAAGAGCATGACTAGATACTTGAATAATTCAAATCGAGTGTGAAAAACAATGAAAGTTTCATCTTCTTCTTTGATTTGAAGTCAATTGAATGCAGAGATGATATTCAGCTTGATAAAAATTTTAGCTCGACTTAAATGATTCAGCGTTTCTGAAATCAGAAGCAAAGAATATTGATTCTTGACTGTGATAACATTCAGATCTTGATAGTTCATGCAGAAGTGAAGTTCTTCTTTGAGTTTCTTGATGAAGAGAACAGAAATGATCATCTGAAAGCGACTGACTTGAATGAAATCTTTGCTCAGATTCTCATTCAGATAACGACGAAGTTCTAGAATTTCATCACGACTCATGTCATACAAAGCGAAGACTGAGAATTGAGCATCTTTTTTAAGATGTATGACATGATCATGAACTTGATGCAAAGACAAGATATTAACGTTCTTCTTGAAGAAGACATTTAAAAACTCAAAATATTTGAACGATAAAATTGTGACTGAATCGACGTTCTTACTTTATCAATAAACTTCAAGATCTTCTTGTATCATGAATGCAGTCAAATGAAATTTCTTTTTCATTTAATGAAGATTCAGATGATGATTCTTATCATACATACTGTCTTGAAAGTGAGATGAAAACTGAGTAAGAGTTGAGCTGTTCTTTGAATAAACAGTCAAAGTTGCATGACGCGATTTTGACTCATTAAAGTCTAGACTAAAAGATGAGATTAATTCAAGATTCAAGAAGACATTGATTTTCTTTAAAATGATGCTAAACACTTCAATGTCTTTGACATGAGCAGCATGATTAAAGCTTTGAACTCTTAACTCAACTATGTTAAGTTGTATAAAAGATCAATTGAATTGATCTGCTTGAAAAACAACAGAAGTTCTAGAAAAAGAAGAATTTTGACATTTGATTTTTAATGAATATTCTTTTTAAATGACTTGAAGAATACAACTAGAAGCTTCTTGTTTCAAATGAGAAACAAGATTAAACGAGATTTGTTTCTTGTGAATGAGCTGAATATTAGTTGACTTCTCATGAGTGAACGAAGAGTTATATTGCTTCTTGTGAGCAGACGAGAAACTGAGTTACTTCTTTCAAGTGAATGAGAAACTAGATTGCTTCTTGCAAGCAAACTGAAAACTGAGTTGCTTCTTTCAAGTGAATGAAAAACTAAATTACTTCTTGCAAGTGAACTGAGTGCTGAATTGCTTCTTGTGAGCAATCTGTAAACTGAATTGCTTCTTGTGAGTGATTCGTAAACTGAGTTACTTCTTATGAGTGAATTGAGAGTGAGATTGAAAGAAAGTTACTTTGTTAACTTTGAATGAGAAATTTTCTTCTTGCTGATTAAGATCATAAATCTTGACGAGAAATGAGCAATAATGATTAAGACAAAAGAAGAAAAACAAGATGAGAATATTATGTTTAAAATTGACATCAATGACGTGATGATGAAGTCATGATAGACTCATGATGATGAAATACTGACTTAATTTAATGATATAAAAGAATAGTTTTTCAATGTGTTCATCAAGAATCATTGTGATTTCAACAATATAAATAATGTCATCAATTAAAGTGACTTGATCATCAAATTCTTGAAGTCTGTAAGAATGAGTTAATTGATGCAAAAAGAAATGATGTTGTTACGTGAAGAATTTATTCATAAAGACATAAGCAGAGACTTCACTATCAATCAAAGTAAAAGCAAGAACTTTAAATTAAGCTTGACGTAGAATACAAAATACTATCATATGACTATCTTTGAATGTTGAATTGAATTCAAAGAGTTTCAAGACAGATTTAGCAGAAAACTTTCTATATAATTGAAGTGAGAATGAAAAGATTGAAATTAGTAAACAAGATAATATGAATACAGATTTCTGAGCGTAACTTAGCTCAAAGACTAAACTTTTTTCGTGAGCAGCGAGACTTCTTCATTTATACTGACAACATCATTGTTGTAAACATTCATGATATGCAGAGTGAAAAGTTTCTTATTTGAGCATTCTTTAATGATTTTACTCGAATGTTATAACTTGCAGTAGTAGTACAGCTTTCACTTGTTGCAAATTTTCTTAATCTCAAAAATGATCAAAGTCTTATCTTGAATGATGATAATGACAAAGTTTAAATTCATTGATTCATCAAGAAATGAGAAAGAAAGAGATGAAGATACTGTTAAAACAACAGTCACAAAGATGATGATTTTTGAATTCAAAGAATTACTAGTTGATGCAGAAATGCTCTTGACTTTGATGAAGGAAATGATGATGAAGATGAAGTGAGATTGATGATGCTTAAGCTGCTGAAGCTCTTCATCAATGTCAGAAAATGCTTGAATTCATTGATGAAAGATGAATGATTGAATTTCATTAAGATTTCATCAGAAGAAAATGATAATTTAAGTGAAATAATTGACATTATGCTTCAGACAGTCAATCAACAAAAAATCTTTCATCAAAGAATGTTCTTTCTTTTGATAGAAGAAATTGTAATAATTGACAAAGTTATTCATGTTTTGCTTCAAAGTTTTACAAAGATATAAATGAACATCTTCTGTCTTGAAAGAGTTGTTGCAGCAATGATGCAACTTGTGTTATCAATTTGCAAAGATGAAAATAATATAAAGATCATTGACTTGATATTGATTCATTAGATTGTGAATCTTCTTATTTATGATGAATTATGACTCAACATAAATGATCTTGACTCGATGAAAGAAATAATGATCATCGTTCATGTTCATGCGTTGTATCAGACTCTGCTTTCATGCATTCAATCAATCTTTGTCTCTTTCATACTCAGATATGTTAAGAAGCTTCTTAAATCTAGAAGCAATGAAGATAACGACAGAGTTTGCAGAGAGATGAATGATGAGAAAAGATTAATTGTTCAAGATTTGTGCAATGATCTGAGTTATCATTGCAAGAAACTGAGAATTCAATTTTATATAAACTGAAAAACTGAGAATGATGAATAAAAATAAGATGATGATATCATGTTGTTGAACTTGATTTTGAAGCTCATGCATTACGCGAAATATCTCAACTGAATTTTCAATCACACTTTGAGTGAACTGTTCAACAGCACGCTCATAATCAATCAAGAAATTGTGAGATGACTTCATTTGAGCGAAAGAATAACTAGATGAGATTTCAACATATGAAAATATTGCAAAAAGTGTAAATCTTTTGTAATGTCAGAAACTGAGCTAAACTAGAAATATTATCAATATAAAAGACTGATATTATTATTACTTTGATAGAATCTAAATACAAGACAATACATCAGATAATGTACAAGATGAAAGACAAAGAGTGAAAGAAAAGAACGAGAGCTCAACTTTTATATACATGAATCGAGCAGAATCAAGGCTAGACAGTAGTTCTATTGACTTAAGATTGCAGAAGTTCGCGCACACAACTGAGATGATTGAAACAAAATTGCTGAGACTAGATTAAGATGACGATGACTAGATTGATGACTTGATTCATTGAACTGCAAAACAGATTCAATGAATTGAGATTATTTAAGATATCGACGATCTATGTTCTAAATCAAGTTGATGATCTGACATCATGACACGAAGACTAGAAACTCTCTTAGCAACGTCAACGTCGATAAACTAATGTATATTTACATGAACGAACGAACGCTTAATCGATCGAAGAATCTAAAAAAGAAGCTTCGCTATACACAGAGCATTGAAATTGATGAGAAGAAGCTATGTGAAATGAAGAATAGACTATTGCAGAAGGAAATTGCTATAGTCAGGCTAAATTCTTCGAGCGAGAACGTTCTAAACGAGTATTTGAATAGCGACGGTCAGATGCTTTTGAAGCTTTCTTTACATGATGAAGAAGTCAACCTGCAGGCAAATTAACCCCTCTATTAATTTGCTACTATAAATATAATCCCTGTGCTTTAAACCTCATCAAAAAGCGTGTATAAAACACGCTTTGAGCTAGCCTAAAGAAGGTAGTCAAAAAACATGTTTTAAACATGTTCGTGCCCTAACTGAGGCTAACAATGATCTGGGATGTGGCGTCTAAGGACATTCTTAAAGTCGGATGTTCATCAATGCCGTGAGCGTTCAGGGCTTTGCTAAAGATCCAATGCGCGTCAATTTTCAAGGTGATCCTT